>Ga0302180_10004226_pt1 | contig 10683 bp, 10 predicted proteins | sample I_Palsa_E3_2_FD_200575 | JGI IMG/M metagenome (GOLD analysis project Ga0302180, IMG submission 200575) | Peat permafrost microbial communities from Stordalen Mire near Abisko, Sweden - I_Palsa_E3_2 | ecosystem: Environmental > Terrestrial > Soil > Palsa > Peat permafrost | place: Sweden... | reverse complement strand
CACTCCGACAACGGCCAGAACAACCACGCCGACAGCTGCGCCGATGAGCCATGGCCGGCGGCGACGGTCATGCGCATCATCGCCCGGACGATTCCTCGACCCATCACCCGCCTCGCCGGACGTGGGCACGCCCTTGGCGATTGGCGTGACGGGGGGCGGCCCGGAAGGCGGCGCACTTTGACTAAGTTCTTGCGGCTTGAGCACAGTCTGGCTCAACGTTTCGGACGAGGAACCAGCATCCGAAGTCACCTTCTCCAGACCGCTTACATCGGAGCGCGAGGAGTGTTCCCCAAACCTCGCCGCGATGTCCGTATGTTCCTCGGGTGCGGCCGGCTCGGAGTGCGGCACAACTGGCTCGGAGGGCGCGTCGACAGGGGCATGTGGGATCGAGTGCGACAAGGAAAGCGCCGCGTCGATGTCAAGAGCAATGACGTATTGGAGATCGGTGCGCCTCTTTAGGCGACGCAGAAGCTCGCGGGCGTCTTCGTCCTCGTCGCCGCCGAGGCGCGACTTGAGCTCGATTAGCATCTCACGCTGGTCTGCCCTGGTCAGCTCCTGTTCCGAATCGACCCGGTCGACCAACTGCTCCATGTAGCTGACCGGAAGAGGCGGCGGGTCGGGCAATGGGTCTGGAAGCTGAGGGGAAGCTGGGAGTGAGTTCAGAGCCTTCACGAGGTCGAGGAGAGTATTGACGTCCTCATCGGCGTAGCGCACCCACTGGACGTCACCGATGGCTGGAGAGAGAAGCCTCGGGCTGATCTCGTCCATCTGCACGGGCAGAATCGGCTTCTTCAAAGCCTCAGCGTACGCGGCTTCCAACTTGCACGGCCGCGAGAGCAGGTAGCCCTGTGTCAGGATCGGCACGAAACCATCACACTGTTGAATCTGACGAATCAGCTCATCCCACCAGCGCTGTCCCCCGGTAAGACCGGTGTCCAAAAAGACGTCGAAACCCGCTCTCCTAAGACGCCCGGCGAACGCCTCGATGACCTCTTGCTCCTTGCGCACGTAACTGAGAAAGAGAAGCATTTTGAGGCCCCACCGCCCTTCTCCAGAGCCCGCTTCGTCCAGCCGCTCAATGCTGCAGCAACAAGTCGTTCAATATCGCTGCAACAAGCATAGCTCTCCTCTGCAAGACGGGTCGTGCTGCCTGATTGCTTGCGGCCACTCCCTGGGAACGAACTGAGATTGCAGAGCGGAAACGATAAGGGCAGAGGCTGAGCATGAGCGTTGGTGTTATGAGCGTGAAGCTGAAGGGGTGGATCTTCCGGGCCCGGTCCGCGACGATGAGAAACGGCTGCATCCACTGGAGCCCTATGAGTTCAGAGATGCTGACGAAGACAAAGGCCCAGAGATGTCCGGTTCGCGGGCTTCTCGCTTCGACCGAGATGCTTGCGTTGGATGATGCCGCCGTCGTTGCGGGGATGGTCCTCGCTCTGCAGAACCTTGTCGAACGGGGTTTGGTCGGCACGACACTCATCGAAGGCGGCCACGGTGAGGAGGCTCACAGCGTCACCGTGCCGTTGGGGGGAGAACTCGCCATGGTGACGGCCATCCGCAGGAAGCCCGCCCTCATCGGTGTTGTAACGATCAGCGGATCGAATGAGAATGAAGGCACCGACAGTCACGTCTTCGGAGGGCGTTGTCGGAATCCTCCATGGTGTAGCGATCGAGGACGAGGGACTCATTGGCCTGCTTGAGGAGAGCACTCGCCAGATTCCTGGCATCACTTCGTCCTGAACACGCCTCGCCGTCAGGCGGAGCGGATCCTGCAAATCCGTGACGCTATCGGCACCAACCCGGAAGCTAATCCCGTTCGTCCGGAGATGGTCAGTTCGGGATGTCCCTCGACGTCTACGTGCCCGATCCGAGCCAACCGGTTCACACGATATTCTTTTTTGCAAACTCGGCGTCCGGGGACGGCGAGGCCATGGTGCTCAGGTTCGCTTCATCGGCGGAAGGGATTTAAGAAACTCAAACCCCACTCGGTGACGGCCAGGATTGGATCTCTATGTTCGAGGAGTGTGCGCGCTTGGAGCGATGACGACCGGTGGCGAGCCGCCTGCCCCTCACTGTTGCAGCAGACCCACAAAAGTGCTTCCAGGGCGAGAAGACTCTTGGTGCCGACGAGACCAAGAGGTATCACTTGTCGCATGGGTCAGTTGGTGAGCTGGGATCTCGCCTCTCTCGCCTTGCGTGGATATCTGCGCGGCGCAGCAATCCCGGTTCGACGTGCATTAGCGTGGACGCCCGAGACCGAGGAGCTCATCACGAAGAGCAGCGTGGCATGGGAATAGTGTCCGCAGCGTTTGGCGTCGGTCCCGAGGAAGCTGCGGCCGCCGCGGCGACCTACGACCCCCTTCTACGGCGCAACCCCTCCAACCTCCTCGTATGTACCCGTTATTGCTGGGTCATCATCCTGGTGAGCTCGGCCGTCGGGTGCACAATGAAATCACCGGTGACATCGAGAACAACCTTGTGCAATGCACCCGTGAAAACGAAGGGAGCTTCGTAGGCCGCAGGGTCGACGGTGTCGAAGTAGGCCAAACCGCAGCTGGCCCCTGTGGTTGAGAAGGTTACCGGCACACTGAATGGCAGGGCGCCGAAGCCGACGACATCTTCATCGTGGAACAGGCGGACTTCAGCGGGGCTGCCGTGACCCTCGAAGAAGACGGGTGGTCCGGTTGGGGCGAACTCTACGCGAAGTGCGACCTTCCCCCGCGGGAGGGGCTCGGAAGCGATCACCGAGAATTTCTCGAGACTCAGGTAGTTGTGGACATAGCAGAGGCGGTCATTGGCTACATAGAGGGCATAGCCGCCATGGCGATTGCCCTGCGTGAGGAGGACCCCCTCGGCGCCGTTTTGGGGGATCGTCGCGTGGGCGGTAATCGTGTGCGCTCGATTGGTGACACGGGGCGCTGCGGCAAAGGAGATCGGGGACCCGCCGGGATAGAAGTCGAAGACCTTGCGCGGGCCGCCCACCGTCGGGCGGCGAGCCATCAGCCGTCCGAGCTCGGTGGCGGCAAGAGGGAGGACGCCGTGGCGCTCGGCCTCGGACCACCACAGATCTCTGAGCTCGGAAAGCTTGTCAGGATGGCCGGCGGCGACGTTGTGGCATTCGGCGGGGTCACGCGCGAGGTCGTAGAGCTCCCAATCGTGGGCATCGATCTCAGCAAGGATTGCCTCGGTCAGGGCGGTTCCGAACGGGTGTCCCCGATCCCGGCCCTCAGCCATGCTCGGTCCCGGGTAGGGGCAGACCGCCTTCCAGCCCTCGTGGTAGATCGAGCGGTGGGCGAACATCTCGAAGTATTGCGTTCGATGGCGATCCGGGGCGGCGGGGTCAGAAAGGGCGGCGGCGAAGCTGGTGCCCTGGATCGGCGACTGAGGCACACCACGGATGTGGCCGGGCGGTTCGATGCCGAGAACCTCGAGCAGCGTGGGCATGATGTCGATGGCATGCAGGTACTGGTTCCGAACTGTGCCGCCGGCGCTGATACCTCGGGGCCACGAGACGATGCACGGATCCGTGACGCCACCGCGGTAGGTCTCACGCTTCCAACGGCGGAACGGTGTATCACCGGCCCAGGTCCAACCCCATGAATAGTGGTTGAAGGTGTCCTCGCTTCCCCAGCGATCGATCACCTCGAGGTTGTCCTCCAGGCGCTCTGGTGCGAGGTTGAAGAAGAGGCCTTCATTGCGCGTGCCGTGTTCGCCTCCCTCCGCGCTCGCGCCATTGTCCGACACACAGATGACGATCGTGTTGTCGAGCTCGCCCAGCCCCTCAATGAAGTCGATCAGGCGTCCGAAGTGATGATCGGTCTGGGTGAGGAACCCGGCGAATACTTCCATTTGGCGGGTGTACATGAGGCGCGCACGCTCCGAGAGCGAGTCCCACGGTTCTACGTCCGGATCTCGCTCGGAAAGCTCGGCTCCCGCAGGCATGAGGCCCAAAGCGAGCTGTCGTTCGAACACCAATTCCCTGTATCGATCCCAGCCCATGTCGAAACGCCCGCGGTAGGGCTCAACCCACGCCGGTTCCACCTGATGTGGGGCATGTCCGGCACCCGTGGCGTACCACAAGAAGAACGGTTTGTCGGGCGCCGCCACGTGGGCGTCCTGTATGAAGCCGATGGCGTGGTCGGCCAGATCGGCATTGAGGTGGTATCCCTCAGCGGGGGTCTTCGTCGGCCGGACGGAGTGATTGTCATAGGTCAGCTCAGGGTGGTACTGATCGGTGTCCCCTCCGAGGAACCCGTAGTAACGCTCGAACCCCCGACCCAGTGGCCAGCGGTTGAAGGGGCCTGCTGAGGTCGTCTCCTCCGGTGGGGTCAAGTGCCATTTGCCGACGCAGAAGGTGTTGTAGCCCTCGCCCACGAGGATCTCGGAGAGCATCCCGTGCTCGAAACCCATGGTCGCGTTGTGCGCCGGGTAACCGAGTGAGAGCTCGGTGACAGACGACAGCCCGACGGTGTGATGGTTGCGGCCGGTCAGAAGACATGCCCGAGTCGGAGAGCAGAGTGCCGTGGTGTGGAAATTGGAAAAGCGAAGCCCCTGGTTTGCGATCTTGTCGATGTTCGGGGTCTCGCAGAGCCCACCGAAGGCAGAGAGTTGACCGTATCCGACATCGTCGAGCACGAGTACCACCACATTGGGAGCGCCCTCGGGTGGGATAGGCCGGGCCGGCCAGGCCGGGGACGAGGCCTCAAGGGTTCGACCGATCGATCCGGGGAACGGTTGACCCGATGGGTACGTAACGAGGGGATCTGCCATGGGCTCAGTCTCCATGAATTTCGGAGACGATGAAACCGACGGACCGCCGTGTCGTCTGGATCAGAGACGCTCTCAGGTCGGGGCCACCCTTATGTTTGGGTGCACTTCCTGTCCAGGTTCTCCAAGGTCGTGGTCATGGTTTCAGCCCATCTGCTGCCATCGCCCACCACTTTGCGCAACCACTCGGGCGCACGGGAGCAGTCGAAGCTCTCCGTCACAACGGTGGCGTCTTCGCCCACGGGTGTCAGCTCATAGGACCAGATGTGCCCGTGCCTGAGCCCGATGTCTGCACTGTCTTCGGCGCGGGATGCAACACTCAGGACCGGTTCCCAGCCGATTCGACGATCCAACTCGTACGCAACAACGTGGTTCGTCATCTCGTAGTCGCCCATCTCATCATTGTGCATGCTCATGGCGAAGGCATCCCCTACGGCGCGGATTACCGGGCTGGTCGTCCCTTCCCGCAGCATTCCCGAGCCGTCGATCGCTGGGTGTTCGGCCGGGTCGGAGAGGAACGCGAACAGCATGCCCGCCGGAGCCGCAATCGTTCGAGATATCGAAATGGGCTTGGCCGTGTAATCCGTCATCTGGTTCCTTCTCCGTTTCCGAGCGCCGGTTCATTCCTACGGCCTTACGACGGACCGTCCTGCGGGAATTCATCGCGAGGTCCGGGGAAGGGTCTTGGGCCGAGCATGTGGTCCTTGTGACGGATGCTTCCGCCGTGGCATCGTGAGGGCCGTTCGGCGGTGCTGACACGAAGGGAGACGATGGTCATCACCCGACGTCAACGCACCCAGCGCTTCCTGGCCCCACCCAACCGCTGAGCGCCGGGGCGCTGCCTTTAAAGGAGGGCACATGCCCTACGCCTTTACGCCGCTGCGCGACGCGAGCATCGCATCCTTCGTCCTGGGGCTCGACGAGGCCGAAGAGCTACAACGGGTGCTGGAGCGCTCCCTCGCCGCTGGTTCGACCCGCCCCGAATGGTGCTGGACGGCCTGGGACCCAGCGGGCCACGCCGCGGCTCGCCATACCTGGTGGGGACGACCCGGCTTGCCCTACCCCATCGGCCTTGATCTTCGCAGCGCCGAGGATCACGATGCCGCCGTTGCCTTGGTCGTGTACGCCAGGGGTCAGCTCGGTGTTCTCGAAGCCCGTAGCGAAATCACGGTTCCGACCCACCGCGGCGACAGTCCGAGCGCAATCCGGGCCCCGCTCGTCGCCGTTCTGCGGGGCGCCGGCTTCGGATTTCAGGTGGCCCGGGTAACGGTCGAATGGACGTCCAGCAGCCCCCCCGGGCCAGACCGCCATCGTCTGTCGTTCCGTCCGGCCCGCGACCTTGACGACGACCTGCTTCTGGCGCTGTTCGTTGCCGTCGGTGCCGACTCGCTCGACCACGGCATGATCGTCGACCGTGCTCGTCTGGGTGCCGACGGCGAGGCTCGTCGACGGCTCGGAGCCGTTCGGTCCTACGGTGGCGAACCGGCCTGGTTCAGCGTCGGGTTCACCGCCCGGGGCGAACCGGTGGGGTACGTGGTTCCCGGCCTTGCCGGCGGCGTTCCGATCGTGGGCGAAATCGGCGTCGCAACCGCGCACCGGGGCCAGCGCTACGTCGACGACCTTCTCGCGTGGGCGACGGATATCCTCAGGACGTCCGGCGCCGAGCGGATCGTGGCCGACACCGATCGGGCCAACAGCCCGATGCGCGCCGCGTTCCGGCGCGCCGACTACCGAGAAGTACGTTGGCGAGACGACTACGCATGGCGTCAGGCCCAGGATCCGAAGGGCCTGACTCAATCCTCTTGAGAGACCCCGAAGCGATCGGTATAGAACCGGAACGATTTCGTGACCAGGGCGCGGTCGAATCCGAATTGCGCCGGGTCGTAGATGATCCCACCGTGGCGTCCCCGCGGATGCTCGGCCATGAACGTGGTCATGGCCGCTTGCGCTTCATTGGAAAAGGGTTGCCCCGCCAGGTCATAGATGCGCCGGACCATCTCCACGTCATCCCTCATGAATTCGTCGAAGTGGACATCAATCGATTGGCTCGCGGGTAGGACATCTCGCGATTGGACGCAAGCTTTCAGCATCCGCTGCAGCCGATCCAGCCAATAGTCCGCGATCCAGGGCAAATCGACGACGTCATGGCCGAGTCGAGCGGAGTAGGCGAGCATGGTGACCATCGAGGTGGTCACGGAAACCGGATCACGGTGCGTGACGACGAACGTCGCATCGGGAAACGTGGCGAGGAGAGCGGGGAATTGCTCGAGGTGTTGGGGCGACTTGAGGATCCACCGCGATCCGCCCCGGAGCCACTGGAGGGCTTGCAGGATCCGCTTCAGGTATGCATAGCTCGCTCTCTGGTCACGCTCGAGGTAATGGTCACGCCACGTTGGTATCGGGGCGATCGTCTCGAAGAGCATGGTCGAGACGTCGATCGCCAACAGTTGGATCTCCTCGTGCACATGGTCCACGGTCATTTCGTGCATCCGCTGGAATTCGGGCATGGCGGCATGCACGAAGCCAAGGGCCATTTCCGTGCGCGCCACGCGCGGATCGGGGGATCCCGCCGGGGGACGCTCCCTCTCGGCCAGCACAGGTTCCACGCTCTCCCAGTATGGGAGGGATCGCAGGGCGGTGTCGCTGGACATCAGGTTGTGAAGATGCGTCGTGCCCGTTCGCGGCAGGCCACAAATGATGATGGGCCGCTCAATCTCCACGTCGAGTATCTCCGGGTGACGTTCGATCAGGTCCTCGAGCAACAGCCGGTTGCGAAGCAGGCCGGTGAGGAGCATCGACTGCGCAAGGATCCCGGCTCCGTTGAGCCTGCCCTCCTCTCGGAGGGAGCGGCAGAGGACCTCCAGACGGGGGATGAAGTCGTCGGACCCGAAGCCGTCCAAAGCCGTCTCGGAGACCGCCGCCTCCATCAGTGGTGCCGGTTCGAGGAGTACGGACGCTCCCGCCTCGGCCATCAAGTCCAGGATCGATCGGGCGTCGTCCGTGAAACGAGGGCGAGCGAGATCTTCCAGCCGAATGGAGGATGGTCGGACCCCGTTGCTCATCGGATGTCGCTCGCGAGCACGAGTTCCGCCACAGGCCCCTCGGGCGTGGTCTCGGGTAGGAACCACCGAAACCAGATCCGGCCCTTGTGGTGGCCCGCGGTCGAGACCCAGTTGGGATGTCCGGGATCCGTGGGCGCGATCACGATCACCCAGGAGCCGTCTTCCTCGTACTGCACCTGCGCCCCATTGATGGTGACGCGCTCATAGTCGTAGTTGTACGTATGGAGGAAGGGGTTCCAGAGGCAGAGATTCCAGAACACGCAATCCGGTGAACGTCCCCGCAGCACCAACGCCTGCCCGTCGTCGAGGAGGTAGCTGCCCATGGCGTATGCCGCATCACCGGCGGCCCAGCCGAAGGTCGTCGTCGGGACGGGGTAGGGCTCATCCACGCTGTTGGGCTCGCCCATCGGGATCGGTACCATCGCGGCCTGGTCACGCAGCCAGGTGAGGGCGGCGCCGAAGCGGCGCGCCAAGTCCGCATCATCCTCTCTGTAGGCGGGCGGCGGGGCGGTGGTCGTGATCTCCCAGCTGGCGCGGACGTCGCGGATCGGGTCGGCCAGGTAGTCGCGGGTGATGATGGCGACGGCATCGGGCTCAAGCTTGATCCAAGGAATGCCAAGGCCGGGGTCGCTGGGGGAGAGGACCATATCGATGTAGCCGTCCGAATCCGGCGGTGCCTGCCGATCATTCAGGCTACCGACGATCCGGTCCGAGTAGTGACCGTCACGAGGTCCTCCGTAGACGGTGAGGGACAGGTAGACGGCGTCACCTCGCTTCGCGCGAACGCGATACGACCTGGCCGGATCAACGGGAGCAAAGCAATAGAAAGCATCGGCATTGTCCCCACCCCACTTCTTGTAGGGGCCGACGATCTCCACAAACCGCGGGTGCGCGGAGTCGGCCCACACCTGGGTGTCGGTCGCCACCTGCAAGATCGACAACAGCCACTTGTGCGCTTCGAGGAGGGTCTGCTCATCGCCCGGTCCGGACAGTTGCTCGACCAACCGGCGCTGCTGTTCCCCGAGCTCGGCCAGCAGCTGGGCAAACACCTCAGCAGTCCGCACTCCCATGGTTGCCCCCTCGCTCGTGGTCGTCGGTGCCGGCGATCCGGTCCTCCTCGGCACCCTGCTCGGCAGCACCGTAGCAAGCGGCTCGCCTAGGGGCCGAGCAGGTCCAGGCGCCCTGTGGCGGTAAACCGAGCGAGCAGTTCGGCGACATCTGCCTCCGTCATCGGAACGAACACGTCGTCGCGACCCACGCGCCTCCATAGCGGATCCACCGTGTTCCATTTCTCTCTCCGGAGTGGCTTCTTGTCCACCTTGTCGGTGGCCGTTACCGGAAGCGCGGTGACGATCCTGACGTACCGGGGTGCCCACTTGGTTCCAAGGTCGGGTTGCGCGGCAAGAAATCCAGCAAAAGAGCCTGGGTCGAATTCTCTGCCCTGCTCGATCTCGAGTGCGGCCATCACCTGGTCACCCGTCTGGCTGTCGGGGACTGCGTACACCGCAACGCCGCGCACGCCGGGCCAACGACCAATGATCCGCTCGATCGGGGCGGCCGCGAAGTTCTCGCTGTCCACGCGGAGCCAGTCCGCCGTCCGTCCGGCGAAGTAGAAGTTGCCCTGCTCGTCTCGGTAGGCAAGATCTCCTGACCAGTACCAGCCGTTCCGCGTGCGCTCGGCATTCGCATCGGGGTTGTTGTAGTACCCCTCGAAGTTCGAGGCGGCGCGGCGCCCGACCAGTTCACCGATGGCCTCGGCCGGATTGGCGAGCTGGCCGAATTCGTCGAAGATCGCTCGGGGCAACTCCTCGGCGGTGTCGGAGTCCACCACGGCGACGTCGTCCTCGTCATTGGCGCGCCCCAACGTTCCCGGACGACCGTCGGCGATCGGCATCAACACGATGGCGTTCTCACTCGACCCGTATCCCTCGATCACAGGAACGCCGAAGCGACGGGTGAACTCCGTCTTGTCCGGCGTCGATGTCTCCGGCCCGAGCACGTAGCGGAGGTGATGGTCCCGATCGTGTTCGGTGGGCGGGGTCGACACGATGTGGGCGATGGCCCGCCCCACGCTGTTGAAGAACGTGGCACCGTTCTGGCGTACATCGGGAAGGAAGCCAGATGCCGAGAATCGTCGTCGAAGGGCAATCGTCGCTCCGCTGGCGAAGGCGGGAAGGACCGCCGCGAAGAGAGCATTGCCATGAAACAGTGGCATGGCCGAATAGAGGACATCACTGCTGGTGAACGTGGAGCGGGCGGCGGAGCGGGCGGCGCGTCCCTGGGTCACCATGACCGCCTTTGGACCTCCTGTCGACCCGGAGGTGAAGATCAAGAGATAGAGGTCTGACGGTGACGGCTCGGCAGCGGGACCCCCCGGCTCGGCAGCAATCTGCGCCAGCCGGTGCTCGTAGTCGGCGTTGTCCACGACCAGCACCCGGTCAGGGCTCACAGCCAGATCCAACCCGTCGAGGAGCGACCTCTGCCGGGAGTCGGTGACGAAAAGTTGGCAGTCCGTCTTGGTGATGTCAGCAGCCAACTCGGCGCCGCGCCGGGTTGGATTGATCCCGACGACCACGGCACCCACCAAAGCTGCCCCGGCCAGGAAGAAGAGGTAGTCGGGCGTGTTCTCGAGGAGTACGCCGACGTGAAAGGGCCCCGGACGCCGCAGTGCGGCCAGGAGAGCGCCTCGATGTTCGGACTCTGCAATCACCTGGCGCCACGACCATTGGTCGCCTTCGAAGAGCAGGCCACAATGGTCGTCGTCGCGGCGTTGTCGGATCAGCTCGGCTGCCGTCGTTACGGGAAACGGGGTCACCCGGGGCTGGATTTCGGCAAGCTCGACATCACGCCTCAG
>Ga0302180_10004224_pt1 | contig 10687 bp, 7 predicted proteins | sample I_Palsa_E3_2_FD_200575 | JGI IMG/M metagenome (GOLD analysis project Ga0302180, IMG submission 200575) | Peat permafrost microbial communities from Stordalen Mire near Abisko, Sweden - I_Palsa_E3_2 | ecosystem: Environmental > Terrestrial > Soil > Palsa > Peat permafrost | place: Sweden: Abisko... | reverse complement strand
TCAACGGCTGGGTGACCTTTTCGTCAAAGAGAAGATCATTACCCCAGAGCAGTTGGAACAAGCGACCAAGGCCCAGAAGGAGCAGAACGTCCGCCTGGGGTCCGCCTTGGTGAAGCTCGGCTTCCTCACGGATGAGGACGTCACGAATTTTCTCTCCCGGCAGTACGGCGTTCCGGCCATCAATCTTTCGTATTTTGAAATTGATCCGGCCGTGGTCAAGCTGATTCCGTTTGAAACCGCGAAGCGCTACCAGATTCTTCCCTTAAGCCGCGTGGGCGCATCGCTCACCATCGCCATGGTGGATCCCACCAACGTCTTCGCCATGGACGATATCAAGTTCATGACCGGTTTCAACATCGAGCCCGTCGTAGCCTCCGAAAGCTCCATCTTGACGGGTATTGACAAAGCGTACGGCGGCAAGACGGAAGAAGATCTCGAAACCGTCATGCAGTCGATGTCGGAGATGAACGAGAGCGACATCGAAGTGCAGGCGGAAGAGCAGGAGATGGAGCTGTCGCAGCTGGAGAAAGCGGCCGACGAAGCTCCGGTAGTCAAGCTGGTGAACCTGGTGCTCACCGATGCCGTAAAGCGCGGGGCCAGCGACATTCATATTGAGCCCTACGAAAAAGAGTTCCGGGTGCGCTTCCGTATTGACGGCGTGCTGCAGTCGATTATGTCGCCGCCGATGAAACTGAAAGATGCCATCACTTCCCGCCTGAAAATCATGGCGAAGCTCGATATCAGCGAAAAGCGGCTGCCGCAGGACGGCCGCATCATGTTGAAAATGAATATCGGCGGCCGCAAGAAGCAGCTCGACTTCCGTGTCAGCACGCTGCCTACTCTGTGGGGCGAGAAGATCGTGCTGCGGTTGCTCGACAAGGAAAACCTGCGGCTCGACATGACCAAGCTCGGTTTCGAGCCAGAGTCTCTAGTCAAGTTCGAGAAGGCCATTCTCAAGCCCTACGGGATGGTGCTGGTCACGGGTTCAGGAAAAACCAACACGCTGTATTCCTCCATCTCGCGCCTCAACCAGCCCGACACCAACATCATGACGGCCGAAGATCCAGTCGAATTTCAGTTGGGTGGCGTCAACCAGGTGCAGATGAAAGAGCAGATTGGATTGAATTTTGCCGCGGCCCTGCGTTCTTTCCTGCGGCAGGATCCCAACATCATTCTGGTCGGCGAAATCCGCGACTTCGAAACGGCGGAAATCGCCATCAAGGCCGCTCTCACGGGCCACCTTGTGCTTTCTACTCTGCACACCAACGGCGCGCCCGAGACCATCACCCGCTTGATGAACATGGGCATTGAGCCCTTCCTGGTGGCGACCTCGGTTCACTTGATCTGCGCCCAGCGCCTGATTCGGCGTATTTGCAAGGAGTGCACCGAGCCCGTAGATGTTCCGGTGCAGACCCTGATCGAAGAAGGATACTCGCCCGAGGAGGCCAAGACGATCCAAATCCAGAAGGGCAAGGGATGCGGCGTTTGCAACAACACGGGCTACAAGGGCCGCTGCGGTTTGTATGAGGTCATGGAAGTGGACGATGAAATCAGGGAGCTGGTGCTGGTGGGCGCTTCGGCAGTCGAATTGAAAAAGAAGGCCATCGAGCGCGGCATGATCACGCTCCGGCGCAGCGGTCTGATCAAAGTGGCCGCGGGCATCACCACTCTGGAAGAAGTTGCCCGCGAGACGATTCACTAGTTCGTTAGAAGTTAAGAGAGAAGGAAGGATCACGATTATGGGACTGTCGTTAAGCGATTTGCTGAAAAGAATGTTGGAGATGAGTGGCAGCGATCTTCATATCACCACGAATTCGCCGCCCCAAATTCGCGTGCACGGACATCTGGTGCCGCTGGATCTTCCGCAGATGACGCCCGCCGAGACCAAGCAACTCGCCTACAGCGTCATGACGGACTCCCAGAAGCACCGCTTCGAGGAAAGCCTCGAACTGGACTTCTCATTCGGATTGAAGGGGCTAGCACGCTTCCGCGCCAATGTGTTCAACCAGCGTGGCGCCACGGCGGCCGTGTTCCGCCTGATTCCCTTCGAAATCAAGTCTTTCAACCAGCTCGGCCTGCCAGCCGTAGTGAGCAAGCTCTGCGACAAGCCTCGCGGACTGGTGCTGGTGACGGGACCGACCGGCTCCGGCAAATCCACAACCCTGGCAGCCATGATCGACAAGATCAACAGCGAGCGTCATGAGCACATCCTTACCATCGAGGATCCCATCGAGTTCGTGCACATGAACAAGAACTGCGTGGTGAACCAGCGCGAGCTGCACGCCGATACCAAGAGCTTTTCCGACGCCTTGCGAGCCGCACTTCGTGAAGACCCGGACGTAGTGCTGATCGGCGAAATGCGCGACCTGGAAACCATTGAGTCGGCCTTGCGCATCGCCGAAACCGGCCACTTGACTTTCGGCACGTTGCACACCAACTCGGCAACCTCCACCATCAACCGCATCATTGACGTGTTTCCCGCGCACCAGCAGCCGCAGATTCGTGCCCAGCTTTCGCTGGTGCTCGAAGGCATCATGTGCCAAAGCCTGCTGCAAACCATAAGCGGCAAGGGGCGCGCCATGATTATGGAGATCCTTATTCCCAACCCCGCGGTGCGCAACCTGATCCGGGAAGACAAGATCCACCAGGTTTATTCGTCCATGCAGTCCGGACAAGAGAAGTTCGGCATGCAAACCTTCAACCAGGCGTTAGCCACGGCGTACTTCCAGAAGCAGATTTCGCTGGAAGTTGCCCTGCAGCGCTCCAGCAATCAAGACGAGCTTCAGGAAATGATTAACCGCGGCGCCGGCTTGACGAACCGGGGTGGCACGCCCGGATCGACGATGGCGCGAGGGGCGACGCCGACCAAGGGCTAGAGCATTTGACAACCCATCGGGCGTGGCGGCTAGGCGCGATGGCAAGGCAGGACAAGTTTGAGCCGCAAGAGATTCAGGAATCAGCACTGAGGAGAGTCTAAAACCATGCCAGTCTTCACATTTTCCGGCAAGGATGCTTCCGGACAGAAAATTTCCGGGGAGCGCGTGGCACCAACCAAACAGGCGCTGGGGCAGCAATTGCGGCGTGAGCGTATTACGCCGGGTGCAATCCGGGAAAAGGGCAAAGAGTTTGCCATGCCCACATTCGGATCGGGCCGAGTCAAGGTCAAGGACATTGCGATCTTCTTCCGCCAGTTCTCGGTCATGATCGATGCCGGGCTGCCGCTGGTGCAGTGTCTGGAAATCCTGGCCGCCAACCAGGAAAACCAGTCATTCCAGAAGACGCTGACCGGCGTCCGCACCACGGTGGAGGGCGGCGCGACGCTGGCGAATGCCATGCGGCAGTATCCCAACGTCTTCGATGACCTCACCACCAACATGATTGAAGCGGGGGAAACCGGCGGTATTCTGGACCTCATCCTGCAGCGGCTGGCGGTCTACGTCGAAAAAGCGGTTCGCCTGAAGGCTGCCGTGAAATCGGCGTTGATCTATCCCGTCGCGGTCGTCAGCATTGCGGGGTTGATTGTCGGAGCCCTGCTCAAGTGGGTGGTGCCCATCTTCTCCAACCTTTTCGCTGGCCTGGGTGTCGCGCTGCCTCTTCCCACCCGTATCGTGATGGGGCTGAGCGCGTTCGTGGGAAGTTTCTGGTGGGTCTTCATCGTTGTGGTTGTGGGTACAGTTTTCGGCCTTAAGCAGATCCGCAAGCACCCGCGAGGGCGCTATTACTTTGACAAACTCCTGCTCCATACGCCGATCATCGGTTCGCTGCTGCGCAAAATCGCCGTCGGCCGATTCACGCGCACCCTGGGCACTTTGATCACCTCGGGCGTGCCCATCCTGGAAGGTTTGGCTATTACCGCCAGGACCTCCGGCAACGCTGTGCTGGAAGAAGCGCTGATGAAGGTGCGGAAAGCCATTGAAGAAGGCCGCACCATCGTGGATCCGCTCAAAGAATGTGGAGTCTTTCCCAACATGGTGACGCAGATGATCGGCGTCGGCGAAGCCACCGGCGCTATGGACAACATGTTGCAGAAGATCGCTGACTTCTACGAAGAAGAAGTGGACGCAGCCACCAAGGACATGCTGGCCATGCTGGAGCCGGCCATCATCGGCGTGCTCGGCGTAACCATCGGTGGCATCGTGATTTCGCTCTACATGCCGCTGTTTGCCATGATCGCCAAGTTGGCTGGGTAAGAGAACGAGAACGATTCGATTGGCGGGCGAAATGGTTTTGGACGGGCCGGCCAACCTTTGCGAAAGCCGGTTGGCAGGCGGAGATTCGGTCCGGCGCAGCGAGGCCGACGCCGGATGTTTCTTCGGGAGATGATTCTTCGAGATATGGTTCGGCGAGATCGTTGGAACTTTGATGCAATCGACATTTGACGAGCGCAATTGGCTGGCCTGGCTGGTCAAAGTACGGATCCTGATCCTGACTTTCCTGCTCGGAATCCAGCTGGCGGTCGCGGAGTTGACGCCCACACACCTGCCGCTGCGCCTTTTCCTCAGCACGATCCTTCTTTGGTATACCGTTTCGCTCTTCTATGTAGTCCTGCTGTCCTTCTGGCATGAGCACCGCTTGCAGGCATCCTTGCAAGTCCTGACCGACCTGATCATGGTCAGCCTGGTGGTGCATGAGACGGGAGGCTGGGACAGTTCGTTGAACTTTCTCTACCCTCTGGTCATCATTGTGGCCGGCATCCTGCTTCCCCGAGTGTGGGCGCATCTGGTTGCGGCGCTGGCCTTCATTCTTTATGGCACCGTCCTTGAACTCAACTACTACGGGGTAGTGCCGTCCTACTGCACAACCCATCCGGACCTGAAGACGCTGCGGGGAATCATTTTTGTAAATCTGTTTGCGTTCCTGGCCGTCGCCTACCTGGCTGGCCAGCTGGTCGCCAAGTTACGCCAGGCGCGGGTGCAGCTAAAAGACGCGAGTGGAGCGCTGGCGGATCTTCAGATCCTGCACGAGAACATTATTCAGTCCATCAGCAGTGGATTGATTACCACGGGTCTGGATGGGAGGATTACGCTGGTCAACAACGCAGCGCAGAGACTTCTCGAGCGCACGCCGGACCAGTTGCTGGGAAAACCAGTTACCGGGTTATTTCTCGACGCGCTGCCCAATGCCGAATCGCACACCCACGCGGAGGTTCGTTTTGACACGAATGGAACCTTCCGCAGGACAGCTCGAATAAGAGTAGCCGCCTTGAACGGGCCGGAGCGCGGTACGCTGGGCTATGTCTACGCGCTGGATGACCTCACCGAAATCCGGCGACTGGAGCGCGAAGTGCGCATGCAGGACCGCCTGGCAGCCGTGGGCAGGCTGGCCGCGGCGATCGCCCACGAGATCCGCAATCCCCTTACCTCCATCGCCGGTTCGGTCAGCATGCTTTCCGGCATACCCGAAATGAACGAGGAACACCGGCGCCTGCTGGAGATCGTGACCCGCGAATCGCAGCGCCTGAACGGGATCATCACCGAGTTTCTGACTTACTCCCGGGGCAAACAGTATCACTTCGAAAAGGCCGATCTAGTGCGATTGGTGGAGGACACACTCACGCTTATGCGGCACCGCATGACCGCGGAGAGTACTGGCATCATCATTGAGAGCAGGTTTGCCGTGCCGGAAGCGTGGGTGCTCGCCGACGGAGACAAGATCAAACAGGTTTTCTGGAACTTCGCCGAGAACGCGGTCCGTGCGATGCGGAACGGCGGCACTCTGAAGGTTTCCATCGAACGCCAGGGAGACGACTGGCAGGTCAGTTTTGCGGATACCGGAACAGGAATGACCCCGCAACAGACGGAGAAAATTTTCGAGCCGTTCCAATCGAGCTTTGAGGGTGGCACGGGTCTCGGCCTTGCGGTGGTCTACCAGATCGTACAGGCGCACGAAGGCAAAGTGTGGGTGCGATCCAAGCCGGGGCAGGGAACCACTCTCGTCCTGAGGCTGCGGCGGCTTGACGCAGAAAGGCACGCTGCCCGTGCCCTCTCGGCTGAAAACTTCGCCGCACCGGCATTTCCCGCGGCTCCGCCCGCACCACTCGCAGCTGCTGCGGCAGATGGGAGGCGGCGTGGCTAACATCCTGGTTTGCGACGATGAGCGTTCCATCTGCGAAATGCTCGACATCGCCTTGCGCCGCGACGGACACCGCGTCGAAACTGTGCAATCCGGCCAGGCGGCTAAGAACAAGATTGATGGCGCTCTTTACGATCTGATCATCACCGACATCAAGATGCCAAATATCGACGGCATCGAAGTGCTGCGTCATGCGCATCGCGTGTCGCCCGATTCCCCGGTCATCCTCATCACCGCCGTAGATGACTACGAAGCCGCGGTGGAAGCGGTAAAGGCCGGAGGAGCGTCGGACTACATTCGCAAAAGCCCTGGGCTGGTGGATGAAATCAAGCTGGCCATCAACCGAGTGCTCGAAAAACTGGCGCTGAGCAAACAGAACTTCGCTCTGCGCCGGGACGCTGCTTCCCACAACTCGCTCGACAACATCATCGGCTCCAGTGCCGCGATGGAGAAGCTGAAGCAGACGGTGCGCACCGTCGCTTCCACCGCCAGTACCGTCCTGATTCACGGCGAGAGTGGTACTGGTAAAGAGCTGGTTGCCCGCGCTGTCCACATTTGTTCGCCGCGCGCTACCGAGCCGTTCGTGTCGGTGAACTGCGGCGCTTTCCCGGAGACTCTGCTGGAGAGCGAACTCTTCGGTTATTTGAAGGGAGCTTTTACCGGAGCCAATCAGAACAAACGCGGACTGTTTGAAGTGGCCGGGGGCGGGACCATCTTCCTCGACGAAATCAGTGAGATGACCCTGGCCATGCAGGTGAAACTTCTCCGGGTGCTGCAGGAGCGCACGGTGCGGCCAGTCGGCGGCGCCAGCGAAATTTCTATTGATGTGCGGGTCATCGCGGCCACCAATCGCGATCTCGACGAGGCCGTTGCCGATAATCTGTTCCGCGAAGATCTCTACTACCGTCTCAACGTCATCCCGATTCGCGTGCCCGACCTGCGCGAGCGCCGCGAAGACATCCCTTTGCTGGCCAACCACTTCCTGAAGAAATACGCGGCCGCCGCCAACCGTAGTATCCTGCGCGTCAACAAAGGTTCGCTCGATGCTCTGTGTGGCTACGAATGGCCGGGCAATGTCCGCCAGTTGGAGAATACCGTCGAGCGCGCAGTTGCCCTGGAGATGACGGACGAGTTGCACGTCGAATTGCCGATGGAACGGCCCAAGGCCCGCGCCGCCGCAGCAAGTGCGAGTGCTTCAGGAGGAATGTCCGAAGTAGCGTCGGGTGCGGTGCTTCCCGAAGGTGTTGGCATGGAGGGCTACGTCGCCAGCATCGAGCGCACGCTGCTGCAAAGTGCTCTGGACCGCTCGAACGGAGTGCAGACCAAAGCGGCCGACCTGCTCGGCATCTCCTACCGCTCGTTCCGGCATTTGATGAAGAAGTACGAACTGTAGAAAGCTTCTAGCTGCTAGCTACTATCTACTAGTCTGATCCCAGCAGTGAAGAAGCCAGTAGCAAGCAGCTAGGAGCTGCCCTTCTTCAACTGCTGTTTCCACCCTAACACTCGCGCCTTCGCTCCCTCGGCCTCAGCCTCCGGAATCATTCCCTTTTTCTGATAAAGCACCGACAAGCTGGTGTGGGCGAGCACGTCATCCGGATCCAATTCCGTAATCTGCTGAGCCACCGCGATCGCCTCATCATAACGTTGCAGGTCCTGTAGCGCGCGCGCCAGACCGTGCATGGCCTCGGTAAAGGCAGGATCAACGGCCAGCGATTCCCGGTAGACTGCCACAGCCTCTTCCAGCTTTCCATCCGCCATCAAATCAAGCGCGGAATAGTAATGGTCTTCGGCCTTCTGGCGGGTGTCTGCGTCGGACATGGAAGGAAGTTCCTGGCGGAGACAGGATTCTAACATGGGCCAAGTGATAGGGGCCGAGTTGAGTTCTCGGGCGCGGCGGAACCTACCCTGCGCATAGTCGAACGTCGCGGCCTGTGGTTATCATGATGCTATGCGCCATTCGCTCCGTTTTCTTTGGAACGCCACCAAGGGCCATCGTCTGGCTCCGTGGCGAAGCCCCTATCTGCTGTGGCGCATCGAGACCTATTGCGGCGTCAAGATGACTCAGATCGGTTTTCTGGAATTCTGGGAGTTTCTCTGGCGGGAGCGGATCAGTCTCTGGCGTTTTCTTAAGTGGACAGGCGAGATGGAACGCTACGCTAACCCCAAGCCGAAAAACTCCTAAAAGTTTCAAGGTTTCAGAGTTTCAATGTTTCAAGGTTCACCCTAAAACGGCCATCGAGACTCTGAGACTCTGAAAACCTTGAAACCTTGAAACCTTCCCCTACGCTCCCTTGCCGGCAGCGGCAGCCTCGCCCAGGATGATTGTCACATCGCTGCCTTTGCCGGCTCCGGTCAATTGGGCCGCGGCTCCGCGATTCGCCGCGATTTCCAGAAAACCCATACTGCCGAGAATGCCGATCACCTCTCCCGGAGCGCCTTCGGCATAGGCATTGTGGATTTCGGTGATCTCGCGGCTGCCAACGACGATTTTGAAAGCTTGGGCTGCGCCTCCGAAAAGCTTGGGAGCGTCTTGCGGAGTAACGTTGGTGATGAGATTTCCGAACCGGTCGACCTTCAGCACCACCCCGCGCAGTCGGTTTTCATCGACGGCTTTCGGCTTGGGGGCCGAGAAGCGCACGTAGTCCTCAACTTCGTCCCCAAACTTCAGCGAGTCGACCTCTTTGGCCAGGAACGCGGCCACGGGAGAAAAAATATCGCGGGCATGGAACGTGTTGCTCACCGGCTGCAGAAAATAATGCTGGGAAGTGATGTGCCGCACATGCATGCGCTCTTCGCGTGCGTAGACCATCGAAAGCACCCCGTTGTCGGGCGCAACGAAATGATACTTGTCACTCGAAGCCAGAATGGGTCGCCGCGCCGTCCCTACACCGGGATCGATAACAACCACATGTACGGTCCGGGTCGGGAAGTAGGAATATGCCTGCGAAATGGTAAGCGCTCCATCCAGCACGTCAAAGGGCTGCACGGAGTGACAGATATCGATAATCTGCGCCTCCGGCACGATATCGAGGATGACGCCTTTCATGGCGCCTACAAAGTGGTCGCTGCTGCCGAAGTCGGTGGTCAGCGTAATGATCGGACGGTGCGCCAAGGTTTCCTCACAAATGGAAGACGCAGTGCTCCCAGAAACTCGAAAGTAATTGTTGATAACCCCGGCGTCAAGGCACGGAGGTAATAAGTGCAGTGATCAGTGATCAGTGGCCAGTGGTCAGTAAAACCTCATCCACACTCGTGACTTGGGTTACTGGTCACTGGTCACTGACCACTGGCCACTGGCCACTGACCACTGACCACTGACCACTGACCACTGACCACTACTCGTATCGCAGCGCTTCAATCGGGCTCATGCGCGACGCTTTCAGCGCCGGATAGAATCCTGAGCATATTCCGACCAGAGAAAGAATGATGAACGAAATCATCATCACGCTCAGCGAAGCGTGCAGGAAGATCGCGCCCTCGTGGTTGGCGGTTTTATAGAACTCGTCATACAGCGGCATGGGCGGGATGATCCACGTAAGGATCTCGGCCACGGCCATTCCAACTATACCCCCCACGAAAGTAAGGACCAGCGCTTCCAGCAGGAACTGCACCAGAATGTGCCGCGGGCGCGCTCCAATCGCCTTACGCAGGCCGATCTCCCGTGTGCGCTCCGTGACCGACACGAGCATAATGTTCATCACGCCGATTCCCCCCACCGCCAGCGTGATGACGCCGATCAGTCCCAGTATCGCTTGCAGCCCCAGCGAAAAAGCGTTGATCATGGCCCGGTCTTCAATCGTATCCCAGGCAGGCGTTGCCTTCTCGTCTTTGGGGTCGAAGTGATGCCGCCGGGCAATGACCTCCCGCACCGCAGCCAGCGCCTTCTTGTTCAGTTCCGCCGCCGTTGGCTCAAAGATAATCTCGTCGGGATCTTTCAGGTTTTTCAGGTCCCGCATCAGTCCGAACGGGATGAAGCCATCGCTGTTATCCGGGCCTTGGTACATGGAGTCCTGAATCTTATTTTGCAGTGTCCCAATGACCTCAAAATCAAGTCCTCCCAGGCTGACGTTCTGACCGACGCCGGGTGCGCCCTGGAAGACTTTTTTTGCCGCCTCGTAGCCCAGAATCACCACCCGGCGACGGTTGGAAAAATCTCCCTCTTCGAAATAGCGGCCGTCCGCCAGAGTCAGTTTCCGCATCTGCCCATAGGGCATTTCGACGCCGCGCACTGGAATGCTCACGACCCGGGTGCCGAGTTTCACTCCGAAGTCGCGATTAATTTCGCCGCTTACCGCGCGGACGATCGGCACCTCGTCGCGAATCGCTTCCACGTCCTCATATTCGTAATTAACCTTCTTGCCCGCGCGCTGGCCGCCGGCCTGCATGCTCGTCTGTCCCGGCCAAAGGACGATGACGTCATTGCCCATGTTCAGGAAAGCGTGCAGCACACTGCCGCCCAGACCCTGGCCGTAGGCCAGCAGCAATACCACCGAAGCCAATCCCCACACGATGCCCAGCATGGTGAGCAGCGAACGCATGCGGTCGCGCATCAGCGCCTGCCAGCCCTGCGAAATGAGTTTCAGAAACATGGTTGAGATGACCGTTTTTACTTTTC
>Ga0302180_10004222_pt1 | contig 10690 bp, 9 predicted proteins | sample I_Palsa_E3_2_FD_200575 | JGI IMG/M metagenome (GOLD analysis project Ga0302180, IMG submission 200575) | Peat permafrost microbial communities from Stordalen Mire near Abisko, Sweden - I_Palsa_E3_2 | ecosystem: Environmental > Terrestrial > Soil > Palsa > Peat permafrost | place: Sweden: Abisko... | reverse complement strand
CGCCACCGGAACTCCGGGTCGACCCGGTCTTCGAGGGCGGCGCGAGCCGCTTTCGCCTCGGCCTCGGTGCTGCCGATCACGAAGGCCACACCGGGCAGCACGAGGACGCTGCTCGCGTCCCGGCCGTGGCGGCGGGCAGCCGCGCGGATCGAATCACGGAAGCGGCGCCCGGACGGGACGTCCGGTTGGGCGGTGAAGACGAGGTCCGCGGTCTTTCCCGCCAGCTCGATGCCCGGCCCGGACGATCCCGCCTGGGCGAACGCGGGACGACCCTGAGGCGACCGCGGCAGCGTCAGCGCACCGCTGACCTCGAAGAAGCGACCATGAAAATCGATCGGCCGGATCAGGTCGGTGTTCGCCCAGATACCGGTGCGCTGGTCGCTTACCACCGCACCGGCGTCCCAGCTTTCCCAGAGCCGCGAGACGACCTCGACGAACTCCTCGGCCCGGGCGTAGCGGTCGGAGTGGGCCGGGTGCGCCGCGAGCCCGAAGTTACCCGCCGCCCCGGCGTAGCGCGTGGTCACGATATTCCAGCCGGCCCGGCCGTCCGAGAGATGATCGATCGTGGAGAGCCTGCGAGCCAGGTCGTACGGCGAGCTGTACGTGGTGGACGCCGTCGCGATCAGCCCGATCCGCGACGTGGTCCGCGACAGCGCCGCGATGATCTCGACCGGGTCGAAGCCGACCTGGGGAAAGTAGCGCGCGCGGAAGATCGCCAGACCGGGAGAGTCGGCGAAGAACACGGCGTCGAGCAACCCGCGCTCGGCGGTCTGCGCCGCCCGCTCGAGTACGCCGAAGCGCGCGGGACCCGAGAGGTCAGCGGGATCGGCCAGGCGCCAGGCCGACTCGTGGTAGCCGACTCCGGTCAGGAAAGCGGTGAGGTGGGCCTGCGGGTTCGTCACGCCGTCCTCCCCTTGATCGCAACCGCCGGAACCAGAATAACGGAACTCCAACAGCCGCCAGACTGGCCGCTCAGCGGACGCTCTTGATCCGCCAGACCCCGATCGAGGCCCCGCCGGCCACCACCGCGGTCGCCCCGAACAGCGCTGGGTAGCCGGCCAGCGAGACGAGCGGGGCCGCGATCGCCGCGCCGATTGCGCCCGGGCAGACGATGGCGATGTTGATGATGCCGAGGTCCTTAGCCCGGTCGCGGGCCGTCGGCAGCACCTGCGTGATCAGCGCCTGGTCGACCGCGATGTAACAGCCGTAGCCCATGCCGTACAGCACCGCCGCGATCAGGGCCGCCGGCCACGTCTGGAAGAACGTCAGCAGCAGCGCGGCCGCCGCCATCAGCAGCCCGGACACGGTGACCAGTATCTTGCGGCGGCCCAGGCGGTCGGAGATGATCCCGCCGATGATCGAGGTGACCACCACGGCGCCGGTGTAAATCAGGATCAGGATGAGCAGGCCGTCCGCGGCGGTCTGGCCGGGGAACAGCCGCGCGTAGTGCACCGCGTCGCGCAGGAAGTACAGCAGGTACAGCGTGCCCATGGCGATGGCGAGGCTGGCCAGGAAGCGGGTCAGCCAGGCCCAGCCGAAATCGGGGTAGGCGCGCGGGCTGAGCCAGTAGGACGAGGCCACCCGGCGCCAGGAGAAAGGCTCGCGGTCCTGCAGCGCGAGCGGGTGGTCGGGACTGAACAGCACGAACGGCAGGGCCAGCACCACCATCGCTGCCGCGAGCGTGAGGTAGCCGCTGACCAGATGCTGGCCGAGGACGTCCACCACCAGGACGGTGCCCAGGACCAGGCCGAGCGCGATCGGCATGCCTACCCAGCCGGCCACCGTGGCGCGCTGCCGTACCGGGACGTGGTCGGGGATCGCCGCGCTCAGGGTGGCATATTCGCCGTTCTGGAAGGCGCTGAAGCCGAACCACAGCAGGGCCACGCCGAGTACCGTGCCCTGCTCGGCCAGCAGGGCCAGGCAGGCCGCCGCGAGCACGGCCATGGCGAGCGTCCATCGGTGCCGGCGGCCGCTGAACCGGCCCAGCCGCCCGCCGTGTCCGGTCCGGTCGGACAGCGCGCCGACGACCGGGGTGGCCAGGGCGGAGGAGATGGCCCCCACCCCGGTCACCACCCCGAGCGCGACGATCTTGTGCCGGGGCGTGATGTCCTGCAACTGGAGCGCCAGCAGCACCTGCAGCGGCGTCTGGTTCGCCATCCACATGCCCAGGCTGGCCAGGGTGAGGCCGATGACCCAGCGATACCGCACGAACTGCGTCGGTTCAGCCAGCGCCAGCGATCCCACGTCCGGCTGGCCTATCGCCTGATCCCGCACCGCACCTCCGCTGCCATAGGTCCGCCACCGCCATGGCCGGAGCCTCGCCGCACTTCCGGCATCCTGGCTGGATCATGACGCATGTCGGCCAGATCGCGATATACCCGCCAGTAATTTTCTTATAACGGTCCCGGCTGCCGGGAGATTACCTCGGGTTCGCGGCCGGCCAGCAGCCAGCCGGCGGCCGCGGCGATCAGCGGCAGCCCGATCGCCAGGATCAGTACGTCACTCAGCGGCACGTCGCCGAATACGGTCGACAGGCTGCCGTGCGCCCAGGCCAGCACGGCGATCACCGCGCCGGCCATGCCACCGATCGCGCTGAGCAGGCCCAGCCCGGCGGCGGTCGCCGCGGTGATCATCCGCCGGGTTCCGGCGCTGGCGCCGGCCGCGGTAAGCGTGCGCAGGTCCTGCGCCGTCTCGCTGCGGATCAGGCCGACGGACGCGGCCAGCACGCCGAGCGCGATGACGATACCGAGCGCGGTGGCGCCGTCGGCGAACTGGGCGAGACTCGGCCCATCGGTTTTGGTCTCGGCCGTCACCTGGTAGCCGAGCGCGAGGTGCTGCGCGGCGCTGATCTGCGTGGCGGTGAGCGGGGCGGGCGCCTGGATCAGCCACCCGAACAGCTGAGTCTGCAGGTGGTACTTGCTGACCACGTACTCGGTGGTCACCGTGTTCGGCGCGGAGGTTCCGCTGGGCAGGACGCTGATCGTCTGTATCGTGGGGTTGGCCACGCAGTCGTTGGGCAGTGTGCAGCGCGGCAGCACGCGGGCCTTCTGGACCAGGCCGCCGGGACCGTACTGGAAGCCGTAGCTGCCCCAGGTCATCTCCAGGTGGGGCAGGCCCGTCAGCCCCGGTAGCACGGTGAGGATGTCGGTACCCGGGCTGATCTGGCCGGCTTTGATGCCGTACGTGGCGAGCAGCCGCGGGGTGGCCACGTACACGTTCCCGTTGCGGTGGGCGTGCGGTCCCTGCGTGCCCGCCTGGTACAGCGTGGGGCCGGCCACCTCCAGCGGCACGGACTGGGCGTGCAGGCTAGCCGCAAAGCTGTCCACTTGCCTGCCCAGGCTGGCCACCTGGGCGTTGCTGAGCTGATTGGCGACGCCGCCGCCAAGCTGCTGCTGGGTGTAGACGATCAGCTGGCTGCTGGACAGGTTCGAGCCGAACCAGTTCAGCGGGTTCCCGAACTGGATGCTGGCGACGAGACAGATCGCCGTGGCCAGGAACACCGCGAACGTAGTGGCGGCGAGCGCGGCACCGGACCGGGCCCGGTAACGGACCAGGTCGCGCAGCGCGATGCGGACCGCGACCGGCAGCCGCGGGCACGCCCCGGCGGCCAGCACGCTGACGGCCAGCGGGGCGAGCAGCAGGATCCCGACGATGGTGGCGACCAGGCCGGCCAGCAGGAGCAGCGCGTCCTTGGCGGCGCCGGCGCCGCCGCCGCCAGCGCCCGCCCAGCCGCCGGTGAACGCCAGGCACGTGACACCGCCCGCGAACACCACGACGCCGGGCAGGGCGGAGCGGTGCACCGCCTTCGGCGGCGCGGGGCGGCCCGACAGCGCGGCCACCACCGGCACCGCGGCCATCGTCTTGGCCGGGCGGCGGGACGCCAGCACCGACGTCGCGATCGCGAACACGACCCCGGTGCCGAACGCCCACCACGGCACGTTGGTCGCGTCGACCACGTGACCGGTGGCCTGCTGCAGCGTCGGCACGTAGGCGAACCAGGCGGCGAAGCCCAGCACCACCCCGGCGAGCGCGGCGGTCACACCGACCGCCAGCCCGCCGGTGATCATGACCAGGCGCAGGTTGCGTCCGGTCGCGCCGATCGCGCTGAGCATGCCGAGGGCACGCAGCCTGCGCTGAGCCAGCACGGAGAAACCGGCCACCGACACCAAGCCGATGAACACCAGGCCGAGTACCTCCACCACCAGGACGAGGACCGCCGGCGAGATCCCGCCCGACATGATGTTGGGGGACGTGACCGTCGCCGCCGCCGGGATACCGGGCAGTGTCCCGGTGCGGTTGCCGATCGCCCGCTGGACCGCTCGGGAGCCGAGCAGCATCATCACCTGGCTGGTCAGCGCGACCTGGCCGGGACCGGCCGGGTAGGTGCCGCTGACCAGGCCGAGCAGCGGGGAGTTGTAGTGCCCGTGCGGATTCTCGGCCCGGAGTTGCCCAGGCTGGGTGCTGCCATTAGCGATGTACTGATTCTCGATGACATCAGCGGGACCCCAGCGACCCGCGATGGCGGCGATGTCGGCGGCCAGGCTAGGGTCGTTGCCGGGCAGCGTGACCTGCGCGGCAGCGGTGCCGAACGTGGGATAGTTCGGGTTCTGGAGCGCCACGTTCGTGACGGTGCTGGCGCCCCAGATCGTCGCCGCGACCGCCACGGTGAGCAGGCCGAGCACGAGCAGCTGCTGGCGCCATTCGCGGCGGAACAGCCGCCAGCCCCAGCGGAACACCGCGCGGCGGGCGGGGACGCCCCCGTTACCGGTCCCCGCCCGCGGGCGGGTGAGGGTGGTCACCGGTCCTGCCCCAGCAACGATTCCGGACCAGGAGCGGGCGCCGTCTGGTCGACGATGCGGCCGTCCCTGATGAACACCACCCGGTCCGCCCACGAGGCCAGCTGCGCGTCGTGCGTGACGACGACGGCGGCGACGCCTCGCTGGCACGCGGCGTGGATCATCCGCATCACCGCGTCGCTGTTGATCGAGTCCAGGGCGCCGGACGGCTCGTCGGCTAGCAGCAGCTGCCGGTCACCGACCACCGCGCGGGCGATCGCCGCCCGCTGCCGTTCCCCGCCGGACAGCTGGTCCGGGTAGTTTGCCGCTCGGTCCGCCAGGCCCAGATCGGTGAGCGCGCGCAGCCCGGCTTCCCGGGCCTTCCGCGCGCCGACGCCGTCCAGTTCCAGCGGCAGCGCGACGTTTTCCGCGGCGGTCAGGCCGGGCAACAGGTTGAAGTCCTGGAACACGTACCCGATCGACTGGCGGCGCAGCCGCGCCTTGTCGTTGCGTGACATCGTGGCCAGGTCCTGCCCGGCGACGAGGACCTGCCCGCTGGTCGGCTCCTCCAGGCTCCCGGCGATGGTCAGCAGCGTCGACTTGCCCGACCCGCTCGGCCCCATTACCGCCACCATCGTCCCGGCGTCGACCTCGAGGCTGACCTCGCCCAGGGCGTGGACCACGGCGGCGCCCTGGCCGTACACCTTGGATACCTGTCGCAGTTCCAGCGTGCTCACGGCGTTGCCCCCGTCTTCCTTCTGAGCTTCGGCAGGTCGTCCCGCGCGGGGGCGGGAGGCTCGGCCGCGGCACGCTTGATCCGGCCGTCCGCGGCGTCCAGCCAGCGGGCCAGCGCGTCCAGCCGGAACAGCTCCGCGTCCACCGCCAGCCCCAGCGCCAGGTCACGGCCGGCGTCGGCTTCCTTGATCCGGGTCCACTGCTGCATGAGCTCCACCACGTAGCGGCGGTGCGCCTGGATCACCTCGTGCACGTCGGTGCCGGGCACAAGCAGCGCCACCAGCACCTTGATCACCAGCTCGTCGCGCGGCGGCGACGACATGTCCGGCGGGGTCCGCAGCCAGTTAGCCAGTTCCCGCGACCCGTCGGCGGTGATGCGGAACCGCTTCTGCGGACTGTCCCGCTCATCGTCGCCGTCGGACTCGACCAGGCCGTCGCGTTCCAGCCGCTGCAGCGTCGTGTACACCTGCCCGATGTTCAGCGGCCAGACCTCACCGGTCCCCGCCTCGAACTCCTCGCGCAGCCGCAGCCCGTACTTCGGCCCCTCGCTGAGCAGCGCCAGCAGCGCATGCCGGACACTCACCCTAGCTGCCTATTAAGTATCATACCCGGTATGTTACCGATTTGAAGATGGGACCGCAACGCTAGCGGGGGCGATGCCACCTGGTCAGCTTATAGGTGACCCTATTGACACGTGACTTATAAGTCACCTAAGTTGAGTGCCGTGGGTGACGACGACCTGGTCTTCAAGGCGCTGGCCGATCCGACCCGCAGGCTGCTCCTCGACCGGCTCTTCGAGCGCGACGGGATGAACCTGGGCGAACTCGAGGCCGAGGTGCCGGGCCTGACCCGCTTCGGGGTGATGAAGCACCTCGGGGTTCTCGAGCAGGCCGGTCTCGTGGTCAGCCGCAAGCACGGCCGCCACAAGCTCCACTACCTCAACCCGGTCCCGATCCGGATGATCTACGAGCGCTGGATCGGGAAGTACCGGGACCGGCTGGCGGCCCCCCTGCTCGATCTCAAGGACCAACTGGAGGCCAGCAAATGACAACCGCCGATGACGCCCTGATAACCACCCAGGTGTACCAGCTCTACATCAACGCCACCCAGGACGAGGTCTGGAAGGCGATCACCGACCCTGCGATCGTGGCGCGGTTCTTCCACGGCGCCCAGCGCGATGCGACCTACGAGGTGGGCGGCCGGATTCGCAGCTGGTCTGCCGACCGCCAGCAGCTCTGGGGCGACGACATGATCCTCGAATACGAGCCGCCCCACCGCCTGGTCCACACCTGGCAGAGCCGTTACGACCCGGAGCTGGCGGCCGAACCGCAGAGCAGGGTCACCTGGGAGGTCGAAGCACAGCCCGGCGGGTTCACCAAGCTGACCCTGATCCACGACCGGCTGGACGCCTCCCCGAAGACCGCCGCCAGCGTCCGGGGGTGGTCCTACATCCTTTCCAACCTCAAGACCGTCATCGAGACCGGGGTCGCCCTGCCCCCGATCACATGACGGCCGCTGCCGCGTAAGCGACTGGTCTAGACCAATCCTGCCAAAGGTGACAAGCCCCCGACGACTAGGTCCTGGGCTGAGGCGAAAACGTGGCGCAAACATGGGCCAGAAATGGCCCTCACGAGGGGAATCCTGATGGGATAAAACCCAGGTCAGAATGGGTTATGGGGGGTGCGCCGCCAGGGACTCGAACCCCGAACCCGCAGATTAAGAGTCTGCTGCTCTGCCAGTTGAGCTAGCGGCGCGTGAAGAACGCTGTGATCCTAGCAGCAATCGGAGCGGCGTTGCGAATCGCTGACCGCGGCCCGCCAGCGCCGGTGCGTAGCGCCAGGTAAGAGGGTCATGGGACCTTCCCAAGAAAACCATGAAATGAGCAATAATCCGAACGGACCGTGGTAGCTCTGTCACTGATAGGCCCACGCTATAGCCGGGCGACGCTACCATGTGCCTGAACCGGGTGCGGAATCCAACCGTGAACATGAGTATGCAAAGGCGAGGTTCGTGCGGGTGACGCATCAATGACCGACAGTAATCTCGTGCCGTCGGCATCAGGATCACCCCCAGCCTCTCAGCTCACGCGGTCGCCAGCCGCGGCCGGGACACCAAGCCGGCTGGCCTGGCTCGACCTGCTGCGCGGGATCGCCGCGCTGTTCGTGGTCTTCGACCATCTGAGCTACTACCTGCTGCAGCATGTGCGGGCCGAGGTGTACAACTGGTTCGACGCGGGCAACTACGGCGTTTTCGTCTTCTTCATCATCAGCGGCTACATCGTGCCGGCGTCGCTGGAACGCAAGGGCAGCGTGCGGACGTTCTGGGTCAGCCGCCTGTTCCGGCTGTACCCGCTGTACCTGCTCGCCGTGGGGATCGCGGTGGTGCTGTACTTTGTGCATTTCGGGTCGCTGCGCGGCGAGGGCGCTGACCCAGAAGCGTCGTTTTTCTCCCAGCTGCTGATGATGTCCAACGTGCTCGGCGGGGAAAACCTGCCGAACGTGGTCTGGTCGCTGTCCTACGAGATGGTCTTCTACCTGCTGATCACCGCCTTGTTCATCGCCCGGGTGCACAAGCGCAGCAGCTGGTACGCGCTGGCCTTCGCCGTCGCCGCGGTGGCCATCGGCGGCCTGCTGCCGCAGGCCTACCTCATCCACAACGTGGCCACCCCGCGCCTGATCGCGGTGCTGGCGGACCTGGCCGTGCTGGCCGGCCTGGCGTTCGCGGTCGTGCTTCGCGGCATGTCGCGCCTGCTCGGCGCGGCCATGGCCGCGGTGGTCGCGATCGCGCTGCTCGCCTTCAACGGCGGCTGGATCTGGCCGTGGGAAGCGCTGTCGATCCTGGCCCTGATGTTCACCGGGACGATGTTCTACCGCGCCGAGCAGGGCCAGTATCCATGGCGCCGGGCCATTGCTATCGGGGTGGGCGTGTTCGCCCTGATCATTGGGGCCGGCCTGTGGCACAGCCACGCCCTGGGTATGAGCGCGCACGCCGAACTTCTCTGGGAGCGCAAATGGGTCTCCGCCCTCGCGCTGGCCGGCCTGACGTTCGGGGCCGGGCTCGCGCTCCGGCACGTGCGCTGGCCGCGCCCGCTGACCTGGCTGGGACTGATCAGCTTCTCGGTCTACCTGCTGCACCCGCTGCTCATCGAGTCATATCACCATTTCAGCTGGACGCGCCTGCACCATCCGTTCTGGCTGCAGGTGCTGCTGGCCGCGGCGTTCCTGGCAGTCCTGATCGCGGTCAGCTCGGTGACGTACCTCCTGGTAGAACGGCCGATGCAGAAGGTCGGGCGCCGGGTCGGCTGGTGGCTGGATGCCCAGTTCGGTCCCGACCGGGTGCCCGACCACGTGCCCGCGTCCCCGGAACCGGCCTTGGCGGGCGGTTCCCGGCCGCCCGCCGGGTAGTTCGCTGCAGTACTGCCATACTGCATCCATATGGCCTCATTGCCGCTGCCGCCTCCGCGCGAACCCGGTGCGCCCTACCGGGTCTGTCTGGTCTGCCTGGGCAACATCTGCCGGTCGCCGATGGCCGAGACGGTGCTGCGCGCGGCGCTGGCCGAGGCCGGCCTCGACGGCGCGGTCGTGGTGGATAGCGCGGGCACGGGGGACTGGCACACCGGCCAGCCGATGAACCCGGGCGCCCGGGCCGCCCTGGCCACCCGTGGGTACGACGGCTCGGCCCACCGGGCCAGGCAGATCGAGCCCTCCTGGCTGGCCAGGCGCGATCTCGTCCTCGCGATGGACGCGCGCAACCTGGCGGACCTGCGGCGGATGGCCGGGGCCGCCGGCCGTGACCGGATCCGGTTGTTCGGCGAGGTGGGCGGGCTGAGCGGGTTGAAGGGTCGGGATCGACGGGGTCGACGGGGTCGAGGGGATGAAGCCGGTGGCGCCGAGATTCCCGACCCGTACGGCGGGGACGCGGCCGAGTTTGGCTACGTGCTTGACCTGCTCGGCAGCGCAGCGCCGGTCATCGCCGCCCGGCTGGCGCGACGGCTCGAACCCGCGGCCGACGGCCGCGACACCCGAGCGTGAGCCCCCGTCGTGAGCCTCCAGCGTGAGCCCCCGGACCGCGAGCCAGATCGCGCGGCTATCCGGCCTCGCGGTCCGCGAGGCGCGTCAGGTCGGCTCCCAGCACGGCTATCAGCACTTCATGATCACCCTCGCAGGCGGCCGGCGCGCGTTCGCCAAAGTGATCGCCGACGAGGTATCCCCCGATTCCGCCGCGGCGTTCGCCGCCGAGGCGAACGGCCTGCGCTGGCTGGGTGAGCCAGGCACCGTTCCGGTCCCTGAAGTGCTCGCCGCGGAACGGGCCGCCCTGGTCATCTCGATGATCACGCCGGGCCAGGCGACGCCCGAGGCCGCCTTCCGGTTCGGCGCCGAACTCGCCCGGCTGCACGCGGCCGGAGCTGACACCTTCGGCGCGCCCTGGCGGGGATTCATCGCCAGCCTGCCGCTGGACAACACCCAATGTGCCCAGTGGCCCGACTGGTATGCGAGCCGAAGACTGCTCCCTTACCTGCGCCTGGCCACGGACTCCGGCGCGCTGGGACGGCAAGACGGCCTGCTCGTAGAAGCGGTGATGGACCGGATCGGCTCACTGGCCGGCCCGGCCGAGCCGCCGAGCCGCATCCACGGCGATTGCTGGTCCGGAAACGTGCTGTGGTCGGGCGGACGAGGCTGGCTGATCGACCCGGCGGCGCACGGCGGCCACCGCGAGACCGACCTGGCCATGCTGGCCCTGTTCGGCGCGCCTTACCTCGACCGGATCATGGCGGGCTACAACGACACGGTGCCGCTGGCGGCAGGCTGGCGATCCAGGGTCCCGCTGCATCAGCTGCATCCGTTGCTGGTGCACGCGTGCCTGTTCGGCGCGTCCTACCGGGACGCGGTGCATTCCGCGGCCCGCGCCGCGCTGACCAGCTAGTTCCCCGTGCCTGGCCGCGCTGGGACTGAGGCTCCCAGATCACCCGGCATCAGCAGGCATCACCCGGCATCAGCAGGCATCACCCGGCATCAGCAGGCATCACCCGGCATCAGCAGGCATCACCCGGCATTAGCCGGCGTTTGCGCTGGCCGTGTTGCTCTCGTCGATCCCGACCGACTCCGGGCTAGTCCCGTACGTCACGCTGACATCATCAGCCTCATCGACATCATCGGTCTCACCGACCACCACGGGCTCGA
>Ga0302180_10004212_pt1 | contig 10701 bp, 9 predicted proteins | sample I_Palsa_E3_2_FD_200575 | JGI IMG/M metagenome (GOLD analysis project Ga0302180, IMG submission 200575) | Peat permafrost microbial communities from Stordalen Mire near Abisko, Sweden - I_Palsa_E3_2 | ecosystem: Environmental > Terrestrial > Soil > Palsa > Peat permafrost | place: Sweden: Abisko... | reverse complement strand
AGCGTGATGGTGACCTTCCGTGTTGCCATACCAGTTACCATACCACCGGCGCAGGTTTCCCGGGCCGTTACCCGCAGCGGGTAGGCGGCCATCACCATGCTGCTCGGCCGCGAAGTCAGCTGACGCGGCGATAGCGGATGTGGGTGGTCAGCGGTGAGTGAAGCACTTCGGCAGGCTCGAAGCCGAAGGACTCAACCCCATCGAAGATGCGCTCGCCCGAACCGAGCAGGATGGGCGCGATGTCGAGGGTGAGTTCGTCGATCACCCCGGCCGCCAGTGCCTGCCGGACGGTCGAGGCCCCACCGGCGATGTCCACCCCGTTATCCCCGGCGGCCCCACACGCTGCGGAGTAGGCCGTGTCGAAGCCCTCGGTGATGAAGTGGAAGGTCGTCCCCCCGTCCAGCTGGATCGGATCATGGCGGTAATGGGTCAGCACGAACACCGGCGCGTGATAGGGCGGTTCAGGGCCCCACCAGCCCGACCAATCCTTACCCCAGTCCCCGCGGATCGGGCCGAACATGTTCCGCCCCATCACATACGCGCCGCGGGGGCGCATGAGCCACTCGTTCGCGATCTTGTCAGCGTCGTTGGCCCGCGGATCGCCGATATGCCAGCCGTGCAGCTCCAGTCCCCGTTTGCCCAGGGGGTCATCCCGGCTCTGATCCGGCCCGGCGACGAAGCCGTCCAGCGAGATCGACATGTGGCAGGTGGTGTCCGGCACCGCGAACCTCCTGAATGATTGCGACTTGCAAGCGGTCGCGCGGCACGTGAGCGTACGACCGCATCGTGCGTGCCGCTCTCATCGAGGTCGCGGGAACGCTTCATGATGGTAGCCGCAGCCCCTCAACGGTGCGGCGGCAGTACCGGGAGGAGTCCAGTGCCACATACCAAGTCCGAAAAGCTCCGACCTGCGCGGCGGCTGACCATCGAGGCCACAGTGAACTTGTGATGGCCTCGGGTCGGCCCGTGGAGGAACCTGTCTACCATGCGGGGGCTTGATCAATCCAGCGCGCCCCCCAATGCGTCGGCTCATGATCGAAGCTAAGTTCGATCTCCGCTGCCCTCACCAGGCGACTCAGATCGTCAGTACGGCGGAATCGCCGAAACCAGCGCCGCGCAGCATCGGCACCCGCATCCGCCGCCCAGCCCACCGGAACAGCCACAACCGCGGGCCCCAGCGCAGCCGTCATCAGCCACTCGAACACCACCCGAGCGTACGCCCAGACCCGCACTGACCAAGCCGAGACCGAACTCGCCGTACCTGGTGCCGCCGTCAAGAGGGACTACCGTGAGGCCGCCCGCGGATCGCCGCCGCTGGGACGACCTACCCCCCACATGGCAAGTCCGAACACCGGCCGGCGCGGCGGCTCACGATCGAGGCGACGGTCAGACTCTGAGGTTCAGCCAGCAGTCCCGCTGGCCCGGGCCGCGCACCCGCCCGGGAAACAGTCAAGCCGCGCCTAATACCCGCACAAAGGGCGTATCCGGGAGCCGCCGCTACCCGATTTCGCCGGCATGACGGCACATCGTGCCGGCAGGAGCCCGGCACACGCGGCCATCATGCCGGCTGGAAATCCCCGCTAAAAGCTGGGTATCTGGAATTCGTGTGCTAGCAGGTGCGGGCGGGACCCGGGACCCCGCCATCCTGCCCGCGCAGCGCCCGACCCGGGGGCACTACGCGGATGCGATGGTCCCCGGTGCCTCAGGCCAAGCCTCACAGGGCCTGCGGGGCCCGGACCGGACCGGACCAGTGGAACATCGGGCCGCACCAGGCCGGACCGGTGGAACATCGGGCCGGTGACTGCGCACTCACGCCGGCCACACAGGCCGCGACGGCCCCAGCAGGCCCCTTGGCCTCGCGGCCGGAGGCTGCCGCGTCCCTCATGTTCCCCGGCTGTTGCATTCCCAAGACCGGGCAGCGGATCCAGGTTTCCCCAATCCCCCCGATCCACCGCCAGGCCCGTCCCACCACCGAAACCGTCAGTAAAGTACGACGAACAGGACAAAGGCAATGATCGGCGGCTGTAATAGGCCGATGGCGGCCCCGGCTACTTGCCCGGAGCCGGCGTCGGGCCCGGAGCCCGCGTCGGGCCCGGAGCCGGCGTCGGGCCCGGAGCCGGCGTCGGGCCCGGGCCTCAGCGTGGCACGAGCCGGAGCGTGGCGGCGCGGGCTCCGGGGGACACCATGGGCTCGACGTAGCTGCCGCCGTAGCGTCGGTACTTACCGCGGTAAGCGTCGTCGATCTGGTCGTTGACGGCGGGGTCGGTTTCGTCGGCGAAGGTGACGTCCTTGCCGATGCCGTCGGCCTGGATGCGCCCCTCGCGGCGCGCCAGCGCGTGGCGGAACCAGGATCCGGCCGTCCCGCGGTAGGAGCGGACGTAGAGGCCGTCGCCGTGGCGGACCACCCAGATCGTCACCGGCTTGCCTGGAGTGCCGTCCCGTCGTAGCGGCGCGATCTCCAGCTCCGCGGCGTCGCCGATCGTGCCGAGTTCGTCGCTGGTCCATGCGCTCATGGGGTGGGCCTCCTCGCAAAACACTCGAAAAACTCAGGGCTGCAGCAGGACTTTGATGGCGCGGCGTTCGTCCATGGCGCGGTAGGCCCCGGCCACCTCGTCCAACGGTAGCGTCAGGCCGGTAAAGCCCACCAGGGCGGGCGCGAAGTCGCCGAACATTCGCGCGGCGCCCGACGGCTCCTTGTTCTCCGGCATTATTAATTTCTCCTTTAGACCTGAACGGGCGTGCTTTAACCAATCAGATAAACGCTTAACGCTAATTCGTGCCTTGTGCCCGGTCTGGCTCGACGTGACAGGTGCTCTAGGGCCGCGGGTGTCCCCGCGGCGCGGTCCAGGAGCGGCTGGCAGCGCAGGCGGTGGCCGATGCCGCGGGCCTCGTCGATGGCCAGCGCCGCCGCGTCAGCGTCGCCGTAGCGGCTGAGGTACTCGGCGTAATCCAGCAAGCCGTGCGCCAGGTGGTAGGGAGTGGACTGCTCGCGCAGGCTCGTGATGGCGGTCTCGAAGACAGCCGCGGCGGAATCGTCGCCGTCGGCGGCCAGGCGGGCCCGGGTCAGGTCACGTTCGGCCCGCAGCATCGGGGCGATGTGCCCGGCCGGGCGGGAATCGAGCAGAGCGACCAGGTCACGGACGACGGCGGTGTCGCCCAGTTCGAAGGCGGAGCGAACGGCCAGCGGCCACCCCCAGCGCAGGCAATCGTGGCTCATCCCGAGGGCGTCCGCCTGGGCTATCACCGCACGAGCATGGCGCAGCGCCTCGGCTGGCTGCCGACGGGCTACGGCGCGGAAAGCCATCAGGCGGTCGATGAAAGTCTTGTCCTGAGGATCCTCGCTGGACCGCAGATCCCGCAGCTCCGCCAGCACGGTCTCGGCGGTCCCGATGTCGCCGCGCATGGCGGCCAGGTAACCGCGCGCGCAGATGAGATGCTCGATATCCGCCAGTCCGTCGGAATCGATCGCCTGGCTGAGCTCGGCCTCGGCGGCATCCCAGTCGCCGAGCTCAAGCAGCTGATGGGATAGGTTCGCGATCGCCCAGGCCAGCCCCGCCCGGGCCCCGATCCGCCGCAGGTACCCGACAGCGTTCCTGGCCGCCTCCGCGGCCGCGGCGGGATGGCTCGAGCCCAGCGCGTCCGCCAGGTTGACCAGCGCACGGCCCACGATGAAGTTGTCGCCCACCTCCGTGCCGAGCCGCACGGCTTGGTGGAAGTAGGCCACCGCTTCGACCCGCCGCTCAGCGGTGCTGAGATAGATCCCGCGGGCGAGGAACAGGCCGCCGAGCTGGCCGGAATCCACGTCGAGGGCCTGGCCGAGGACGAGCACCTCCGCCGTGAGCCGGTCGGCCTCCGCGGAGCCGGCCAGAGCTTCCAGCGCGCCCAGCTCCGCCAGGGCACGCACCGTTTCGATGTCGGGCTGGGCTCGCAGTACCTCCACCGCCGCGGTGAGCTGTTCGCGGGCTTCGCCGTGGCGGCCCCACCGCTGCAGCGCGCCGCCGGCGATCGCCTGGACGCGAGCGGCGGCCCGCACCTGGCCGCACTCAAGATACAAGGCCCGGGCCCGGCTGGCGTGCTCGAGTACCTCAGCCCAGCTGGCGTTGGTGCTCTCGGCCTGCGCAGCGCGCTCCCACAACCTGGCCGCGGCTTCGGTCCCGTCCGCCGGGCCGGGCGAGCTCAGCTCCGCCGCGGTGACGTAGCTGGCGGCGGCCCGGGCAGGGGCACCGGTGCGTTCGGCCCGTTCTCCGGCTCTGATCAGGGCCGCAATGGCCTGGCCGCGGATCTGGCCGGCATCGGGATCGTCGGGGATGGCATTCAGCGCGTCCAGGTAGTGCCGGGCGATGACGTCGGCGACTTCCTCCCCGTCGCCGGCGAAGACGGCGCGCAGGTGCGCGGCCACCTTCAGGTGCCGGGTCTTGCGGTCCCGGCGGGACAAGGTGTCGTAGGCGACCTGACGGAGCATCTGCTGAGCGAACTGGTAGCTGCCGCGCTCGGGGGACAGCGGGTCTGCGGACACCGACAGCACTTCACGGCGTACTAGGTCATTAAGCGCGGAACGGACGGTGGCTTCGTCCTGTCCGGACACCGCGATCAGCGCCTCGGCCGGGAACGTGCTGCCCAGCACTGCGGCGTCGGCGACCAGTCGCCGCACCTCGGGATCCAGGGCGTCCAGGCGGGCGGCGAGCAGCGCGTGCAGGCTGTCCGGCACGGTCAGCTCGCCGATATCCCCGGCGAGCCGGTACACCCCCTCGACCGGCCGGACGATGTCCCGGTCGATCAGCGAACGCACCGTCTCCACCGCGAACAGCGGAATGCCCTGGGCCTGGCTGGTGACCTTGGACCGGGCCGCCCGCGGCATTCCCGGCACCAGCGCATCGACCAGCTGATCCATGGAGGTCGCGTCCAGCGGATCCAGCGTCAGCGTGCTCCGGTTCCGCCCGGCGCCGAAACCCGGCCGGACCTGCCCGAGCTCAGGCCGGGCGAACACCAGGACATACACCGGGAGCTCACGGGTCCAGTCGATGAGATGATCAAGGAAGTCCAGCAGGCCGCTGTCGGCGTACTGCGCCTCCTCCACCAGCAGCACCACCGGCCCGGTGGCGGCGAGGCGCTCGAAGAACAGCCGCCATCCCGCGAACAGCTCCTCCCGGGGCAACGCACCGCCGATGTCCGCCGGGAACGAGACCCCAAGCAGCCGGGCAAGCCGTACCCCCGCGAACGCCCGCTCGACCGGATCGGCCACGACCCGGTCCAGGCCAGCCGCCAGCTTGCGCGCCGCGACTTCGGCCGGATCTTCCTCGGCGATACCCAGTCGCTGCCGGACGATCTCGGCCAGCGCCCAGAACGCCACTCCTTCCCCGTAAGACAGGCAGCGTCCGCGGTGCCACCACACCTCGGTGGCCAGCCCGTCGGCGTACTTCTCGAACTCCCAGCCCAGCCGGGACTTGCCCACCCCGGCCGGGCCGGACACCAGCACCAGCCGCGGTATCCGGCGTTCGGCGGTGGCGTGGAACAGGTCCTTGATCGTCCGCAGCTCCGCGTCCCGGCCGGTCAGCGGTGCCTCCAGCCCGTCGACTCGCTGCGACCCGCCCACCGCCGACAGGACCCGGGTCGCCCGCCACAGCCGTTGCGGCTCGGCCTTCCCCTTCAGCGCACGCTCCCCGGCCTCGGCGAACCCGATCGCGCTGCCCGCCAGCCGCTGCGTCGGCGCGTCCACCAGCACCGAGCCCGCTTCCGCCGCCGCCTGCACCCGGGCCGCGGTATTGACCGCGTCCCCGGCGACCATCCCCTCGCCGACCGCGCCCAGGTTCACCGCCACCTCGCCGGTCACCACCCCGGCCCGCGCCGCCAGACCCGGCACGCCGGCCTCACTGCCGAGCTCGGCCACCGCCGCCACCAGGTCCAGCGCGGCCCGCACCGCACGCTCCGCGTCTCCCTCGGTCGCCGTCGGCGTCCCCCAGACCGCCATGACCGCATCCCCGATGAACTTCTCCACGACCCCGCCGTAGCGGCTGATCACCGTCTTGGCGACCCGGAAATACTCGGACAGCAGCTCCCGGACGGCCTCAGGGTCGCGGGCCTCCGACAACGGGGTGAACCCCACCACGTCGCAGAACAGCACCGAGCACACCCGGCGCTCCGCGACAGGCTCCGCGCCGGGCGCCGGAACAGCCACGGACGGCGTACGGGCGGTGTCGAGCGCCGCCGCGCCGCAGGCACGGCAGAAACGATCACCCGGGAGCAGCTGCTCACCACACGAGCGGCACCCGCCGGAAGGAGCCCCGCACGCCCCGCAGAACCGGTCGTCCTCTCCCAGAGGCGCACCGCACCGCCCGCACTTCACGCAGTTCCTCCCACGCCCGCCCCAACCAGCGCCTAACCGATATTTTCACACCCTTTTCCAGTCCATCAGACAGCGGTTCCAATACTTACGGCTTCGGAGCGATTCCTTTTCCGCTCTCGTCGGGTCTTCCTGGATGTAGGTAGATCCCGGATGAGAGGCTCGCACGTGAGTGAATACCCGCTGAACCAGGCTCTGCAGAGCACTTTGGCCATCTTGACGAAGGTCCAGTCTGACGACCTGGCCGCGCCAACGCCCTGTGTGTCATGGGATGTCCGCGCGCTGGTCAGCCATTTCGTCGGCACGACGCGCTGGTGGGCCGCCGCGATCGCCGGGGACGACGCGGCCGCCGACGCTGACGACCCGGCCGCAGACTTCGTTGCCGCATATCAGCAGAGCATCCGGATGGCCGTCGCGGCATTTGCCGCCGAGGGCGCGCTGGACAAGACGGTCCGGCTGCCATTCGGTGAGTTCTCGGGAGTTGTCTTGCGGGACCTGGCGGCGATAGAGCAGTTCACCCATGGCTGGGACCTGGCACGGGCCATCGGGTACTCTGCCGACCTGGATCCCGAACTGGCCGCCGGGCTGCTCAGCCGGGCCAGGCTCGCGATCACCGAGTCGTACCGCGGTCCAGACGGCGAGGCTTTTTTCGGGCCCGCTGGCCAGGCTCCGGCCGGCGCGGGACCGGCTGATCAGCTTGCTGCCTTTCTGGGGAGGCGCGTGTGACCTGTGCCTGACAGCGCGATATTCGTCCAGGACACCGAGCCGTTCCGGCGTGAGCTGTTCGCGCACTGCTATCGCATGCTCGGCTCGGTCCCTGACGCCGAAGACCTCGTCCAGGAGACCTACCTGCGTGCCTGGCGCGCTTACGGCGGGTTCGAAGGCCGGTCATCGGTGCGCACCTGGCTGTACCGGATCGCCACCAACGCCTGCCTGACCGCGCTGGCCAAGCAGCGAAGGAGAATGCTGCCATCCGGCCGTTACGATCCCGAACCGGATCCTGAGGCGGTCCCGGAGGAGGCGGGGCCGGAGGCCGCCTGGCTGGAACCGGTTCCAGACGCGATGGTGACCATGGACTCCGCTGATCCGGCGGCCATCGTCGCGGCGCGCGAAGGGCTGCGGCTGGCGCTCATCGCCAGCCTGCAGTACCTGCCGCCCAGGCAGCGAGCGGTGCTGATCCTGCGGGACGTGCTGGAGTTTCCCGCCACCGAGGTCGCGGTCATGCTCGGCACCACGACGGCGTCGGTCAAGAGCGCGCTGCAGCGCGCCCGTGCCCGGCTGGAGGGACTAGCCCCGGCCGCCGAACAGATCACCGAGCCAGCCGCCCCGCAAGCCAGAGCCCTTCTCGACCGGTATATCGCGGCGTTCGAGAACGCCGACGCCGCTGCCCTGGAACGGCTGCTGGTGCACGACGCCACCTTGGAGGCGACACCGTTGCGGACCTGGTTCGCCGGCCAGCAGACCTGCGTGTCCTTCCTGCGTAACTACATCCTGGGCTCACCCGGTGACTGGCGCATGCTGGCCACCAGCGCCAACGGACAGCCCGCCGCGGCGGCCTACGCGCGTGACTCCCGCGGGGTGTACCAGCCGTACGGAATCGTCGTGCTCACCGTCACCAGCGCAGGCATCCGCCGGATCTCCTCCTTCGGCGACCCCAGACTGGTCGCCGTGTTCGGGTTCCCGCCAGACCTTTCATAGCCCGGACGAAGCCCGTCGAACCGGCCCCTCCGGTACCTGAGCCCTAACCCCGGGTACCTGAGCCCCAACCCCGGTACCTGAGCCCTAACCCCGGTACCTGAGCCCTAACGCCGGTACCTGAGCCCTAACCCCGGTACCTGAGCCCTAACGCCGGTACCTGAGCCCTAACCCGAAGTTGCCGTAGCTCTCCGTAGGCGTTGTGCCTTGAGCTGCGGTTTCGGTCATATCTGTGCATTAAGCGTAGTCAGAATATTCGGCGTGTCTTCCCGGACTGGGAAAGACCGCGACGCTATGATCTGGCTATGACTGGAGGAAGCGGGAAAGTCCACGTAGTCAGAGTCTCCAAGACCGGGTACGTGGATAAGCAGGGCCGCCGCAAGGACTACTCCTCGGCGTACCTGCGCCGCACCTACCGCGACGACGGCAAGGTCAAGAACGAGACCGTGGCCAACCTGTCCGCGCTGCCGGACCACGTCATCGACCTGATCGACGCCGGGCTCAAAGGACAGCAGCTCGTCCCGGCCCGCGAGGCGGTGACGATCACCGCCTCGCTGCCGCACGGCCACGCCGCCGCCGTGCACGCCATGGCCGCCAAGCTGGGCCTGCCCGCCCTGCTCGGCCCGGCCGGCCCGCGCCGGGACCTGGCGATGGCGCTGATTATCTCCCGGGTGATCCGGCCCGGCTCCAAGCTGTCCACCCTGACCTGGTGGGCCGACGCCACCCTGGGCGCCGACCTGGGCGTGGCCGGGGCCAGCACCGATGACATCTACGCGGCGATGGACTGGCTGGCCGGCCAGCAGGACAGCATCGAGGCCGGGCTGGCGGCCCGGCACCTGAGCCCGCAGGCCAACCCGGCGCGGCAGGCGCTGTTCGACCTGTCCAGCTCGTGGATGGAAGGACGGCACTGCCCGCTGGCCGCCCGCGGGTACTCCCGGGACGGCAAGAAAGGGAAACTGCAGATCGAGTACGGGCTGCTCACCGACCCGTCCGGCCGGCCCGTCGCGGTCCGGGTCTTCCCCGGCAACACCGGCGACCCCGGCGCGTTCACCGCCATCGTGGAGGTGGTGCGGGACAAGTTCGGGCTGGCCAAGATGGTCATGGTCGGCGACCGCGGCATGATCACCAGCGCCCGGATCCGGGCCATGAACCAGACCGAAGACGGGATCCAGCGGCCGGACGCGGACACCTACGAGTGGATCACCGCGCTGCGCGCCCCGGCCATCAAGAAGCTCATGGCCGACGACGGCCCGCTCCAGCTGTCCCTGTTCGATCAGCAGGACCTGGCCGAGATCACCTCGCCCGACTTCCCCGGCGAGCGGCTGATCGCCTGCCGCAACCCGGTGCTGGCCGCCGACCGGGCCCGGACCCGCGAGGAGCTGCTGGCCGCCACCGAGAAGCTGCTCGCCCCCCTCATCGCCCGGGTCCGCGCAGGTCGCCTGCAGGGCGCCGGCGAGATCGGGGTCGAGGCCGGCAAGGTGATCACCACGTACAAAACCGCCAAGCACTTCGCCGTCACCATCACCGATACCAGCCTGGCCGTGACCCGCAAGCAGGACCAGATCGACGCCGAAGCCATGCTCGACGGGTTCTACGTGCTGCGCACCCCCGTCCCCGCCGGCCAGCTCGACGCAGCCGCCGTGGTCACCGCCTACAAGAACCTCAAATACGTCGAACGGGACTTCCGCCACATCAAATCTGATGACCTGGACCTGCGGCCGGTGTTCCACCGGCTGGAGGAACGCGTCCGGGCGCACGTGCTGATCTGCATGCTCGCCTGCTACCTCACCTGGCACCTGCGCCGCGCGTGGGCACCGCTAACCTTCACCGACCAGGACCCGCCTGCACGGGACAACCCCGTCACCCCCACCCGCCGGTCCGCGACGGCGCAGGCCAAGGCCTCCGGTCAGTACGACCCGGCCGGGCAGTCCTACTACAGCTTCCGCGGCCTGCTCGAGCACCTGGCCACCTTGACCCGCAACCAGGTCCGCTTCGCCGGCACACGCACCACGGTGCCGATGCTCACCGAGCCGACAAGCACCCAGCGGGAAGCCTTCCGCCTGATCGGCGTCCCGATCCCGCTGATGTTGAAGTAGTCAGAACACCACCCGGCCACCCCGGCAAAACACCAGGCCAGGGCCGGAACCGCCTACCGAATCAGCCGTAACTTCGGGCTAGCCACCGAAGCCGACATCGACGCCGCGGTCAAAGCCGCCCGGCGCGCCCTGGACTCCGGAGGGTGGGGCCGCACCACGGCCGCCGAGCGAGCCGAGGTCATGCACCGGTTCGCGGCGGCCCTGGCCGCGCGGGCGGATGCCACCAGCGCGCTGGTCAGCCGCGAGAACGGCATGCCGATCGGGCTGTCCACGGCCTTCAACGGCGCCGCCCCGGCCGGCCTGCTGCAGATGTACGCCGAGCTCATCAAGGCCATTCCGCTGGAGGAAGTCCGGCCCAGCCAGCCCTGCTGTCTCCCGGCGGGTGCGGACCGGCACCATCGGGGTCAACTACTACCTCCTGGACCTCGGCTCACCCTTCGGCGGGATGAAAGACAGCGGCATCGGCCGCGAACTCGGCCCCGAGGCCCTCAACAGCTACCTCGAATACAAGTCGATCTACGCCAGCGCCAACCAGCTGCCCAACTGACCCTCACCCGACCCGGGCCGGCA
>Ga0302180_10004210_pt1 | contig 10704 bp, 10 predicted proteins | sample I_Palsa_E3_2_FD_200575 | JGI IMG/M metagenome (GOLD analysis project Ga0302180, IMG submission 200575) | Peat permafrost microbial communities from Stordalen Mire near Abisko, Sweden - I_Palsa_E3_2 | ecosystem: Environmental > Terrestrial > Soil > Palsa > Peat permafrost | place: Sweden... | reverse complement strand
GAGCGGCTCGGTATCAAACCGGGCCAGGTGGTGCAGGAGATCGGCTACGACGATGATTGCGACGAGCAGTTGCGCGGCGCGATCACCAAGGTAGACGGCGTGGAGCTAGTCGAGGAGGACTACGACGACGTCGTCGACGTGGTCCTGCTGTGGTGGCGGGACGGGGACGGCGACCTCGTCGACGCCCTGGTCGACGCCCTCACGCCGCTAGCCGACGGGGGGAATATCTGGCTGCTCACGCCCAAGGCGGGCAGGTCAGGTCACGTTGAGCCGAGCGATATCGGTGAGGCCGCGCCGACGGCAGGCCTGTCCCAGACCTCGAGCGTGAGCGCGGCCCGTGACTGGTCAGGATCGCGCCTGGTCGCCCCGAAGGCGCGCCGATGACCCGCTGAGCGCGGGTTCCGCGGGTGCGCGCCTGACCGGCCGTTCGCTTATCTTTTACCGAACGGCACTGGTTCGGTGCCCCCGGCCAGGTGGCAGACTTGGGTGGTGAACCGAACTCAGGTACACGCGCGGATCCAGCGAGAGGACCAGGCATGGCGGTAGAGGTAGGCGAGCAGGCACCCGACTTTGAGCTGACTGACCAGCACGGTACGCCCGTGCGGCTGTCGAGCTTCCGTGGCGCCAAGAACGTCGTGCTGATCTTCTACCCGCTGGCGTTCAGCGGCGTGTGCACCGGTGAGCTGTGCGCCATCCGCGACGAGTTCCCCGATGTCACCTCCGATGACGTCGAGCTGCTTACGGTGTCGGTGGACTCCACGTTCACGCACCGGGCCTGGTCGGACTCCGAGCACTTCGAGTTCGGGCTACTGTCTGACTTCTGGCCGCACGGGGAGGTGGCTAGCCGGTACGGTGTTTTCGACTCCGAGCGCGGCATCGCGATCCGGGGCACGTTCATCATCGACAAGGACGGCGTGGTGCGCTGGAAGGTCGTCAATCCGATCCCGCAGGCGCGCGATCTCGCCGAGTACTCAAAGGCGCTCGCCACACTCGGCTAGCGCTGCTTTCCTGAGGTAAGGGGAGGCGGGGGAGTTCATGGGATCCTTCGGGCTCGCACGGGTCTTTGGGACGGTGTCCTGCCATGCCCTGTTACCGCTGCGGCGTGCGGCAGACAGACCCGGAGCGGGGGAAGAGCCCGTGGCGGCGCGGCGTGCGGCGTGACCAGCTGGTGCTGGTTTGCCCTGGCTGCCAGGAATCGGCGGACTGGACCGCTGACCTCGAGTCCTGCGGCAAGTGCGGCAGCGTGCGCCTGATCCGCCGGCTGGGCCAGGTCGAGTGCCTCGACTGCGGCCTGGTCCGCGAGCCTGCACCTGCCCTCGTCCCGGCGCCCGCTACTTGGGTCGGCGGAGATGACGCCCTGGCCGAGGAGGTCGGGCGGGCGCTCGACCGTTTGCTCCGCCGCCGCTGACCTTGAGATCCCGTTGCGGCGTCATCGGTTTAGGGCGGATCCTGGCCGGTAGTGCAAAGGTCGTCGGGACAAGATTTATCCACGAAAATGGAGGTGGCAACACGTCATGGGCACCAAGGTGCGCGACGTGATGACGCCAGGCCCCATCGGGGTGGACTACAACCAGACGGTCGGCGAGGCCGCGCGCGCCATGCGCGACTGGGGTATCGGCGCCGTGCTCGTCGTGACCGACCAGGCTCTGTACGGCCTGGTCACCGAGCGCGACCTGGTGGTCAGGGCAGTGGCGGAAGCGAAGGGCCACGATGCGGCTGTGGGCCCGCTGAGCACCGGGAACCTGATCGGCGTGGGCATGGACGCCGACACGGCCGAGGCGGCACGGCTGATGCGCGAGAACGCCATCCGCAGGCTGCCCGTCATCGAGGACGGGCAGGTGGCGGGCCTGGTGTCCCTCGGCGACCTGGCATGACTTCCGAGATCACCGCGGGCGGGATATCGGTGCCGCTCACGCACGCCGGGAAGATCCTGTTCCCCGACGACGGCCTCACCAAAGAGGATCTGGCCAGGTACTACGCCGACGTAGCCGACATGATGCTGCCGTGGCTGCGGGACCGGCCGATCACCATGGTGCGTTATCCCGACGGCCTTGGCGGCCAGCAGTTCTTCCAGAAGAACGCATCCTCGTACTTCCCCGGCTGGATCCGTCGTGTCGAGGTGGCCAAGGAGGGTGGCGTGGTCGAGCACGTCATCTGCGACAAGCCCGCCACCCTGGTCTACCTGGCCAACCAGGCGTGCATCGAGGTCCACGGGTTCCTCAGCCGCGCCGACAAAGTGGAGGTACCCGATCAGCTGGTGCTCGACTTCGACCCGCCGGATGGCAAGCACTTCCCCGATGTGCGGCGCGCCGCGCTGTGGGCGCGTGAGCTGCTCGACGGCGAGCTCGGCCTCACCAGCTTCGTCCGGACCAGCGGAGGACGCGGGCTGCACGTGCACGTGGCACTCAACCGGCGCGCCGACTTCGACGCGACACGGGAATTTGCGCACCACACGGGGGACGTGCTGGCTCGCAGGCATCCCGATGTGATTACCACCGAGCAGCGCAAGGACAAGCGGGGAACCCGTATCTACGTCGATGTCATGCGCAATGCTTACGCGCAGACGGTCGTGGCCAACTACGGGGTCCGGGGTCGCCCGGGCGCGCCGGTGGCCACCCCGTTGGACTGGCAGGAAGTGGACGATCCCGGTCTGGAGCCCGGCCAGTTCACCATGACCACCGTCCGGGCCAGGCTAACCAGCACCGGTGATCCGTGGTCGGACTTCACCAGCTCCAGGCACGGCCTCGGCGAGGCGGGAAACCGCCTGGCCAAGCTCGACAGCTGACCGCAATCGGGCCGCCCCAGCGCTCATCTGCGCTGTTTGCCCGGCACGGTAGCGGGTAGCGAACCAGGCCATCGCAGGAGGTGACCATGACGAGAAAGATGCGAGACATCATGTCGTCCGCGCCGGTGTGCATGGCGTCAACCGAAACCGTATCGGCGGTGGCCAAGGCCATGAAAGAGCACGGCGCCGGCACCGCGCTCGTGCTGGCCGACGGCCGGCTCAGCGGGCTCGTCACCGACCGGGACATCACGGTCCGGGTGCTCGCGGAGAACCGTGACCCGCTCACCACGCTCGTGGGTGAGATCTGCAGCAGCGAGGTGGCGGTGCTCAGCCCGGACGACGACGTTGAGCAAGCCGAACGGCTGATACGCGAGCGGGCGATGCGCCGCATCGCGGTACTTCAGGACGGCGTCCCGGTCGGGGTGGTATCCGTCGGTGACTTGTCCCCTTTCTCCTGAGCAGGACCGCCTAGATGTCCGGGAAGCCAGAAATGATCGTGACCGAGGGTGACGAGCGCGCCGCGACCATACTGACGATGTGCTAGAAATGACGCAGGGACGGAGGATCTGTTGCCGATCGAGCAGCTCGGGTATGAGGCGGCGGAACTACTGAGCCTCACCAACGGCGGAGAGGCCAGGTCGCTGAACAAGCTCGCTGAGCTCGCTGCCTGGCAGGTGCCGGCCTGCTCGGGAGCACATGCCGCGGTCTGGCGCGAGGGTGAAGTGGTCAGTGCCGCGGCGACCCATCCTGACCTGGCGGAGCTCGCTGACCTGCAGTTCCGGATCGGCCGCGGCCCGCTGGTGGAGGCTGCGGACACCGGTGTGGCGGTCAGCTGCCCGGACACGCTCGACGAAGCCCGCTGGCCTGATTTCGCCGAGGCTGCGCTGCGGCGTGGCGTGCGCTGCTCGGTTCACCTCGTGCGCCAGCTTCCGCGTGGCGCCCTGGTCTTGTCCCTGTTCGGGGTGCGTCCCGGCGTACTGGACGCCGGGTTCAATCCGATGGCTGACATGCTCGCCGCGTTCGGCGGCGCGATGCTCACTAACGCGACGGCCTACGATCAGGCGCAGCGCACCGCCAGCCAGCTCAAGGACGCCGTGGTCGCGCGGTCGGTGGTCGACCAGGCCAAGGGAATCTTGATGCATGCGCTCGACTGCGATGCCGACGACGCGCTGCAGCGCCTGCGCCAGGAATCCCAGCGCCGCCACGTCAAGGTCACCCAGGTGGCCAGTGAGGTGGTAGCTGCCTACGGCAGCGAAGCCAGCGGGGCAGCCGACCCGCGTCCCGCCTGAGTCAAGCCCTCACCTTCGCCAGGATGGTCATGTATCGGCGCCCGGCATCGCCGCGGCGTGACGAAGCGCATCGCGCCGCCTGGCCAGGCCGGCGAAATCAGGGTAAGAGTCATTCGGCCACGTGTCCTGCGACAACTCTCCAGACCGTTATTCCTGGTGGTCGTACCCGGTAAGGGAAAAGGGATCCGCCGGGGCGGATGCCCAGGCAGACCCCTGGCCTAGGTCGAACCAGCCGGCTACCAGCGCCGCCAGGCGGGCCTGCGGCTGCGGCTGCGGTACCGCCCGTAGCCGCGAGTGGTGAACGCGCTGACCAGCAGGGCCGCCGCCACGAGCGCGACGATGAAGGTGATCACGGTGTGTCCGGCGCCGAGGATGGCCGTGGTAAGGATGCCGCCGACCAGCGCGGCCACGATGCCAATGAGGATGGTCAGGAGGATCCCGATGTGCTGGCGGCCGGGTACGAGCAATCGTGCCAGCGCTCCTATCACCAGTCCGATGAGGAGCCACACGATGATGACCGAAACTGTGAGTGTCATGACCTCTCCTAAGGTTTTCACGGTTGGGTTCGCTTTGAGCTGTTGGGACGAGGCCCCCCTCCCGCGCCACCGTTCATGACCAGTGCTTGTGGCACCCGGCCTCAGTCGTCATAGACGTCCTCGATGACCGTCTCGGCGGGCCGCACATGCGGGGCGAGGTCACGTGTCGCACCCATGTGGTTGGCGGCCTCAGGGCTGCCGAATGCGCCGGCGGCGGGCAGGCTCGCCCGCACCGGGGTGTTCGGCGGATTCCCGTTGACGTCGTAGTTCGGGTAGTTCACCTCTTCGACCCGCCGTCCCGGACGCCAGCTCGTCTGCCGGACGAACATACGCCGGCCGACCCAGCCGTAGCCACGGCGCGGGATCGCGATCCCGATGATGCCGATGATGATGAGCACGTAGCCGGCGGTGTGCAGGTTGAAGACGGACGTGTTCGCCGTCACGGCGAACGCGAGGATCGCGCCGACTGCGATCAGGGCCACTCCCATACCGGTTTTCATGATGATCCTTCCGCTGCCATAGCGTCCTGGCTTGTCAGGCCATGGCAGCTGATTGGGGGTTGTCGCTGGTCTCGGCGGGATCGAGCAGTTTGTCCTTGAGATGGCCCAGGGCCCGGGACAGGAGCCTGGACACGTGCATCTGGGAGATGCCGAGCCGTTCGCCGATCTCGGTCTGGGTGAGGTTGCCGTAAAAACGCATGACCAGGATGCGCTGCTCACGCTCGGGCAGTTCCTCCCAGTGCGTGTTGACGGCTTCCATGTCGATGGTGTGGGCGACACCCGGGTCATCGTCGCCGAGCATGTCGGCGAGCAAGGCGGGATCTTCCCGGTCCGACAGCGGAGCGTCGAGGGAGTACGTGCTGAACACCAGGTCCGCCTGACGGGCCTCCCGCATGTCGTCCTGGGTGACCCCGAGCCGGTGGGCTAGTTCCTCCTCGGTCGGCCCTCGGCCCAGCTGCTGGGTAAGATCCTCGGTGGCTTTGCGCAGTTCGAGCAGCAGTTCCTGAGCGGACCGGCGGACGTGGATCTGCCAGCGCTTGTCCCGGAAGTGCCGCTTGATCTCCCCGCTGACGCACGGCTGAGCGTAAGCAGACAGGCTGTCGCCGACCTCGGGGTCGTAGTTATTGATCGCCTTGAGCAAGCCGACGTATCCGACCTGCATAAGATCTTCGGTGGGCTCTGGACTGCCGCGGTATTGTCTGACGCAGGAGCGGACCAGCCTCTGGTAGCGCTCCACGATTATCTCGCAGGCAGCGGCGCGTAGCTCGTTATCTCGTGGCAGCGCGCGGACCTTAGCCAGCAGGGCGTTGTCGGAGAGCTCTCGCAGCTCGGCGCGCGACCCGGTGTGAATGGTGGCGTCAGGGACGGCCCTGGCGGCGGTGTCAATGGTGCCTGACGCCGGCTGCTGGAGGGTTGCCTCGGTCAAGGTGGCCTCCTAGGGACCCTGGGAATGACGGACGAGTACGGTGTGCCCGATCCGGGATTAATAAACGTAAAGCGATGTGATGCTCGTCACAGCGCAAGTCCGCGGGCTCCCCAGGGTCAGCCGCGAAGGTAACGCTCCGTATCCGCGATGCGGGGAATCTGACTACCTTCTCGCCCCCCGATCAAACTCCTCGTTCCCCGATCAGACCGGCCCTCGTCGCCGTGGTGGCGAAACGAGACCAAACCGAACGGCCGGGACCTTCGAATGCCGTTACGTGAATGCACACGAAAGCGGGTACTCACGCTCGGGTCCTGAGCTTCCGGCTGAACTGGACAGGCTGCTCGGCGCCGTGGCGCGAGGAGAGCACGGGGCCTTCGATCTCGTTTACGAGCAGCTGCACGAGCCGATCCGCCGTCAGGTCCGTGCCGTGCTCGGTGACCTAGCTCAGTCCGAGGAGGTCACCCAGGAGGTTCTCCTGGAACTATGGCGTACCGCCTTCCGCTACGACGAGGCCAAGGGCAGCGCTGTCGCTTGGGCGATGACGATCGCGCGCCGTCGCGCCATCGACCGGGTGCGACGTACCGTCGCCTCCGTCGCGCGTGAACACCAGACCGTCGCGCCAGCGTCGCCGTGGGATCAGCCCGGCGAGGCGGCAGCAGACGCCCTCGACCGCGAGCGGCTGCTCGGCTGCCTCAACCAGCTCAGCGACCTGCAGCGGGAGGCCATCACGCTCGCCTTCTACGGCGGGCACACGTACAGCCAGGTCGCCAGCATCCTGGATGTTCCGCTCGGCACCGTCAAAGCGCGGATCAGGGATGGCGTGATCAAGCTCCGCGGCTGCATGCTCAGCGAACAGCAAATCCCTGCCCGCAAAGGTGTAGGCGGACGGCCCGGGGGAAGCGGATAGCCGCTGCCTGTGCGGACTAAACCGTGAAGGCAGAACATAAGACCAGCTCAAACCCTCGTGAGGACACGTGATGACCGCGATCGGGAGCGCTATCAACTGGCGGGCGGCGGGCGCCTGCCTGACCGCCGACCCTGACTTGTTCTTTCCCATCTCCCCGGCCGGTCCGGGCGACCGGGAGATCGCGCGGGCCAAAGTCATCTGTGCGGGTTGCGGAGTCCGGCGGGAATGCCTGGAGTTCGCGATGGCTCACGACCAGGTTTACGGAATCTGGGGCGGAACTACTCCCGAGGACAGGCAGCGAGACCGGCGGCGCAAGCGGCGAGCGGCTGCCGCCGCGGGGCACAAGCCGACCGTCGCGGTTTTAGGTCCTCCAGGCCGCGGCCAGCGAAACGGGACACTGCACCAGGGAAGGGAAGCCGCACTCGCACAGCGCGCACCTGTTGGTGTCCCAGCATCCCGTGGCCACCACCGCGGCGACCGCGGCGACCGCCGCGGTCGGCGTCGCGCTCGCCGGCCGGGCCCGCCACCGGTAACGGCGGTCCTGGCCGTAACCGGCGGGCGAGCCAGCGCTCCATGCAGGCAAGCAGCTCATCGGTATCGACCGGCTTGGTCACGTAGTCGCTGGCGCCGGCCGCGATGCTCTTCTCCTTGTCGCCGGGCATGGCCCGGGCGGTGACCGCGATGATGGGCAACGAGGAGAAGGCGGGCATCTGCCTGATCTTGTTCATCGTCGCGTAGCCGTCAAGCTCGGGCATCATCACGTCCATCAGGACGAGATCGGTGTCTTCGGCGGTGAGCAGGGCCTCGATGCCCTTGCGCCCGTTGGCCGCCTGGGTCACGGTCATGCCCTGCAACTCCAGTGTGCTCGTGATCGCGAAGACATTGCGGGGATCATCGTCGATCACCAGCACCCGCTTGCCGCGCAGGACTTCGTGACCTTGAGCCTCGGAGACAAGCCGCGGTCCGGACCCGGCACCCTCGGCGCTCGGCAACCCGGTCTCCGGCTCGCTGATCAGCGCGGGGACGTGGTCCGGCTGAGCCGCGGAGAGGTGAAGGGTAATGCGCTCGCGCAGTTCGTCCAGAGACGGCAGCAGCTCAAGCGACTGGGAGCCGAAGCGGAGCCGGGCCAGCCGCGCCTGCGCGCTGTCGATCGTGTCCCTGGTGTGGGCCAGCACCGGGACGTCCCGCAGCTTGGGCTCTTCGGCGAGCTGCTCGAGGAACGCGAACGCGGACGCGTCCTCGAGGCCGAGATCCAGGACGACGCACCGGTGCGGCGCGGCGGCCAGGGCCTTGATGCCCAGATCGGGGCTGACCGCCGTGTCCACGTGCACCGGCCCGGGGATACCGGTGAGATCGGAGACCGCGCTATAGGCAAGCAAGGTGAGCAGCCCGCCGCGCGAGCCCTCGAGAACCAGCAGGCGCCGGCCGGCCGTGGCCTCGTCGCCCGGCCGGGTCGGCTGCAGCCGCAGCGCCCCGGCCGTGTTCTCGTGCGCGTCGCCGTTCGCTGAGATGCTGACCCTCTTGCTCGGGCTCGCCGCGGCGGGATTGGTGTCCGCCACATCGGCCGTGACTCCTGGCATCTCGCACGGCAAGTACAGCGTGAAGGTGCTGCCCTGGCCGAGCTCGCTTTCCGCGATGATCTCCCCGCCAATCAGGGCGCCGACCTCGCGCGCGATCGACAGTCCGAGCCCGGTACCGCCGTACCGGCGGCTGAGCGTGCCGTCGCCCTGCTGGAAGGCGCCGAAAATGGTGCTGATGTTCTCGGGTGCGATGCCGATACCGGTGTCGGTCACCGAGAAGGCCAGGACCTCGCCTCCGTGGGGGCTGCGTCGTGCGGCCGGGTTTCTTGGGTCCCGGCCCACCCGGAGTATCACGTGGCCTGCTTCGGTGAACTTGACCGCGTTCGCCAGCAAGTTGCCGAGCACCTGGCGCAGCCGCTGCCGGTCGGTGAACAGCTCAGCCGGGGCTTCGGCGTCCGCCTCGACGGCGAATTCCAGTCCCTTCTCCGCGGTGAGCGGCTGGAACGTGGCCTGGACATCTTCGAGCAGCACGCTGAGACCGAACCGCTCCACGTGGATGTCCATCCGGCCCGCCTCGACCTTGGACAGGTCGAGGATGTCGTTGATGAGCTGCAGCAGGTCTGAGCCGGCCGAGTGGATGACGTTGGCGTACTCGACCTGCTTGGCGGACAGGTTCCGGCTCGGGTTCTGCGCCAGCAGCCGGGCCAGGATCAGCAGGCTGTTCAGCGGCGTGCGCAACTCGTGTGACATGTTGGCGAGGAACTGTGACTTGTACTTCGACGCCAGCGCGAGTTGCCTGGCCCGTTCCTCGATCTCCTGCCTGGCCTGCTCGATCTCGGCGTTCTTGGTCTCGATATCGCGGTTCTGGGTGGCGAGCAGGGCTGCCTTGTCTTCCAGTTCGGCGTTGGACCGCTGCAGCTCCACCTGCTGATCCTGCAGCTCTTCTGAGCGCGCTTGCAGTTCGGTGGTCAGCCGCTGCGACTCCTCGAGCAGGGTGTCGGTGCGCGCGTTGGCGATGATCGTGTTGAAGTTGACCCCGAGGGTCTCGGTCAGCTGCTCGAGGAAATCGGTTTGCACCGGGCTGAACGAGGTGAACGAGGCGAGCTCGATGACCCCGAGCACCTGATCCTCGAACAGGATCGGCAGTACCGCAAGATTCGCCGGCGGCGCCTCGCCGAGCCCGGAGGAGATCTTGACGTATCCCTCCGGAAGGTTCCCGATGATGATGGATCGCTTGCTCCTGGCGACCTGGCCGATCAGGGACTGACCCAGCCGGTACTGGATCGGCGCCGCCTGGTCGGCGCGCAGCCCGTACCCGGCGATGAGGCGGAGCTGGGTGTCGCCGTCGGCCTGCTCGGAGAGGTAGAACGTGCCGTGCTGCGCGCCGACGAGCGGGGCGAGTTCGTCCATGATCAGCTCGGCCACGACCGCCAGGTCCCGGTGACCCTGCATCATGCCCGCGATCCGGGCCAGGTTGGTCTTCAGCCAGTCCTGCTGCTGGTTGGCCCGGATGGTCTCGCGCAGCGAGTGGACCATCGCGTTGATGTTGTCCTTGAGCTCGGCGACCTCGCCCTGGGCCTCCACCGAGATGGACCGGGTCAGGTCGCCGGAGGCGACCGCGCTGGTCACCTCGGCGATCGCGCGGACCTGCCTGGTCAGGTTCCCGGCCAGCTCGTTGACGTTTTCCGTCAGCCGTTTCCAGGTGCCTGACACGCCTTCGACCTCGGCCTGGCCGCCCAGGCGGCCCTCGCTACCGACCTCCCGGGCCACCCGGGTGACCTCGGCCGCGAACGAGGACAGCTGGTTGACCATGGTGTTGATGGTGGTCTTGAGCTCGAGGATCTCACCGCGCGCGTCGACGTCGATCTTCTTGGACAGGTCGCCCTGGGCGACCGCGGTGGTGACCTGGGCGATGTTGCGGACCTGGCTGGTCAGGTTGTTCGCCATCGAGTTGACGTTGTCGGTGAGGTCTTTCCAGGTGCCGGAGACGCCCTTGACGTCGGCCTGGCCGCCCAGCCGGCCTTCGGTGCCGACCTCGCGGGCCACCCGGGTGACCTCGTCGGCGAACGCGGACAGCGTGCCGACCATCCGGTTGATCGTCTGGGTCAGCGCGGCCACCTCGCCCAGCGCTTCCACCGTGATCTGCTGGCTCAGGTCACCGCGCTCCACCGCCGTGGCCACCTGCGCGATCGACCGGACCTGGGCGGTGAGGTTGGACGCCATCACGTTGACGTTGTCGGTC
>Ga0302180_10004207_pt1 | contig 10711 bp, 10 predicted proteins | sample I_Palsa_E3_2_FD_200575 | JGI IMG/M metagenome (GOLD analysis project Ga0302180, IMG submission 200575) | Peat permafrost microbial communities from Stordalen Mire near Abisko, Sweden - I_Palsa_E3_2 | ecosystem: Environmental > Terrestrial > Soil > Palsa > Peat permafrost | place: Sweden... | reverse complement strand
TCACGATCTGCGCGGTGACGGCGTAGCTGCCGTTGTCGTTGCGGTTCGTACGTAGGTCGGCGACGTTGACCCCCACCTCCGGATTGATGAACGACTCCGTAGGCAATCCGCTCGCCAAATAGCCCGCTGCCGTCGCGGAATCGCCATGCGCCAACGCGCTGATATAGGCGCGCACGATCGCGGCGGCATGTTCGCCGCTGTTTGCGCCGGTAATAAGCACCGGCGTCGGCGTCACGAGCGACGCCGCGGTTGGGGCGAGCGTGGGCGGAGCGGTCGGCGGCTGCGTTGCGACCGCGGCACGCGCCGCGACACGCGTGGCGCTCGGCGTCGGCGTGAGGATGACGATGGTCGGCGTGGCGCGCGTCGTTGGATGCACCGTCGCAAGCACTTTCGCGCTCGGGGAGGGCTTCACGCTCGGAGAGGGCTTTGCGCTCGGCGATGCCGATGCGCTCGCGGATGCGGAAGCACTCGGCGATGCCGAACGTGACGGCGTCGGTGACGGCGTGGCCGCAAACGTTGCCGTACTCTCTGGGAGCGGCGTGAAGCTTGGACGCGCGGTCGGCGCCTGCACGGTGCCGCCGGCACCAAAAATTTTGGTGAGCAACCCGCCGAGCAGCAGACCACCCAGAATAACGAGCACCATCAGCGGAATGATGGGAATTCCACCGCGCTTGGGCGGTTCGGGTTCAAGCCGGCGACGGCGTGGATAATCGCTCAAGCGTTAGTGGCCACTAAAGTGCGTCCGTGATGCCGTCGACCAGTGGCGCCGGCAATCCGCCTAGTTCGCTCGGATGCTCTTCGGCGTAGTGCGTCATCGCTTCTTTGAGTAGCCCAGGATTGACTTGTGCATAGTCGATGAGTGCAGCCACTGCATGAACGTCGGCACCTTCGAGGCGATCGAGCGCAGCGTTCGCGCCCTCGGCCGCATCCTCCGACGACTCGCCGCGGTCGCGAAACGCATCGAAAATCGAAGCGACGAGCGCGTGCAGGCCGTTGCGCGGCATCGAGGAGACGCCGCCACGCAGGACATCGGCCAGAGCGGCGTCATCCATGCGCGCAACATGCTTTTCGACCGCGTCGACCAGCGTCTGCACCGGCACGTTCCCAAAGGGAGGCATCGGAGAGTACGGTACTCCCTCGCGGCAGGCGGCTCCTCGAAGATGCGCCAAAAGATACGCTGTGATTCGCGTTCGCGTGCCGCTTGATCTCCACGCCGTCACCGCTGCCGGTTCGGCGGCGTTCGCCCTCGCGACGCCGCTACGCGTACGCGATCTCCTTGCACTTGCCGTTCGCGAATCGATCGGAGCGCGCGCGCCGCACGACAAATTCCAGCGGAGCATGGTTCGCACGCTTGCGGGGCTCGCCGCAGGCGACTTCACGGTCGACATCGACGGCCGCCTTTTTGCCGACGGTGAGGCGGTCGTGGTGTGCGAGGGTTCTGTGGCCGTACGCTTCTTCATCAGCCGCGGTCGCCGCGCAGGCCTCGAGCTACAGCCGTAGATCCCTCACCTAGGCCGACGCCTCACGCGCCACTACTCGTCTTAGCCGGGCGCGCACTGCGCTCGCTTCTTCGTCACGCACCAGTCTACTTCGTCACCGCTGTTGTGGTCATCGCATTGGAAGCCGTCATCGTATTCACGTGGCGGGCAAACATTGCCGTGACGCTGCCGGTGGCAAGCGTCGTCGTTGAGCCGTTCTTTGTCGCGATCGTCACCGCTTTTACCTATGCCGACGTCCGAGAAGATTTTTCAACGCGAGCCGTATGGCTTCGCGTGCTCGAGCGCTCGTGGGCAGTGCTCGTGATCGGACTCTTGGTCAACCTGGTCGCGGCTCTCGGGTTCGAGTCAATCGCTATTGCTGACCCCTTTCAAAAGCTGCTTGGGGCCGCAGTAATCGTCGTCGCGATCTCGCTCATTTTTGCCGACGTTCACGCGACCGTGATCGATGATGCCGAACCGTGGTGGTTGCTCGTGCCTCGATCGCTCGGTGCGAGCACGGTCGTCGTGTGGCAAGGCCTTGCCTTCGCACGTGCGATCATTCTGTTCGCCCTGCAGATGCTGGTGCCGACGCTGCTGAGTTTGCTCGTGGTAGCCGCGATCGCCAAACGCGACGTGCCGCTAGCGCCATTTTGGGCAAACGCGGTGACGATTCTGCTTCTCCTGGCGCCTGTGCAAGCGTTTTGCACATATGTGTATCTTGACTTAATCGGGTATGAATCAAAAAACACTTCCAGCCGATGATAGTCTAAAGGTAGGAGATGCAATTCCCGATTCGGGTCGCCGTCATCGCTGCCGCGCTGATCCCCTCACTCACCCAGTTCGCGTTCGCCGATCAACTCTACGGCGTCGCCGGAGAGGACACGTATCGCATCGGCCGGGTGGTCAGCGAGACGCACATCACCTACCGCGGCGTAGAGCATCTCGGCGTCGCAACCGATAGCCACGGGCGCCGTTACGACGCTGACGTCACCTATACACGGGTGGACGACGCGGGCAAAGCGTCGGTTCACGGAAAGTTCGAACAAGAGCTCCTCAGCGACGGCACGTTCGAGGACCGCGCCGATGAGGATCCGGACTTTCTGACAATCCTCAACCAACCGTTCGCCGTGCAGCTCGACGCAACCACGCTACGCGACCTCACGCGACTTCATGGGATGGTTCCGTTCCAGGCGGCCTCGCCACTTGGCGGGTCGCGTCTTTCCGGCTATTTGCGTTCTGCTCCGTCGGGAACGCTGAGCGGACACCAAGTGGTCGGCGTGCGCTTCGAAGCGACTGGACCGATGACCGGGACGCTGCCCGAGCATCCCGATGCGCTGCTCTCGGGAAATATGCACATGGACGGAACTGCGTACTACGCACAGCGGGGAGCGCTCTTACTCTCGCTCGATGCGACTCTCACCATCGACGGTAAGCTCCAGAGCGGGCACGATAGCGTGCCGGTGCGCATCATCTACCACCGCGTTATTCGCTGCGCGAACTAGATCAATAGGCACCCACAAGTTGAACTTCTAAGGGGTGCCTAAACGGCATCTCGGAAAGGTGCGTGACCGGCGTGAAAGCCAGATGGTTTTGGTGGCAATCGATTAGCATCTCGATGCCGCGCTTAACGCAGCCTGTCTCTTCGATGTACTTTGAAAGTTTTTTCATGAAATAAGTGTGCGGATCGTGCAGCACCTTTGCGTAGTAGGGATCGTCAGTTAAACCGACGGCACTGATGCCTTCCTTCGGAACGAGCCAGACGAACCACGGATCCTGATTGCGACGGTAGCCGATGAGCACGAGCGGAATCGCCCGCGTTGAATCGAGATTGGGCAGAAAACTGCACAGTGTGTACGCGTCGAATGAGATCTCCGTTGGCTCGATGGTCTGCTGCATGGGCGTTCCTCTCCCTCGTGTGCCGTAAAACAACAACCGCCGCGTCGCTTAGAGCGACCGGCGGTTGTAAAACTGGTGCGAGCGGCACGTCGTGTACCATGCTTGAGGGTTCCCTCGCGGTGGTCGGCGGCCCTGGTGGCAAGCCTTCAGGATTTTCCACGCGCAGCGTGAAACCCGGAGGACGCGGGGAGTGGTCAGGACCAGCGTATGAGCGTGCTCGCACCACTCCCATGGGGAGTCCACGTGCCATCAGCGGCCCAGCAGACCAAGCCGCCGTCCAGCCGGACGTCGGATAAGGCTGCACCGAGCGTCGAAACCTTCGACCGAATCGTCGATGACTATCAGCGCCGTCTGTATGGTTTCGCCTTGCGCATGACCGGCAATCGCGAAGATGCCGAGGAGATCGTGCAGGACGCCTTCGTGAGAGCCTATCGCGCGCTCGGCAAAATGTCGCTCGAACAGCGGACCGACCTGCGCCTGCAGCCGTGGCTCTACACCATCACGCTCAACGTGACGCGCAACCGCCTGCGCAGCAAACGGCCGACCAGCGTCGCACTCGACGCCCTCGCCGACCCGGACGCCCTCTTGCGCGAGTCACTCGACGGGCCGCCGCAACCCGAGACCATCGTCGAACAGAACGCCGAGGTCGCGCTGGTCGAACGAGCGCTCCTGCAGCTGCCGATGCATTTGCGCGCCGCAGCGACGCTGCGTTTCATCGAAGGACGCAGTCATCCGGAGATCGCTGAAATTCTGCATCAACCGATCGGTACGGTGAAGTCGCACGTTCATCGCGCCGTGCGGATCCTGCGTCGCATTCTTGGTCCGCAAATCGGACGCACCGCCCCCGAAGGAGATCCCCTACATGCGCTGTCGTGACGTCGAAGCACTCTGGGACGAAGTCCGCGAGGACTGCGGAGAGTCGCTCAAGGAAGCCGTCGACATTCACCTACGCGCCTGCCCCCATTGCCAAGAACTCTATGAAGAGTTCCAAGGTGTGGCGTTTTGCCTCTCCTGTCTTCCCCAACCCGAAGCATCGTGCGATCTCACCAAACGAGTCGTCGAGCACATCGCGCAGATCAAACAGCGCGAACGCACGACGCCGGTCGTGTTGGCGTCGGCACAAACGCCGATCGGCCGGCTCTACGTCGGATTCAAGGAAGCGCGCATCGCGTATGTCGGCATTGATACCGGTGAGGATTTCGAACTGGTGCGAGCGCGGGTCGAAACCCGCCTGCGACGCCCCGTCATCGCGGGGGAGGCGCCGCCCTGGTTGAGTTTGACACTCGAACAATTTTTTAACACATGGCACATCGACGACCAGGTCGTCGACATCGAGGACCTGACCCCGTTCGAACAGGCGGCGCTCCGCGCTGCGGCTCAAATCCCGCCCGGCGAGGTGCGCTCCTATTCGTGGGTAGCCACGCAAATCGGTCGCCCGCGCGCGGCTCGCGCCGTCGGACAGGTCATGGCCCGCAATCCGCTTGCCGTGCTCTTTCCCTGCCACCGCGTCGTCGACGCGCAGGGCGAACTCCATAACTATGGCTATGGGATCGAGATGAAGGCGCGTCTACTGAAGATGGAAGGCTACACCGCGCGAAAGCTGTAACCTATCGCGGTAGTGGCCAGACACATCCTCATCGCAGGGTTCGAGCCCTTTGCCGGTGACAAGATCAACCCCAGCGAGATGGTGGCGCGCAGCTTTGAGGGCGCGCTGCTTTCCGGACGCTCGGTCGCGTCGCGGGTCATCCCCGTCGAGACGCGCAATATCCGCGAGCGTTTCGAGCAGGCCCTGCTCGTCGACCAGCCTGACATCGTCATCTTGCTCTCGCAGCTCGGCGGCCGCACGGCACTCTCGCTCGAGCGCGTCGCCGTTAACGTGTTGGATTTTGAAACGCCCGACAACGTTGGCGTCATGCGCAAGGGCGATGTGGTCGCGCGCGGCGGACCCGAAGCGCGCATTTCCAATCTTCCGTTCGAGAAAATCGTCGAGGCATGGTCAGCAGCGGGCGTCCCGGGCTACGTGTCCAACTCGGCCGGCACATTCATTGGCAACCAGGCGCTCTATGAGATGTTGGCACTGACCGAAAATGCAGTACCGCCGGCCATCGTGGGCCTGGTGCATCTGCCATACCTTCCCGCGCAGGCCATCGCCGCTGGAAGTGATTCGAATCCGTCGATGTCGTTTGACGTGATGAAAAAGGGAATCGAAATCATGGCCGAGACACTCGTGCCGTGGGTCGACGGGCGCACGCCCGAATCCTCGAAGCCTCGCGTCGGCACGAAGCCGTCGGCCTGGATCCCTCGCGGTGTAAAGGAAGTAGAACGCTGAGCGACCCTCGTATAGCGGCGATCCCCGACGTCCACGGTCATGCGAAGGGCGAGCATCGTTCCTTTGCCGAGGAACGGCCGATCGCATATTCGCCCCGCATGCTCTTTTTGTGGTTCTACCATGCCTGCCGGCGAAATTCGCCGCGCTTTCTCATGGTCTCGGATCACATCAACTATTTGACGTTCGAAGACCCGGGCGCCGTGCACACCGTGCGGCGCGCACTGAAGCTCGCCCACGCGGGCGATCTCTACGGAGCAGCGGAGACTGCCGGTGTTGACGTAACTCACGCCGCCGTGGTCGGCGAAAGCTTGCGACGTGGTATGCGCTTTTCGATCGGTGCCGAGGTCGATAACGACCCGCGCGCGAGACCGGACGCGCAGAACATCGTCGACGCGATGCGACCGGACGGAATCATCCGCTCGGTCCATTTCTTGCCGATCGACCATCCGGAGAAGGGGGCCGACTTTATGTGGCCCTACGACAATCCGGAGTTTGCGCACCTCTTCGAGCACGTCGGCATCGAGCGCACGTGGGAACTCTATACCGCCAGGTTGTTCGAGGACATCGAAAAACTGCCGGGACATGTGGTTGGGCACTTCTATCGCCCGACGAGTTTCGGTCATTGGCCCGACGAGAAAACGCTGGAAAAATACGAGGATCGTCTCCTCGATCTTGCCCATGCGCGCGGAATGGCCGTCGAAATCAATTCACGCGGTATCTACCGCGCCGAAAACGAGGAACAGCGGGCCAAGTACATCGCCGCGAACAAGCGCTTGATGCGTAAGGCCGAGGCACGCGGGGTCGGCATCGCCATTGGATCCGACGCTCACAGTCCCAAGGACCAGGGCGGAGCGTTTGACGTCGTGCTCTCGATGCTCGACGAGTGCGGAATCAACGAGGTCGTTTTCCCGGTTGGCGGACGCCTGGCGCGCGTCGTGCTGCGCGCGACGCGCGAGCACCTCGAAGCGCACGCGCAACGCTCGCCCGAGCCGGTGCAACCCGGCAGCAGCATTAGCGGCTTCAGCCGGGCGGAACTCGGCCTCCCCGACCAGCCCGAGCTCCAACCGCGCGTGTCGCGCGAGAGCGCGAAGGCCGCGCGGGATGCCGGGCCCAAAAAGCGCGCGAGCAGCCCCGAACGCACGACCAAGAAGCCCGCGGCCGCGGCGTCACCCAAATCGACGTCGAAGCGTAGCGCCGAGTCGTCGGCCTCATCGGCCAAGAGCAAAGAAACCAAGATCGTCGTTAAACCGCCGGTGAAAAAAATCGCGCCGACTAAAGCCCCAGCGGTCAAGAAAACCGCTCCGGCAAAAAAGGCCGCACCGGCCAAGAAGGCCGCGCCCGTCAAGAAGGCCGCGCCCGTCAAGAAAGCCGCGGCTGTGAAGAAGGCGCCGGCCAAAAAAGCCGCCCCTTCGAAAAAGGCCGCGCCGTTGAAAAAGACGACCGTAAAGAAGGCCGCGCCCGTCAAGAAAGCTGCGCCGGCAAAAGCCGTCGCAGTCAAAAAGAGCGCGAAAGCTCCGGTCAAAAAACTCGCCGCCGCCAAGAAACCGGCTGTGAAACCGGCAGCAAAAAAATCTGCAAAACCAGCTTCGAAACCGTCGAAGGGAACGACCAAAAAGAAAACCGTCAAACGCCGTTAGGCGACGAGGTACGCTGGCATGGACATCGAGCGACAACGCAACATCGCTTTTGTGGGCCCGCATCACGCGGGCAAGACCACATTGGTCGAGGCCGTGCTTGCACAGGGAGGCGCAATCGGGCGACGCGGCTCGATCGCCGACGGTACCACGGTCACCGATTACGAACCTGAAGACGTTTCGCACGCACAATCCACGACGGTGGGCTTCGCTCACTGTTCTAGCGGCCAGGTGGACGTCACCATCCTCGACGCACCGGGCTTCATCGACTTTTTCGAAGAGACCAAACTCGCGCTGTGCGGCGCCGACGGCGCGGTCGTCGTGGTCGAAGCCGATCCCGCTCGCGTCGTGCAAACCAAAACGCTAGTCGATTATCTCGAGTCCCGCACGATGCCCCACTGTTTCGTCGTCAACAAGCTCGATCGGCCCGGTGCCGATTTCGAAGGGACGCTCGCAGCGTTGAAGAGTTTGTACGGGAGGCACGTCGTAGCCGAGCAGTGGCCGATTTTCACGCGCTCTGCCGCGACCGAGAAAAACAGCGGTTTTACGGGCTACGTCGATCTCGCCGATATGAAGACCTACACGTACGACGGCGAGAAGGAGCGCGAAGGCGCGGTCCCGGCTGACATCCTCGAACGCGTACGCGCGGCACATGGCGAGCTGCTCGAAGCGATAGCCGACTTCGACGACCACTTGATGGAGGAGCTGCTCGAAGGTGTCGAGCCTCCGCTCGATGAGGTCGAGCGCGATCTGTGCAACGAGTGTTCGCACGATCAAATCGTTCCCGTGCTCGTCGCGGCCGGCGCGGCCGGTGCCGGCGTTCCCGCTTTGATGCGCGCGCTCGAGCGCTGGTTTCCATCTCCGGCGGATGCGGCGGTTCTTGACGCCGAAGGGCGGCCGATCCCAGCCGATCCGGCGGCCGCCGTGGTCGCGCACGTCATCAAGACGGCGATCCATCCGCAATCGGGCAAACTCTCGATCGTCCGCGTCCTCTCGGGCACGCTCAAATCCGACGCAACGCTCACCAACATTTCGCAGGGCGATGAAAAAGTGCGCTCGGGCGGACTCTACCGCTTGCAAGGCAAGAAGCAGGAGGCTATCTCCGAGGCCGGCCCCGGCGCGGTGGTCGCCATTGCACGTCTCGAGTCCGTGAAGACCACGGACGTGCTTGCGAGCAACGGTCATAAGGTCTTGCTGCCTCGCGTCGCGCTCTCCGATCCGTGCTTCGCCATCGCGGTCAAACCGAAGGAGCGCATCGACGAAGCCAAGATCTTCCAAATGCTCGCGCGCATCGTCGACGAGGACCCCTCCCTTCGGTTAACGCGCGCCGAGATCACGGGCGAGTTGTTGCTGCTTGGAAGTGGCGAACAACACGTCGCGATCGCTGTCGAACGGCTCGGGCGTAAATATAAAGTCGAAGTCGAGACCGCTGCGCCGCAGATCCCCTATCAGGAGACGATTACGGCCGGGACCGAGGTGCACTCGCGTTACAAGCATCAAACCGGTGGCCACGGGCAATTCGGCGATGTCTGGCTGCGCTTCGAGCCACGCGAACGGGGTTCGGGCGTGGCATTCGAGGACAAGATCGTCGGCGGCGTAGTGCCGCGGCAATTCGTTCCCGCGGTTGAAAGAGGGGTGCGCGAGGCGCTAGTGCACGGACCGAACGGCTATCCGGTCAACGATGTGCACGTGACACTCTTCGACGGTCAGTATCACGACGTCGATTCGAGCGAGCAGTCGTTTAGGACGGCGGCTAGCATGGGCGTGCGCGAGGCGCTGCCCAAGTGCCACCCCGTCGTGCTCGAGCCGATCTCGCGCGTGAGCGTGACCGTGCCGACCCAATACACCTCGACCGTGATCCAGCAACTGACCGGAAAACGCGGGCAGATTCTCGGCATGAACCCAGCGGAGACGCCGGGCTTCGATGTGATTGAGGCCGACGTGCCCCAAGTCGAACTCTCGCGCTACATCACGGAATTGCGCACCGGGACCCAGGGTCTGGGCACCTTCGCCTCGCGGCACGAGCGCTACGACCCCGTGCAAGGCAACAAGGTCGGCCCCAGAGCGGCGGTCTAATAGCAGGCTTGCGCTACGTCTGAATCCTGTTGGAGGCTTTTCGCTTCGTGAAACGTCTTTTTGCCCTAGCCGTCCTCGCCGGTCTGGTTACCGGCTGCTCCAAAGTAGCCAGCGACGCCGGCGGAGAGCACTCCTGGACGCTACCCGGCGTGCTGCGCGTGGCGATTCAAAGCGAACCGAAAAACCTCAATCCGCTGCTGACCTCAAACACGACCGACGTGTTTATCGCCAGGTTCATGTTCTTGCCGCTGATCCAGCCGAACGGAAAAGGCGTGCAGCAACCCCTTCTGGTCACGCAGGTCCCCGATATGACGAACGGCGGCATCAGCGCCGACGGTCTCACAATCACCTATCACTTGCGCAAGGACGTGAAGTGGAGCGACGGCGTCCCATTCTCGAGCAAAGACGTGAAGTGGACCTGGCAAGCGCTCATGAACCCCAACAACAACATCGTCTCACGGCACGGCTATGACGACGTCAAGTCGATCGATACGCCCGATCCCGCGACGGTCGTCGTCCACCTCAAAGCGAAGTTCTCTCCGTTCGTCAACACGTTCTTTACCGATAGCGATCAACCGTACGGCGTCGCCCCCGAGCACGCGCTGGCGAAATATCCAAACGTCAATCAGATTCCGTTCAACAGCGAACCCACCGTCTCGGACGGCCCGTTCCGCTTCGCCGAGTGGGTGCGCAACGATCACGTCTCGCTGGTCGCCAACGAGAATTTTTTCTTGGGCAAGCCCGGACTCAAACGCATCGAGATCAAGGTCGTTCCCGACGAGAACACCTCGGTCGAGCTGTTAAAAACGCACGCGATCGACTGGATCTATCAAGCCTCGATCCATCTCTACCCGCAGGTCAAAGACGCACCGGATATATCGATCGCTTGGATGAGAGTCAACGGCTACTACGACGTGCAGTTCAACACCGCGAGCCCGGTGATGAAGGACGCGCGCGTGCGTCAAGCGATCGCTTATGCGCTGGACAAACAGAATCTCGTGAATACGACGATGTACGGCCAGGAGACGGTCGCGACCGAAGACCTGCCGGATTGGATGTGGGCCTTCGATCCGCAGGTGCGCTCGCTTCCCTATAACGTCAGCAAGGCACGCGAGCTTCTCGCGCAAGCGGGCTACACGCCTGGCCCCGGCGGAAACCTGCAGAAGGCTGGAGAGCCGCTTTCCCTGCTCTTGGTGACCGTCAACTCGGATGCGACCTACAAGCAGCTTGCCATCCAGACCCAAGCGCAGCTCCGCCGGATCGGGATCCAAGCGCAGATCAAGCTCTTTCCGGGGGCG
>Ga0302180_10004200_pt1 | contig 10715 bp, 10 predicted proteins | sample I_Palsa_E3_2_FD_200575 | JGI IMG/M metagenome (GOLD analysis project Ga0302180, IMG submission 200575) | Peat permafrost microbial communities from Stordalen Mire near Abisko, Sweden - I_Palsa_E3_2 | ecosystem: Environmental > Terrestrial > Soil > Palsa > Peat permafrost | place: Sweden... | reverse complement strand
TGCTCTGGGTAACAACAACGTCATTGAAGCAAGGGAATGGCGGCCGAAACGCCCAAAGCCGGGGATGAGTCGCCGACGATCGGGTCGCCGGAATCCAGCCCGGAAGCCAATTCTCAGGCGAGAGTATTCATCAGTTACGCCTCGCGCGATGTCGCTGTCGCGGATGCCGTCGTCGCGACCCTGGAACGTCACGGTGTGGCGTGCTGGATTGCTCCCCGCGATGTAAAGGCGGGGGCGCTGTACGCCGAGGCCATTGTCCGAGCGATCAGTGGCGCCAAGGCCCTCGTGCTGGTGCTCTCAGAGAGTTCTGTGGCCTCCGCACACGTCGGCAAAGAAGTCGAGCGCGCTTCATCGAAGCGCCGCCCGGTGATTGCCCTGCGAATCGACGACGCGCCACTGTCGCCGGCTCTGGAATACTTCCTCGGCGAGTCGCACTGGGTAGATGCGCGAGCGTCAGGTATGGACGCCGCATTGGCCAAGCTTATCGGCGCAATTCGCGAGCCTGAGCGACCTGTGCCGGGGATTACTGCTGTGGTAACTCCTGGAACGTCAGCCACTACAGCTTCGCCGGCACGTCGCAGCTCACGTAACCGGATATTTCTGGCGGCGGGACTCGCAGTCCTCGCGGTGGCACTCGCCGCTCTGTGGGTCGATAGGTTGTGGCTGGCGAGGCACTCAACGCCGGAACAAGCCGCTGTGCCCGCGGCCCCTGGTCCCGCTGCGGCCAAAGCCGTTGATACCACCATTTCGGAGAAGTCGATCGCAGTATTGCCATTCGTAAACATGAGTGCCGACAAGGAGCAAGAGTACTTTTCCGACGGGCTGTCGGAAGAGCTGATCGACCGACTGTCTCACAGTCCGGATCTCAAAGTTATCTCCCGCACTTCCTCGTTTTACTTCAAAGGGAAGCAGGCCACGATTGCGGAGATCGCCAATACTCTGCATGTCAGCCATGTCCTGGAGGGTAGCGTGCGCAAGAGCGGTCGTACGCTGCGCATAACCGCGCAGCTCATTCGTGCTGCGGACGGTAGTCACCTGTGGTCGCAGACCTACGACCGCAACCTTGCCGATGTCTTCAAGATGCAGGAGGAAATCGCCGAGACTGTCGCAACAGCGCTCAAAGCCGCCCTGACCAGTACCGCTCGTGGGCAGTCGACGTCAACGAACGTCGAGGCCTACAACCTCTTGCTGCGAGGAGTCTTTTTCTATCGTCGGTTTAATGAAGCAGATATGTCTCAGGCGATCGAGTTATATCAGAAAGCGATTGACTTGGACCCGAACTACGCCCTGGCCTGGGCGAGGTTGGCAGAGGCGTATTACGAGCAGGCGTCGAACGGGTGGACCCACGTGGCCGATGGCATCCCGAAGGCCAGAGCGGCGGCCGCGCGTGCCTTGAAATTAGATCCGACTCTTGAAATCCCACATCGCGCGCTGGCAAGGATTTCGCTGTTTTTCGACTGGGACTGGAGCGCCGCGCGGGAGCAATTCCAACGCGCACGCGAACTGGATCCTGACGACCTCACCCCGGCGGCGGCTCTTGCATGGTTAAGCGGAGGGATGTATGGGCGCATGGACGAACAAATTGAGATCAGAAAGCGGGCGACTGAACGTGACCCGCTGGATACGCGCTCGCTTATCAGCCTGATGATCGACCTTTTCCTTGCGGGCCACAACGAGGAATCGTTAGCTGCAGCGCGCCAGCTCCTTCTCATTAATCCATCGGGTGCCGGTGTCTATGCCAACATGACGTTGCCACTCCTACTCCTTGGCCGGCCTGATGAGGCCGTGGCTGCGGCAGAGAAGGAAGCCGATGAAATCTCCAGGCTTAGCGCTTTGTCCGCCGCCTATTGGGCGTTGGGCCGGAAGACTGAATCGGATGCCGCACTCAAGGAGTTGGAAACAAAGTCCGCCCTGGATGACGCGTACAGCATCGCCGAGTTGCACGCGTATCGCGGAGAAATTGACTTGGCGTTCCAATGGCTCGACCGTGCTTATCGCCAGCATGATGGTGGCATGATTCAAGTTCGGGTCGACCCGCTGCTGCAGAACCTGCACCAGGACCAGAGATACAAAGCCGTGCTCGTCAAGATGAAGCTGGACGGCGATCCACCGACCGCTCTCCACTGAACAACCGATTTCGACGCGCGACAAGTGTCGGCTTTACGCTGAGATGAATGCCGGCTGAGGGTCCTCTTTCGGCGCTCGCGCCTCCTCCCGACCAGAACAAGTTTTGAGCTTTTTGTATGGACGCTTGCCCTCGAGCGCCTGTCGCTGATTTCGCACGTCTTGGTTTAGAGCCACGTTGCCCAGACTCTCTACGCCGCAGAACATCCGCGAACAATCTCATTGAGACAAAGGGCAATTTACACGGATACGGAGAATCTATGAAGTATTCACCCATCACGGCGCGAAGCTTGCTCGGCGGCCTGCTGCTCGCCAATTGCGCGGCGGCTGCACCGATCGGTTCAAATTTCCCTAGCCTGCTGGCAGAATTCCGCCCCATCGGCGCGGCCGATAACAATCTGCAAAATCCGTCTTTGAACCCAGTGCCAAATAGCCCCGAGCTAAGTCTCGTTGCATTAAATTTCGCAGCGGGCACGAGTAATGGCCTGATAAGCGGTCCGAATCCCCGAACAATCAGCAATGTTATTTCTGGGGGCACGGGACAAAATGGACAGAATGGCGAAACGGACGATGCTTCCGGATCGGCTTGGCTATACGTGTTTGGCCAGTTCGTCGATCACGATATTTCACTTGAGGCGACGCCGCCCACGTCTGGGCCGATCAATATCGTCATTCCAGCCGGAGACCCGGCATTCCCAGATGGAACAACGATTGCGCTGAACCGAGATCTCAGGAACCCAGCGACGAACACGATCATCAACACCATCGCCGGATTTCTTGATCTTTCGCAGCTTTACGGGTCCAGCGCCGCGGTGGCGGCAAGCCTGCGTAACGCGGACGGAACGCTCAAAAGTTCTGACAATGGTCAGGCGCTGATGCTAGTAAACAGTAAGTTCGTCGCTGGTGACGCACGCGTCATGGAAAACCCTGAGCTCACCGCGACCACGACCTTGTTTATGCGCGAACATAACAATCTGGTGCGGCGGCTCGCCACGCAGAATCCGTCGTGGACGGGTGAGCAGCTCTACAACATGTCCAAGGCCATTACGACGGCGGAATACCAGAACATCATCTACAGCGAATACCTCCCCGTGCTGATCGGGCAGGCGCTTAGCACCTATTCGGGCTATGACCCGACGGTGAACGCCCAGGTTACGCAGGAGTTCTCGACGGCGGCGTTTCGGGTAGGTCATTCACAAGTGTCCGATACGCAGGAAGGAATCGACGCCGCCGGCAATGTGGTATTTACCGAGCCGCTGGCGCAGGCATTTTTTAATACCCCGGCTCAAGACGTAGCAAACGGTATCAATCCGCTACTTCGGTCCGTGGGGGCAGACTTCTCGCAGGCGACAGATGTTTACGCCGTGCCGGCGCTACGAAATCTGCTGACGGCCGGACTCGTGGGCGGCGACGTCGATGTCATCGACCTGATTGCCATAGATATTCAGCGTGAGCGGGACGCGGGCCTGGGGACGCTGAATCAAACTAGACAGGCATTGGGCATGCCGGCGTACACTTCATTTTCAGCGCTGACGAGTGACCGGGTGTTGCAGCAAAATCTTGAGGTTGTCTACGGAAGCATCGACAACCTTGACCTCTTCATCGGTGGTCTGGCTGAAAATCATGCGACGGGCTCACGCGTCGGCCCAACATTTCAGGCAATCATCGCTAAGCAGTTCGCAGCCCTGCGAGACGGGGATCGCTTCTTCTGGCTGAACGAGGGTTTCGATGCCGGCACCGCCGCGATGATATCGAATACGACGCTGGCGCAGATCATCGAGCGGAACACGGATATCACAAACTTGCAGCGAAATGTCTTCATTCAGCGTTCCGTGGGGACGCACGTCCACATGAGGATGCCGAATACAACGCCAAACTCGGGGGGCAACGCGCTGCCGCCGCCGTTTACGCAGCACTAGAACAAGGTGGTCGGGGGCTGAGAGCAACCTATAGGTCAATCTCGGGCGCTCGGCGCGTTTAAATCACATTGCGCGCTGTACCTGCCGGTTTGCTAAATTGAGGCATGCAGCCAGGAATCCGCAGCAGTTGAAAACCACTCCAGGCGATGTACCCGATGCGGCGCCCGCCGCAGCGCCACCGGCGCTGCCGCCGGCGTTGCAGGCCGGGGATTTTTATCTCGAGGGCGGACGCATGGTATTCACCGCTGATTATCACCTGCGGCGCGGCTATTGCTGCGGCAACCGCTGCCGGCATTGTCCGTACCAGGAATGGGCGAGATAACCGCTCATGGCATCCGCAGAATTACAGGCCGCGCTCGACGCCGCGCACGCCGCCGCCGAAGTCATCCAGGGACTGTACCGGCGCAATCTTGAAGTCACGCTCAAGGCCGACAAGTCACCGGTCACCGAAGCCGACGTGCGCGCGGAACAGGCGATCCGGCAGGTGCTGCAGGCGCGCTTTCCGGACTACGGCTTTTATGGCGAGGAAACCGGTCAGCACGCGATGGATGCGGACAACATCTGGCTGGTAGATCCGATCGACGGCACCAAGTCGTTCGTGCGCGACTGCCCGTTCTTCTCCACCCAGATCGCGCTGCTGCGCGGCGGTAAGCTGGTGCTGGGCGTGTCCTCGGCCCCCGCTTATGGCGAGATCGCCTGGGCCGAGCAGGGCGGCGGTGCGCAGCTGGATGGCAAGCCGCTGCGCGTGAGCGCGGTGAAGGAGCTGGGCGGCGCCATCCTGTCGGCCGGCAATCTCAAGACGCTGGCGGCATCGGATGCCGACTGGTCGCGCTTCGGCGTGCTGGTCGGGCAGGTCAATCGGCTGCGCGGCTACGGCGATTTCCTGCACTACCATCTGCTGGCGCGCGGCTCGCTTGATGCGGTGCTCGAGTCGGACGTGAATATCCTGGACATCGCGGCGCTGACGGTGATCGTGCGCGAGGCCGGGGGCACGGTCACGGATCTGGCGGGCGGGCAGATCAGCCTCGCAAGCACCACCATCCTCGCCACCAACGGCGCGCTGCACGCGCCGATCCTGGATGCTATGCGGCGATGAAGGCGCGCCTTGGCGGCCCGCCGATGGCGCGGATCGGCGTCAGGTACAGCGCCGAGAGTTCTTCGGCCGTGAGAACCTCGGCCACCGGCCCCAGGCGGTAGCGGCCGTCACCGTACAGCAGCAGCGCACGATCGGCATAGCGCTCGGCGAGCGTCGGATCGTGCAGCGTCGCGATCACGCTCGCGCCCTCGCGGCACAGCGCCCGAAACAGCTCCAGCACTTCGATCTGGTGATGCGGATCCAGGTGATTGGTGGGCTCATCCAGCAGGTAAATCTGCGGTTGCTGGGTCAAGAGCGACGCCATGGCCGCGCGGCGCTGCTCACCGCCGGACAGCGTCGCGACCGATCGGCGCGCGAAATCGCCCAGGCCCAGGCGCTTGAGCGCCGCCTGTGCGATCGCCAGATCCATGGTTCCTTCGCGCTGCCAGAACTTCAGATGCGGGTGGCGGCCGATCAGGGCCGATTCCAGTGCGCTCAGCGCCAGCGATTCTTCACGATCCTGCAGCAGCAGCCCCAGGCGGCGTGCGATCCGGCGCCGCGGCATCGCATCGAGCTCCTCGCCATCGAGCAGCACGTGTCCGCCCCGCGCCGCGTTCAGGCCGGCGAGCGCATGCAGCGTGAGCGTCTTGCCGCAGCCATTGCGGCCGAGAATGGCGAGGAATTCGCCGCGCTGCAGGTCGAACGACAGGTCGTGCACCAGCGTACGTTCGCCGGCGATGATCGCGAGGCCTGCAACACACAGCGGCGGCTGCGATTGCTGTGCCTCTGGGGCTGCCTGGAGTCGGTCGATGGCCATGGCTGCGAGGGGCTGCCTCTTAAGGCTGCAACCGCGTTGCGCTCCAGGGCCCGCCGCTGAAGCCGCCGCCTGCAGGGGAAAGGCTCCTGGTCCAGCGCGCCCGATCGTGCAAGCGCGCCACGCCCTCGACCCACAGCTCCACCGCCTGTACCCACAGGTGATAGCCGCCCCAATGCGGCGGCCGCGGTATCGCGACGCCCGGGTCGGGCGCGACATCATCGCTGGCGGTCGGTGACGGGACGCCAAAGCGCCGGGCCACATCTGCAGTGGCCCGTTCGAGCTCGGTGCGCGAGGCGATCGGCGTGCTCTGCTGGCTGGCCCAGGCGCCGATGCGACTCTGCCAGGAGCGGGATGCGAAATAGGCGTCGCTCTCGGCCGCCGTGGTCGGCGTCACCACGCCTTCCAGGCGCACCTGCCGGTGCAGCACGTCCCAGTACATGACCGCCGCGGCGCGTGGGTTGCCGGACAGCTCCGCGCCTTTGCGCGACTGATAATTGGTAAAGAAGGTGACGTAGCCGGTATCGGGCCGGATCTCCTTGCACAGCACGACGCGCGCAGAAGGGGCGCCCTCTGCGTCCACGGTGGCAAGCACCATGGCATTGGCATTGGGCTGCACATTGGCGCGTGCGGCCTGCGACAACCACTGCGCGACCAGCGCCAATGGTTCGGCGGGCAGCGGGTCGGGCAGGGTTTCTTTGTGCAGCGCCATCGATACATGGTAGCCGCCCGGGCGATGGCGCGCATCGCTGACGGGCCTGCGGCTTCGACTTGCGGCCTACGGGGTGTGTCTATACTAATGTGCTCGGTATCCGACAGGAACTTCGCAATGACGCTTGACGAGCTACGCCAGCATCTCGATCAGCTGGATCGGCAATTGCTGCAGATCATCGCCGACCGGCAGGCCACCAGCCGCGAAATCGCGCGCGTCAAGCGCGCCACCGGCTATCCGACCCGCGACTATGCGCGCGAGCGCGACGTGATCGTCGGCGCGCGCAACAACGCCGCGACCATCGGCGTGTCGCCCGAGGTCGCCGAGGCGGTGATCAGGCTGCTGATCCGCTCCTCGCTGGCTACCCAGGAGCAGGCCAGCGTCGTCGCGCACGGCAGCGGCAGCGGCCGGCGCGCGCTGGTGATCGGCGGCGCCGGCAAGATGGGCGGCTGGTTTACTTCGTTTCTAAGCTCGCAGGGGTTCGAAGTCGAGGTGGCGGATCCGAAAGCCGAAGGGCTCGGGGTCAAGGCCATCGCCGACTGGCGCGAGTCGCCGCTGACGCACGACTACATCGTCGTGGCCGCGCCGCTGGGCGCCACCAACACCATCCTGCAGGAGATCGCGCAGCGTCGGCCGCGCGGCGTGGTGTTCGACCTGGGTTCGCTCAAATCGCCGCTGCGCGCCGGACTTAGCGCGCTCTCCGCCGCCGGCGTCGCGGTTACTTCGATACATCCGATGTTCGGCACCAAAACCGAACTGCTGTCCGGCCGGCACGTGATCTTCATCGATTTAGGGCACGCCGAGGCACTGGCCGAGGCGCGCGCGCTGTTTGCGCCGACCATGGCGGAGCAGGTGGTCATGGGCATGGATGAACATGACCGGCTGATCGCCTACGTACTTGGCCTGTCGCACGCGCTCAACATCGCGTTCTTCACTGCGCTGGCCGAGAGCGGTGAGGCCGCGCCGCGCCTGCTCGAGCTCTCCAGCACCACCTTCGATGCGCAGTTCGACATCGCCACCGATGTGGCGGCGGAGAGCCCGGAGCTGTACTTCGAAATCCAGAGCCTGAACGACTTCGGAGCCGAATCGCTCAACGCGCTGGCGCGCGCCGTGGAAGCGGTGCGCAGCGCGGTGTTCTCGGGCGATCAGGCGCGATTCAGGGCGCTGATGCAACAGGGCAACGAATATGTAAAGGGGCGGCGCGACAGCGTGGCGCGGCGCGCATAGTCGCCGTGCGGCGTTCAGCGCGTCTGCCGCCGCAGCAGCACGATAAATACCGGCGCCCCAATCAGCGCCATCACCGCCCCGACCGGCAACTCGCGCGGTGCGGCCACGGTGCGGCCGATCAGATCAGCCAGGCACAGCAGCGTGCCGCCGGCCAGTGCCGCGGCGGGGGTGATCACGCGGTGATCGCTGGTATTGAGCCCGAGGCGCACCAGGTGCGGTGCGATCAGTCCGACAAAACCGATCATGCCGCCGCCGATGACCGCGATCGAAGTCAGCGCCGCGCTGGCGGTAAACACCGCCAGCCGCGCGGCCGCGGCCGGAATGCCCACCGTGGCACTGCGCAGCTCGCCGGCGCCGAGCACATTGAGCCAGCGGCCGCCGAGAAAAGCCGCCAATAAGCCCGCACCCGAGCACGCCAGCAGCAGCGCCGGGCGCGCCGTCCAGCTCAAGTCGCCGGCCAGCCAGAACACCATGCCGCGCAGCTGTCCGTTGTCCGCAAGCGTCAGCAGCACCGTGAGCACGGCGCCGCAGGCGCTGGCCATCACCACTCCGCACAGCAGCAGCCGGGTGGATCCGCCGCCCCGGGCCAGCAGCAGCACCAGCAGCGCGATCAGCGTGCCCCCGGCGGTCGCATAGGAATGCATGGCTGCAAAGCCGGCCGCGGTCAGCATGCCGAGCAGGGCGCCGATCGCGGCCCCGCCGGACACCCCCAGGATCAGCGGGTCGGCCAGCGGATTGCGAAACAGCGCCTGCAGCAGCACTCCCGCCAGGGCCAGCAGGCTCCCGACGGCAAAGCCGGCCACCGCGCGCGGCAGCCGCACCGTCTGCACGATCATGCGGCTGTAGTCGTCCCCGCCGCCGAACAGGGCGCGCACCGCCCCGGCGCTGGACAGGCCCGCCGAGCCGACCAGCAGCGCGGCGCAAAAAGTGGCCGTGGCCAGCAGCGCCAAGCCGGCCAGCCCCCACCAGTACTGGGTTCGCATCATTGGCGTAAGGGTACCGGATGCACGTCGCATCCACCCGGTTCATGGCTTGAGCGCCCCGCGCCGCCGGGGTAAAAGTGTTCCATGAGCGACGTCATAGATCGCGACGGCTTCCGTGCCAACGTGGGCATGATGCTGATGTCGGGGGACGGCAAGCTGTTCATTGCGCGCCGTGCCGGCGGGCGTGGCTGGCAGTTCCCGCAGGGCGGCATGCGCAGCGGGGAGACCGACGAGCAATCGCTGTTTCGTGAGCTGATGGAGGAAATAGGCCTGGCGGCCGCGGATGTAAAAATCATCGGGCGCACGCGCCACTGGCTGCGTTATCGCCTGCCGGCACGCTACATACGTCACAATGTGCAGCCGTTATGTCTAGGGCAGAAACAGCGCTGGTTCCTGCTGCAGCTGCGGCGCCCGGAAACCCAGTTCCGGTTCGACCTCACGGCGCAGCCTGAATTCGACCGCTGGCGCTGGGTGGACTACTGGCAGCCGATCCGCGAGGTGATTTACTTCAAGCGCGCGGTCTATAGCCGTGCCCTGCACGAGCTCGGTGCGCTGGCGTTCCCCGACGGGCCACCGCCTTATCCATCGTGGTGGCGCAAGCCCCCCGAATCGCAAACACCGGTGGCGCCGACGGCGCTTTGACGCCTGCGGTCATAACGATGGAAATCCCGGGCAGACTGGTCGTCCGTACCTACGCGCCGGCCCGGCGCTGGATCACGTTCGCGATCGTGGTGCTGCTGTCGGGGATGGCGTTATACGTGGCATTCGAGCTCGGCCGCTACAAGGCCGGCTACGATGCCATGCAGGCGGCGGCCGAACGCGAGTCTCTGCAGCTGCAGATTGCGCAGCTGCACCAGGCCGAGCGCGAGACCCGGGTGCAGCTGGCGGCGGCGGAGGAGGGGCGCGTGGCCGAAGTGCGCGAGCGCTCGGAGCTGGCGCGTACCATCGGAGAATTGCAGGCGCAGGTGGAAACCGAGCAGCAGGACGTCGAGTTCTATCGCGGTGTGCTGGCGCAGCCCGGGCAGCAGGCCACGGTGATCGTCGGGGTGCAACAGTTTCACATCGCGCCGCTGGCGGGCAGCCAGAAATACGCGCTGCGATTCAGCCTGAGCCGCCTGCAGCGGCCCGGCGAGCCGATCAGCGGTGCGCTCGCCATCACGGTGGACGGTACCCGCGATGGCGGACCGGTCAGCGCCGATCTGGCGCTGCTGACGGGCGGCAAGAACGAGCTGGCATTCAATTTTCGTTACACCACGGGCATCGACCAGCCGGTTACACTGCCGGACGATTTCAAACCTGATCGCGTGACGATCGAAGTCAGGCCCGAGCGCAAGGGCCTGACGCCCTACCGGCGCACCTTCGTCTGGACCGTCGATCCGAGCTGAAACGCGTCCACGGTGAATGGACAAAAGCGGGGTAGGGATGTTCAAGCGACGCGAAAAAGACACGCTCGGCCGCATCGATACGCTGATCGGCAGGAGCGCCAGCGTGCAGGGCGATGTCGAATTCGCCGGCGGCTTGCACATCGACGGCCGCATCACCGGCAGCGTGCGTGCCACCCACGGCAGCGCCGCCTCGCTCTCGGTCAGCGAGCACGGGGTGATCGAAGGCTCGGTGCAGGCGCCGAACGTGGTGCTCAACGGCCGCGTCAACGGCGACATCATCGGCAGTGACCGCGTGGTGCTGGGCGGCAAGGCCCGGGTGCGCGGCAACGTGCATTACGGCGTCATCGAGATGGCCCTGGGCGCGGAGATCAACGGCAAGCTGGTGCCGCGCAACGAGACCCCACCGCAAAAGAAAGCCGCGAAACCCGCCTGACGAGCGCCGCGGCGCGCATACTTTAAGCATGATCGACCAGGGC
>Ga0302180_10004197_pt1 | contig 10718 bp, 12 predicted proteins | sample I_Palsa_E3_2_FD_200575 | JGI IMG/M metagenome (GOLD analysis project Ga0302180, IMG submission 200575) | Peat permafrost microbial communities from Stordalen Mire near Abisko, Sweden - I_Palsa_E3_2 | ecosystem: Environmental > Terrestrial > Soil > Palsa > Peat permafrost | place: Sweden... | reverse complement strand
AACGCGGCGGTTTTCCTGGGGTCTGACCAGAGTTCGTACCTGACCGGTTCGGATCTCATGGCCGACGGTGGCATAGGCCAGGTCTGAAGCCCTCGGTCAAACAAAAACGGACAGCAAGGTACGAGCACACTTTCACGTTCTTACTAAACCCACGATTGGAGAGCTACCCATGGCGAAGAGTGATATCGAGAAGGTCTTGACCGTGTTTGCCGGCATCAGCGCCGGGGATGTAAGTCTTGCAACCAGATAACCTTGACCACAAGCGGTTTGTGCAACACAATCCGTATGCGGCTGACGGTGTGGAGGGGCTAACGCAATTCATCACTCAGTCGCCGCGTGACCAACTCCAATTGACTATGGTTCGGGCATTCCAGGATGGCTGTTACGTCGTCACTCAGGTAACGGGGCAGCGATCCGGGAGGAACGTCTTTTTCGACATTTTCAGATTTGAGCACGGTCTTATCGTGGAGCACTGGGCCTTCTCGACCGAAACGGCCCCGCCGAATGAGAGCGGGCACACTCAGATTGACGGTCCAACTGAGGCAAGACTCTCAGAGGACACAGATAAGAACAAATCGGTTATCCGGAAATACTACGAGACCGTTCACATCGCTGGAGACCACAGCAAGATTCCACTCTACGTTGCTGCGGATCAGGTGCGCCATGAACCCGGCGTCCGCGATGGACTTGCGGCATTCCTACGTGACCTCGAAGTAATCACGCAACACAGAACCATCGACGAAATCAAGTTTGTACTGGGACAGGGAGACTTCGTTTTCGTCGCTGCGAGGGGAACTCACCAGGGCAACCCTTGCGCCTACATCGACCTATACCGGGTTGAAAACGAGAAGATCATTGAACACTGGGGGTTCCCTGAAGAAATTCCGCCTCTAGAGAAAACGAAAAACAAGAACGGCATGCTGTAGGTCTGACCTGCCGCCTGCTTCCCGTGCGGCGGTTCGATGCTTGGCTCGCCCGCCGCTGTTTGACAACCCCTGAACACCCCTCAGCACGTGCTGAGACTGGAGACTTCGTATGAAGTACGCAATCATAGGTTCAGTCGTGAGAGGTTCCTCAGGGATGCAAATCGGCATTGAATTGGGACAGCTTCAAGAGGAAGTCTGCCGCAGCGTTTAAGTTGCGGCCGGCTAAGTCGTTCATCACCCGCCGAATCCAGGGAAATCTTTCCATGCGTTCGCCGAACGCCTTCGAGAGCCACAGCGCGAAGGGAATCAAGCAGAGTGCGAACGCTACATTGGCCCAGAGCCAGGGTGCATTAACGACATCCACTCCAAGGAAGGCTTTTCCGGTGACGATCACAAACGGAGCCCAGACGATCGTTCCCCCTAGCAAAGCCCACTGCGTGATCCGAATCCGCAGGATGCGGACCATTTCAATCTGCTTCTGAAGCGCGGTGATGGATCTGCCGTATTCGACCTGCCGAATGGCCACGATCTGTCGAACAGTTGCAGCCAGCATCGCGATCCCATACACGTCGAGAGCAAGGCCAGACAGCGAGAGCCGGAGCGTCCCGATGTGGTGATAGATAAAGCTTCCGAGGAAACCGACGATCGCAAACCAGGCGACAGCCTCAAGGCTCAGTAACAGGGCCATGCGCTGCGACGCAGATCGCGCCTTCTTTAGGTTGGCGGAACTCAACAATTCCCGATTCAAGCGGATGCTCTCGTCGAGTTTCTCGTCCTGAGCAATCCAAAGTTTCTTCATTTCATCCAGATCGAACATGACTTATCTCCTTTAAGCTTGTGCGGAACCGCTGAATTCCTGCCGCATTCTCTGTTTCATTCTGCTGATTTTGGTGGCAACATTGGTCTCGCTGATACCGAGCACGGCGGCGATATCCTGATAGCTGTTGCCATCCAGGTAAAGCAGGATAAGCGCCTTGTCTAGTGGGTCCAATGCCGCGATGGCCTGGTGGAGAGCTTGGATCTCGTCCGACTGGTGGGTCTTCTCGTCAATCGCGTTCAAAAGCTGTCCTTCGTCCGATAGGATGTACCGGGTCCTGGCGCTTTCCCTCCGGTAAGCGGAGATTGCAACGTTCAGGGCGATCCGATACATCCAGGTGGAGAACCGGGCGCGTTCATCGAACGACTCGAAAGACCGCCAGAGCTGGACGACGATTTCCTGCGCCAGGTCTTCCCGGTCCTCTCGATTCCTGCAGTAAGAGTTACAGACCTTGTAGAGGATCTTTTTGTGCTGATCCACCAAAGTTTGGAACTCCTGCTGCCGTAGTATCGTGGTCATTGCTTTCGTCCTCGCGCCGGTCCGTAGAGGCTACCCAGGTTTATTGCTCATCCTGTTATTCGCAAGCGGGTATTGGTTAATCACAAGAGCACGCAGAATTCTTTCGTTTCGGGTTGTGCCCCCTCGTTTGTTCTCTATCAGCACCAGATCTGGCGAGGGTATCGCAGCCTGAGGAGTGAGGCATGCTCTCGCGGGTCCTCCACTGGCGCTACCCTCCTTAACGGGGTTTCCGTTAAGTTGATCTGAGTATTCTGCTCTATTGGCGACCCAAGCCTGCGGCGACGGTGGCCGCCTGAGATCTGCTTCAGACAGCCCGGGCCGCGCACCAAGATCATCCCGCAAAACGGCCCGGTACGAGGTTGTTGCGAAACTCTTGGATTTGCTAAACTCTGGTCGTCGCGCCAGGAGCTCAATTGAAGCGCTACAAGTTCACGGCAAGGATCGAGGAGGGCAATGGCGGGGGCGCCTATGTCCTGTTCCCGTTCGATGTGGAGACGGAGTTCGGGGTGAAGGGCATGGTTCCCATCAGAGCTTCCATCAATGGCATCCCTTATGCAGGCTCGCTGAGCAACTGCGGAGGACGGCGGCATGTGCTCGGCATACTGAAGTCCATACGAAATCAGATTGAAGCAAACATCGCCGACGAGATTGAGATTGAGCTGTGGAAGGATGATACGACCAGGACAGTCGATGTTCCACCCGAATTATTGCAAGCCTTACGTGCTAACGGCGCTTTAGGCCAATTCGAAAATCTCAGTTATACCCATCGCAAAGAATACTGCCGATTGATCAACGAAGCGAAGACGGAACAGGCGCGCACCCGTCGCGTCCAGAACGCTGTCGAGCAAGTGAGGAATAAAGCAATCACCGCCGGACGAAGCTCGGCGCACAAGGCCTAGCTTGTTTCTTGCGCGGTCTTCGATTTGGAGAAAGCATAGGCGCTGTATCCTCCGGTAGCGCCGTTGTGCCAGAAGTGCCCCGTTGCCGGATCGTAGAGGCAGGCAAACTCAACTAGTTTGGCCAGTTCGTTCAGCGCGTCGTCCAAAGCGACCATCGCATTCTTCGTAGTACAAGCGAGATCCTTCTAGTGGATTCGCGGACACAGTCGATTGGGCGTAAAGGACCCCCACTCCGAGAAGGCTGGAGAGCAGCACAGCGTCGTGCGAATTGTCATAAACGGGATTATAGGTAACTTGCCCGGCCCCTGGCTCTCTGGTCAGGGGCAAGTTTACCGAAAACTAAGACTTTGCCGGCGATTCGCGGGATCACTTCCGGTTTGCCCGTAATTCAAAAAAAAAAGGAATGGAGGTTTTGACAGCGCTGTGGTCGATCCTTAGAGACGGCTTAGGTTACCGAAACACTACACTGGATGGCATTCAATCACTGAGGATGCCTCCGTTGCGATGATGCTGGTGAGGGAGAATTGAGTGGATGTGAGAAGGGACCGGAAATCCGCTTCGGTCCGTTCGCGGCCCCCGATCGCCAGCATCAGCATGTCCGCTAGACCAGCAGGGCGCGCCTTGGAATCCACAAGGGACTCGACAAGGAGGAGAGTACCGCCCGGAGGGATGACGCGCCGGATATTTTGAAGGATCTTGACGGCGTCGTCATCCGGCCAGTCGTGAATCACACCCTTCATCAAATAGGCATTGCCCCCTTCGGGTACAGAGTCAAAGAAGCTACCGCCCACGATCTGACAGCGTGCAGCGACATCGCTTGACAGGATTGCAGCAGCGCCGGACACGACCTGCGGTAGATCGAAGAGAATGCCTCTGAGTTCTGGGGTTGCCGCAAGGATATCCCGTAGCAGCGCACCTTCTCCGCCTCCCACATCCACGATGCATTGGAACCGCGAGAAATCGTATGCAGCCAGCAAAGCTGGCGTAGTCCATTGGATGCCCTGCGTCATGACTGTATTGAAGATTTCTGCATCGTTGGGATGTGCGGAGAGATATTGAAAGAAGTGCTGTCCGAAGATCCGGGGAAATGCCGGCTCGCCGGTGCGAACAGAATCGTACAGTTCGCCAAGCGGGCGCCAGAGAAATGGCGCAGGCAAGAAGAGAACACTCTCGCGCTGAGACTTAGGATGATCGGCGCGAAGAACCTCTGTAAGCGGCGTATTACAAAAGCGACCATCGGGCTCAAGCGCGAACATTTCGATGCTGGCAAGAGCGCGCAATAGACGCTCGAGCGTCGGCGGGTGCGCAGCGCAATCGGAGGCCAGTACTGCGACGGACTTGGGGCCAGCCGCGAGCAGGTCAGGAATGCGCAACTTTGTCGCAGCGTAGATCGCCTGGGCGGCAATGATTCCAGGCCAGATGTATTCCATTGGAGTGGTCGGCATAGGCTACGATTCTCCTTCAATGTTGGAAATCGGCGGGATTCCGCGCATCCGCGCAACACACCAGCTTATATCTGCAGATCGTGGCTTTAGAAGAGGCTGCTCTGCGTCATCGCCTGGATGGTCGCTTGCCTACATCGGAAGTGATCACATCACTCATTTCTGGTCCAGGGTGAGTGCGTAAATATCGTCGCTTGAGATGTCGCGGAGCATAAGCGGCGCGTCTGTGGGATCCAGCCCCATCCACGACCGGTACCATCCCCCTATTTGAAAATCCTTCAAATCGGCGATCTTCTCTGGCTCGCCGCCCCTGATACTGATGCGAAACACACCCGGATCGCCCCGCCGGCGCAGGAAGTAAATGAACTGGCTATCGCGGGACCACTCGGGAGAATCCACTATCCCCTTCTGTGGAAGCTCCGACCATTGCTGCGTCTTGAAGTCGAAGATCTTCAGGTGCTCGCGGTCATCTGTAGACACGGCGTTGAGATACCGGCCGTCCGGAGACCAGCGGGGCGCGAACAAGCCGGCCGATCCAGGAACAGTTGTGACCTGGTGGCTATCGAGGTCGAGAATGCGGATTGGGATCTTTGGATACGCGGCGCTGGAACTGAAAACAATCTGGTGTCCGTGTGGAGATAAAAAAGGAAGTCGCCGCCCCCCAATACCTTCAGGGAGAAGCTTGCGCGGACTGCCGCCTGGGGAAGAGACGATGTAGTCTGTGGCGGAAGAATCGTCGTAGAACACGATCTGTGAGCCGTCGGGCAACCACCGGGGTAAGAAGGCCCTGATCGGCGGATCGCTCAATTGCACCGGGTTGCTTCCATCTCGATTGGCCGTCCATAGGGTTTCATCGGGGAAAGTAACATACGCCACGAACCGACCGTCCGGGGAGAAAACCACCCCCTGGACGGAAATTCCACCGAGAAAGGGCTGGAACCGTTTGCTCTTTGCATCGAACCGGGAAAGCTCGCCATGGGGGATGGTGCCCTCGGCGAAGATCCTGCTTCCATCCTTGCTTGGAATAGGATTGCCCCACAAGATGGGGCCTGCTGTCAGTTGGACCGGCTCCGCGGGTGGACGGCGAAGCAGCCCGCGCCGCTCATCGAGAGCCCAGATGTCAGTTCCGGACAAGAATAAGAAGAATTTTCCGTCCGCAGTCCAGCGGCCGCAGCATTGTCCGGATGATGGGTTCGAACCGGGAAGCACCTGGTGAAGCCCTGATCCAGTCGGCGATATCTCCCAGAGTAGAGTGTCCCTATGCGAGAGTGACCCTCCGGTAAACCGGATGGCCCGTCCGTCCGGCGACCAAGCCATCCTGCATTGAAGCCACCCAAAGCCGATGCTGCAGGTGTCACCGACCGAGGCTAGTTTGTGCGCGCCCGTTCCATCGCTGCGCATGAGATTAATGTTGCCTTCCGGGGTAGAGAAGATCACGGAGCTCCCGTCGTGCGAAAAGCCCGCGGTTCGGGCATCTACCAGGTAGCGACCCGAGCCTCCCAGGATCCGAACATTCCATATCGGCACAGTGGGCGTATTCCCTGCGAAATTGGAAGCAACGAGAAAACTGGACCCGTCCGGCGAAACGTCCACCAGCGCTGGGTTGGGCAAGGCAACCGGGATCGGCGCATTCTCTCCTCCCGAAATTGCAACCTGAGCGGTGGACAGGGGCGAGATTTGATTGAAGTACAGCCTACTCCCATCAGTTCCGACGAGAATTTTCTGATTGCCGTCGTGGGTGATCTGGCTATATCCCGTAACCTTCAGCGGGGCAAGCGGGTGGTGCAGGTACCAGACCGCCGCGGCAAGGCCGGCAAGAACGGCCGCGCCGGGTAACAACCAACTCGGCATTCTCCCGCCACGCTCACTCTTCTGCCTTCCGCTCTTCGCCCTGCCTGCAGCTCCATTGCCAATCAGCGCCTGAGGATCGGCGGCGGCTTCCGCGATGCCGCTGTTGGTGGGCACTTCGACCTCATCATTTCCCCCCAAACCAGCTGGTTCGCCGGCGGCTTCCGGGTGTCCCGGATGGTCCTCCGAAACCTCCAACTTGCACACGAACCGGTAGCCGACCGTAGCCACGGTGGCGATGTAGCGCGGCTGTCGGATGTCATCTCCCAGCCGGCTACGCAGCAGCGAGATGCAGCGTGTCAGCGAGCCCTCGGTAACAGCAGCATCGTCCCAGACGGCGTTGAGCAGTTCTTCCTTCGTGATCAGCCTTTGCGGGTTATGCAGCAGGAATAAGAGGGCGCGAAACGCCTTCGGCTCAACGGTCAACACCTTGCCCGCCTTGATGAGCGTGAACTCCCGCTCCCGAACCTCGACGTCGTCAAAGCGGAAAACAAAGGACTTACTCGCCATCATAAATTCATCGTCCGCCTAGGAAACTCTTCATCGGCGCCGGGAAATTGATCGCCGGCCCATCAAGACCACGTAGAGCCCCGCGCCCAGAGTTCCTTCAGCCAACCCGGCTGAGGAGCTCTCGCAATGACAACCTTCCAGTGGTTCGCTTCCCTGGTTCTCGCCGCAACCATCGTTCCCACGCTAGCAGCAGAAACACATTGCCCAGGAAATGCCGCCAGTCTACCCTTCCGCCTCGTCAACCGCCACCAGATCGTTTTGTCTGTATCCATCAACCACGCCGGCCCCTACAACTTCCAATTGGATAGCGGCGCCCAGATCACGATGATCGATCCCTCTCTCGCCGCGGAACTTCATTTGGATACTCAGGGCGCGGCCGTGGTCGCAGGGGCCGGATCTCGTCAGTCGGCTTCCTTCGCGAACCTCGACCTGATCGAAGCCGGCTCTCATGCTGTTGCCCACCAAAGGGTGCTCGTCTATGACCTGCAGAATCTCCGTTCCTCCGATCTGCACATTCAAGGCATTCTCGGCGAAGATTTTCTCGAACAGTTCGACGTGCTGATCGACAACGCACACCGCCTGCTTTGTCTCGACAACTCGGCCGCGATGCGCGCAGAGGTGACGGGACCGCATATTCCCTTGGTTGCCGCGGCTGAGCCCGAGGACGGCGTCGCGCTGCCCGGTTTGCTCATCATCGCGGTGCGTCTATCCGACGGGATGCGGCCCGTTCGCCTGATCATCGACTCCGGCACGAACTCGCCGGTACTCTACAACACCTCTCAATACATGGCGCTGCCGCTATCTCAAAGCGTGCCCTTACGCGGGAACGGTGTGGATGGAGCGCAGCGGATCTTTTTGGCTTTGCCACCGCAGGATGTGAAGGTCGGCTCGCTCGAATTGTCTCGCGTGCCCTTCTTCACCCTCGCTGGCACCCAGAAGAATGCCCGACTAAAGGGGTTCGACGGTGTCCTGCCTGCGGGGCTATTCCGGCGCGTCTTCATCGACCACGCCGACCACTTTGCCATCCTTGAGCCTTGACAGCAGCAAGGACTGCAGCTTCTCGGAGACTTTTCAGGCACAATCGCTCAGCATAGCTTTCTAGTAGGGGAACTTAAAGATAGGGAGGTTTTTTATGCTAAGGGCGGCTGAATTCGACGGCTCGGTTACGCCCAGCCACTGGCGGCGGTCGAACTGGCTGTTGCATGTATGCTGCGCAGTATTGGTCTTTTCTGATCGTGGGAGCGGCCGACCTCTGCTATTCCTGCGCTGGATGCATTTATGCAGAGGAACACGCTACTCATCGTAATGGTCGCGGCCGGTTCAGCATTGTGCTGGTGGCCTGTAATTATTCAGCCCTATCTTGATCTCCCTGTATGGAAAACTCCGCTGATCTTCCTTGCACTGATTACGGCGCTCGCCACCGCTTTGTCGAATGAAGGAGCGGGATGGCTTATGAGCGCGTCGATCCTGGGCGTATTTGCTGGGATCTGCTGTGGTTTCAGGCTTTGGTGGCCCACCGACAATAATGACGCATCGTACGTTCCGTTCACTATAGGCTTGGCAACGCTGGTCTCTATCCCTGTTTCCGTGATCGCAGTTGCTGCGCAGTTGAGGATTCAAGCTGGTCGAGCTTATTCTTTGGATTGAAAATGACGAGCCGTCGCATTGGGTCCCCAGGCCGCAAGTCGGGGCACCTCGGGCAGTTCAAGTACGAAGGGGGGCCGTTGAAGGATTTGAACAAAAAAGCATTCGCTGGCCTCTTTTTCTTGCTCCTCGTCATGGCAGCGCTGCTATTTGTTCCGGCGTGGGGGCTTGGTTATTGGCAAGCATGGGCCTTGCTGGCGGTATTCGGTGCGTCAGCGGGTGCGATCACCCTGTATCTGATGACAAAAGACCCGAAGCTCCTGGAGCGGCGGGTGCATGCGGGGCCAATGGCCGAGAAGGAGAGCAGTCAAAAGATCATACAGACCATCACGTCAATAGGGTTTGGCGCAGTACTGGTTGTTTCCGCACTCGATCATCGCCTTGCATGGACGCCATTGCCGCCTTATGTTTCCCTGGCAGGTGATGCTCTTGTCGCCCTCGGGTTCCTCATCATATTTTTGGTGTACAAGGAAAATACCTTCGCCTCGGCAACCATCGAGCTAGCTCCCGAACAGAAAGTTATATCGACGGGACTATACAAACTGGTACGCCACCCGATGTATATGGGAGCTTTGCTCCTGTTTGTTGGCATACCCCTCTCGCTTGACTCGTTGTGGGGACTGCTCGTAACTGCCTTGATGTTGCCTGCGTTCCTCTGGAGATTACTTAATGAGGAAAAGTTCTTGGTGAAGAACCTGCCGGGCTATGCGGAGTATCAAAATAAAGTGAGGCACCGCCTAGTGCCGTTCCTTTGGTAAATTGCGTACGCATCTGACCGGGCAACAAGTGGACCACGGAAAAGGTACCTCGGCTCCCGGCAGCGGATCATGCACGCCGTCAACGACAACCTGGGCATCGAGCCGGATGCCGCACCCGACCGCAAATCCGACTTCGCAGGAGGTTCACAGTCAAATCGGGAAGCCAGTCTCGCGGACACGGTGGTATCGCAAAAACAAGGTCAAAAAACTCAGCTGCCAAGTTAAGCTCGTTGTCGGTGCTACTTTCTCGTCAGCACGGCCGCCAGAAACCGGAGTTCGGACTCCACTTCCACGGGATCGGCCACCGTGTCGGCGATTTCCTGGCGTAGAAGCTCACGATACCTCTTGCGCAGCCTGTGAATGGCCACTTTGAGCGCTCCTTCTGATGTGTTCATCTCGCGTGCCAGCGCAGCATACGGCGCGTCCGACTGACCAAGAAGGAACACCTTCATTTGTTCGAAATGCTCCGCGCGGCCGTGACACACAAACTCGTTGCGCAGTTTCTCCACCACCCGGTCAAGCACCGCGAGCGCCCAACGCCGCTCAAAGATCCGCTCCGGCGTTTCGTCGTGCGCAGGCTCGTGTTGGTAGTGCTCTTCACCGGACGAGAAAGCAAGCGGCACAAGAGCCCCGCCGCCGCGTTTGCGCGCGCGATAGCGGTCCGCTTCGTCGGCCACAAAAAACTTCAACGAAGTCAAAATAAAAGAACGGAAGCGGCCCTTTTCCGGGTCAGCGCGATCGAGGTAGCGGCCCTCCAGCACGCGCAGCAAAAATTCCTGGATAAGATCCTGCGCCTCCTCCGCCGAATAACCGCGGCGGCGCAAATAGGCGTACAACGGATACCAGTAACTTTCACAAAGGGAAACCAGAGCGGATCGGGCTTCCTTGCGATGTGGATCGCCGGCAGCGACCACCAGGGTCCAGCGCGTGGTCGGAAACTGGGAGGAACCCGAGAGCGTGTGCAGGGTCTGGCCGTTCGTCATGACTCCCTCACCAAAGGAATTTGGCTCGCTAAAGAGAATAAGGAATCGGGCACTCGGAAGTTACACGCAAATTATGGCAACCGGGCGAATTCAGCCTTAGCTTGTTGGACCACGGGAACATCAGGGTCGGCATCTTTCCATAGAGCGAAGAGGTCTTTGTAGGCAGCGGCCGATTTCGCTCGATCTCCGGACGCAAATGATGCCCTGGCAAGTTGGAGACGCGCCATTGGTCCGATTGGATCGTTGAGCACGATACCCGGATGATCAAGAATTTTCTGAAACTCAGTCGCTGCCTCGCGATGACGGCCCAATCGAGAGTAGGCCAGGCCACGCACGTAAACCGGATACATAGCTCCAAAGAAGGAGCCGGCG
>Ga0302180_10004192_pt1 | contig 10729 bp, 10 predicted proteins | sample I_Palsa_E3_2_FD_200575 | JGI IMG/M metagenome (GOLD analysis project Ga0302180, IMG submission 200575) | Peat permafrost microbial communities from Stordalen Mire near Abisko, Sweden - I_Palsa_E3_2 | ecosystem: Environmental > Terrestrial > Soil > Palsa > Peat permafrost | place: Sweden... | reverse complement strand
ATGGGCAGCAGTCCTTCGTGCCAGCGCCACAGGTGCGGCACGGCCCGGGACCGCGGGCTGGCCGGCATCAGGTCGCCGATCTCGGTCCACAGCGCGACCAGGTGCTCCTGCCGGAATCCGTCGTAGAGCTCGGCCAGCCCGGCGGTGACGTCAGCCGGCTCGGGCGCGGCGGACGCCGGTGACAGTAGGTTCTCGACGGCCATGACGGGCGGCTCCCGTGGTCGGGCCCGGGCCCCTGGCGGGCCCCGGCGGCTCCTTCCACCCTCACGTCGGTCCCGCTGCCTGGGATAGGATTTTCTGCTGTGAAGAATAAGCCGCCGTACGCGATCGAGTCGGTGGACAACGCGCTGCGGCTGGCCCAGCTGCTGCTGCTGGACGGGACGCTGTCGGTGACCGAGGCCGCGCGGCACCTGGCCGTCTCGCCGTCGACGGCGCACCGCCTGCTGGCCATGCTGGTCTACCGGGACTTCGCCGAGCAGGGCCGCGACCGCTTGTACCGGCCGGGGCCCGCGCTGCGCAGTTCCGGCGCGGCCGAGGCGCCACTGGCGCTGCTGCGGCGCGTCGGCCAGCCGCACCTGGAGCGCCTGGTCGACCGGACTGGCGAGTCGGCCAACCTGGTCGTGCTGGCCGGGGACGAGATCCGGTTCGTCGCCACCGTCGAGTGCACGCAGGTGCTGCGGGTCGGAGACCGGTCGGGCAAGGCCCTGCCCGCCCTGCTGACCAGCGCCGGGAAGGCCATGGTGGCGCTGCTGGACACCGAGCGGGCCGGTTCGATGCTGGCCGGACTGGACGAACGGGACCGCAACCGGACCCGGCGCGAGCTGGCCGCTGCCCGGCGCAACGGCTACGCGATCAACAACCAGCAGACCGAGACCGGGCTCACCGCCCTGGGCGTGGCGCTGCGCGGACCGCTCGGGCAGGTTCTGGCCGGCATCTCCCTGGCTATGCCCACGGCACGCTTCGCGAAAGACAAGGTGACCGGCTACGTCCGCGAGCTAGCCGCGTGCGCCGCAGCGATCGAGAAAGACATCGACCAGCACCCCAGTGCGACCGCGGCCGATGGCTAGACCCCGTCGCAACCCCTAGCAACGTCGCCCGGGAAGGCAGCGCTGAGTCACGCCCCGGACGGGACAGCTGGCAGCGAACGACGCCGGCCGGCTCGCGGGCGATCCCGCGAGCCGGCGGCTGGATTCTCACCGGATTCCGGTGATGCCGTCGCACCTGCCGGCGCCTGATCATCGAGGCATGGAACCACGACGTCATGTTCTCGGGCCGGTCACCGTGTCTCGCATCGGCTTCGGCGCGATGCAGCTGCCAGGTCCGGGGGTATTCGGTCCACCGCGCGATCGCACAGCAGCCATGGCCGTCTTGCGCCGCGCGGTGGAGCTCGGCGTCGATCACATCGACACCGCCCAGTACTACGGCCCCGGCGTCGCCAATGAACTGATCCGGACGGCGCTGCATCCCTACCCTGCAGGGCTGGCCCTGGTCAGTAAGGTCGGCGCGCGCCTGGATGCATCGGGCGGTGTGCTGCGATACGACCGGCCTGCCGAGCTCCGGCAGGGAATCGAGGACAACTTGCGCAGCCTGGCCGTCGACCGCCTCACCGTCGTCAACCTGCGCCTCGTGGACGACGCCCCGCCCGGCCAGTACTTCGATGACCAGATCGCCGCCATGGTGGCGGCGCGCGAGGACGGCCTGATCGGCGGCATCGGCCTCAGCAACATCACGCCCGGCCACCTCCGCCGCGCGCTGGCTGTCACCGGCATCGCCTGCGTCCAGAACCTGCTGAACCTGGCCGATCGGCGGTCCATGCCCGTACTCGAGGAGTGCCACGCCCACGGCATCGCTTTCGTGCCGTTCTTCCCGCTCGGCTCGGGCTTCGTCCGCGGCGGCAACCCGGTCCAGGCGAGCCCAGCGGTTGCGGCACCGCCGTCCGCCTGCGCTGCACGCCCGCCCAGGTGGCACTGGCCTGGCTGCTGGACCTGCGGCCAGAGGTGCTTTTGATCCCTGGCACGTCCTCGATCAGCCACCTCGAAGAGAACATGGCCGTCGCGGACATCGGGCTTGATTCGGAAGCCCGCGATCTTCTCGGCTAGAGCTGATGGGTGGTTGTTCTGGCTCTCCCGCCGGCCGGGCCGCTGGCTTATGCTGAATTTTGCCGCCCTTCAGGCGGCCGGGATGATGCCCGGACTGGGGGTGATCATGGCAGCCGGACACCAGGTCCGCATGCGGGCCTCGGTGGCCGACCGGGACCGCGCCATCAGGATCCTTCAGCAGTCGTTCGCCGAGGGCAGGCTGGCCATGGACGAGTTCGAGCAGCGGGTCGGGCTGGCCATCGTCTCGCGTGACTTCAGGGAGTTGCTGGCGCTGACCGCCGACCTGCCAGCCGGCCCGTTCGACAGGCTGCCTGCGCACCGGGTGGCCCCGCGCCCGTCGCCTGGCAGGCAATCGCCGGGGCTGGTTGCGCGGCTTGCCCAGGGATGGTTCTGAAGGAGCGATGATCGCGCCGGGCTCACCGTCGGCATAGATCCGGGGGCATACTTGGGACATGGGCCGGATCATTGGGACAATCCTCGGCGCGATCCTCGCCATATGGCTTGCCGTCACGGCTGTGGGCGGGATCGTGGCTACGCTCAAGACGTTTGTCATCATCGGACTGATCGCGATGGCCGTAGTCGTCGTCGTGTGGCTGGTGGCCAGGCGCCCTAGTCGCGGCTAGCTCGGCGCAGCGCCGGCCACCCGATGTCGGCCGCTGCACGGCGGTGGCCCGCCGCGCCGCAGACGTGAATTAGTGCCGTAACCGGCAACGTTTGCCCTGTCCCGCGAGCCGCGATGAGTTCTGCGGCGTCCGGTCGTACTGTCGAACCCGTTACCGAGGAGGACTTCTGATGCGCAGCGTGACCTATTCGATGGGCGTCTCACTTGACGGCTACATCGTCGGGCCGGACGGCGGCTTCGACTGGACGGCGCCCGACAAGGAGGTCTTTCGCTTCGTCACCGACGAGATACGAGAGGTCGGCGTCCACCTGCTGGGACGAGGGCTGTACGAGACGATGCTGTACTGGGAGACCGCCGACCAGGATCCATCGCTCGACGACTCCATGCTCGAGTGGGCCGCGATCTGGAAGCTGCTCCCAAAAGTGGTGTTCTCGACCACGCTGCCAGCGGTGCAGGGCAATGCCCGCCTGGTCTCCGGCGGCCTGGCAGAGGAGATCGAGCGGTTGCGAGCCGAGCCGGCGGAGGGCAACATCGCGATCGGCGGCGCGGCCCTCGCCGCCGAGGCGGCCGCGTTGGGTCTGGTTGGCGGTGGCATTCCGTTCTTTCCCCAGCGCAAGCGCCGGGTGGATCTCGAACTCGTCGAGACCCGCACCTTCAGCTCGAGAGTCGTCTACCTCCGCTACCGCGTGGCGCGCTAGTCGGCTCGTCCGCCCGAGCCCGCTGGCTTTGCTGGCCGTTGCTCGTTACACGTAGTGTGTCTGGGCGTTTTGCGGCTCGTGGTCGACGAGTTCGTCGCAGGTCGGGCAGTACCAGCGGGCCTCGATCGGGGTGCCGCAGGTGAGGTGACGCGGGGCGTCCGCCGGATCGGTGTGCCGGGTCCCCCAGTGCGCGAGCAGCCGGAGCGCCCCGGCGAGTTCGGCGCCCTCGGCGGTCAGCTGGTAGGCGGCCCGGGGAGGCCGCTCGGAGTAGAGCCGGGCTACCAGCAGTCCGTCGCGTTCGAGCCGCTTGAGGCGCTCGGACAAGATGTTCGCGGCGATGCCCGGGATCAGGCTGAGAAGCTCGTTGAACCGGTGCGGGCCGGGCAGCAGCGCTTCCACCACCAGCAGTGTCCACCGGTCGCCGACCCGGGCCAGCGCCTCGGCGAGCGGTGAGGGTTCCAGCTCGGATTCAGCCATGAGCTGATCGTAGCCCCGTTGACTTCTGGCTAGTTAATAGTAGTTTGCAAGTTACTACTTACTGGAGGTGGCAGGCATGGCGATCCTCGATGAGATCGGGGCAAGCATCAGGCAGCTAGCAGAAGGCGCTGGGCCCACGGTTGTGGGCATCGGGCAGCGCAGGGGCGTCGGCACGGGCATCGTGCTCGGCGACGGCAAGGTCCTCACCAACGCGCACAACGTGCGCGGCGACACGGTGACGGTCACCTTCGCCGACGGGCGCGCCGCGGACGGGAACGTCACCGGGCAGGACATCGACGGCGACCTGGCCGTCATCGGCGTCGACACCGGCGGCAACCCCGCACTGCCGTGGGCCGACGACGCGGCCGCGGAGATAGGGACGCCGGTGTTCGCCCTGGCCAACCCGGGCGGGCACGGGCTGCGGGTCACGTTCGGATTCGTCTCCGGCATCCAGCGGACCTTCCGCGGTCCGCGCGGCCGGCGCATCACCGGCAGCCTCGAGCACACCGCCCCGCTGCTGCCCGGCGCCTCCGGTGGCCCGGTGCTCACCGCCGCGGGGCAACTGCTCGGGATCAACACCAACCGCCTCGGCGAGGGCTTCTACCTGGCCATACCCGCCGACCAGGCACTACAGGGCCGGGTCGGTACGCTCGCCCGCGGCGAATCAGCACAGCCGCCCAGGCTCGGCGTTTCCATCGCGCCGAACCACGTGGCCAGGCGGCTCCGCCGCGCTGTCGGCCTGCCCGACACCGATGGCCTGCTCATCCGCGACGTGGCGGAGGACAGTCCGGCCGCCCGCGCAGGTATCGCCCAGGGCGACATGATCGTGGCGGCCGCGGGTCACCCGATACGCACCCCCGACGACTTGTTCGACGCACTCCAGGCCGCCCCGGGCGGCACCATCGAGCTCAACCTCATCCGCGGCACCGACGAACTGACCATTCAGGTCTCCCTCGGCGATGCCGGCCAGCCAGATAACTGAGCATACGCACCAGCAGCGGACCGCTGAACTCACTGACCCAACGGCGCACCTGGGCGCGTGTCAGCCGGCACAACGGTGACCACGCGCTCAGGCGCGCTCCCTTTCATCGCCTCCGGTCTCTGATCACGGCGACCATGGGTCGCCTCGGCATGCCGGATTACCGGAGCAGCGCCAGGAATCGCCTGGGAGGCGGCGGGATGCGGCCGCCTGCGGGCTGCCCGGCGGTGGCGCCCGCCGGTGAGATGATGGCCGCCTGCAGACGGCGGACGACGTCGAGGTGATCGGCGGTCCAGATCATCCGGACCGCCGTGGCGCTGGCTTTGCCGTCGTCACCGAGCAGGTCGCGGCCTGCGGCCAGGACAAGGCGGCCGTCGGCGGCCTGGTCGGGAGCGAGCGGCTGGGGTAGCTCACCGCCGGTGATTATGGTGGTCGCGAGACCGTCGTACCAGCCCGTGACGCGTTCGGCCAGGTCCAGAACCTCCTGGCGTGCGGCGGCCGCGTCGCCGCCCGCCTGGCCGTCGTCGCCTCGCCACAGGTCCAGTACCGCGTCAGCCTCCAGACGCAGTCCGGCCACCCCGGTGACCAGCCTGGCCACATCGGCTAGCGGGAGCCGTTTGGTACCGCGCTCGGCCAGGAACGTGCGGAACGCGTCATCGAGCCGGCGCGATGCCGCGGCGGCCCGCGCGGCGTCGCCGGCCAGCGCGGGGAGCGCGGGCATGCCCGGGTCGCCGGGTGAGGTCGCGGATCGCACCGTGCCGGCGAGGTAGCCCGCGGCGCCGGCGTACGCCTGCGCCAGCGCCTGACGGAGCGCGGGCGCCGCGCCCCGCGGCCAGAACAGCACACCCACGGCCAGGCTCACGCCGACCCCGAGGGCAACATCTTCGATCCGCACCAGGCCGACGCGCCATCCGGCCGGCTGGATGATATTGAACAAGATCACCACGGTGAGCGTGAACGCCGCCTGCCCGCCGGCGAACGAGATGACCGCCGGAGCGACCCCCGCCAGAAAGACCGCCAGCGGCAGCAGGAACCACAGCAGCGTGGTGTCCGTGCCGATCCCCACGAGCAGGGCCCCGCCGAGGATGAAACCCGCGACCGTGCCGGCCATGGCGCGAACGGCGTCCTGCCCGGTGTTCAGCGCATTGGAGCGCAGCACCGACAGCGCGCCGAGGACCACCCAGAACGCGTGCTGCACCCCGGTCAGTCTCGCGATGAGCACGGCCAGTCCCAGCCCGGCGGCACCACGCAAGCTGTTGTGCAACCAGACCGAGTGCGGCTCCAGGTACGACGTGATCCGTTCCCGCGCCGCGGACAGGGTGCTCGGCACGCCCTCGGGCTGGCGGCCGAGCCACCGCTCCCGCCAGCTCCGCCGCTCGGCGGCCGCGGTCAGCTCGACGGTCCGCGCGATGAGCGAGACGCTGTAGCTCAGCTCCTCCGCGCGGAAGGCGGGATCAAGGGAGGTGATGAACTCGCTGACCGGCTCCCCGCCCGCCGCCGGGTCGCTGGCCGGCGGCAGGGACCGGGCCGGCAGGCCGGCCGTCACGCCCTCCTGCATTTTCGCGTGCGCAGCGGCCAGTTCGGTCAGCGCGGCGTCGAGCTTATCGCTGCTCCCGCCCCTGCAGCCGAGCAGATCCGCGGCACGATCCAGAACCGCGGCCGCGGCCTCCTTGACCCTCAGCGCCGCGCGGTTGACGCCGTCGCGGTGCAGTCCAGGCTGTACGACAATGCTGTTCAGCCAGATCAGCTCGTCGACCAGCCGCACGGTCGTCCGAGCCGGAGTGCTCAACCCGGTGGGGCGGTAAGGCGTCGCCAGGAAGGCACGGCGCAGCGCCTCGACTGCCTGGTCCGACTGCGCAGCCGCATGATCGCGATCCAGCGCAGATTGTTCGGCCATGCCGCTGAGCAGGAACGCGAACCCCGCACGCAGCCGGGCAGCCAGCGCCCGGCAGGCGGCGGCCGCAGGACCACGCAGCTGATCGCGCGCTGGCGCGGGCCAGAGGAACGCCGTCGCAACCAGCGCGGCGCCTGCGGCCATCGCCCAGCCGGCCAGCCGGTCGGGTACGGCCGACGGCGGAGCGGCCAGCGACACCGGCAAGATAAACGCCAGCAGCAGCGCCGTGGTCGCCCCGGCCAGCACCGAGCTGACCACGCCGGCAAAGATCACGCCGAACCCCACCACCGCCATCGCCACGGCCGCGAGCCACACCGTCTGCGAAGCCAGCGTGGCCAGGCAGACGAACACCCCGCCGGTCACGGCGAGCGCCGCCTCCGCCTGGAGCCGTTCGGTCATCGTGCCGCCGAAGCCGGCCAGGAGCAGCATCGCGAAAGACCCGAACGCCGCGAACGTAGCCACCTGCGGGTTGCCGATGACCTTGTCGCCCAGGGCGAACATGGCCGGCATGACAATCGCTGCCCGGGCGGCACGGCGGAGCGCGGCGAAGCCGCGGTCGCGCTGGCCGAGCCACCGCAGGGGGTGCAAGTGCGCCAGCCGCATCTCCGGCATGTTCGAGAGCCCGCCCTCCATATCTAGGCATTACTATCCTTGGCCACCAGGCCCCCCTTAGCAACAGCGGGAACCGCGGGAGGGCTAGCTATCGCGGCGGGCGTCCGGCAGACGGTGCAGCAGAAGTCGAACAGTTCCGGTACGGCCTCGGGAACGTGCTTCCCGAGCAGGAGGTTCGCGAGGTCCGCCAGCTTACGATGGTCCTATGAGCATCGGCACGGCCAGGGCCACCTTCACCCGGATGCGGGATGGCACTGCTGAGGAATATGCCCTCATTAACGCGCGCGAGGCAGCGTACAACCGCACCCTGTACCTGCGTGTGCTGGACGCGGTGCGGGCACTGGGGGCGGCGGAGCCGGACCCCGGGTACGCGGTCAGCCGGCTCGCGCACAGCCTGCAGTCCGCGACCCGGGCGGAGCGGGACGGCCGGCCTGTCGACTACGTGGTGGCCGCGCTGATCCACGACATCGGCGACGGCCTGGCCCCGTACTCACACGGCAGCTACGCGGCCGCGGTGCTGCGCCCGTTCGTCTCCGAAGAGCTGTGCTGGATCGTCTCGCACCACCCGCTGTTCCAGATGCACTACTACGGCGCCCAGACCGAGGACGACGTCAACGCCAGAGAGACATACCGGGGGCACCCGTGGTTCAACGCCACGGTCGAGTTCTGCGAGCGCTATGACGAGAACTGCTTCGACCCTGACTACGACTGGCTGCCCCTTGAGCACTTCGCCCCGGCGGTCGAGGAAGTCTTCTCCCGCAAGCCGGCCTTCCGCTAGCCCAGCGCCGCCTCACCTGCCCGCACGGCCCGCAAAACGACGGCCGCCCACGCGGCAACCGTACCCAGCGCTTGTCACGACGTGTGACGGCTCACCGCCTCGCTGAGCGGATCGCCCACCTGGCAGGCGGCCGCATATCGGGCCGTTAGAACTGGTTCGGCTGGTAGGTGGTGAGGCCGTATTGCCTGGCGATCGGGTTCCAGAGGGTGGCGAATGCCTGCTTGCCGACGGTCGCCTGGCCCTCCGGGATGTATGAAGCCCGCAGGCTGGCGTCAGATCGGCTGTTGTGGTGGCAGCCGCGGGCGATGTTGTCCTGCGTCCACCGGACGAGATCGGTGTCCACCTGGGCTGATGCCTGCCAGGCGCTGGTCAGGTCCTGGAGCATCGCGGCAGACAGCAGGGAACGGCCGGGCAGGCTCGCGAGCAGGGACAGCAGATGCTGCCGGGAACTGGCCTCGTGGGCGAAGGTCCCTGCGTCCTGGCGCAGGGACGGTCCGCAGCCGCGTACGTCCTCGGCCGCGCCGGTGACGGCGGCGCGGTCGGTGACGCTCTGCGCCAGCAGCCCGGACAGCCGCACCGCCACCTGCCGCCGTGCGTCCTGCGACGGGGCAGACGGCGTGCTGCCTGAGGTACCGCCCGCGGCGGCGCTACCGGAAAGGGCCCGGAAGATGACAACCCCGGCCACGACCGCCACGAGCGCGGCCGCCACAATCACCGTGACCAGCGGGCGGCTCGGACGCCGCGGGCCTCCGGAGCCAGGTGCCAGCCGCAGGTCGCCGAGAATCGCCGTGGCGTCGCCGGACGGCACCAGGCCATCCGGCCTCGTCGCATCCGGACCAGCGGGCAGCGGCACACCGCCCGGTCGCGCTGGCCACGGCTGCGGGCCGGGTGACGAGGGCGGCGGACGGCGGGGCGCATACCAGGAATCCCAGGGCGCGGACTCTGGCTGTGGCTGCGGAGTAGCCGCGGGTGCCAGCGGCGGCGGCCACGCGGACTGGGGCAAGGCGGGGACCACTGGCAACGGCGCCGTCGACGGCTGGGATGGCGCAGCGCTGCCGGGGGCCGGCTCCCCGCAGACCGGGCAGAACCGACTTCCGGGATGCGCGGGGTGCCCGCACGCCCGGTTACCAGAACCAACCAAACCGGCCATAGTCACAGCAGGCTAGACCACGCGTCCGCGCTCGCCAACCAGAACGCGACAACTGCGGCCCCTCGCCGGCCGTTGCTACCCACGCGCTCACCGGCCAGCAGCCGCCCGGAGCCCAGGCCTGCCCGGCGATGACCGCAGCGGCGAACGAAACCGCAGTCCCATGTCGATCCTCGGCTCCACGTGAGTCGGGCGGGTCAGCTGAGGTGATGGACCTCCTGCAGGCCGTAGACAGGGGTAGGGATGCCGACCTGACGGGCCTTGAGCTGGAGCCCGAGGACAAGCGAGTAGTGCCGGGACTGATGCAGGTTGCCGCCCGTGAACCACAGGGCTTCCTGCTGGGTCGGCTTCCACATGTTGCGCTGCTCACCCTCCCACGGACCGGGGTCCTTGGTGGTGTCGGAGCCCAGCCCCCAGCACTTGCCGACCTTGTCCGCGACTTCCTGGGAGATCAGGTCGGCGGCCCACCCGTTCATCGAGGTGTAGCCGGTGGCGTAGACGACGAGGTCGGCGGGCAACTCGGTGCCGTCCGCCAGGACCACGGCGTCCTCGGTCAGGTGGTCGACCTGGCCCCGGACGAGCTTCACGTCGCCGTTGGCCACCAGGTCGGCGGCGCCGACGTCAATGTAGTAGCCAGAGCCGCGGCGCAGGTACTTCATGAACAGCCCGGAGCCGTCTTCGCCCCAGTCGTGGTCGAAGCCGGCCTTTTCCAGCCGGTCGTAGAAGTCCTGGTCCCGTTCCCGCATCTGGTCGTACAGCGGGATCTGGAACAGGTGCATGATCCGGTACGGGATGGAGGCGAAGATCAGGTCGGCTTTGTCGGTGGTGATGCCTGAGGCCACGGCCCGTTCGGAATAAAGGGCGCTCAGACCGATGTCCATCAGAGTCGCGGACCGGACGATATGGGTGGATGACCGCTGCACCATCGTCACGTCCGCGCCGCTCTCCCACAGCGCGCCGCAGATGTCGAACGCCGAGTTGTTAGACCCGATGACCACGCACCGCTTGCCCTGGTAGGCGTCCGGGCCCGGGTGGGCGTAGGAGTGGTGCTGGTCGCCGCGGAATTTGTCCATGCCGGGGAAGGACGGGATGTTGGGCTTGCCGGACATTCCCGTGGCCAGGACGAGCTGTTTCGGGTGCAGCACCACCGCTCCGCCGTCCCGTTCGACGTTAACCGTCCATTCCTTGCTGGCCTCGTCGTAGCTGGCGCTCGTGGCCTCAGTGCTCGGCCAGTAGTTGAGCTCCATGACCTTGGTGTACGACTCAAGCCAGTCGGCGATCTTGTCCTTGGGCGAGAACACCGGCCAGTTGTCCGGGAACTTCAGGTACGGCATGTGGTCGTACCAGACGGGGTCGTGCAGGCAGAGCGACTTGTACCGGCTGCGCCACTGGTCACCCGGGCGGGCGCGCTTGTCGATGACGA
>Ga0302180_10004184_pt1 | contig 10752 bp, 6 predicted proteins | sample I_Palsa_E3_2_FD_200575 | JGI IMG/M metagenome (GOLD analysis project Ga0302180, IMG submission 200575) | Peat permafrost microbial communities from Stordalen Mire near Abisko, Sweden - I_Palsa_E3_2 | ecosystem: Environmental > Terrestrial > Soil > Palsa > Peat permafrost | place: Sweden: Abisko... | reverse complement strand
AATCTGGCCGGCGACCCGCCGACCCTGAAGCAGGTGATCGCGCATACCTTCGAGGCCGGCCTGCGCGGCAGGTTCGCATTGCCGAATGACCCGTCCGGCCGCTTCAGCTGGAACGCGAGTGCCTTCCGAACCAATCTGGATGATGATATTTACGGCATCGCGACCTCGGTCTCAACCGGATTCTTTCAGAACATCGGCCAGACGCGCCGCGAAGGGTTTGAGGCGAACCTCAATTATCAGGCGCCGCGATGGTCAGCCTACTTCAACTACAGCTACATCAACGCGACATTTCAGTCGGCCTTGCTCCTGAATTCGCCGGCAAATCCCTTTCAGGACGCCAACGGCAACATCCAGGTCGAGCCTGGAGACCACCTGCCGCTCATACCGCAGAATCGCGTCAAGCTCGGAGCCGACATTGCAGTGCTGCCGAACTGGACGGTGGGCGTATCGCTCGTATTTGTCAGCGACTCGTTCTACAAGGGCGATGAATCGAACCAGAATCCCGAGCTACCGGGCTATACGGTCTTTAACCTGCACACGACGCTGCACGTCACCAAAAGGTTCGACGTGTTCGCGACCATTGATAACGTCTTCAACAAACGCTATGCGACCTTTGGTTTGTACAGCGATCCGACCGGCGTCAATGCGCCCGGCGTGCCTCCCGACGCGGACAGCAACGGCCCCGGGGTCGACAATCGTTTCCAAAGCCCGGCCATGCCCTTCGCAGTGTTCGGCGGAGTGCGCCTGAACTTCTGATCGGGCGCGGCTCAAAATCCGCGACACGCTCAATGGCCGCCGCCTGCAGGGACCGCGGCGCGTTTGCCACGCGGGGCAATCCAGATGGCGGCGGCGGCGAGCACGAAGACGAACGCCGTGATGAAGAACACGCGGTCTGTCGCGAGCATCACCGCCTGGGTCTGCACCAGCGCATCCAGCTGACGCAGCGCCTGGCCTGCGGTGGAGCCCGCACGCATCAGTGCATCGAGCAGCGACTGGCTGCCGTTCAGAGCTCCGGTAAGATCGTTGCGGCGCTCGGTCGCGATGTTTTCCCAGTTCGTGGTGGTAATCGAAGTTGCGAAAGCCGCGGCGGTGGAGCGCATGAAGGTCAGGAGTCCTGCAGCGGACGTCGTCTCACGCGGCAGCACGGCGCCGAGCGCCACCGACATCAATGGGATGAAGAAGAACGGAATCGCAAAGCCCTGCGCAAGCTGCGGCCACACGATCCGCATGAAGTCGATGTCGGTGGTAAAGGTGCTGCGCCATAGCGTGCTCACGCCGAACACCAGCATGCCGATCGACACCAGGTAGCGCGAATCCCGTGTCACGGTCATGCGCGCGACGATGGGGGACATGATGACGGCGAATATCCCGGTAAAGGCTGTGGCGCGGCCGGCCCAGGTTGCCGTGTAGCCAAGATTGATCTGCAGCCACAGCGGCACCAGTACGACGGTTGAGAAGAACGCGCCGTAGGCGATCGACATGACGAGAGCGGATGCGGCAAAGCCGCGGTGCCGAAACACCCGCAGGTCGACGATCGGGTGCGCATCCGTGAGCTCCCAGATCAGGAACGAGATGAATCCGATGACGGCGATCACGGCGAGCGCCACGATGTAAGGCGAGTCGAACCAATCAAGATCCTTGCCCTTATCGAGCATGATCTGCAGCGCGCCAACCCAGGTGATGAGCAGTGCGAGGCCCGTAAAGTCGACCGGGATGCGCTGGGTCGCGGTCTCGTGCTTGGCGAGCCGGCGCCACACGAGAATAGCGACCACAATTGCCACCGGCACATTGATGAAGAAGATCCACGGCCAGCCGATACCGTCGACGAGCACGCCGCCCAAAAGCGGCCCTGCGATCGGAGCTACCACGGTCGTCATCGCCCACAGACCCAGCGCCGCACTCTGCTGCCGTGAAGGAAAGATTCGCCGCAGCAAGGTCTGCGAGAGCGGCATCATGGGCCCACCGCAGATGCCCTGCATGACGCGAAACAGCACGAGAAACCCCAAGGACGGGGCAAGCCCGCACAGCGCCGAGCAGATGCCGAAGCCGAGCATCGCGGTGACGAAGAGCCGCACCGCGCCGAAGCGCTGCGCCAGCCAGCCGCTCAATGGCACCATGATGGCTTCGGCGACTGCGTAGGACGTGATAACCCAGGTGCCCTGGCTCGGCGATACCGCAAGGCCGCCGGCGATGTTCGGCACCGACACATTGGTGATCGTCATATCGAGCACGACCACGAAATTTGAGAGGGCAAGCAGGCCACCCGCGATCCACAGCGGCGTGCCGCTCATGGTCGAGAAGTCACTCGATTGCGGATTCGCTCCGATTCGCGCCGGCGCGGCCATGGCGATCAGTCTCCCGCTTAGCGCCGCGACACGTTGATGTCGGCATCCATCGACAAGCCCACGCGCAGCGGATGGGCGCGCAGCTCGGCCGGATCGAGCGCGATGCGCACCGGCAGTCGCTGCACCACCTTGATCCAGTTGCCGGTCGCATTCTGCGCGGGAATGAGCGAGAAGGCGGCGCCGGTTCCGCCACCGATACCCACCACCTTGCCGTGGTATTTGACGGACCCGCCGTAGAGGTCGGAGGTCAGCACCGCCGGCTGCCCGAGGCGCACTTGGCGCAGCTGCGCCTCTTTATAGTTGGCATTCACGTACACCGCCTCGATGGGCACGATGGTCATCAGCGTCTGGCCAGGTTGCACCTGCTGGCCCACCTGAACGGCATACCTTGCGACGACTCCATCGATCGGCGCCGTGATGCGGGTGCGCTCGAGATTGAGCTCGGCCTGCGCGACCTTGGCACGCTCTGCGGCGACCTCGGGATTGTCCTCAGGGCTTGCGCCCTCGATGAGTGCACTGTTGACGGAGCGCTCGCCGAGCGCCGCCGTCTTCTGCGCGCTCGCCTGAGCGCGCGCGGCCTTGGCCATCGCGAGCGACGCCTCTGCGCTGGCGAATGCGTTTTGCGCCTGGGTCAACTCATCACCCGACACGGCCCCCGAGGCACTCAGGGCCTGACGCCGCGACAATTCCACGCGCGCGCGGGTGAAATCCGCCTCTGCGCTTGCCACCTGTGCGGCGGCGCGCGCGATATCCGCGTCGCGCGAAGTCACCTGACCGCCCAAAGCCGCATCGTTCGCAAAGTAGCCGTGTACCTTGCGCTGCACCTGGTGGAGCTGCGCCTCGGCCTGTGCGAGCGCCAATTTGGCATCGGCACTGTCGAGAACTACGAGCACTTGGCCCTTTTTCACGACATCCGTATTGCTGACGTATGCCGCCGCGACGGGCCCACCATATAAAGGTGTGACTTGCGCGACGTCGGCATCCACGTAGGCATTGTCGGTCGAGACCTCGCCGGCCGTGATCCAAAACCACGTCAGCGTGACGAGAGCTGCGACCACGAGCACTGCGGCGAGGATCACGAAGAGACGCTTGCGTGCCGCCGCCTTGCCTTGAGCGGTTGCCGCCTGATCTGCCGGCGCAGGGGTGACGGCAGGCTCGGCCGCGGGCGCGGGCGCGCTGTCGAGAAGCTTCACGGGTGAATTTCGAGCAGTGTTGGAGTTGGGCATGGAAAGATCCTAATAATGAAATTGCGCGTCAGCTCTCGATGTAGCCGCCGCCCAAGGCTTGCACGAGCTCGACATCAAGAGTGAAGGCGCGTGCGTCGAGGTCGGCAACGATGGTGCGCGCTTGCAGCACAGCATCCTCGGCCAGAAGCACCGACTGATAATTGGCAAGACCTCCTTCGTAGCGCATGCGGGTGAGCTTGTAGGCTTCCTCATCTGCGGCAAGAGCCGTCTTGCTCTCCTGCAATCGCACGCCGAGTGCGCGTTCGCTCGCCGCCGCATCCGCAAGCTCCTCAAGCGCCTGAACGAGAGTCGCGTCATAGCTTGCCACTGCATCGTCGTAGTCCGAGCGCGCGCCGCGATACTGTTCGCGCAGCCGACCGCCTTCAAAAATCGGTAGAGTGACCGCAGGTCCGACACTGCCGATCTGCGAACTCGGCTTGAAGAGAAGATTGGCGAACAGCGCCTGCTGACCGATGTAGGCGACGAGGTTAATGTTGGGGTAGAACTGCGCCTGCGCGACGTGGATGCGCTTTGCCGCAGCTTCAGCCCGCCAGCGCGCGGCGACAAGGTCCGGGCGACGACCGAGAAGCTGCGCCTGCAGTTGCGCGGGCAGCCCGAACGCGTTGAGGTGCAGCGCCGCGGGACGTTGGATGTCGATGCCGCGATCAGGGCCCGCGCCCATCAGGGCCGCAATGCGGTTGCGCGTCTGCGCAATCTCCTCGTCCACCGCCGCCATCTGCGCGCGTGCCGCGGGTGCGCCGGCTTCGGCCTCCTTGAGCTCCGCGCGTGTATCCACACCGTTTTCCACCCGTCGCAGCACGAGGCCCGCGGTCTCCTCTTTATTCTGTACGGAGCGCTCTGCCACATCGCGCTCGGCAAACAGGCGTCCAAGATCCGCATACGCCAAGGCCATCCCGGTTGACAGCGCAAGCCGAGCTTCGGCGGCGTCCGCCTGCGCCGCACGCAGCTCGGAAGATGCGGCGGCAATCGCGGCGCGATTCTTACCCCAAAAATCAAATTCGTAGCCAAACTTCAACGCCAAATAGCCCGAGGAGTTGTAGCCGCGCGGCAGATACTGCGCGAACTGCGGAGGGAAGCCCTGATTGAGGCTTTCTTTGACCTCGGCGTATGAACCATCGCCCTCGAGCGTGGGCAAGCTCGCCGCTTGCGCCTCGCCGGCCGCGGCCGCGGCCTTCGTGATGCGCGCCTGCGCTTGCGCCATGGTGGGCGAACCCTGCAAGGCGGCGTCGATCAAGCTTGAAAGCTGGGGATCCCCGTAGGCGTTCCACCACCCATCCGAGGGCCATTCACGAACTTGCCCAGCGAAGCTTTGCGTGGCCGCATAGTCTGTGGCAGTTTTCGGCTTTGGCGCACTGCCCAGATCCGGGATGGTTGCGCAGGATGCAAGTCCCAGCGTTACACCCAGGGTCGCGATGCCCTTTAACTTATTGCGTTTGTTCATGCGGAGACCGATTTCGACTCTGACCGTACGGTACGGTCAATTAGGTGATACTATGAGCTCGCACCGAATCTTCGTCAAGGATAACCGTACGGTACGGTCAGGATTATGACTCCGTCACCCGCCCCCAGAGCACCCACGCGCGACGAGCGGCGCGACAGCATTCTGAAAGTGGCGCGCGAGGTCTTTTTCGAGCAGGGCTATACGGCCGCTTCGATGTCGACCATCGCCGCGCGCCTGGGCGGATCCAAGGGCACTCTTTATAACTACTTCAAGAGCAAGGAGGAGTTATTCGAAGCGCAGGTTCGCGACCTGTGCGGCGCGGCTGTGGATCGCATCTCGGACGGGTCGGTCGAAGGCGAGCCGGTGGCGGTCCTCACCCGTCTCGGCGAGCAGTACCTTGAGCACCTCTATTCCGAGGAGACGGTGCAGATGTTTCGCATCCTGGTGGCGGAAGCGCAGCGCAGCCCTGAGCTTGCACGAGTCTTCTACGAGGTGGGGCCGGCCCGCGGCCAGCAGCGACTGGAGAATTACTTGGAGGGCGCCAAGGCGCGCGGCGCGCTCGATATTCCGGACTGCGCGCTCGCCGCCGAGCAGCTCCTGAGCTTGTGGAAAGGCCGCGCGCACCTGCAGTTCCTGCTGAATCTCATTCCGCCGCTGCCGCCTGCGGAAATCCGCCTGCAGATCGCTCAGGCGGTCAGCGCATTCATGGCGCTCTACGGCACCAAAACCTAAGGCGCGAGCGCGTTCAGTCGCAAGCGGTCAGAACTTCTGGCCGAACTTGATGCCGATGAGACGGGGTGTCGACGGCAAGTCATAGACCGCCGTCTGGCCGCAGGTGGTGATGTCGCACTCCGCGTAGCGGCTCAAGACCGCACGACGGTCGAAGGCGTTGTTGACGTACAGGTCGGCGTTGAAGTTGCCCTTTTCCATGCCTACAGTGAAATCCGCCATTGCGTAAGAGGGCATCTCACCGAGTTCATCCCGCGCGATGATCCGCAAATCCGCCCAGCGTGCCCCGGAGTACACGACCGAGGCTTGCAGGTTTCCTACGTAACCGGCTCCCATCGCAAAAGTGTAGCGGGCGGTTGCATCTGCCTTCAATTTCGGTGTCGTCGGCAGCTGCGTTCCACTCGGCGCGTAGTTTTCCGTACCGGGTACCAAACACACGGCCGGGCCTCCGGGGCAGTAGGCCTGCGTCAGTTTAGCGTCCGTGTAAGAGAAGCCTCCGGAGAGGGTTAACCCTTGCGTCGCCGCAAACTCCAAATCACCTTCGACTCCCCTGATCCGCGCTTGGCCGGCGTTCTGAATGATCGTGACTGAATTCGGCCCTAAGAAGGAAAACTGGAAGTTCTTCCATTCCTCGTCGAACACGGCGCCGTTGAAGCGCAGGCGATGGTCGAACCAGGTGGTTTTCCACCCCAGTTCGTAATTGGTCAAATAATCGGGCTGGTAAGGCGGCAAGGTGCCACCGCCGTTGCGATTGACGCCGCCGGGACGGAAACCTTTGGACCATGTCACATAGAGCAGGTGATCGGGATCGAACTTGTAGCTGAGATTGAGCTTGGGCGAGTTGCCGGAGCCTTCGGATTTGCCATCGAGGTCCACGCACGGCCCGCCGCGGAAAGGTTGGGATCCAGGAAAGCAACTGCCCACACCCTCACCCGAGTCGACGGTCGAGTTGAACCCATAGAAGCCGTACAGCGTGTTGTCGAAGGTGTAATGGCGAATGCCGGCGGTGGCGGTCAGGTGGTCGGTAATATCGAAATTTGCCTCGCCAAATACGGCGGCATCCCGGTCCACGCGTTGCTCATCGGTGAGCCACCACGTTCCAGGCCAGCCGGGGACCGACAGATTGTTGGGCGGCACCGACCCCAAAGCATCACCGCCATTGTCAACGAGGTAGTCCTGCAGAATATCGTGCACCTGGCGCTGCAGGAACACCCCGGCAGTCATCCGGAACCGATTCTCCTTGGGGGACGTGACTCGCAACTCGTTGCTGATCTTGGTGTAATGATCGCGCCCTATAATATGCTGCGCGGGATTGATGAGATGGCCCGCATTGTCCAGGGTGTAGGGGCCATTGGCGGCATCGTAGTCCAGCGAGTAGTCGGTGTAATCCTCGCTCTCGTGCTGATTACGCGCCAGATAGGCGCCCGAATACACAATATCGAAGTCGCTGATCTTGCCCTCGATGGTCAAGGCGCTCTGTGTAAAAGAGTCGCGTGTCGCGTCTGAAAAAAACTGATACGTGTTCAGATCCCCCGCTGCGGGATTGAAACCGAACGGTCCCGGACCGGTCGAGGTGACCTGGCCCATGACGCTGGGCGTCATCGTCCAGTTGTCATTCAAATCAAGCTTGAGGGCCGCGCGGCCACCGCGGGTGTCGACGTAGTTGGCATCTTTCTTGACGAACGGCGCGTCGCTGAAAGTAATTCCGGAAGTCGGAAACGTGTAGGACTTGGGCACGATGTCGATGAAGCCTGCCTTGTGCTCATCCCACGCGACCAGGCGAATGGCAGCGATCGGCGACAAGGGCACGTTCAAGAAACCCTCGATCGAGCCGCCTGTCCCGCCGTGGTCGACTTGATTCGCGCCCAGCTCGTAGCCGGCCGCGAATGCGGCCGTATCGGGTTTGTTCGTGATGATGCGTATGGTGCCGGCCTCTGAACTTGCGCCATAGAGGGTGCCCTGGGGACCCGCGAGGACTTCGATGCGCGCAATGTCGTAGATATGAATGTCGAGCACGCCGTCGATGGTCGTGACCGGCTGCTCGTCGAGGTATACGCCTACCGTCGGCAATGATCCCGAATGGTTCTCCAGGACGCTGCTCGAGACGCCGCGCATGTACACGTGCTCATAGCCGGGACCACCCGACGCGTCGCCCAGGAAGGACACGCTCGGCAGGAACTTGGCATAGTCATCGAAGTTTGTGACATGCAGCTCCTGGAGCTTCGCGGTGCTAAGCGCCTGAATGCTAACGGGAACGTCCTGCAGGTTCTCGGAGCGCTTTTGCGCGGTGACGACAATCTCCTCGAGCCCCGCGTTCTCAGCGGTGCGCTCCTGCGAGTATGCCGCGGGCATGCAAGCAAGTAGCGCCGACGCAACAGGCGTAGCTCTGAAGAAGATTCGTCCCGTGTTCCTCGCTTGAACACGCGCTAATTTTCGACGGCGACTACGCGTCATTATTTATCTCCAGCGTGGTATTTCCGCACCCCTCTTACGAAGAGTATGCCATTGCGCTTAATTCTCAAAATTCCGGTGCAGCCGGATAGCGCTCGAGCACAGCGCCGAGTGCGTCCTTAAGCGGCGTCAGCCACGGCTCGAAGTGACGCCATTGATCGACCCCCTCGCGAAAAATTGGCTGCCGCACCTGTTGCGAGCTTGCAGTGCGCACGGCACGTTCGTTCTCATAGAAGCGCAGGCACGTCTCTTCAAATGGCAGCCCGCAGTAGCTGAGCAAGCGCCGCACCTCGGCGTCGGTGTCGTCGATCATCGATTCGTAGATGACCCTGTGGATCCGGCCGGGCAACACATCGTCAAAGTGCGCCATGAGTTCAACGTAGTCGCGATAGTAGCGACCGATGTCCTCGAGCCCATAGGTGAAGCTCTGGCCGCGGGCAAAGTGCTGTTTGAATCCGGAAAAGCAACAACCAAGCGGGTGGCGCCGCGCATCGATGATCTTGGCGTGCGGCAGCGCCAGATGCATGAGGCCGATATGCTCGAAGTTGTTCGGCCGCTTGTCGATGAAGAACGGCGCGCGCGTCTTGCGCTGGATTTGCGTTTCACTCAGGTACTCTTCGCCAAGTGCACGGCACTCCTCCCTGCTCAGGGTTGGCAGCAGCTCCGTATAGCTCGCAAGCTCCAGTTTGCGCGCCCTGGCAGTCAGGGCTTTCGCAATTGCCGGGATATTGGGTAATTCCATCGTACCTTCGACCTGCGAATGGCTCGACAGTATCTGCTCGATGAGCGTTGAGCCCGCGCGCGGTAATCCCACAATGAAGATGGCATCCGGCGCCGCAGCGCCGAAGCCACTGCGCTCTCGGAAAAACTCTCTGGTCAGAAGAGCCTTGGCGCGTCGGACATGGGCAGTCAATTCTTCGGGCGCATAACGCAGCATGGAACGGCGCATGCGATTGCCGTGCGCATAGTGCTCGAACGACGCGGCATAGTCGCCCGCATCCTCCAAGGCCTTCCCCATCGCAAAATGCAAGTGAAAGCGGTTCTCGTCCGACAGCTCGGTTCGCTGCAGCTGCGCACGCATCGCATCCACCTGTGCTTGCGTAAAACGAAAGGTCTTGAGGTTCGCGAGGCTCCAGTAGGCTTCGCCGAGCTCCGGCAGCAAATCAATGCTCTTCGCATAGGCAGCAACGCTGTCTGCCTCGCGGCCCTTGGTCTTGAGTGCATGGCCGTAGCTCATCCAAATCTTGGGGTGCTGCGGATAGGCTGCCAGAACGCCAGCATAGATCTCGATCGATTGCTGAAATTCCCCAATTCGGCCCAGGATCGCCGCTTTCAAATTGTTGTAGCCAGGATTATTCGGCTCGAGCGCCAGTAGCGACTCGATCTCGTGCAACGCCGCGGCTGGCTTGTTCTGGCGATGCAGGACGATTGCATAGTTGTGCCGTGCACCTGCAAAGCTCGGCGCGAGTTCCAGGCAACGCACGAGAAGCGTCTCTGCGTCCGCAAAGCGGCGCAGCCGCGCCGCGACTTCCGCGAACATACGGATTGCCGCGACGTCGGTGGGGAACTGTTTAAGGTGCGCGCGCAAAAGCGCCTCAGCCTCGGGAATCTCATTTGCGACGAGTGCCGCAGCGGCCCCGAGCAGGCGCGGATCACGCGTCGAGGCTTTGATATGCCAGGCGTACGCCTCGTCAGCACCGGTCGCATCTCCGACGCTCGTCAGCTGATCTGCGAGCGCAAGCCAGCCGCGGGCAAGGTCAGGCTTAAGCTTTACGGCCTGCCGCAGCGCCGCGACCGCTGCTTCGGAGCGGCCGGCGCTGCTGAGGGCAATTCCGAGTTCGTAGTGCGCGGCCGCCCACTGCGGCTGCTTGCGAGTGAGCGCCTCGAGGAGCGCAGCGGCGGAGGCCGTATTGCCCATGGCACGCTGCGCAGAGCCGAGAATCAGAGCCGCCGCGGGATGATCCGGGACGACCTTGAGGATCTCGGCTGCCTGCTCGGCCGCCTTCGGCGGATCCGTCGCGAGAAGCCGCATGGCATGCGCCAACGCAACTTCAAGAGTACCCACGGGTTCAGAAGCCGCGCTCATCGCGCTTCCTTCAAATCAATTTGGGAGTCCTATCATCGTCGGCTTTGGCCGCGCTGACAATTTTCTGCGGCGAGCGCTTGAGCGGCTTATGCGGGGGCAGAGACCGCCGATTTGACGAGTTCTTTATAATGACGACAACGCCTGCGGGCGACCAGCGAAAAGCCGATCCGCGGGTCGCATATGCTGGCGGTCCAAACTTCGTGCCCGCTAAAACGCACTGCCACCCACTCGCCTCGACTCAGCAGCGAATCGGACACCCTCGCATCGATCAGCCGTGCCGGCTCGCTTTGGGTAATGGTCCAGCCCGCGGCGCGAATGATATTCAGCACCGCGCCGTAATTTGTTTCGGCGTCCGCGCGGGTTGTAAAACGTACGTAGCGTAGATCGTTCAATTGCGCGCGCAGCAGGATAGCGCCAAGTCCGGCGGTCACCAGTAATCCAAATATGCCGGCG
>Ga0302180_10004182_pt1 | contig 10755 bp, 7 predicted proteins | sample I_Palsa_E3_2_FD_200575 | JGI IMG/M metagenome (GOLD analysis project Ga0302180, IMG submission 200575) | Peat permafrost microbial communities from Stordalen Mire near Abisko, Sweden - I_Palsa_E3_2 | ecosystem: Environmental > Terrestrial > Soil > Palsa > Peat permafrost | place: Sweden: Abisko... | reverse complement strand
ATCATCTGTGTGGCACGCGCGAGAGCCTCGGACTTCCAAGTTCCGGTCTGAGCGTGTGCACACACACACCAGCCTACGGTCGCCAGAAGACGAAGGAGAATGGACGCAGATTTCATGAGGAGCAGTGTAAGGCTATCAATTGCCGCTGCGCCATTCCGGAAGAATCCGCCACTCCCAGGTGCGAACGAGCTTGGACCGGTCTGCATCCCGCATGCTGGAACGATGGTGAGAACCGGCCGTAGGAGCTCGCCTGGCTTCGCCGTGGCCCCGAACTCGGAGATTCGGTTTCCAGTCCTTCAATGCAGATGTGTAACCGTGCGTTGAACAATGTTTCAAATTTGCCTCCCGACCGTTACCTGCAGGAGAGCGTGAATCTTTTTACGGATTGCGCGCCAGGCCATGGTCCTCGGAATTGCGTGTAATACACGTAGAAGTCTTTTCCGAGAATGGTTGGATCATCGCCCGTGCCAATCGGTCCCGAGTATCCGGCAGGGTCCGGAACGTGTCCCAACATGCCCAGGAAGATGGTATCCGTCCAGTGGAGGCCGTCTGGCGATTCGGCGTAGCTGTAGTTTTGGGAGTCACTGTTGAGCATCATGTAGCGGTGAATGTAGGAATTGTAGGCCACGTTGTTGCCGCCGCCGTAGTGCCCCTCTGGAATCAGATCGGTCGATGCGCCGCCGATTCCCGGTTGATCCCACGCACCTTGATAGTACTTCTTGAAGGGCGCGGCGTAGTGCACGCTGTCCCCGAAAGCGTCTTGTAATACCTCAGCGATGGGCGCTCGCGCGATGGATGCGGTAGTGTTAACGCCGCTCTTCAACCAGTCGAGAAAATAAACGTAGAAATACTTTCCATCGGGCGAGACGACGAGCGGTGGATCCCCGATCGCTCCGGGCGCCGGCTGGCCCTCGTAGCTAAACGGCATATTGAAGCGAATGATTTCGCCGATGTCGGTCCAATGCAGACCCTCGTCTGAGGAAATAGCGAGACCGAGCATGTAATAGGCGGGGTCATCGTATTCGGCATGGTAGACGAGGAGCCAGTTCCCGGCGCCGACCTGGCCTGGCGGAACTCGATAGACGGGTCCTCCGCCGATGTAGGTGTAGCAGTCGTGATGTGGGTATTTCGTGGGATCGCAATTATGAGGATTTACTTTGGGATCGGGATTGTGGTCGATGACTACGTCGATGGGCGGCGCCGAATCCAGAGGATTGTCCAGGGTCCCGATCGACCTTACGACCGAACCGGAATTGTTGTTGCCGACCCAGCGGCCGTGCCAAAGTTGGCGCTTATGAAGGCCGGCATCGATGCTGAAGAACATGTAGCCGGAGTCGGTCTTGAGTGCGGCGATCTGCCCATCAGGCCAATCGAAGCTGTCCGTCAAAGGCGGTTGCGCTTTCGTGCCAGCCACGTATCGCTGATGAGAGGTCGCGACCTCGATGGGCGAGGATATCGTGGGGTTACAAATCGGCTGCAGCGTGTTGGACGACGCGGCCTCAGAACTCGCCGGAACAGACCCCGCAGCGGAAGTGAATGCCGTATTTGGCAGATCGCCTGGGCTCTGAAGCTCCCGATGATTCTTTGATTGGGCATCAAGTGACTGAGCATCAAGCGACTGACTACCAGGTTCGAGTTCGAACACGACGCCCCAGCCGTAAGCGCCTGCCTCCGTTGCGGTTCCGTAGAGATTGCCAGCCGAATCCTTGATCAACCCGCCCATCGGAATCTGTCCATCTGGACTCGTTCCATTCGGAGCCGCGCCAAATTCGTAAAGCGGTATCAACGTGCCCGCAGAAAACTCAAATACCGTGCCCGAGCCGCAGCAGCCCCCTTGCGAGACGGTGCCGAAAAGATTCCCGGAAGCATCCGCGAGCAGATGCGAATAGGGATATGCGCCATCGGACCCGCCAGTAAAGCTGTATGAGATGCTCTCGTTTCCCGAGGTGTCGACCATGAACAGGGTCCCGAAGAAAGGACCGCCTGCCGATGTAGTCCCATACAGATTCCCGGCTAGGTCGAGGACCGGCGCGTCCATTGGATTCGCTCCGTCACTCCCACCAGCAAAGCTATGCAACACGGTTTCGTTGCGGCTCTTGTCGAGGCTGAAAACCGTTCCCATACTGTAAACTCCGCCGAGCCACGTCGTGCCGTAAATATCTCCCGAAGAATCGAGCGCGACCCCGCCGAGAGGACTGGCGCCGTCCGGAACATCACGAAATCGATAGAGGATCGTCTCCCGGCCGGTGGTGCTCAGTTCGAACACGGTTCCGCACCCTCGGCCATTGCACCCCTCGCCTCCGTACTGAGAGGTCCCGTAGAAATTTCCCGCTGCATCTTGCACCAGCCCCGCATTCGGGTTCGCGCCGTCCGCGCCGCCTGCGAAATTGTGGACTATCGTTTCGGCGCCGGTGATGGCATTCACCTTGAATACCGTTCCATGGTCAAACTCGCCGCCAAACGCAGTAGTGCCATACAGGTTGCCGGATGCATCCAGAATTACTTTTGCGGTTGGGTTTGAACCGTCAGGAACACCGCCGAAGCTGTGCAGCACGATCTCTGCCCCTGCAGTGTCGAGCTTGAAAACCTCCCCGCAGCCACCGAAATAGATATCGCATCCCGTGCCCGCGCCGCCAAAAAACGTGGTTCCGTAGAGGTTTCCCGCCGCATCCCGGGTCACAGCGGCTTCGGGCCAAGCCCCGTCCGACAGATCGCCACCACTGTTAAATGGATAAAGCTCGGTGAACGTGAAAGTCTGAGCCGCCGCTGATGGAACCAGGAACAAAGCCGCGACCAGTGTCAAGACGCAGACAAGAAGGGCATGAACCGAATCACTTTCGATTGAGATCCGATTTCGACTCTGCGTTAGCGTCATACGCTGGCTTTCCTTTGTTACGCATCCTTTCAACGAAAGCTCCGCTCAGAGAACTCGGTCATTTCCCGGTTCAACCGGCTTTGGTATTATCTCGCGTCAACCTCGCTGAGACCGGTTCCGTCGGATCAGGTTTCTTTCGCGTAGGTATCGATCAAATGACGCACCATCGGTTCTCCGGAAAGATAGCCGTATATTCGCCCTTCTAACTCACGATCGGCCTCGGTTTGCCTCTCGTGCTGGCGCAGATGCTCTGCCCAGGAGTTCACCAAAAATATCTCCAGATAACGGTCCGCGAGTTCAGTGTCGCGGAACATTGCCCAGCGATACGCGCCATCGCGACGCCGCATCCGACCATATCCATGCATCGCATCCACAAATTCTGCTGTCCGTTTTGGAATGACGGCGTATTCGACGGTAACCAGTACCGGTCCCTTCTCAACATCAGCCCCAACTTCCCCGATGACGACGGGCATGCGCCAGTGGTTCCAGGGACTCAGATCCGCGGTCGAATCGGGAAGTGGCGCGAAAAAGGCAATCGCCGCGGTGGCGATTGTTCCCATTCCAGCGTAGACAAGCGCGGTTCGAACCCCTGATCGCTGCGCGACCTCACCCCAAACCGCGGTCCCAAGCGCATAACTCCCCTGATAAACGAGAATAAAGATGGCGAGGACTCGTGCTCTTACCCAATCAGGCGCCAGGTTCTGGACAAGGGCATTGATAAGGGAAATAAAGATGACCCATGCCGCACCGCCGACCAACATCACTGCAGCCAACGTGCTCAATCTGTGTAACCCACTCATCGCCAGAATCACTAGCCCCAAGCTCACGACGCCCGTCGACACTATGGATTCCATCGTCCACCTGTGACGGGCCGACTGCATGACCAGAGCACCGATGATTGCACCGCCACCAAAGCAGCCAAGCAAGAGTCCATAGCCGGTTGCATTCTGACTCACACTTCGAGAAACCGTCGGCAGCAACGCGAAGAGGGCGCTGGAGAAGAACATGGCTACGCCTGTTCTGAGCAATACCGTCAGGATTGCGGGAGAGTGCCGGACGTATCGAATTGCCGCGACGGTAGCTCCGGAAAAAGATTCCGGCGGCGCACTCCTCTTGCGGACGGGCCTTTTCCACCTGGCAACAACAAGAATGACACCGAAGAACGATATGAAATTTGCGACGAATGCGGTAGCGACACCAGCAAGAGATATGATCGTGCCAGCGAGCGCCGGCCCAACCGCTCGGGCAAGGTTGAATTCAATCCCGTTGAGCGCAGAAGCCGCTGCCAGGTCTTCCTTGGCCACCAGTTCAGGCAGGATTGCGCGCCACGCCGGTGTTTCGAAGGCGTCTCCCGCCGAGAGCGCAAATGTGAGCACCAAGAGGATCCATGGCGACATCACTCCTCGGATGGTCAAGATCGCCAGAATCAACGCGACACCCATCATCCACGACTCGGTGAAAAGAACCAGCTTGCGGCGGTCGACGATATCGCCAGCGGAGCCCGCTGGAAGGGCCAGCAGAAAATATGGCAAGGAAGCGGCAGTCTGCGTCAGTGCAACGTAAATCGGCCCGGCGCCAAGTGAGACCATCAACCACGCGGCGCCGACGTTCTGCATGAAAGCGCCGGTGTCCGAAATGACGTCCGCGATTAGCAGATTGCGAAAAACCGCTTCTCGAAGCGGTCGCCACAGGTTTGGGGAAGCAGTCGGCTTCATTTCTCTCCGCTGTCGCCTCTCAACTCGCCGTGGGCGAACTCGGCGCGAAGCCGCTCAGGCGACATCTCGTTTTTGCGCCCGTATTTCAGCGTCCATGCCGGCCTCAGCCCGCAAGCTTTCGAGATCTCGCAAAATCGTTGCAGTAATGAAAATCCGGCCACCTTTCCCGTACACCACACGATACCGCGTAGATCGAAGTTGATGGCTGTGCTATTTCTTCCGTACGGTCGAGGCATCATCCACGCTGGCCTGCTTGTTCCAGCCGTGGAAACGCGAAAAGTCACCCGCATTCCATGCCTCGCGGAGTCCAGGAGCACTCAGATCCCAGTCCGGGCGGATTTCGCTCGTCACGACGCGCAGATCGTGCCAAAGATCGGTGACTGACGGACGCCCCCAGAACCAGTAGCCGTTATAGATGCTGTAAATCACGAGGCCTGGCTTGAGCACGAGCGTATGCGGGATCATCGGATTATGCTCGGGGTCGGTGTACTCCTGGATGTCGAGATCCTTCTGAACCGTCCGGTCGGGGTCTGAAAGGAATGTCCACTCGGCTCCGATTGACGCACGGAATTCCTGCAGAGTGTGGTGATCGTCGGTGGCGATCGTGGCGATCTGAGTGTACGCCACTGCAATCTTGGGGTAGAACGCGGCGAGTTCCAAATGCTGCTGGTGCTCCTTGGGGCAATAGTGGCCGCGCGAAAGCGTCAGGATTAGCGGATCGTCGCCCTGGAGCTCGCTGAGTTTGCACAGTTTTCCCGTGTGATCGGGCAGTTGGTAATTGGGGAAAATGCCTCCGGGCACAATATCAGAACGCATGATTGGACTCCTCCCGTTTCTCTCAAAGAACTTTCTCTCAAAGATCTTCTCTTAAAGATCCAGAGTCACACCCGCGTTTGGCTGGGAACAGCATACGAGCACGTTCCCGGGAGCGGGCCTCTCCAGCGGCTCAGGGTTATAAGTAATCGATCCGCCAATCAGACCGGTCATGCAGGTATGACAGACTCCAGCCCGGCACGACCATCTGACCGGAACATCGCACGCTTCTGCCAATTCAAGCAGACTCGCAAACTTACGATCCCAAGCGGCGGTAATCCCACTGCGCGCAAATGAGACGGGCGGGCCAGATCCCGGCGGCCCTTGTGGGAGGTGAGGAGTGTGATCAACCTGCGCCATACCAGGGGTAATGCTCTCAAGCTCACCGAAGATCTCCGTGTGCACATGTTCGGCGAGCACACCCCAGTTTCGCAGCCCATCGCGCATACTCTGCAAGAATGAAGATGGGCCACACAAATAAAAGTCACTACCCTCTGACACGCCAATTTTCTCCAGCAAAGCTGTGTCAATGTGCCCGGGAGCATCGAAGTCTGCCCCGACTCGGTCGCTTGCAGCGGGCCTGCTGTACACGATGTATCCTCGTCCGTGAGAGAGCTGCTTGAGTAATGAACGCGATTCTTCTGCAAATGGATGGTCGACGCGATTGCGAGCTCCATAAATCCACCAGATTTCTCGTTCTGATCTTGCAGCGGCGAGTGCGTGCAGCATTGCCATCACGGGCGTTGCACCCACTCCAGCGCTCAGCAGAACCACGGGACTCTGGCTGGGACGCAGAGTAAAGCTTCCTCGCGGCGCACTAACATCCAATAAATCGCCTTCTCGCGCACGGTTGCACAGAAATGAACTTCCAATCCCGTGCAATTCGCTCTTGACGCTGATGCGGAAATGATCGGCTGCCGGCAGGTCAGACAATGAATAGCTGCGAAGAATCGGCGGCTTGCCCGCATCGACGAGAAACCGCAAGACAACAAATTGACCTGCCTGGAAGACAGGAAGAGGTTGCCCATCGATCGGCGCCAGAAGGAAGGAAGTTACGTTATCGCTTTCCTTATTCATCTTCGCGACTCGCATTTGTCGAAATCCGGGCCATGCTGGCGGTTGCTCCTCATCGGCAAGTCCCGGATTCCCCGCCGTAGTTTTGGAGCTCAAGTCTTGTTGGAGCATTGCCCGGAACGAACTCTGCCAGCCCTTGCTGAGTGCAGGAACCTGCAGCGCGCGTTGCAGTTGCTCGCTGGAATGTCCTGGCAAATACAAGAGACCGTCAATGTCAGCCACCGTGATCTTCTCTGGACCATCGGCGATTTTCACGATGTCGTCGCCCGCACCAACTTCTCCTTCATGCAACACGCGAAAGTAGAATCCTGGTCTGTGATGTGCTACGAGCAGCGCTGGCATACGAGGCTCGTTCATGCGGATGCCGACGCGGTAGCACGTCACGCGGGGCTGCGTTACTTCAAATTCGGCACCACCGACGCGGTATCGATCGCCAATGCACACCTCGTCATCCGGAAGCCCCTCCACCGTGAAGTTTTCACCGAACTGACCGAATGTAAAATCACTGCGGCCGAGAAAGCGCTCCCAGTAATGGTACGAGTCCATCTGGTAGACGAATACGGCGCGGTGCTCCCCGCCGTGACCGACAAGATCAGCTTGCGCATCACCATCGATATCGAGCTTGCGAACCATTCTTCGTCCCGTAACTGGAGATTTCCAGACTGACGTTCGGACGGTTTTGCCGTTCCATGTTACGTCGCGTGGAAGACCGACATTTACCGAAAGCAATCGCGGCATCCCTACCTCGTCGAAGTCCAGCGTGTGGTTAGCATCTTTTTATTTTTTACCAACGACGAGCTGGAGCGGCACCATCCACGTGGAGTATCTCTCCGCTCACATGGTCTGCCCGTGCCAGGTAAAGAACGGCATCGACGACATCCTTTACAGTCGCCATTTTCATCGCCGGCTGCGACGTCGAGTCGTTCGGATCACTGCTGTGCATTGATGTATCCACAACGCCGGGGGCTACGGCATTGAAGCGAATGCCGTCTTTTGCATACTCGACTGCGAGATTCTCCGTCGCTGAATTCAACCCACCCTTCGTAAGCATCGAAATCGAGCCATTTTCGCCGGCGATTGGCCGGTCCGCAAGTGCCGCAGTGATGCTCACAACGCATCCCGATTTCTGTTTCAGCATTTCTTTTACAGTGCGCTGGGTGATGTAGAAGAATCCGAGCAGATTCGTGGAGACGAGGGCGTCGAAGTCCTCGGTAGTGAAGTCAGTGAAGGGTTTGGTTAGAAAGATGCCAGCGTTATTCACCAGGACATCGATGGTTCCGAAGTTGTTGATTGCCTTTTCGACTGCCTGGGCAGCCGTAGGCTGCTTGCCGATATCGCCATCGACGAGAACCAAGCCGTCCGAGGCGGTCAACTTTCGATTGGCGTCACGAGAAGTTGCGACGACGTTATAACCTTCACTCAGAAACCCTTCGACTAAACCCGCGCCAATACCCCCCGATGCTCCGGTTATGATTGCGGTTTTCTTGCCCGACATAAGTGACCTTTTCGTTTTAAAGGTTCGAACCCAATACGCTGCAGGGTCACCGGCCCTCTCAAAGCGGCCTCATACCGCCCGCCGCGGCGCGAACCGCTCGCGTGGATCTCTCCTTTTTGCTTCGCTACGGAAGCAGGGGGCCTGTACCGGCCAAGACGACACCTGCACCATCTCGGCCGGCCTAGCATACACCGAGGACCAGTCGATGCCGGCGTCGATCGGAGGATTCGGATTGAATCCGGTCGATGCGAGCCATCAGAACAGAAGCTAGGGAAATGAACAATTGGACGATAGTATCGTCGATACTTTGGTATCGGCTTTCCCGCGGTTGAGCGCTCGCCACATTTTCTTCATACTTACAGATCGAACCTCTCAGCACCTTGCGCATGGTGCCGGAAATACTGCCAATCTGCGTGAGTTCGGCTGGCGTCGACGATTTCGGGCCGAAATAACGTCGCGGTATCCTCTCAAGGCCAATGAGGAGATCTCTGATAGAATTCCCCTTAACCTTGCGGCGTTTTCAGCCAATCTTAGGCGAGAATGGGGTTGACCCGTGCCGGATTTTACGCCAATCGTGTTCGTTGTCGACGATGACGTCTCTGTGCGCGAATCACTGGAATTGCTGATCCGCTGTGAAGGCTGGCAGCCGAAGACATTTGCGTCCTCCCAAGAATTCCTCGACTACCCACGGGTTCTTGTTCCGAACTGCCTTGTACTTGACGTTTCTCTTCCTGGTCTCAACGGTCTAGACCTCCAGAGCCTCGTCGCCGGCGAACGCACCGACATGCCGATCATCTTCATCACGGGCCACGGCGATGTTCCCATGACGGTCAAGGCGATGAAGGCGGGGGCTGTCGAATTCTTGACGAAACCATTCAATGATGGCCTGCTGTTGGCCGCCATCCGGGCAGCCCTCGAACGGAGCCGAGTCGCTCTTAGCCTGGAGGCAGAGATGCGGGTACTCCGGGACCGTTACGCGTTACTATCGCAGCGCGAACGGGAGGTTATGGTGTTGGTGGTCTCCGGCCTGTTGAATAAACAAGTCGGTGGGGAGCTTGGTATCAGCGAGATCACGGTGAAGGCCCACCGAGGCAAGGTGATGCAGAAGATGAAAGCCGACTCTCTTGCCGACCTGGTGAAAATGGCGGCGAGGCTCCGCCTCGCACCCGCAGCGATGACGGCGGCGTAACGGCCATCTTCGCCCCCGTCTTATTCGTGAAGCGCCGGGACTCGCAGACGCTGTCCTTCAAGCATTTTGCCGGAGTAGCGGGACGCGCTGGTTCTGAAGACGGGCGGAAAAGATGAACGCTGTGAGCCGGGCGGCATCGAGACCTGCGGTGCGGCCGATCCCAATCGGAGGAGAACAGCATTGAAGAAGGCCATAGCTCCGATTTCCCTTGCCGGTTCCCAACTCGGCGAAGTACGTCATGTCTGCGCATTTTTCAATAGCGACGACGAAGAGTATCGCGTGCTGCTTCCGTTCATTAGGGACGGGTTCGAGTGTGGCGACAAAGCTGTTCACGTCGTCAATCCGGATCAGCGTCGCGATCATCTTGCACGGCTGGCCGCAGTCGGGATCAATCCGGCGTCTGCCGAGCAGAGTGGGCAACTGGAGCTTCGGATCAACACCGAAGCCTATCTTCGGGACGGCGGTTTTGATCAGGATCGGATGCTGGCAGCCTTCGAGCGGATGGCTAGCGGCAATGCCGAGGGCGGATTCCCGCTGAGCCGCATTTGCTGCCGGATGGATTGGGCAATTGAAGATCGATCCTACATCGACGATCTCGTCGAATTCGAATCGCGCGTGAATGATGTTTGGCGTCGTCACGACGACGCGGTGATCTGCACCTACCAACTCGGCAAATTTGGAGGCGACACGGTGATCGACATCATGCGGACGCATCCGATGATCATCATCGGTGGCCTCCTGCACCGGAATCCGTTCTACGTGCCACCCGAGGAATTCCTGCGCGAGGTCCGCCAACGTCGGGTCATGCGGCCTTCCTCGTCCTCCACGGCTGCCTGATATGGAAGTCGAACCCGAACTTGCTTCCGTCGAAGTCAAGCACCTGCAACGCTGCATTAACGATCTTATTAGCCTGCTTGCTCTTCCCGCCATCTGGAGTGGCGGCGATCCATCTCAGGTTCTCCATACCTTGCTCGATGCGCTCATGCGCATGCTGCACTTGGATCTGGTCTCTGTGAGACTGACAGATCCAGTTGGCATGGCGCCCGTTGAGATCGTCCGGCTCGCCGAGTTGCGCGGACCGATGCCTTCGGCGCACGAGATCTGCGAAGCGTTCAGCCAGTCTTTGAAAAACGACTCACGGAAATGGCCTCCACTGCTTCAGAACCTCATGGGTGAGGGAGAAGTTTCGATCGTGTCTCTGCCACTCGGGTTACAAGGCGAACTCGGCGTAATCGTGGCAGCGGCTGAACGGACGGATTTTCCGCGGCAGACGGAGGCACTTCTTCTGAGCGTAGCGGCGAATCAGGCATCGATCGGGCTACAAGGGGCACGGCTTCTGAGCCATCAGAAGCGGGTCGCCAGCGAACTTGATCAACGGGTCGTGCAACGGACTGCCGAACTTGCCGCCGCCAACGAAGAGCTCAAAAAGGAACTTGCTGAACGCAGACTGGTAGAAGAGAGGCTGGGGCAAGAGGAACGGGAACTGAAGCGCAGTGAGGTCCGCAAGGCAGCGATCGTGGACTCGGCGCTCGACTGCATTGTGACGATCGATCACGAGGGCTGTATCACTGAGTTCAATCCGGCGGCGGAGCAC
>Ga0302180_10004178_pt1 | contig 10761 bp, 10 predicted proteins | sample I_Palsa_E3_2_FD_200575 | JGI IMG/M metagenome (GOLD analysis project Ga0302180, IMG submission 200575) | Peat permafrost microbial communities from Stordalen Mire near Abisko, Sweden - I_Palsa_E3_2 | ecosystem: Environmental > Terrestrial > Soil > Palsa > Peat permafrost | place: Sweden... | reverse complement strand
CGCGGCGAGCACGAGCGCGCGGTTCGTCATCGATTTCGAGCCAGGCAGCCGAACCAGTGCCTGGACGGGACCGGTCCCGGCGGGTGCTCGCCAGTCAGGGGCAAGCCCGCCGCCTTGCCCAGCGCCGTCGTCCATGCTGCGAGCGTACTGGCTGCGCGGCCGCCTGGCCCGTACCGGACCGGTGCCTGCCCGGGCCGGGAGGATCGGCGGCGCTGGCCCCGAGTAGGTGCCGCGCAGGTGCCGCGCAGGTCCCGCGCAGGTCCCGCGCAGGTCCCGCGCTGGATCGGCGGAAGTGCGCAGTGGGCTGTTTCCGGGCACGGCGGATTTCTCGGACACGACGTGACTGGTGGCCTCCGCAAGGTTTGGCAAACCCGGATCTTGGCTATGAACCGCCACAATCTGGGCTTCCCCCCGGGTCTGCGACGTGCTGTCAAGGTGGGGCCATGTGTGGTCGGTACGCTTCTGCGCGCAAGCGCATCGAGCTCCTTGAGGAGTTCGGCGTGGAGCGCGACTGCGTTCCCGAGCCGCTGGAGCCCGACTATAACGTCGCGCCGACGAAACAGGTCTACGCGGTCATCACCCGCCGATCCCGTGGAACCAGCGAGCAGCAGGACGGCAGCGAGCAGCAGGACGGCAGCGAGCAGCAGGAAGGCAGCGAGCATGCCCCGGGGGAGGCGAGGGAACTCCGCGTCGTCCGCTGGGGGCTGGTCCCCTTCTGGGCCAAGGACCCTTCGATCGGCAGCCGCATGATCAATGCCCGGTCAGAGACCGTGAACGTCAAGCCGGCCTTCCGCCGCGCGTTCGCCCGCCGCAGGTGCCTGCTGCCCGCCGACGGCTACTACGAGTGGTACCGGCCCGGCACCGATGCGAAGGCCGCCAAGCAGCCCTACTACATCTTCCGCGCAGATGGTGCGCCACTCGCCTTCGCCGGCCTCTACGAACTCTGGCGTAACCGGGCATTTCCCGACGATCACCCGGACGCATGGCTGTGGACCTCCACCATTATCACGACCAGCGCGCCGGACGAGCTCGGCAGGATTCACGACCGGATGCCGATGGTGATCGGGCCTGCGCGCTGGGCGGACTGGCTCGATCCCGGCAATAGCGACACCGGCGACCTGCTCGGATCGCTGGCCCCGGCTAGCTCCGGCGGACTGATCTCTCTCCAGTATCGACCGCGGTCAACTCGGTGCGCAACAACGGACCCCGGCTGATTGAGCCGGCTGAGCCCGAATCCGCCGCCCCCGAACCGGCCGCCCCTGAACCCGCCGGCCCGGCATACGCGGGGTTGCCAGGGGAGCCGCCTGCCCGCTCGCCGAGATTACGGAGCGGTGCGTCCCGGGGAGTCCCGGGTAGCGGTCCCGACACGCTGTTCTGAGCCCGCTGAACCGGGCCCGGCAGCGGGCCCGATCGGGCGTGCTGCCAGTCCCGCGCGGAGAAGAGGTGAGGATCGGATGGATACCGACGTCGCGCGCAAGCGCCTGGAAGAGATCCGCGATGAGCTTGACAGGTCCATTTCGGTGATCGAGCGATCCAGCCCGCCAGTCGAGCTGGGGGCTGAGTATCCGCAGGATCCGGCGGATGCGGGCGCTAATCTCACCGAGACCCAGCGGACGGCGGCGATGCTGGCCACGGTGCGGCAGCAGCGCTCCGCCGTGGTCGGCGGGCTGCATCGCATCGAGCAGGGGACCTATGGAGTGTGCGCCGATTGCGGTGTTGGCGTGCCGGAAGGGCGGCTTGAGGCCAGGCCAGACGCGGCGCGCTGCGTTGCCTGCCAGGCCAAGCGGGATAGGCTACGGCGCTGATGCCGGTCGCGGAATGAAGCGCATCCGTGCCGTGTTGCACACCGCATGTCCCTAGCCGGATGCCGACCGCGAAATGCCTCGATGACGGTAGCTGCCCACGGGCAGGCCGGCCCTGGCAAGATATCCTCCGGCCTATACGGCTGGCATCCCGGCCAGCCGCAGGCGAGAATCGCCGAGGAGGTGGGTCCGGTTCCCGAGACGCTCGAGGAGCGCGGCGAGCGCTTCGAACGTGATGTCTTGCCTTACCTGGATCAGCTGTACTCCGCGGGGATGCGGATGACCCGGAACGCGGCGGATGCCGAGGACCTCGTGCAGGAAACCTTCGCCAAGGCGTACGCCTCGTTCCACCAGTTTCAGCCCGGCACCAACCTTAAGGCGTGGCTGTTCCGGATCCTGACCAATACCTTCATCAACTCCTACCGCAAGAAGCAGCGCGAGCCGCAGCGGGCAGGCACCGAGGAGATCGAGGACTGGCAGCTCGCCAGGGCGGCGTCGCACACTTCGTCCGGCCTGAAGTCAGCCGAGGCCGAAGCACTGGAGCGGCTTCCCGACTCCGATGTCAAGCGAGCGCTGCAGGCCCTTCCCGAGGAGTTCATGATCGCGGTGTACCTGGCTGATGTCGAAGGATTCGCCTACAAGGAGATCGCCGACATCATGGGCACCCCGATCGGCACCGTCATGTCACGCCTGCACCGCGGCCGCCGGCAGCTCCGCGAGATGCTCCAGGACTACGCCGCTGACCGCGGATTGGTAAAGGCGGCGGCGGCGAGCAACGGTGAGGCGTCATCATCGGGTGAGGAACCCGGGGAGGACGCGAGATGAGCTGTGGTAAGCCGCACGAGGTGCCCTGCAGCGAAGTGCTCGCTCGCGTTTACAGCTATCTGGACGGGGAGATCGAGGTCTCGGGGTGCGCGGAGATCCGCGAGCATCTCGACGAATGCGGCCCGTGCCTCCGTGAGTACGGGCTCGAAGAGGCAGTAAAGCGCCTGGTGCACAAGCACTGCGGATCCGAGCCGGTGCCGACCGAGCTGAGAACTAAGGTGCTGAGCCGGATTCAGGCAGTCCGGGTTGAGCTCGAAGTCACGGATTTCCGCGCGGAATAGCCCGCGATTAGCCGGCCCGCGCGCTAGCCATGGCCCGCGCGCTATCCGCCAGCTGGCATGCCCACCCAATCCACGGCGCGCACGCCGGGATTCGGTGGCGACATTTGAATACAAGAGGTCTACGCGAATTCGGGTTTCACGCGTTACTCTAAGTCGCTGTCTTACGACGCGCCGCTGCTACCCGTGCGGGAGCACGGAGCGTCAGCGGGGAGCACGGAGCGTTAGCCAGGAGCACGGAGCGTCAGACAGGTCCGAGAGTCCGGGGGCACTGGCCGCCAGGAGTGATTGCGAGGAGCCATGGGCAAGGTGTCCCGGCCTGTGTGGCTCTACATTGCCGCAGTCGTGATCCTGGCGGTGGCGCTGATCGCCCCGATGCACTTTGCGGCCGTGGGCATCCGCTGGTGGATCGAGCTGGGCGTGCTCCAGCTGCTGTTCCTGATCTGCGACTCCACGTCGACGCCGCTGACCTCACGCCAGTCCGCGTGGTCCCCGAGTTCATCTGCCACGCTCGCGGCGGTCGTGCTGCTCGGGCCGGTGGGCGCCGCTATGGTGGGCGCGATCTCGGTGTTCAGCCTGCGCCGCCCACTGATCGTGGCCGAGCGGTTGTTCAACGGAGCGATGTACGCCGTGTCCGGCTATGCGGCAGGGCGCACGTTCATCGCGCTCCACGGCGATGTGGGCAGGCCGCTGCCGCACATGTTTCCCATGATCATCTGGCCGTTTGCCGCCGCCGCCGCCGTCCACGTGATCACCAACCACGGGCTGCTCTGGGGAGCGCTCCGGCTGACCAGGAAGGACAGCGGACTGCGGGACCGGGGCCGGCTGGAGTCCAGCCTGACGCTGCTGCTGGCATCTGACCTCGGCTACGCGGTGCTCGGCTTGCTCATCGCCGCCCTCTGGACGGTCGTGGGTGCCTTTGCGGCGGTCCTCGTGCTCGTTCCGCTTTTCGTGGCACGGTGGGCGATGGGGCAGTTCGCCGAGCAGCAGCGGGCCTACGCGGCCACGATGGAAGCACTCTGCCAGGCGGTGGAGACCAAGGATTTCTACACCCGCGGTCACAGCGAGCGCGTGTCCAGGGGATCCGGCATGATCGCCCGCGAGATCGGCATGCGGCCCGACCGGGCGGACGCCATCAGCTACGCCGGCATGCTGCATGACGTGGGAAAGCTCGGCGTCCCCACGAAGGTGCTGCAGAAGAACGGGGCGCTGACGGAGGAGGAGTACGCGGCGATCCAGCTGCACCCGATGCGCGGCCTGGAGATCGTCAGGGAGATCGGCTTCCTGGACGAGGCGCTCACCGGCATCATGCATCACCACGAGCGGATCGACGGCAAGGGCTACCCGATGGGCCTCGCCGCCGACGAGATTCCCGAATTCGCCCGCATCATCGCAGTCGCCGATGCCTTCGATTCGATGACATCGAACCGTTCTTACCGGCAGGCGCGCGGTATTGACCAGGCGGTCAGGGAACTCCGTAAGGGAGCAGGCAGCCAGTTCGATCCCGCGCTGGTGGAGGCGTTCATCACCGCCCTGCAGCGGGAGGGCTGGACGTTGCCCGAGCCCGCCGCCGCTCCGCTTGACCATCAGACCGTGACGGCCCAGGACCACGATGACCCGACCGCGCCGCTGCGGGTGGTCGAGAGCCTGTGACGGGCAGGCGGCGGTGACAGCCCACCACCAGCCGGCGGAGCGCTGGTCGTCCTGGCAGGCCATGGACTCCGGCCGGCTGCTGCTGCTCGCCGCCGCCGGGATGCTGACGGTTGCCGCGATCGCGCACACCGCCGCGGTCCATATCCGGCCCGCCGCGGTCCATGTCGCCGTGGCGTTCGGCATTCTCATCGCCCTCGGCGAGCTGCTGAGGCTCGCCCTGCCCGGCGGCCGCGAGGCTGCGCCGATTGCCACCGCCGGGGCGATGGCCTATGCGCTGCTGCTCTACGTCAAGTACCTGCCGGGTCACCTGCCGCCGCCCCCGGTCCCGGCGCTGCAGGTCATCGCGGTGGCCGCGATCGGCATGACCATCGGCGCGCTGCCCCACATGGCGGCAGGCCGGTCGGTCGGCGTGACCGGGATGGCCTCCCGGCTTGTCGCGGTGTCCTGCGTTGCCTTCATCTTCCGGCCGCTGGCCGGCCTTCACCTCATCGCCACCCAGTGGTGGCTGGCGGCTGGCGTGATGACGGTCCTGCTGATATTCGGGTGCCTCGTGGATGCGGTGATCGGAGCCCTGATCAGGGCCGACGACCTCGGAGCAAGGTTCGCAGTCGCGCTCTGGGACGAGATGCGGGTGCAGTGGCCGCTCGGCGCGGCGGTTGGCGCATCCGCGATGATCATCACTTTCGCGACCGAGGTGATGGGAATTACCGGGCTGGCTGTCTTCGTCGTCCCGCTGCTCGTTACCCAGCTCGCGTTCCGGCGCTACGCCGGGATCCGCTCGACGTACCTGCAGACCGTCCGTGCCCTTGCCAGGGTCACCGAGGTGGGCGGCTACGTGGAGAGCGGCCATTCGCACCGGGTCAGCGTGCTCGCCGTGGCCGTCGGCCGGGAGCTAGGCATGAGCGAGCCCGATCTCCTGGATCTGGAGTACGCCGCCCTCATGCATGACATCGGGCAGCTGTCACTGCGCGATCCGATACCCGGCGGCGCCACCGTACTAGTGTCACGGGGCGATCAGCAGCGCATCGCTGAGCTGGGCGCCGAGGTGATCGCGAAGGCCGGCGTGCTTGACCGGGTGGCGGAACTGGTCCGCTGCCAGAGCCTGCCGGCCCGCGGGAACGATCCAGTGCCGCCGGTCGGCAGCCGGATCATCCGCGCTGCCAACGCCTTCGACGACCTGGTCGGCGGATCGACCGACCGGGATCGCAGCGCGGATGCGCTGGAGCGGCTCCGGCTGGATACTTCCTCGGAGTACGACGCGGGTGTCATCGAGGCGCTGAGCGAGGTCGCGGGCAGACGGCGGCCAAGCCGCGTGTAGGTGGCGGCCAGCCGCCTGCTGGTGGCGGCCAGGCCGCGCCGGTACCGGCCAAGCCGCCTGCTGGTGGCGGCCAGGCCGCCTGTAGGCTGCCCGGATGCTCGAATCCGTTCTCGTCGCGAACCGCGGCGAGATCGCGCGCCGGGTGATCAGGACGGTCCGCAGGATGGGGATCCGCGCGATAGCGGTCTATTCCGAAGCCGACGCGGACCTGCCGTTCGTGCGCGAGGCCGACGAGGCGGTGCTGCTCGGCCCGCCGCCGCCCGCCCGCAGTTACCTCGATGCCGAGGCGGTGATCGGCGCCGCCAGGCGGACCGGCGCCAGCGCCATTCACCCGGGCTACGGCTTCCTGGCGGAGAACGCGTCGTTCGCGGCCAGGGTCATGGCCGAGGGACTGATCTGGATCGGGCCGCCGCCGCCGGCGATCGAGCAGATGGGCGACAAGATCAGCGCCAGGAACCTCATGGAGCAGGCAGGCGTGCCCGTCGCCGCGGGCAGCAGGGAGCCGGTCACCGATGCGGCGGCGGCGCAGGCCGAGGCCGGCCGGCTCGGTTATCCCGTGATGATCAAGGCCGCGGCGGGGGGCGGCGGCATCGGGATGAGTGCCGCGGCTAACGCCGCCGAGCTCCGCGCCGGCTTCGAGACGGCCCGCTCCCGCGCGGAGCGGTTCTTCGGCAACCCCGCGATCTTGCTTGAGCGCTACATCGAGCATGCCCGCCACGTCGAGGTGCAGATACTCGGGCTGGCCGACGGGCGCGTGGTCGCTCTCGGCGAGCGGGACTGCTCCGTGCAGCGGCGGCATCAGAAGGTCGCCGAGGAAACCCCCTCGCCCGGGATCACCCCCGGGCTGCGGCACAGGATGCAGGCGGCGGCGGTGCGTGCTGGCGAGGCGGTCGGTTACCGCGGTGCCGGGACGGTCGAGTGCCTCGTGGACACCGCGGCGCACGACTTCGTGTTCCTGGAGATGAACACGAGGCTCCAGGTCGAGCACCCGGTCACCGAGCTGGTCACCGGGATCGATCTGGTGGAGCAGCAGCTCCTGATCGCCGCCGGGCAGCCGGTGAGCTTCGATCCGCTCGCCGTCACGGTCAGCGGGCATGCGATCGAGCTGCGGGTCTACGCGGAGGACCCGCGCCGGTTCCTGCCGAGTCCGGGGGTGATCGCCGAGTGGACCGAGCCCGCCGGCCCCGGCATCCGGGTGGACGCGGGCTACGCAGCCGGGAACGAGGTGACCACGTTCTACGACCCGCTGCTGGCAAAGCTGTGCGTGCACCGCGGGAGCCGGGAAGAGGCGCTGGCGCTGGCAGCCGAGGCGGTCTCGGCCTTCGTGATCACCGGGCCCAAGACGAATCTCCCTTTCCTCGCTGAGCTGCTGGAAAGCAGCGAGTTCACGAGCGGCGCCTACGATACGTCGGTGATTGCCCGGCTCCGGCCCGCGCCGGGCTGACAGCGACAATGATGGTGCCGGAAGCCCTGGCGGCGGCTCGCCGGCGATGACGCAAGGAGGTGCACGTGGCCGAGATCCGTGCGGAGATGGTCGCGAACGTGTGGAAAGTCGTGGCATCCGAGGGGGATCAGGTGCATGACGGGGACACCCTCGTGATCCTCGAATCGATGAAGATGGAGATTCCCGTCCTCGCTGAGGGCGATGGCATCCTGACGAAGCTGGCCGTGGCCGAGGGTGACGTCATCCAGGAAGGCGACCTGATCGCCGTCATCGGTTGAGTAAGGGAGCGAGCAAGGGGCGAGCATGCTCATTGCCGTCGGCCTGCGCGCTTCAGTTCAGGTCGTTGTCAGCGAGTCCGACACGGCAGCAGCCCTCCGCAGCGGGGACGTGCCGGTGCTCGGCACCCCGCGGCTGCTTGCCCCCGGCCCGAGGCCGCGGTCGCGGCGGTGGCTCCGCGCCAGGAGGATTCCCGCGCCCGGGCACCCGGCGCCCCGGCCGCCCGAAGACCCGCCACCCGGCGCCCGGCCATCCGAAGACCCGTCCGCCGACGAGGATGAGCATGTGGTGGGAGCGGGCACCATCGAGCGCGTGGTGGTCGCCAGGGAGCGGTTCCTGGCTTGCGCATACAGCCGCCCTTCCGGCGCCTCGGCCGCCCCGCCAGCGGCACGCATCGCCCGGACCCGGTCATTCGTTAACACGAAGGATTTGGCGTATCAGATGGCGCGGATCCTTCGGGATCACGAGATCGGGTCCCGGCGAGAGCGCGATGGTGGGGTACGTAGGGCATGAGGGGCGAGAGTGCGTGCAGGGGCTTCAAACCCGGGTAGCCGCTGACAGCCGAAAGAGGTGACTCCGCCCGGCCGGTCAGATGCCGCTGGTGGAACGCGGGTAGGCGACCTGCGGGTCGGTGCTGATGTTGACGAGGTAGGGAACGCCTGAGTCGAAGGCGCGGCGCAGGGCGGGGCCGATTCCGGCCGGGCTGGTGACAAGTTCCCCTGCCCCGCCCAGCGCGGTTACTACCTGGTCGTACCTGCACTGCGGCTGCAGGTCGGCCGCCACGTCGTAGCCGTAGAGCGCCTGCATGGGATGCTTCTCCAGGCCCCAGATGCCGTTGTTGCCGCAGATCATGACGACCGGCAACTGGTGCCGCACCAGGGTGTCGGCATCCATCAGCGAGAATCCGGCCGCACCGTCCCCGAGCAGCAGCACTACCTGCGCGGACGGACGGACAATCCGGGCGGCAATCGCGTATCCAAGGCCGGTCCCCAGACATCCGTAGGGGCCAGGGTCCAGCCAGCCGCCCGGCCGCTGCGGTTCGATGTACTTGCCCGCGTAAGAGACGAAGTCCCCGCCGTCGCCGATTACCACGGCGTCACTGTCGAGGACCTTCGCCAGCTCGCCATAGATCCGCATCGGGTGGATGGGGTCTGCGTCGCTCGACAGGAGCGGCGCATCCGCGGCCACCGCCTTGTCGCGAGCGGCCTGCAGCTGCGGCAGCCAGGAGCTGGTCCAGCCGCGGGCAGCCGGGCCGGCGGCCGCGGTCAGGCCGGCGAAGAACCCAGCCAGGCTGCCGGAGGCAGAAGCAGCGAGCGGGCAATGAGCGGCGATCTGGACAGCGGAGTCGGCCACGTGCACGACCTGGGCACGCGGCGCCCCGTCCCGCCCGCCGAACTCACCATAGCCAAGCCGGAAGTCGAGCGGCGTGCCCACGACAATGACCAGGTCAGCCTGGCCGAATGCCACGGAACGAGCCCGAGTGACGAGTAGCTCATGGCCGGCCGGCAGCACGCCGCGGCCCTGGCCGTTGGCGATCACTGGCAGCCGGAGTTCCTCAGCCGCCTGGCGGGCTGCCTGGTCCGCGCCGTCCAGCCAGACGTCAGAGCCAAGGACAAGAACCGGCCGGCGGGCAGCCATCAGGAGCCCGGCGATAACGCTGATCGAGTCGGCATCGGGCGTGTCCCGCTGGTCCCCGCTGCCGCCTGCCTGGCCGGTGCGGCCGGCCTGGCCGGTGCGGCCGGCCTGGCCGGTCCCGCCTGCCTGGCCGAAGAGCGCCTCCAGCGCGATGTCGAGGAAGACCGGCCCGCGATGCCGGGCGGCAGCGAGCCTGAACGCCTCGTCGACTGATGAGCCGACCCGGTCGGCCTCGTGCTCGGTCCAGGCGCGCTTGGTGACAGGCGCGACCAGTTGCGGATGGTCTATCTCCTGCAAGCTCCCTGAGCCCCATCGATAGTCCGGCGCGCGGCCGCCGAGCACTACCACTGGCGACCCGTTGAAATGTGCCGTCGTTATCGCGCTCACGCCGTTGGTAATCCCGGGGCCGGCGGTGAGGACGGCGAGCCCGGGCACGCGGGCGAGCCGGGCGGTAGCCTCTGCCGCGAACACCGCCGTCTGCTCGTGCCGGACGTCGACGATGCGCATCGGCGGTTCTGCCTTGACCGCGCCGTCATAGAGCGGGAAGACGTGACCGCCAGACAGCGTGAACATGGTCGCCGCGCCGTGCCTGAGCGCAGCGGCGACGGCTTGCGCGCCGCCGTGCGCCGGTGCCTGGCCTGCCGGTTTCGCCTCGCTCATGCGCGCGACGCTATCAGCCGCGCACCGGGCAGATGCCGGCGCTCACGACCCCGGCGCTCACGGCCCCGGCCTCGCAGCCTGGTGACGATCTTGGACCGGTCACCCCGGTACCAGGACTGCGCCCACTCGACCGGCGAACCGGACGGATTGGGCACAGGGCCTGGTGCGATGATGGCGAGATGCCCACCCTGACCGACTTGGCCCGCCGGCATGCGGAGTTCACCGAGGCCGGCCTTGACTGGCTGCACGCCCTGGTTTCCGACTGGCAGCTGCTGGCCGACCTGTCGTTCGCGGACCTGGTCCTGTGGGCGCCGCTCCGGCACCAGGCAGGCTGGGTGGCGCTGGCGCAGATGCGCCCGACAACGGCGCCGACTGCCTTTCCCGATGACGTTGTCGGATCCGTCCTGCCCGCCGGGGGGCGGCCTTTCCTGGATGTTGCCCGCCGGGAGCGGCGCATCTGCCGTGAAGGCGACCCGGAGTGGACGGATGGCGTGCCGGTGCGCCATGAGACCATTCCGGTCCTGAATGACGACAAGGTGATCGCCGTGATCGAGCGGTCTACCAACCTCAGCTCGGCGCGCACCCCGAGCAGGATGGAACTTACCTACCTCAGAGCGGCGGATGACCTCGCCCAGATGGTGGCCGCGGGGATGTTCCCGTGCGTGGGCGAGGCGCCCGCGCTGGTCAGGTCGCCCCGGGTCGGCGATGGCCTGCTACGGCTCGGCCGCTCGGGGAAGGTCACCTACGCCAGCCCGAACGCGTTGTCCGCCTACCGGCGGCTCGGCCTGACCGCTGATCTGGTGGGAGCCGAGCTCGGCCGGGTGACGGCCCGGCTGTGCTCGCGCTATGAATCCCGGGACGGATCCCTGA
>Ga0302180_10004175_pt1 | contig 10765 bp, 8 predicted proteins | sample I_Palsa_E3_2_FD_200575 | JGI IMG/M metagenome (GOLD analysis project Ga0302180, IMG submission 200575) | Peat permafrost microbial communities from Stordalen Mire near Abisko, Sweden - I_Palsa_E3_2 | ecosystem: Environmental > Terrestrial > Soil > Palsa > Peat permafrost | place: Sweden: Abisko... | reverse complement strand
CGGTGGACGTGCAGTTTGAAGAAGCGCACATGCCGCCCATCTACCAGGCGCTGCGCGTCACCAGCGAAGGCTTCACCGTCCCCGCGCCCATCGACGTGATCCTCGAGGTGCAGCAGCATCTCGGCGAAGGCCGCGTGCGCACCGTCGCCATGACCGCAACCGACGGCATGGTACGCGGCATGAATGCCGAAGACCTGGGCAATCAGATCACTGCTCCCGTGGGCCGCGAAACGCTTGGCCGCGTGCTCAATGTCATCGGCGAGCCGGTCGACGAGCTTGGTCCGGTCGGCGAAAAGCTGCGCAAGCCCATCCATCGTCCTGCACCTTCGTTTGAAGAGCAATCAACCCGCGAAGAGATGTTCGAGACCGGCATCAAGGTCATCGACCTCATCCAGCCCTTCTTGAAGGGCGGCAAGATCGGCCTCTTCGGCGGCGCCGGCGTCGGCAAGACCGTCGTCATCATGGAGCTGATCAACAACGTCGCCAAGAACCACGGCGGCTACTCGGTCTTCGCCGGCGTTGGCGAGCGAACCCGTGAGGGCAACGATCTCTGGCTCGAAATGACCGAGTCCGGTGTCATCACGCCCGGCGATCCTTCGAAGTCCAAAGCCGCATTGATCTACGGTCAGATGACCGAGCCGCCAGGAGCCCGTCTCCGCGTCGCACTGACCGCACTCACCGTTGCCGAGCACTTCCGCGACGAAGAAGGCGCAGACACGCTGCTCTTCATCGACAACATCTTCCGCTTCACCCAGGCCGGTTCTGAGGTATCGACACTGTTGGGCCGTATGCCTTCAGCCGTTGGTTACCAGCCAAACCTCGCCACGGAAATGGGCGAGCTGCAGGAACGCATTACCTCCACCAAGAAGGGCTCGGTTACCTCCGTGCAGGCCGTTTACGTGCCCGCCGACGACTTGACCGATCCCGCGCCGGCGACAACCTTCGCCCATCTCGACGCAACCACCGTGCTGAGCCGTCCGCTCTCCGAACTCGGCATCTATCCTGCCGTGGATCCGCTCGCCTCAAGTTCCCGCATTCTTTCGGCGCGCATCGTCGGGCAGGAGCACTACGACGTTGCCCAGGGCGTCAAGCGCATCCTGCAGCGCTACAAGGACCTCCAGGACATCATCGCCATTCTCGGCATCGATGAACTCAGCGATGATGACAAGATCACCGTAGCCCGCGCGCGAAAAGTGCAGAAATTCCTCTCGCAGCCTTTCCACGTTGCCGAGCAGTTCACTGGCATCGCAGGGCGCTACTGCAAGATCGCCGACACCGTCCGCTCCTTCAAGGAAATCATCGAAGGCAAGCATGACGATGTCCCCGAACAGGCTTTCTACATGAAGGGCACCATCGAAGAAGTGCTCGAAACCGCCGAGAAGATGAAGGCGACGGCCTAAGAGGCGCCCATGGCAGACGAAAGCAAAGGAAGTTCAAAAATCCGAGTCCGGCTGGTAACCCCTGAACGCATCCTCGTCGAGACGGATGTCGATGCGGTCGAGTTGCCAGCCAAGACCGGCTACATGGAAGTTCTTTACGGCCACGCCCCGCTGCTGGCAGAGCTGGGCGCTGGGGACGTGACGCTTCACGGCAAGGGCGGAGGGGAGAACGCTGGAAAATCCGACCGCTACAACGTCAGCTGGGGATTTGTCGAAGTGCTGCCCGATCGTGTAACGATTCTCGCCAACGACGCGCTGGAACCCTCACAAATCGATGTTGGCCGCGCCAAACAGCAACGGGAGCACGGACAAGATCTGTGGAACAATGCCGGCGACAGCGAAGAGGCATACACCGAAGCCGAACGTGTGATCAATGAAGCAGAAGCAAAGCTGTCGAGCGCTGAGACCAAGCCGAACTGAGGTTTCTAGTCAGACAATTACCAAAATGGCCTTGCTTGAAATTCAAGTAGGGTCATTTTCTTGGTGTGAGGTATTGCCTGCGATCGGCACGCTGAGTCTGTTGTTCGATCGGGCAGTAACCACGTCGATAACGAGGCAACCCCAGAATATGAGTAAAGTTGAGCGACAACGGCCAACCTTTGCACCTACAATCGGTTCTGAGAAGTTTGAGACCATGGCGAAATCAGAGAAAGGTCGGGTTTTTGAGGTCGCGTGTCCCGATTGCTCGGCTATGTTGCGCATCGATGCGGAGACCGGAGCGCTCATCAGCCACACGCCCGCTCCGCGCAAACGAACCTTCGAAGACCTCGCCACCGCGGCCCAGGCGATGCGAGATCAGGACGACCGCAAGGAGTCCATCTTCCGCCAGTCGATCGAAGCCGAAAAGAACAAAGAAGATCTGTTTGAGAAGAAATTTGCCGAGGCGCTCAAGAAGGCCAAGGACGCGCCCGCAGGCAAGCCGCTGCGCGAATTCGACCTCGACTAAGCGCAACAAGGAGAGAATCATGGTTGCAGTTCCAATCCCCCGTTCAGGACAGCCTCGCTATCCGCAGTCGATAGCCGCCTCCTCCCAGGTTCCGCCCGCCGGTTCCGCGTCGTTGCCGGCCCCGGCGCCTCAATCGGCTTCTCCGGATATAACGCACTACGTGGCGGCAGGTACGATTCTCGCAGGGGGCGCGCTGATCGCCACAGGACATCGCCGCGCGGGTCTGGCGGTTGCTGTCGCCGGAACCGCAATTGCCCTCCTCGAAGAGCAGGAAACCGTCAAGGAATGGTGGAAGAACCTCCCGGGCTATCTGAACGACGCGCAGGACTTTCTGGACAAAATCGAGGGCTATCTCAAGGAAGCCACTGCCCAGGGGCAGAGACTGCAAGGCATTCTGCGCCGATAATCTGGGCAGCGGGGGCGGTCCTTGGCTGCTCCTCGGCCGAGTCTCTGCATCGACTCCGGGTACGCCGTTTTACACGACACCGCAGATGAAGCCGCCCTTGACCTGGCCGTTTGAACCCGATCGGCTATCCCACATTAGTTGCTGATCTCTACACCTTTTGGTTCGTTGCCGGCGCCCTCGGTTCATGTGACACTTAGCCAACGTCCCGATCAATAACGGAGTGGAAGCGCTGCCCAGAGTCCCTACCGAATGCACCAGGAGACCGGATCAGAGTCGATGCAGATCGAAACTACTGACGTCCGAAATCCGAGCATAGCGGTGGAGAGTCCAATGACGGCTGCCTCGACTTTCGCCAAACCCGCAGGAAGTCCGCGGATCATCGCGCTCGATTCGCTGCGCGGCATCGCGGCTCTGATCGTTGTTTTCCATCACCTCGACAATCTCCTCGACGAGGACGGCAGCAACAAATTTCTTGGCCCGATCTTTCACGGCTCGCCCCTGCGAATCCTGGTGGATGGCCGCACCGCCGTCATGCTGTTTTTCATCCTGAGCGGCTTCGCGCTGAGCATATCCATCGGCAAGAACTTCAACTATTGGACGTATCTCTTGCGCCGCCTCTGCCGCCTCATGATTCCCTGCATAGCCGGGATACTTCTCGCGGCAATGGCTTGTTATTCTGTGACTCCCAAACCAATACCTGCGCTCGGCGGATGGTTCAACAATCTCGTCTGGAATGAACCTTTGACCTGGGGACTGATAGCTCGGCATATTCTGATGACGGGCACAGAGGCCGATACTTCCCTGGTCAATGTCTTATGGAGCCTGGTAGTCGAGTTACGGATATCGCTTATCTTCCCGATTCTGTATTTCATTGCCAGAAAAAACACCAGGATATCCGCCGTTGCCGCCGTCGCAATGTATTTTCTGTTTCGCTACTTCGTGATCAAGAGCGATAACTACGTGCCTTTCTTCAATCACAACTGGATCGAAGCACTTGAGAATATCGGTTACTACATCCCGTTCTTCATCGCCGGAATCGTTGCGAGAGAAAACATCGATGCAATCCGACGATTTGTCGGTAAGCTGCACTGGGCCGTGGTGATCTTGGCTCTTTTGATCGCCATACGACTGGAAGAATCGGGCGTTGACTTCCAGATCGGAATCGGTGCATTTCTGATTATCGTCTTGTGCGTAGCTTCACCCTTTATCAGCAACGGCTTGTCGGTCCGGCCCATCGAATGGCTGGGCAAGGTCTCTTACAGCCTCTACTTGGTCCATCTGACTCTGCTGGCGGCAGTTTTCCACTTGTTCTACGGCAAAGTGAATAGCTACTTACTGAGCGCCATCGTTGCAGTGGGGGCTTTGGTGCTGGCAGAAGTCTTTTACAAGTTGGTGGAGTCTCCGTCGATTCAGCTGGGGCGCCGGCTTACTTCCAAGAAGAAGGTAACTCCAGCGGTTGCAGTCTAGTTAGATTCCAAGTTGCTCTCGGCCGGCGGCGCTGATTCGATGCGGAGTCCATTTCGGCTCCCACACCAGGTCGACTTCTACCTTGCTTACCTGCGGAATGCTCGCCAGCCGGTTGTGAACCTGTTCGAAGATCAGTCCGCTTGCCGGACATTGCTGCGTCGTGAGGGTCATCGTGACCTTGACGCGCTGGCGCGGCAACGCCGGAGTCGAAGTCGGATCCGGTTCTGTCGCGACGTCATAGATCAGGCCCAGATCGACGAGGTTCAGCTTCACTTCGGGGTCAAAGCAGTCGCGCAGGGCAGCATAGATCTCATCGACGGTCAGGGCAGGAAGCTGCCATTTTGTATGCTGCGCAGGCATGGTCAGCTCTTGCGTTCCACCAGATACCGAGCCACGGCTTTCAGCCCTTCGGCATGGCCGCCAAAAGGATCCAGCGCCGTGAAGGCCTCATCGATCAGGCGGTCGGCATCTTTGCGGCTTTGTTCGAGGCCGAAGACAGCCGGCCAGGTAGCCTTGTCGCTGGTCAGATCCTTACCGGCAGTCTTGCCCAACTGCTCCGAGTCCTGGGTGACATCGAGAACGTCGTCGATAATCTGAAACGCCAGGCCGGCTTTCCGCCCGAAAGTGTCGAGACGCGCAGCCTGTTCGGGCGAAGCTCCAGCGAAGATGCCGCCAGCCACTACACTTACCCGAATAAGAGCTCCAGTCTTGGCCCGATGGATCGCCTCGACCAACGCCGGGGTCGGCCGTTGGTGCTCGCCCTCGAGATCCAGCACTTGCCCGCCGATCATGCCATCGACCGTGCCCGTTGCCTGCGCAATCAGCCGAATAATCTCAACCGTTGCCGCGGGTGGGCACTTGAGACTGGCCAACGTTTCATAGGCCTGAGTCTGCAATGCATCTCCTGCCAGAATGGCAATGGCCTCGCCGAAGGCCACGTGGCAGGTTGGCTTTCCGCGCCGCAAATCGTCATTGTCGAGTGCAGGCAAATCGTCGTGAATGAGCGAATACGTATGCAGCATTTCCAGAGCTGCGCCCAGGTTGGCGATGCCTGACGGAATGGAACCGGCGACAGCGATCGCGGACTGGATCGCAAGTACAGGTCTCAGCCGCTTGCCTCCCGCGAAAACGGAGTGACGCATCGCCCCGTGAATGGAGGCGGGAACAACCGAAGTTGTTGGGATGAGCGCTTCGAGAGCCTGGTCGGTAAGCTCCGCGCCTTCCCGGATTAGCGACTTTACATCGGGCTTCTCGGCAATAGACATGACAATATCTTCATAATAAATGAACGGCTCTCACTCGCCGTTCGATCCACCACAGACCCGCGAGCGCAATCAGAGAAGCAAAGCTGATCCATCGCCCCCAAAGAACGTCCGGAGTTGTCGTCCAGCGAACGTCAATGGTCGAAGCGCCTGCCTGGACAGGGATTGCCATCAGGCCGTCGTCCCGGTTCGTGATCGGTGCCGTGGTCTTTTCATTGACCGTTACGCGCCAGGCTGGGTATCGGCTCAAACGCAGTACAACGAACCCGCTGTGATCGCTTTCGATCTTGAGCACCTTGTGCTCGATTTGCCACAGTTCGGCCTTGTAGGTGTCGTCGCACGAGCCCTGCTCGGCGTACCAGACAGGCGCTGAGCCGGAGTCGCTCTCGCCCAAATCCTGCGTTGGATCCGCAACCAGGCAGCCGTCCGGCAGACCCGAGGCAATCAGCGAATTATCGCTGCCTGCGGCGGCATATTCGTCCGTCCCATCGACGCCGGTTCCGGCCCGGAAGACAGCTTTCTGGTTTCCAATCTGGTCCTCGTCATCGCAGACCTGGAAAAACATAAAGTTAGCCGCGCCAACGAAAAGGAGCAGGACAGCGATCCAGGCCACGCTCGAAATCGCACGGGAACGGCGGCTTCCGAGCGGGGTTGCTGCGGCGAGAAAGATGGCAAATGGAATGTCCAGAACCATCAGCCATCGCCAGGGAAACTGAAGAAACTGGAGCTTGGGGAGCAGATTCCAGATCGGCGCGGAAATGGGCAACTGAAGCAGGAAAAGAATCGGGATCAACAAGGCCAACGGTAGCCAAACCGCGCGTGCCGCGCTCGGAAGATTGCGGCGCAGCAGGGATAAAGCCAGCCCTGAGAGAGCAAGCGTGACAGTAAGAATCAGAATGGCCGACGCGATTCGCAAGACCTGATCGTGAAGTTCGAGGTCGGGACTGGAATGACGTCCAAAGAGCCAGGAGTCGCTAACCCGCATTCCAACATCCACGGCTTGCTGGATCGCGATCCACCTCTGCTCCCAAGCCGCCGGCACCAGGTAGAAGGCAGCCAGGCCAAGCGCGATGGGCGTGGCTATCGCAGCGCGAAGGATCGGCCACCATTGGCGATGGAGGATTGCAGTTGCGAGCGCCGCAAATGCGAGCAGGTAACTGGCCATGACTCCCGCCGGCGCGTTGGTGAGCCAGATCGCCGCGAGGATCAGAGCAAGTATCGTTGTCGATCCATCCAAGGCGAGATTAGAACGTGCAACTACAGCGTTGCCCCCGACGGCGAGCCGCGAAGATGCGTCTTCCGCTGGCGTCTGCGATTGACGCCACGCGAAGAGCAGCAGCAGCGGGATCCAGAAGGCAGCCGCGAGTTCGCTGAAGGCGGTTCGCTCGTATGCGGTGAAGAGCGCGTATGGAGTCGTTGTCGCGACTACTCCAGCGAGCGTAGCTGTGGGCGCAGTCAGAAACTGGCGAGCCAGCGCACGTGTCGACAATCCAGCAGCCGTGAGCGACAGAAACGTGAGCATGGAAGGCACGATCTCCCAGCTCATCAAACATCCCAGCAGCGCGCCCAGCATCCAGGTAAGCGGCGGATAAAAGACGAAACGCGGCTCACCTGCTCCCCAATTCGGGGTCTGCGCCCAATGTGGATAAAAGACACCCTGGCTCCAACTGCGTTTGGTCTCAAACCACGAGATCAAGTGAAACTCAAAGTCATGACCGCAAGAGACGCCGCGAACCATCCTGAGACTGCTCGCCATCAGCGCCGCCAGTGGAATCAGCAGGATTCCATCGTGTGCCAGGGTCTTCTTAACGAACGCCGTGACAGGCCGAAGTCTGCGAATCGCGACCACTTACGGCACCAGTTGCAGCGTGTGCGCAGTCTGTCCCGCGACAGCCGCTTGCGAAAAGGGAAGCGGGAAGGTCGTGCCGCCGTACCAGGCTGGCCACTGGTCGCGGAACCAAGGACTGAGCGGGTCGCCGCTTTCGCCCAGCACGATGTTCTCTGTCGACGCGTCCGGCGCGCTCCAGTCCATCGTGAATCTCTGGCTGGGGCCAAAGGCTCGGCCCACCTGCTTGATCGTGGTGGTGTCTCCGCTCAGTGGCTGCTCGCCGGTTCCCGACCAGCCTTTGATAACCGGCATCAACTGGTAGATCGGATGTTCCAGGTCGACTACATGCCAGCTCCCATAATTCCAATGGCTGAGGTCGGCAGGCGCCTTGCCCTGGTCCAGCCCTCGCCTGACGGCTTCGGTAAGCAGCGCGTCCCAATCTTTGTAGTTGCCGGGCAGCCACGGGCTGGGAGTCGCAGACGCCGATCCGTGCATGATGATCTCTTCTTCGGCAAAGTTAGATTCGGCCCACTCGTAGGAATCCCAATCGCTGCCCAGCTTTGGCTCAAGCACCAGCTGCCAAAAGGCCTGCCGCGTCCGGTAGATGATGGAGGCAGCAGATGAATCGACGGAAACCCGTCCATCCCAGCCGCGCAGCAGATCCGCAGCCTGCTTAAGCCGGGCATCGACTCCCGCGGTGTGGTCGATTGCATACGCAAATCGGTGCGCAAGTTCCTGGTCAACTTCGCTGTAGATGTCTGTCTCGACGGCAAGCATGTCTTCGCGCGTCAGCTTCTCGCGGCCGCGCAGGTCCATGTAAACGCGCTCCGCGCGATAGGGATCGGGCCACTCCAGCGTCAACGGAAATTTGGTGTCATTTGGCGTGACCCGGGCGTTGGCCGTCGCCAGCAATCCCGAAGGAGGATCGACAGAGAAAGGGAGCTCGTCGAAGGGAATATAACCTTCCCATTCGTGCTGCGTGTCCGCGATCGGTAAGCCCACCAGCCCGTTTGGGCGAAGCGGAACCTTGCCGATAGCGTGATAGGCGATGTGTCCGGCGTCGTCTGCATAGACGACATTCTGGGTAGGCCAGCACCAGGCCGCGAGCGCGTTGGAAAAGTGCTGCCAATCCGGCGCTGTGTTTAGTTCATAGAGCGGAATGGCCGCGATTGCCGGGTCATAAAGTGTCCAGCGCAGAGCGATCGGTCTCGTCTCCTTCTTGAAAATGGGGTTCAGAAGAGGCCCGTGCGCGGTCAGCTGCACGTCGACGTTTACATCCTTGCCAAAGCGAACGTGAATCGTCTCACGAGCGTGTGCCAGAGGCAGCCAATCGCCTTTTGGACCGGCATAATTGCCCTTACCATCAAGTTTCTCTACGTACAGATCCTGAACGTCGCCATACAATGCCGTGAAGCCCCAAGCCACATGGTCATTGTGCCCCGCAATTACCAAGGGCATTCCTGGCAACGTCACACCCGCCACGTGAAATCCAGGAGCCTTCAAATCAGCCATGTACCAGATGTTTGGGACAGAGAGGCCAAGATGCATGTCATTCGAGAGCAGAGGCTTTCCACTCGAAGTGTGCTTTCCTGAAATCGCCCAGTTGTTTGATCCAGGCACACAGCCCGTGCAACCCGGTGTGCCACCCAGCAAGTTGAGTTGCCGGAGCGCGCGCGTGTCTTCGTAGGCATGAACTCGAAGAAGGCCCGCGGGGTTCAACCGCGTCTGCGTCTGATCGTCATCATCGTCGTCTGTGGTCGGGGCAGGATGCGGCTGGGTCATGTCGGACACTGCAGCTGTCGGAGGCTGGTCGCGCCACGAGCCTGTGGGATACAGATCCGCTTCCAGCCTGGGGTTGTGCAAGTGAGCCGCAACGCGCTCACGGGAGAGTTTGTTTCCAAAGTGATTGTCCAGACTCTGAACCATGTTGAGACCGATCAAAATCGAGTCCACGCCCGACCAGGGGCGTGGCCGGTAATGCAGGAAGCGAAATTCCGAAGGGAAGTGTCCCTGGCTCTGCTGCATGAAAAGATTCACGCCAGCCGCGTACTGCTCGTATCGATGCCGGTCCGCGTCCGGAAGGCTGCCGTAAACGCGCAGCGCAACGTTGCGAAATTGAAAAACACGCTCGGCTCTGTCGTGCTCGACCATCGAAGGCCCAAGAATTTCGGCCAATTCGCCCGCAGCGTTACGGCGCAGCATATCCATTTGCCACAACCGATCCTGGGCAGTGACATAGCCCTGGGCTAGCAGCATATCGTCCTGACTGGCAGCTTCGATGTGCGGAACGCCATGACTGTCCCGCCGGACCGTTACCGGCGCAGAAAGCCTTGCAAGCTTGATGACGCCATCGATCGTTGGCAGTGACACGACCATCGCGTGATGCAGCCAAAGAACCCCGCTGGCAGCGACCAGGAGTACGATGGCGACAATTCCGCCCAGGGCCCACAGCGCGCGGCGCAGCCAGCGTATTCCTCGATTCAAAGCAGTCTTCTCCCAATTCCGATCTTGTTCAGACTTCGGACAAAATCACGCCGATGGTTCAGCTTGCTTAGGATAGCTGGCTCGCGACGGCGGGGGAAGTGGATTCAGTCTTGGTCTTGCGGCCGTAAATGGCGACAAGTGCCAGCAAGACCAGGACCACCACAGGAATCACAAGCACGCTGCCTTCCGGCCCGTCGCTGCCGCCACTCCAGAGGACCGCACCAGTTGGAGTGGAAGAAAGAAAATGGCCCGTGGGAACCAGGCCGCTGTCGGCTGTGCCATAAAAGAAAGTCTGCGCCCAGTCCCAGGAGGCGTGAAATCCGATAGCCCACCACGCCGAACCAGTAAGCCGAACGCTGGCGCAGAATACAAAGCCGATCGCAGCGGCGGAGAAGATGCCAATCCAGGATTCTCCTGGATTAAACGTGTGAAAATAGCCGAAAAGAGTCGAAGTCAGCCACGCGGCGTTCCAAAATCCAGTCGATGGTGAGCCCTTCACCTGCAAGAGGAAGCAAGGCACAACTCCAATTGCCGATGCGAGGTAGACCCCATCAGTGCCGTTTCCGTGCGTGTTCAGGAAGGCAAGCAGGCAAAGTGTTGCCGCCGACCCTGACGCCCACCAGAAATTGATGCTACGGGTGAGGGTAAAGAGCAGGTAGCAGCGGTTGCCGCCCTCCTCGGTGAGGCCGGTCAGTAGAAAGGTAAGGCCCCACACCAATCCATACTTGACGATTTGGCCTCCGTTCAGCGTCGTGGGGCCAAAGCTAAGCCAGCCACCGGCGTCCAGGAGACCAATCAACGCGGACAGGGCTACGGCGCCAGCCACCAGCCCAGTGAAAAAGTGAGCGGAGCGTCGCTGGCCGGTCAAATTGTAATCAACGATCCGTCGGCGCTCCACCAGCGCGCACGCTGCTGCAGCGGTCACGACGGGGA
>Ga0302180_10004170_pt1 | contig 10778 bp, 10 predicted proteins | sample I_Palsa_E3_2_FD_200575 | JGI IMG/M metagenome (GOLD analysis project Ga0302180, IMG submission 200575) | Peat permafrost microbial communities from Stordalen Mire near Abisko, Sweden - I_Palsa_E3_2 | ecosystem: Environmental > Terrestrial > Soil > Palsa > Peat permafrost | place: Sweden... | reverse complement strand
GCTCATGAACCGTGGGTTGACGGTCCGCATCCCGATCCCGGCGTTGTTGACCAGAACGTCCAGTCCGTCGAGCATCTCGTAGGCGCTGTCGACCGCTGCCGACACCGAGCGCGAGTCGCGCACGTCGAGCTCGACTCCCAGCGCACGGCCGCCCAGCTGCGCAGCCGCAGCCTGCGCCCGCTCCCGGTCGCGGCTGGTGACCACCACCGTGGCGCCCGCCCGTGTGAGCGCTTGCGCCATCGCGCGGCCGAGCCCACTTGTGCCACCGGTCACGAGAACGCGGGTGTCGCTCAGCGCCGCCATCGGGTGCTCAGCCTAGCCCGTGCCAGCGCCGCGACGCCGATCGTGCGAGCATCCTCCCGGTGAGCGACTTCCTGGTCAAGCGCGATGACCTTCGCGAGTGCCGGATTGCCGAGTCCGAGGCTCCCGAGCTCGAGCCTGGACAGGCGCTGCTGAGGGTGGACAGCTTCGGGCTGACGTCGAACAACATCACCTATGCGGTGCTCGGACAGATCATGTCCTACTGGAGCTTCTTTCCGGCAGAGGCGGGATGGGGCCGGATCCCGATGTGGGGGTTTGCGGAGGTGGAGCGAAGCGAGGCCCAGGGTGTCGAGCCGGGCGTGCGGCTGTACGGATATCTGCCCCCCTCCTCCCACCTGCTCGTGACGCCCGTCGACGCCGGCGTAGACGGGTTCGTCGACGGCTCGCCGCAACGCGCGCAGCTGCCCGCGACCTACCAGCGCTACGCGGCAACCAGCGCCGATCCCTTCTATCAGGTGGAGACCGAGGATCTGCAGATGCTCTTACGTCCTCTGTTCTTCACCTCCTTTCTGATCGACGACCAGCTGATCGACGACGGGCTGGCCGCGCGCGGACCGATCTTGATCTCAAGCGCCTCGAGCAAGACCGCGATCGGCTCGGCGTTCCTGCTGGCCCAGCGCGAGGGCGTCGAGCTCGTCGGGCTGACCTCCGCGCGGAACGCCGGGTTCGTCGAAGGCCTCGGAATCTACGGCCACACGGTCACCTACGACGCGATCGAATCGCTCGAGCGAGGACCCGCTACGTTCGTTGATATCGCGGGAGACAGCGACGTGCGTGCGGCTGTCCACTCGCATTATGGCGACGAGCTGCTTGCAAGCATGATCGTGGGGGGCACGCACTGGGAAGCGCGCGGCGCCGGCGAGGGTGAGCTGCCCGGCCCGTCACCGGCCCTTTTCTTCGCTCCCGACCGCCTCGCCAAACGATCCGGGGAATGGGGCCGTATCGAGCTTCAGAGGCGGGCCTCCGAGGCCTGGCGCCCATTCAGCGAGTGGACGGGGGGCTGGCTCGACGTGATCCACGAGCAGGGCTTCGAGGCGGTACAACGCGTCTACCTCGATGTGCTCGAGGGTCGCGTCGACCCTCAGACCGCCAACGTGCTCTCGCTCGGCGCCACGGAGGTGCGCAGCCGATGAGCAGGATCGTCGTTTTGGGCGGCGGCATTTGCGGGTTGTCGGCAGGGATGATGTTGACACGCGACGGGCATGAGGTGACCGTCTTCGAGCGTGACGCAGCTCCTGTGCCCGAGTCAGTCGAGGCTGCGTGGGAGCAGTGGGCGCGCGATGGCGTTAGCCAGTTTCGTCTCGCCCACTTTTTCGCACCGGCGGGTCGTGAGGTGCTGGAGAAGACGCTTCCCGACGTGCTTGAGGCGCTCGTCGCGGCGGGGGCGGCGCGCATGGATCTGATCGGGCTGATGCCCCCCCACCTTGCCGAGGCCGGCGCGCGCGCCGGTGATGAGCGGTTTGTGACATACACGGCTCGTCGCCCGACGATCGAGCAGGCTCTGGCAAGGGCGGCAGAGGCTGAGCCCGACCTGGAGGTCCGGCGGGGAACGGCCGTCAAGGAGCTGACCATGCGTGCCGACACCGGGGCGCCGCACGTGACCGGCATCCGCCTGGACTCTGGCGAGACGCTGCCCGCAGACCTTGTCGTGGACGCGATGGGTAGACGCTCACCGCTGCCGCGCTGGCTGAGCGACGCGAGCATTGGGCCCATGCACGAGGAGTCAGAGGACTCCGGGTTCATCTACTACGGCCGCTACTTCCGCTCAGGAGACGGAACGACGCCGCAGCCCTTCGGCCCGCTGCTGGCGCCGATGGGAAGCTTCTCGATCCTGACTCTCCCCGCGGACAACGGCACCTGGGCGCTGACCATCGTCGCCTCCAGCGGCGACCAGGTGCTCAAGCGGATGCGCGACCCCGACCTGTGGAACGCGGTCATCGAAGCCTGCCCGCTGCACGCTCACTGGCTCGAGGGTGAACCGATCGGCGAGCTGCAGGCGATGGGCGGGGTGCTCGATCGATACCGCCGTCCGCTGGGCAACGGGCAGCCCCTGCTCACCGGCATCGCGCCGCTTGGCGACGCGTGGGCGTGCACGAACCCCTCGCTTGGGCGCGGCATATCACTCGGGCTGCTGCACGCCCAATGTCTCCGCGACGTGGTCAGTTCGCACATCGACGATCCATTGGAGTTCGCGCAGGCGTGGGATGCGGCCACGGAGGCGAAGCTGACTCCCTGGTATCGCGAGACGGTCGAAGAGGACCGTGACCGGCTGCGCGAAATCGATGCGCTGCGCAATGGGTTGGAGCCGCCGGCGCCGACCGAGCGCCCGGCGGTCCTGCGGAAAGCGCTGAACACGGCGCTGCTGCATGATCCCGAGCTGTTCAGGGCCTACATGGCATCTCGCGCCGTCTTGACGCCGCTGACCGAGACATTCGCCCAGGAGGGCGTCGCTGAGCGGACCCTCGAGCTTGCGGGCGCGAATGAGCCCCTGGCGCTTCCGGGCCCCAGCCGCGAGGAGCTCCTCGCGCTGCTCGCCTGACCGGCGCGGAGCGGGGAGCTCAGGCGCGGGACTGGAGCTCGGCGACCGCGGCCTGCATGAAGCCTGCTGCAAACGCGTCGCCGACGCCACCGAGCGGAACGAAGCGAGGCACCGGCATCGTGGCGTCGAGCTCGAGCGCCAGCTGAGTCTCGCCTTCGCTCTTCAGCCGCCAGGTGGCGTCGAACGACGCGCCGCTCGACGGCCCGCGCGAGACGTGCGTCAGTTGAACCAGACCAGGTCTCTGCACCTGAACCGCGAGCAGCAGGTCGAGATCCCTTGAGACAGGTCCATAGGAGAGGTGCAGCTTCGTCTCTGCCTTCAGCGGAAGCCCGTCGTCACCGGACTCCACGACCTTCACCGCCCTGACGACCTCCGCGTACCAGCTCGGATAAGCCTCGAGCGCCTCGAGGAACGCGAGGCATTCCTCGATCGGCAAGCTGACGGTGGACTGAGCGGCGCCATGCAGGTGCTTCATGTCGCCAGCCTAGCCATCGATCGCGACGGCAAGACCTGAGATGGACTCGAGCACGAGATCGGCTCGGCTGAGGACATCCGCCGCGGGCGGATAGGCCCGATTGGGTATCGCGACCACCGCCATGCCGGCGGCACACGCCGAACGGATGCCGACGTCCGAGTCCTCGACCGCCACACACACCGCAGGACTCACGTCCAGGCGTCTGGCCGTCTCGACATAGACGTCGGGCTCGGGCTTGCCCGCGGCGACTTCTTCTGAGGATGTCGTCGCCGAGAAGCGGCTTGCCCAGTCCGTCAGGTCGAGTACCAGATCGATCGTCTGCCGATTCGAGGACGAGGCGAGGCCCAGCGGATGCCGCTCGGCGAGCGTTCGCACGGCCGAGTCGGCACCGGCGATCAGCGGCAGATCTCTGCGATAACGCGATGCGACCAGCTCGGCGACAGATGCCGAGATCTCGGCTGCTTGCAGCGGCACACGGAGCTCCTGACGCATGTAGCGGCTCCACTCGCCGGAGCTCATCCCCAACATGTCGCGCTCGGCCCCGACGGTCCAGACACCGCCATGCTCGAGCGAGAGGTCGCGCTTCGCCGCAGACCACACCTGCTCGGATTCAAGCAGCACGCCGTCGAGGTCAAAGATGACCGCCGAGACGGCCCCCAGTTTCACCGGCGCACCACCGCGCGTCACCCTACTGTGCGACGGCCCGGCCGCCGCTCGCTCGGACGAGGGGGACCTGCTCGGAGCTGCCACCGTTGCTCGCGCGCTTCTCAGATCGCGCGTATCGAGCCTCCATCGACCGGGATCATCGCGCCGGTGATGTAGGAGGCGGCCGGGGAGAGCAGGAACGCGGCGACCCGCCCGAACTCCTCGGGCTCACCGTATCTGCGCAACGGAATGTCCTGAGAGCGCAGGGCACGCACCTCGTCGGGGTCGCCGCTGAGGGCATCGACCTCGCGCACTCTCTCGGTAGCGATCCTGACCGGCAGGATTCCGTTGAGCCTGGTTCCGGACGGACCGAGTTCGTCGGCGAGCATCTTGACAACACCCGCGAGGCCCGGGAACAGGCCGTTTGAGACAGCGAGCTCCGCCAGCGGCACACGCACCGACGAGGCCAGGACGAAGACGACCGAGCCTCCTGCGCCCGTGACAGTCCCGGTTTCGCCATCAGCGCGTCTGTTGTCTGCAAGAAAGGGCCCGAGCGCGCGAGCGAGACGAACAGCACCGAGGAAGACGCTCTCGAACGCCGTTCGCCAGGTCTCATCAGGTGTGGAGGCGACCGTTCCCGGTGGCGTGCCGCCGACGCTGACCAGTGCGCCATCGAGGCGGCCGAACCGATCCTCGGCGCCTTCGATCAGGCGAGAAGGCGTGGCAGCGTCGGCATTGTCGGCGACCATCCATGCGACTCTGTCGTGCGCGGCCGGGTCTTGCGCGAGGAGCGCCGCGGCTGCGGCCGCAGTAGCCTCGTGCGGCGCGCTGAGAACCACGCGCGCGCCCTCCTTCACAAGCGCCTCGGCCGCCGCGAACCCGAGTCCGCGACTGCCGCCCGTGACGAGGTAGACCCGTTCGCGCAAGTGGAGATCCATGCCGCAGGCGACAGGATAGGAGCCGGCTCGCTGGCAGCAGCCTTACGGCTGCAGCCGTACGGGCAGAGTCTTCAGCTGGTTGGCGAAGCCCGACTCCACGTGCCGGGGGGTATCGACGATCTCCATATCGGGAAATCGTGCGAGCGTCTCCTCGATCAGGATGCGAAGCTCGAGGCGCGCGAGCGCGGTGCCCAGGCAGAAGTGCCGGCCACCCGCACCAAACGCCTGATGCTCGGGATTGCGGGTGACGTCAAAGCGATCGGCATCCTCATAGCGCGTCTCGTCGCGGTTGGACGACGGGTACCACATCACCAACTTCTCACCCTCGCGAATCCTCTGCCCGTGCAGCTCCGTGTCGCAGGTCGCGGTGCGCGCGAAGTGGCCGAATGCCGGGAACATGCGCAGCGACTCCTCGACCACGGCCGGAACGAGCGACGGGTCTTCCAGAACCTTGCTCCGCTGGTCGGGATTTTCCATGAGCGCGCGCATCCCACTGCAGTAGGTCGCCTTGGTGCTGTCGTTCCCCGCCGCCATCAGCAGCAGGAACCCCATCACGATCTCGTGGTCCTCGAGCCTCTCGCCGTCGAGCTCAGCGTGGACGAGCACGCTCGTCAGATCCTCGGTCGGTGACGCACGGCGTTCGGCGATCAGCCTTCCGCAGCGCTCGAACACCTCCGGCACGTCGCGCTCCATCACCATCTGCGCGCCCTCGGGTGTCGCGTCCGGGTCTCCGGCCCCCACGATCGCGTTCATGAGCGTTGCCCATGCCAGGTCGTCCTCGGCCGAGAGGCCCATGAAGCTGCCGATCACACGCGCCACCACCGGCTGCGCCACATCGTTGACCAGATCGCAGGTCTCGCTGCCGTCGAGCCTGTCGAGGACGCCAGTCGTTATCGCGCGGATCGCGTCCTCATGCTCGGCGATCCTCTTCGGGGTGAAGCCACGCTGGAAGAGCGCCTTGAGGCGGTCGTGCTTGGGCGGATCCATGCCGATGAACATCGCCTGCTGCAACTCCAGCGACAGGCCGCCGTTCTTTGTGATCGTGAAGCCGCCGACTTCAGAGGAGAACGTCTGCCAGTCGTGGCTGACCGTGAACACGTCCTCGGCCGTGGTCACCGACCAGAAGCCGTCCTCGTCGGGATACTCCGTGAGCCCGTCCGACCAGTGCACCGGGCACTCGGAGCGCAGCCGCCGGAACAGCTCATGTGGCGGTCCGTCGGCGAAGTGCAGCTGATCACCGACCCGCACCCCCTCAAGCGGTGTCTCGCGATGGCTGGTGGTGCTCACGGCATGACCTCCTGTCTCGGCTCCGGGCGTCTCTGAGGGGAGCGTACTCCTCCGGTCGGCCCGCCATCGCGACAAACGTTGACAAGCTCCGACTGCCCCGTCAGGTCTCCGATCGAGCCCGCGAAACCAAGCGCCGCTCGACGGGTCAAGCCGCTAACATCGAAGCTGCTCATTGCCGTCGGGTGCGTCTTGCGTTTATGAGGGAGACCGTGCCCGAGGCCGTTTTCGAAGCACTAGAGAGGGAGAAAGACAATGCAAGCATCCCGTGATGGGCGGCGTGCCGGAACCAGCCGGCGAGGGCGCCGTCATCTACACCTCAACTTCATGCTCGTGCTGGTCGTCGCCGCGCTCAGCGCCTGGCTGCCGTCGGTCGCAGACGCCACGTCGACCGCCTATGTGGCCATGGGAGACTCCTATACCGCCGGTCCGGGCATCACCCCGGTTTCGCCGACGGCTCCCGCGGACTGCGGTCAGTCCGCGGCGAACTATCCGCATCTGATCGCGCCGGTGTTGGGACTGTCGCTCACCGATGTGAGCTGCAGCGGTGCGAAGACCGAAAACTTCACCGTCGCGCAGTATCCCGATCAGCCACCGCAGTTTAACGCTTTGACCCCATCCACGAAGGTCGTAACAGTGGGGATGGGCGGGAACGACGGCAACCTCTTCGGAACCCTTCTAGAGGGTTGTACGGCACTCGACTACGGTCAGCCCAATGTTGGAGCTCCGTGCCAGGAACACTACGAAGCGTTTGTGACAAAAGTGCGTGAAGAAAACACGGGGCCGCAGGAAGCGGCGCTTCGTGAGATCCACGTGCTGTCGCCCAAAGCGAAGATATTCCTCGTGGGCTATCCGGAAATCACGCCGGTCAACGGCTACTGCCCCACAGCGATTCCGTGGACGACGGGTGACCTGAGATGGTTCAACCTCGACGTTCAGCGTCGCGGCAACGCGACTTTGGCGCTTGAGGCGCTCAAGAACGGCGCCATCTTCGTGGACACGTTCACGCCGAGCATCGGTCACAACGCATGCGAACCGGTGGGCACGCGTTGGATCGAACCGCTGTTCGGTTCACTGACCGGCGTCGCGGTGCATCCCAACGCGCTCGGACAGGAGCATGACGCGCTCGACGTCGGGTTGACGATGCTGCTGCACGGAGTCCTCTAGACGGACCCGTATCACCCCGTCTCATAGACGTCGCTCTGCGCTGCCGGTAAAAGGTGGCGCAGAGCGAACCGTCTACTCGGGAGCGGCCGGGCGGACTGGACCGCTCTCATACGCATACACCACGATCTGAACGCGGTCGCGTAACGCCAGCTTTGAGAGAATCCGCCCGACGTGCGGCGATCAACGCGATTCTCCGCGTGCGCGCGCATCTGGGCATTCTCGCGCGCCACCCTTGCGAGGTCCAAGTGGCCGGCGGTCATCGTAGGGCCTCCATCACGCGTCTTTGCTTTCGGACGCCCGGCTTGCCGAGTCAACCGCCTCACGGACCGCTCGTCGAACGGTGAGCGTCAACAGCAGCAGCACTGCGGACGGCATCACCCACCACGCGGGCAGGCCCAGGTCGGCCACCACGGCAGTGAGCGCAAGCGAGATGACCACACCGAGCCCGATCAGCCAGTCTTCGCCCACGACGAACTCGAGGATCCCTCGCGCAAGCCTGCGACACGCGGTCACGCTGGAAGCCCTCGACGCTCGGCAGATGTAGCAGCGCGCCGGCGCGCTCCGCGCGTAACGGCCCGGACCAGGATGATCGCCGTCACGAGCACCGCGGGCACGATCGCGAGCAACGCCAGCTCCCCGCCGGGCCAGTCGGCGCCGGCGCCCTCCGTTCCCCAGAACATTCCAAAGGAGCTGAGCATCACCCCAACAGCGAACTTCATGAGGTTCTCGGGAATCCTTGAGAGAGGTGCCCGTACGATCGCCCCGATCGTGACCACGACGAGCACAGCGGCGGCGGCAGCAGCAGCCGCGAGACCGACCCGGTGCTGGTTCGCACCGAATGTCAAGACAATGAACGCGACCTCTAGGCCCTCCAACAGCACACCTTTGAAGGCGACGAGGAATGCGTAGGGGTCGATCCCCTCGCCGGCCGCGCCCGCTGCGCGGGCGGCGTGGGACTCCTGTTCGTAGATCAGGAGCTCATCATGCTCGGCCTTCGCTCCGGAGGCTCTGAGGATCGCCTTGCTGAGCCACTGCAGACCGAATATCAGCAGCAGGCCCCCGACCGCGACCCGCAGGGCGTTGATCGGCAACGCGGTGAGTGCGGGGCCGAGCGCAGCGACGATCACCGCGAGAGCGACGACGGCGGCTGCGGCACCAGCCAGCGCCGAACGCCAGCTGCGGGTCGTGCCGACGGCGAGCACGATCGTGACAGCCTCGACGGCCTCCACGGCGCATGCCAGGAACACCGAAGCGACCAGGCCGACATCGGTTGCGCTCACGCCAGATCCTGTTGCGCTGCCCGCCTCACACGACCCCACTCATGTCTCCATCAGCTTTATGTGGATCCCCATCATCACATCACCTGTCGGGGTGTTTCGGCATGCGACCCTAGTCGTAGCTTTCCGGGCGAAAGATCATCCTCCAGGCGGTTGTGAGCGCTGACGCCGGCGCGTAGCCTCCCGCTGTGAGCGGCGAGACCGTCAACGCGGGGAACCCGATGGGGGTCGACTGGCGACGGGCCGAGTTTGTCCTGACTCTGCAGGCCAGCCGTAGCCGTGGCTTCGGCGGCGGGGTGCCTCCCCCGCCGGCTCAGCCGCCCGGCGGTGTGGAAGCCGCGCCTCCCAGTTCTGGCCCCCGACGTGATTCTCGGCGAGATCAGATGAGCAAATACCCGGCGGCTATATGTCGAAGGACGCGCTCTGCGCTTGAGACGCACGCTCGTGTGACCGATTTGGGTCGCACAACCGATTCGCGTCGCAGGCACCATGCAATCTCAACCCGAGATCCCCACATCAGAGCCGCGCTTCAACGCGAGCGCGCAGACTGGCCTGCAGGCGGCACGGGCGATGTTGCAAGAACACCCCGATGCGCTCCTTCTCGCGCAGACGGCCGACGGATTGGTGGTGCCGCCGCCCCAGTCACTGGGCCTGGAGCACCACCCGGTGCTCGCAACCACGGGACGGACCCTGGACCTCTGCGTCGCTGCCGATCGTATGGCGGCAGTCAACGCCTGGGTTGACGCCAAACGGGAGATGGCCGCCGAAGCAAGGGTGCGGCTGTGCAGCGATCCGGGTCAATGGATGAGCCTGCATGTGTTCAACCTGCTTGACACACACGGAGTCGCGTTGAACGTTGCCTGGCCCACGGCCGAGGCGGCAGCGGACGGCCGGTCCAGTGCTATCGGCGTGCCCTTCTCCGCCGCCCCGCGCTTCTGCACACGCAAGCAGGATCAGGAGGGGAACGTCGTCGAGTGCGACCAAGCATACCTGCAGATGTTCGGCTACACGGCCGACGAAGTGATCGGGAAGGCAACCTTCCAGCGAGTACATCCGGAGGATCAGGCCCGGGTGATCGAGGGCTGGACAACGATCGTGACCACGGGCCGGATTCAGATGTTCCGTGTCCGGATGAAGCGTCAGGACGGAAGCTGGCTGTGGGTGGACACGACGCTGCACAACTATCTCGGTGACGAAGGGCTTGGATACGTACTGGCAGAGTGCATCGACGTCTCCGTCGAGATGGCTGCTCAGGAGGCGTTGCAGGACCGCGAGGAGCTTCTGCGCAACCTGATTGAGGAGATGCCTGACGGACTGCTGCAGCTCGACTCCGAGCGGGAAGTGGTCTACCACAACCCGCGCCTGCTCGAAATTCTCAACGGCTCGGACATCGCCGTTGAGGGCCGCTCGCGCCGGTCCGAGGAGATCGGCGCACACGTTCCCAGAGAGCCCGAGGTCGCGACGCTTCGAACGCTCTTGAAGACACTGACAGACAAGGGCGGCTATGCCTTCGAAACGGCCGTCAAGCAAGGTCTCAAGGAAGGGGTGCGCCGAGCCGTGGAGGTGGAAGCAGTCACCCCATCCGGGCAGCAGCAGCACCTTCTGATGAAAGTACGGCCGCTGCAGCGGGACAGCGGGCAGGTGACCGGAGTGATCGTGTCTGTACTCGATGTCACCGACAGCGCCAGGCAGCGACAGGAGCTTGAGCGTCGAGCAACCTTCGATGTGCTCACCGGGGCACACAACCGCTCGTCGATCTTGGAGGCCCTGACGCGAGAGCTTCAGCAATCGAACAACACGGGCGTCATCTACGTGGACCTCGACCGATTCAAGGCCGTCAACGACAGCCTCGGCCATGCTGCCGGCGATGAGGTGCTCGTCGAGGTCGCGGAACGTCTGAAAAATGCCATGCGCTCAAACGATGAGCTCGGTCGCCTGGGCGGAGATGAGTTCCTCATCCTGCTTCGAAACGTCTCCGGGGTCGAGGTCGCGATGAGCGCCGCTCAACGGCTGAGCGAGTCAGCGTGCAGAACATGCGAACTCTCGGGGGCCAGCCTCGAGCTGCGTGTGAGCATCGGCGTCGCCTGCGTCGATGATCGCCCCGTCACCGCCGAGGAACTCGTCGCTCGAGC
>Ga0302180_10004169_pt1 | contig 10778 bp, 6 predicted proteins | sample I_Palsa_E3_2_FD_200575 | JGI IMG/M metagenome (GOLD analysis project Ga0302180, IMG submission 200575) | Peat permafrost microbial communities from Stordalen Mire near Abisko, Sweden - I_Palsa_E3_2 | ecosystem: Environmental > Terrestrial > Soil > Palsa > Peat permafrost | place: Sweden: Abisko... | reverse complement strand
TCCCGCTAGCGCTTGTCGTGCTGGTGATAGGGACTACGCTCGGAGGAGTGTGGCATCGTCATGCCATTTCTTCCCCTGACGCCTGCCCGATTTGCCATCTGAGCCATCAGGCCATCGAGCCAACGCTGGCAAGCACTCGTGTACACATTCTGGTTCCCACAGGAGCTGGACCAGAACCTCAACATTACAGCTTCATCCTGAGTCCCGCCGCCGCGCACATTCCCGCGCGGGCGCCCCCCGCATAACAGCCTCTTCTTTCACGTGCCGCTCGCGGCACACCAATCCGTGTACCTGTCCCTTAAGAAGGCTGCCCTCCCATGCGTTTACAGCGTTTGCGGTTTCCAGTTTTGCTCGTCGCAGTGCTTTCCGGAGCTGCCGGTGCGCAATCCCCGCCTGCACCAAGTCAGTCGCCGTCTCCCCCACAAGCACAAGCTCTCGCCCAGAATCCAGGATCGGTGACGATTTCGCTCGACGACGCCATTCAGATGGCACTTCGGCACAACCACAATCTACTGGCCCTCCGCACCACGATCCAGCAGAGCGAGGCCGAAGAAATCACAGCCAATCTGCGTCCGAACCCGGTGCTTCTAAGCGATTGGCAGTTCTTGCCGATTTTCCAGCCCAGTCAATTTAGCGCGGATTACCTCGACAACACGGCCCAGTTCGACCTGGGGGTCAGCTATCTGTTTGAGCGAGGCAAAAAGCGGCAACACCGCCTGCAGGCGGCCAGGGATCTGACGGCCGTGACACGGTCGCAAGTCGCCGACAATGAGCGCAGTCTTGCCTTCAGCGTTTCCACCCTGTTCATCAACGTTGAGCTCGCAGAGTCGACTCTTGAGCTGGCCCTGCAAGATCTCAAGAGCTTCCAGAACACGGTGGACATCAGCCAAGCGCGTTACAACGCAGGCGACATAGGCGAGGGCGATCTTCTGAAGATCAAGCTGCAAATGCTTCAGTTCCAGACCGACGTGTCCGCAGCGCAGCTCGCCAGGGTGCAAGGGCTCTCTGATCTGCGGCAGCTGCTGGGATATGAATCGATAGCACCGGACTACGACGTGGCTGGGGCGTTCGACTACCAGCCCGTCAAGGGCAACTTGGATGACTTTCAAGCAAAAGCCTTGCAAAGCAGGCCGGACTTGCGTGCAGCGCAGCAAGGAGTCACCGCGGCGGACAGCCAACGCGCATTGCAACAGGCGATTGGCAAAAGAGACGTCACGGCTGAAATCAACTACACACACATTGGTTACCTGAACGACGTTTCCCTGTTCGGGCAAATGCAGATGCCGATTTTCGATCGTAACCAGGGGGAAATTGCGCGCGCCGGCTTCGCCATTACGCAAGCCCAGGAGCAGGAGAGATTCGCCAACGGACAGGTGCTGACGGACGTGAGGGACGCCTTTGAGAATTTGCGCACCAACGACCAGGTCGTCGGACTCTATCGCGCGGGGTATCTCGACGAGGCGCAGCAGTCCCGCGACATCAGCGAGTACGCCTACCGGCACGGCGCAGCCAGCCTGCTTGATTTTCTCGACGCCGAGCGCACTTACCGGTCCATACAACTCGCCTACCGCCAGGCGCTCGCTTCGTATCTGCTCGCCCTCGAACAGCTTCGCCAAGCCGTAGGAACCAGGAGTTTGCCATGACCTTTCCACCGATCACTCGCCGCAACGGCGGCTTTCAAAGTGCAATGGCGCTGGCTTTCGCATTTATGCTCACAGCCTGCAGCTCGAACGATCGCACACGGGCAGGCCAAATGACATCCTATTCCGCCAACGCTTCGACGTCTGCGAAGCCCCAGCTCTTCACCCTGCCGCAGGACCAGATGTCGCACGTGCAAGTAGTCACCATTCAGGCCACCACGTTGACGCGTACGCTCCGGCTTACAGGCGCCGTAGCGTACGACGCCTTTAACACCACCCCGGTCATCACCCAGGTCGGCGGACCCGTCAGCCGGATTCTGGTCGTGCCCGGACAGCAGGTCAAAGAAGGCCAGCCGATGCTCGACGTAAGCAGCCCCGATTATTCGCAGTTGCTGGACTCCTATTTGAAGGCGGCAGATTCCTACCGCCTTGCGGACAAGAATTGGGTCCGCGCACAAGACCTATATCAGCACCACGCCATTGCCCAGCGCGATCTGGAGCAGGCCGAATCGGACCGCAACCAGGCGCAGGCGGACCTGAACGCGGCTGACCAGGGAATGAAGATTCTCGGCATCAGGAATCCGGCCGATCTGGCGAAGGCCCCGAGTTCGGCGCTGATTCCTGTGCTTGCTCCCATCAGCGGCGAAGTCGTTGAGCGCCTCGTCTCGCCCGGCCAGGTCGTTCAGGCGGGTCAGACCCAAGCCTTTACGATTTCAGACCTGCGCACGGTGTGGGTTCTCGCCAACGTATACCAGGGAGACCTCGCCGCCGTGCGCAGCGGAGACGATGTCGTCGTCCAAAATGACGCATATCCGGGCAATTTCCACGGAAGGATCTCCTATGTCTCGCCCGCCCTTGACCCAAACACCAGAACGCTGCAAGCGCGCATTGTCGTGGACAACCCGGGCGAGAAATTGAAAAGGGATATGTACTGCACCGTCACCGTGACCGCAGGCTCGATTGCGAACGCCATCGCCGTACCCGACTCCTCCGTTCTGCGCGACGACAACAACCAGCCGTTCGTGTATCTGGCCGTCGGCGCGAATCAGTTTGGCAGGCGCGACGTGGAGATAGGCCAGAGCCTGAACGGGCAAACGCAAATTCTAAAGGGCATTTCCCCTGGAGAGAAGGTTGTGGCCGATGGCAGCTTGTTTCTTCAGTTTGCTAATTCGCTACAACACTGAGGAGGCGGCTTCGAATGATTCATCACGTCGTCCACTTTGCCCTGCGGCAGCGGCTCCTGGTCCTGCTGGTGGTGGCATTCATTGCCGTCGGTGGAGCGATTTCGTTCCAGCACATGCCGGTGGACGCCTACCCCGATCTTTCTCCACCGATGGTTGAAGTCATCACGCAGTGGCCCGGGCACGCAGCGGAAGAAATCGAACGCCTGGTTACGGTTCCTACCGAAGTGGAAATGAACGGTGTGCCGAAGATGGCCGTCATGCGCTCGATTTCTCTGTACGGGCTTTCCGATGTCATCATGACATTCGACGAAGGCACCGACGATTATTTCGCGCGTCAGGTGGTCTTCCAGCGCTTAAGTGAAGTAACTTACCCGACCGGCGTAACACCCACGCTGGCCCCTCTTGCGAGCCCGTCAGGGCTAGTCTATCGCTACGTCATTGATAGCCCTGACCGCACGCCGCAAGAGCTGAAGGTCTACGAAGACTGGGTTATCGAGCGCGAGTATAAGCAGGTTCCGGGGGTGGCGGACGACTCCGGTTTCGGCGGCACCGTGATGCAGTATCAGGTGCTTCTCGACCCGGCAAGACTTTACGCATACCACATCACGGTGCCGACCGTGCTCCTGCAGCTTTCCGTTAACAATTCCAATGCCGGCGGCGGATTCTATTCCCAAGGCGGCCAATTTTACTATGTTCGCGGCCTCGGGCTGGTCCGCGATACCGCGGACATCGGCGACATTATCGTGGGCACGCAAAATGGGGTGCCGGTGCGCATCCGCGACATCGGTGAAGTTACCATCGGAAACGCCCCGCGACTGGGCGAATTTGGATTTAACCAGAAAGATGATGCCGTCGAGGGCGTCATCATGATGCGGCGTGGCGAGCAAACGCAGAACGTGCTGAAAGGTGTCGAAGCAAAGACCCAGCAACTCAATGAGCACATTCTGCCCGCCGACGTAAAAGTGCGGCCTTACTACGACCGCAGCGACCTTGTCCAGCTCACCATCGATACTGTTGAACACAACATGCTGCTGGGGATGGCTCTGGTCCTCATGGTCCTGATGGCCTTCCTGGTGAGCATTCGCGCCGCGGTGATCGTCGCCCTCACCATTCCCCTCGCTTTGCTCTTTTCATTCATTTTCTTGCATGCGCGAGGAGTCGCTGCAAACCTGCTTTCGATTGGTGCAATCGATTTTGGAATTCTCATCGACGGAACCCTGGTGATGGTGGAGAATGTGTTCCGCGAGCTGGGCGCGCGTGAGGGCCAGAGCTACGACCTGCACCAGGTGATACTGGCGGCAGCGAAGGACGTCGATCGCCCGATCTTTTATTCCGTCGCCGTCATCATTGCAGGCTATCTACCCATCTACGCGCTCGCCGGACCCTCGGGGAAATTATTCAAGCCGATGGCGGACACGGTGTCGATCGCACTGATCGGCGCCCTGATCTTAACCCTCACATTCGTTCCGGTCATGTGCGCCTACTGGTTCAAACGTGGCGTGCACGAGCGCGTGAACAAGCCGTTTGAATGGCTGCGCAAAAAGTATGCCGGAGAGCTCGATTGGTGCCTTGACCACCCGAAGATAACAATAGTTGTAGCCACCTTGATTTTCGCCGCCACGCTGCTGCTCATCCCTTTCATTGGCGGAGAGTTTATGCCTCATCTCGACGAAGGCGCGCTATGGGTGCGCGCGACCATGCCGTACACGATTTCGTTCGAGGAAGCGAGCAAGTTCTCGCCCCAGGTTCGCAATCTCCTGATGAAGTATGCGATGGTCACCGATGTGGGCTCCGAGCTTGGCCGTCCGGACGATGGCACAGATCCCACTGGATTCTTCAATGACGAGTTCTATGTGGGCCTGAAGCCTTATAATGACGCTTCCTGGAAGCGCGGCGCCATCCACAATAAGGCCGAGCTGACCGAGGACCTTCAGAGACAACTCAGCGCATTTCCGGGAGTTATCTTCAATTACACCCAGCCTGCTGAAGACGCGGTCGACGAGGCCTTGACAGGACTTAAGAGCGCGCTCGCGGTAAAGATTTATGGCCCCGACCTCAACCTTCTGCAGAGCAAAGCGCTGGAGATCAAGCGCCGGCTCTCGCAGGTGCCGGGATTTACGGAGTTGACCGTCGTACGCGAGCTCGGCCAGCCTAGCCTGCTGATCGACGTTGATCGCGACAAGATTGCTCGTTACGGCATCAACGTCGCGGACGTAGAGGCGATCGTGCAAGCGGCCGTAGGCGGCCAGGCGGCTACCCAGGTAATTCAAGGCGAGAAATTATTCGATCTCGTAGTGCGTATGAAGCCCGAATTCCGCGGAAATGCGCAGCAGATTGGCAATCTGCTCGTCGGCACGCCGGCAGGCCAACAAATCCCGCTAAGCGAGCTGTCGAATATTCACGAGGCTGGCGGGGCTTCGTTCATCTATCGCGAAAACAACTCACGCTACATCGGCGTGCAGTACAGCATCGAGGGGCGCGACCTGCAAAGCGCCGTGCTCGCTGGACAGCGGGCCATAGCGGATCTTGAAAAATCCTTGCCCCCCGGGTATCGGATCGCCTGGGGTGGGGAGTATGGCGAATTTCTTGAAGCCAAGCACCAGATTGAGCTCATCGGCCCGCTTGCCGTGCTTATCATTTTCATGATCCTGTTCGCGCTTTATGGCAATTTCAAGTTCCCGGTGACCATCGCCCTCGGCGTCATCCTGACCGAGCCTGTCGGCGCCCTGATCGCGCTTAAACTGACCCACACGCCGTTCAGCGTCTCGTCGGCGCTCGGGTTGCTGGCGCTGATGGGCGTTTCGGTCGAAACCGCCGTCATCCTCGTCTCCTACATCAATAAGCTGCGTCTGGAAAATAAGGACATCCGCACCGCAACCCGCGAGGCTTCCCTTTTGCGGTTGCGGCCTATCGTGATGACTGCCATGGTTGCTTGCCTGGGACTTCTGCCCGCGGCGCTTTCCACGGGCATCGGTTCTGACACACAAAAGCCTTTTGCGATCGTAATCGTCGCCGGGCTGGTATCGCGGCTCTTCCTTGGTTTCTTCGTCAACCCTGTGTTGTACGAGATGGTCGCCCGCGATGGCGACGTCTTGCAGGTGTGATTGGATGGGCCGCGGTTTGTGACAATAAGTCACAGCATGGGCAGCGCCAGTTCAGGCCAGTAGCTGATTCACGGCCCGATCGGACTCGGCTATCGAAGCCCGGTGATCCATGATTCCTGAAAGATCGGAATTGGCAAACGCGATTTTCCCGAAGGGTGCGCGGCGCATTACCTCGCGGGGAGCGATCTTGCCTTCAGTCCCAAAGAAGAATCCGGGCTGGCCACAAAGATACGCGTGACCCCAACGATTTACGATGATGCCGGCGATGTCCCGCCGGGCATCGAAACCGCTGCGCGCGAACATCAAGGTCATTTGTTCGCGAATCAGCCGCTCATATTCTGAGTATGGGGTGCTGAGCAGACGCATCCTTCCCCGCGTGCACTGCTGCGGCAACGGCACGCCCGGTTCCGTAAAGGTGATTTTCAGGCGCAAGACTGTTGGATCGTCAGGACTGACAGTAGGCGGAACATCCGCGAATGTTGCCACTTTGCGAACCGCGAGCCACTTATAGAGCCCCTCGAAACACTGGCATTCCGTGATCCCCATCTTGGCCATAAAGCGCCAGTTGCGCACCGCGACATTAATGACGGCGCACGGCATGCGATAGAACTGCTGGTAGGCAGCACGATAGTTTTCCGGCAGGCCGGAAATGGTTCTGGCCGTTGTCCAGCCGGCAGACATCACCACTGATCGTGCGTGTACGGATTGAAGACGGCCCGCAACTGCGTATGTAACACGGACGCCGTCACCCTCGTGGCGCACATCCGCCACTGTTGCGCCCAGCCGTATCCGTATCGGCTGGCCTTCACGATCAAGTTTGGTGAAGTCCACCGGCCCGTTACACATGCCCGCCAGTGTATTCGGGCCGGGCATCGCCTCCGGGATCATGGCTTTCACAATAAAGCGCGCGATGCCGGTGTTGCCCCCAGGGAATATCTGCTCGCCGACTGCGTTCTTCCAGGGGAAAAGTACCTCGGGGGCGTAATTCGCATAGGCGGAGTTCTCATCTGCGGAAGAACCCGCCCAATCTGCGGCAGCCGGCATATAGGTACGGATAAATTCACGGGTCAGGCCGTCCCGCTGCATCAGGTGCTCTTCAAAGCTGATGCGGTCGAGAGCCCGCGAGATTTCATCGCCGTCCACCTTGGGGGGAACAAATGTTTTATTGCCATCGCGCTCTTTCAGCAATTGCTGCTTGGTCGCCTCGGGTAGGGGCGCGCCCGCGAGCCTTTTTCCCCATGCATCGAACAGCCAAAACCCCTCGGGATGGCCGTGGCGTGCGCCAAAAAACATTCCGGAACTCTTGCTGCCCCTGGCGTAGGGAAGTGTGTTGACATCCAGCTCAGGCTGGCCGCCTCCCCATTTCTGGTACTCCAGCGGTTTACCGTCAAAGCCGATGGATTCGTAAAACCTTTGCGTAAGAGAAAGGGGGAGGGAAGGGAAGTATGTGGCCGAACCCTGGCCTGCGATCAGCCGATGTCCATCCACCATGAATTCATTGCGGCGCGCTTCCCCACCGAAGATCGCGTGGTCTTCCAACACCAGGCAGCGTTTCCCGCGCGCGGTCTTTTCCGAAAAGAGATGAGCGGCTGCCAGCCCGCTAATGCCTCCGCCCACCACTACGCAATCGAAGGTTTCTCCGGTGGCTTGCGCCGTCTTGAGCTGCCCGGTATAGAGCCCATCCCGAATGCCGTGACCTGCGGTCATGACCGCGTGCGTGTTGCCATTTGAGGCGGCGTAGTCTCCCACACCGCCGTACCCGTCCCAATCCTCTTGCGCCATCGTGGGCGCGCTGTCCGGCGCGCCGGCGATGAGCTCATGTCCATCGAGGAAATCTGCGCGGGCGATTTCGGCGTCCATGCCTAGCGCGCGGTCTTGTGGTTTTTGCGGCGGAAGTCCCACGTGGTTTCTCCCAGGGGATGTGGTGTACACTTCGACCACTGTACTATAGAACGTTTCTTTACAAAGTTCAGGCGGTTGAGACAATGAAACGCCGACGCTTCCTTCAATGGGCCGGGACCGCTGCTGCTGGCGCGGCGGTGCGCGCTTCCGCCTTCGCGTCCCTGGTTCAGGGTCGGGAAGTCTTCATCACGGTTGGTGACAAATCGCTCGGCGACGGGGCGGCGATCCGCGTACGAACCGGCGAGCAGGTTCGGTTCCGGTTTGTTCATGCCGGCGGTTCGGATGAGGTTCACCTGCATCTGCCAGGTCACCGCTTTACCGTGGTCGCTCTCGACGGATATCCAGTGCCGACACGCGCCGCGGTCGATGTGCTTTCGCTTGTTGCCGGCGAACGCATCCAGGCGATGGTAGAGATGAGCAGGCCTGGAAATTGGATTCTCGGGTCTGTGGACGACGCGGAGCGGACAGGCGGACGCAGCGTTCGCGTTGTTTATGCTGATCAGGATGGCCCTGCGCAGTGGCATCCTCCTGCAATTCTCGATTGGTCCTATGCCCGATTCAGTGGAAGCAATCGTGATGTTGCGCCGCCCGATCAAGCAATTGAAATGCTGCTCGAAAGAAGACCGAGGTTGGGCGTTCATTGGATCATCGATGGCCAGTCTTGTTCGGATATTGACCAGTTGTCTTTTCAGCCGGGGCGTCGATATCGGGTGCGCATGATGAATGCCACGGATGGTGCACAGCCCGTGCAGCTGCCGCAACACAAGTTCGCATTGACGCGAGTCAACCAGGTTCCGGTTTCAGGGATCATCAAAGACACGGTGCGCCTCGAACGTTACAACGTAATCGAAGCAGATGTGCTTGAACGTTTGTAGCGGCGCGGTCTGGCGGGTTGCGCAAAGTCTAAAGGAAGGGCACGGCTTCAGCCGTGTTCCCATGAGCCTGCGGCTCACCCAATGTGATGAAAACCAGGGACAGATCGAATGGCAGGGCAAGAAATGCGGTTTTCGACTGTGCCGTAAATGACACTGCCATACCCGGCTTTAGCCGCTGTTCCCATCCTCTAGATTCTCTTGTGCGCTTGTAAAAAGATGCCCTCAGGGGCTAAAAGCCCTCATTCGTATGCTTTGCTTGTGGCACGGCTGAAGCCGTGCCCTTCCTCCAGAGGCTCTTTTTCAAGAACAAGCGGAAAATGTGTTCACGGGGCTAAACAGTCACAAGCCGCTGGAGAAGCAGCCACCAGGGCTAAAGCCCCGAATTTATGTAGCCGGCGTTTGCGCGGGTTTGAAAACCCGCTCCCCCGGACTGAAGTCCGGGGCTGGCACCCAACAAACTTGTCCAAAATGGGTTTTGTAGAGGACGATGATAGCCTCTTTACCGGAGAAGAAACCGCAGGTCCCTCCACTACGCTTCCCCGGATTTCCTGTCGAGACTAGTGGCGTTGATCATCTTCATGCGGTTTCCTTTACGGGAAACCGCACCCGTGGTCCTGGCAAGTGCCGCGAAGCAGGAAATCCGGGTACGCTCCGGTCGGGATGACAATCCAGCAACCTGATTCGCTTATGGCCGCTTGCAGCACTCGTTCGACCAATGAAATCAACGCGCAGGGTCCATTCATCCGCTAATTTGGACAGCTCTGGGCACCCAAAGCGGATTACGCGAAGGTGCGTGCCCTTCCAGCAATTCAATCTTGTTTCGGGATAGAAGGGGTGCGCATGGCAGAAGCCGCCGCGCGTAACATCCGGGCGATATCTTTCGACGTGGAAAGATGTATCGACTTTACCGGCGCACCCAAAGGAGGGAGAGCATGCTGCTGATTTGCAGTCTGCCCTCCACCCGCATAGCTGGCAATGGCGCGAAAGTGTTAGGACGTGGATACGCCAGGAAGAAAACGATAACCGACACCACGCACCGTCTCCAGAAAAACCGGCTCGGCGGGATTGTCTTCAATGTACCGGCGCAAACGCACCATGAAATTATCGATAGCCCGGGTGTCTGTATCCTCACGCACTCGCCAGACCTGTTCCAACAGCTCCTTGCGCGAGATGATGCGGCCCTGATTGAGAACCAGGTAACGCAACAGGTCCGATTCCATTAGGGTGAGCCGGATCGTCTTCTCCGGAGTGGTGAGCTCGAGCGAAGCGAAGTCGATGGTGCGTCCGGCAAAGGCGAAGGTAGACGGGGAACCTGCGGTCCGCTCCGGCTGCGCCGGCGGGGCAGCAACCTCGGGTCGTTGCCACGCCATACGCCGCAAAAGACCGTTGAGACGAGCCAGCAGGATAGCAAGGTCAAACGGCTTGGGCAGATAATCGTCGGCCCCGGCGTCGAACCCATTGAGTACATCCTCGGGCCGGCCACGGGCGGTGAGCATGAGAATGGGAACGAAATTCTGTTGCGCTCGTAGTTCCGCTGCGACCGAAAAGCCATCCCGCCCCGGGAGCATCACGTCGAGGATGATCGCATCGATGGGCTCGGCGGCAATCATCTCCAGGGCAGTTTCGCCATCGACTGCGAGCTGAGCAGTGTAGCCCTCCGCGCGCAGGTTAAACAGCAGACCCTGCGCCAGGTGGGCCTCATCTTCTACCACCAATATATTGGCGCTCACTTGAGCCCCTTTGCCAGCGCGCGCGGGAGCTGCAGCCGTATGGTGGAGCCGCGGCCTTCTCCTTCTGATTCGGCGACCACGTCTCCGCCATGCTGGCGAGCAATCGACCGGACCAGGAATAGGCCAAGGCCGGTCCCCTGGATGCGGAAGACATTGCGCGCCGGCACCCGGTAGAAGCGCCTGAAGATGCGTTTCAGATGTAAGGGGGCTATGCCCAATCCGTGATCGGAAACCGAGAGCATGATCCAGGCCTCGCCGTCGAGGGCCAGCTTTACCTCCAGTTGCGGTCCTTGCGGGGAATACTTGACCGCATTATCGAGAATGTTGAGGACAGCCGTGCGCA
>Ga0302180_10004167_pt1 | contig 10781 bp, 4 predicted proteins | sample I_Palsa_E3_2_FD_200575 | JGI IMG/M metagenome (GOLD analysis project Ga0302180, IMG submission 200575) | Peat permafrost microbial communities from Stordalen Mire near Abisko, Sweden - I_Palsa_E3_2 | ecosystem: Environmental > Terrestrial > Soil > Palsa > Peat permafrost | place: Sweden: Abisko... | reverse complement strand
CATCATTGGCCTGATGGACCCTGCGCACGGGCCGTTTGTCCATCAAGCGTGGTGGTGGCGCACGCAGCACAGCATTCACGAGAAGTGCAAGAATTTTGAACCGATTCCTAACGGCTTTCGTATGAGCCCCCACACACCCAGCTCGAACTCTGCTCCCTACAAACTGCTGCGCCTCTACGCCGACGCCGAATCCATCACCACCACCATCGACTTTGTCCTGCCCAACATCCGCACTGAAACTATTCGCGCGGGAAAGTATTGGTTCTCCAGCCTCACCACGGTGACCCCAATCTCGCGCAACCTCTGCCGCATCGACGTAGCCGCTGCCTGGAATATTTTTCGCTGGATGCCCTTCGGCCCCGACTTGCTGGAATTCGTCTTCGCAAAATTTGTCGAGCAGGACCGCCGCACCATGGAGATGCAAGCCGAAGGTCTGAAACACAATCCGCACCTGATGCTGATCGACGATGCCGACCGCCCCGCGAAATGGTACTTCCAGCTAAAGGCCGCGCACCTGGAAGCGAAGAGATCGGGCGGCGAGATGAAACATCCAATGGCAGGGCCAGTTACGTTGAAGTGGAGCAGCTAGAAGCCGGCTGTTCGTGCGCCTGCTTTGACGTTCTGGACATAGCATCCCTCGTGGATGGCCTCGCGTCGCCGTCAGTCTTACTACCCTCCAGTTCACCGTTTCGTGACGGACGAAACAGATCGCTAATGCGGGGCGAGGACAAGCGGGTTGTCCGGCATCTTCACTGATGTAACGAATTCTCTTCCACCTGCACTATCCAACAATCGTGCTTCGCGTAAGTCCTCGCGTGGGCCGGGGCAGTTTCGAAGCTGAGTGCGGGCCATGGCGGAGACTCCATCCTCGACAACACAGGATCGCGGCGCTTCCAGTCCCGGCAATTCGCCGTTTGCCGCACCGCAGATTAGCCTGCCCAAGGGTGGCGGGGCGATCAGCGGCATCGGGGAAAAATTTGCGGCCAATGCGGCAACGGGCACGGGCGCGCTCACGGTTCCCATCGCTCTAAGCCCCGGACGTTCCGGCTTCGGACCGAAACTGACATTGTCCTACGACTCGGGTTCGGGAAACGGTCCGTTCGGCCTAGGCTGGAGCCTGGGCCTGCCCTCGATCACGCGCAAGACCGATAAAGGATTGCCGCGCTACTGCGACGGCGAAGAATCTGACGTCTTTATTTTGTCCGGTGCGGAAGATCTGGTGCCTGCGCTTCATCAAAATGAAGAAGCAGAATGGATCGATGACGAGTTCGAGCGCGAGGGCTATCGAGTAAAACGTTATCGCCCGCGGATCGAAGGGCTGTTCGCGCGCATCGAACGCTGGACGCGCATGCGAGATGGTGACGCGCACTGGCGGTCAATTTCGAAAGACAACATCCTAACGGTGTATGGCCGCGATTTGCATTCGCGAATTTTCGATCCCTGCAATTTCCATCACACCTTCAGTTGGCTGATCTGCGAAACCTACGACGACAAGGGCAACGCGGTCGTCTACGAATACGCCGCCGAGAACGGTGCCGGCGTCGATCTCGGCCGGCCAAATGAGCGCAACCGGCAGCGCACCGCGAACCGGTATCTCAAGCGCATTCGCTATGGCAACCGGCGTCCATTGTTGCTCGACTCTACCGTGCCCAGCTTTCGTGCTCCTTATACTAAGGTTGTGGATCTCGCCGCCGCCGATTGGATGTTCGAGGCGGTAATGGACTACGGCGAAGGGCATTACCGGCAGCAGTCGCGAGATGTGCACGGACGGATTTCGGTTCATGCAACGCCCCAGCCACAACCCGATCACACCTGGCCCGTGCGTAAAGATCCATTTTCCAATTACCGTTCAGGCTTTGAAGTGCGCACCTATCGCCTGTGCCGGCGCGTGCTGATGTTCCACCACTTTCCGGAAGAGCTTGGGGCGAATGATTACTTGGTTCGATCCACCGAGTTCGAATATCACGAAAAGCCGGTCGGCTCCTTTATCTCGCGCATCACGCAATCCGGCTATACGCTGGAGAAAGACCTCGCCTATCGCAAGAAGTCTCTCCCACCGCTCGATCTCGCCTACACTTCCAGTCCGCTGGAAAGAGCCGATTCGCCCGAATTCAATGTGCGGGAGGCGGACCCGGAGAATCTGCCCGCGGGCATCGACGGCGACAGCTATAAGTGGCTGGATCTGGACGGCGAAGGCATCTCCGGCGTGCTGGTGGAGCAGGGAGATGCATGGTTTTACAAACGCAACGCCGGGGGCGGGCACTTTCGCCCCACGGAGGTTGTAACGCGGGTTCCATCTCTCGCGGCGCTGACTCAGGGGAAGCAGCAACTTCTCGATCTTGCCGGAGACGGTAATCTCGACCTGGTTCAGCTCAACTCTCCGACTCCGGGATTTTACGAGCGCACGCTCGATGCCGGCTGGGGAATCTTTCGCGCCTTCCAGTCTTTGCCTGTTCTCGATTGGAACGATCCCAACCTGCGGTTTGTCGATATCACGGGAGATGGAATTGCCGACGTTCTCATCACTGAGAACGACGCCTTCACCTGGCATCCGTCTTTCTTGAACGAGGGTTTCGGCCCCGCCGTCCGCGTGCCCGTTTCCATTGACGAGCGCGAGGGGCCGCATGTGGTCTTTGCCGATGGCACGCAATCCGTTTATCTGGCGGATATGTCGGGCGATGGACTCGCCGATATCGTGCGCGTTCGCAATGGCGAGGTCTGCTATTGGCCCAACCTCGGGTATGGAAAGTTTGGCCGCAAGGTCACCATGGATAACTCGCCGTGGTTTGACGATTCGGATCTGTTCGATCAGAAGCGAGTGCAACTGGCCGACTCCGACGGCTCCGGAACGACTGACATTTTTTATCTGGGCAGCGACGGAGTTCAAATCTTTCTGAACCATGCCGGTAATGGTTTCTCCGAGGCACGCGTTCTGTCGCAATTCGCCGCCGACAACGATCTGACCTCCGTGTCGGTCGTCGATTTCCTGGGGCGTGGAACTGCCTGCTTGCTTTGGTCCTCAGCCCTGCCCGCCGATTCGCGTCGCCCCCTGCGCTATGTCGATCTGATGCAAGGTCAGAAGCCAAATCTGTTGACGAGCGTGCTCAACAATCTGGGATCGGAGACGCGAATCGAATACGCTTCGTCCACGGAGTTCTATCTTGCGGACGAAGCCGCGGGAACTCCCTGGGTCACGCGCCTGCCCTTTCCTGTTCACGTCGTGAAGCGCGTGGAAACCTACGACTACGTCAGCCGCAACCGTTTTGTTTCCTCCTATAGCTATCATCACGGCTTCTTCGATGGATTGGAGCGCGAGTTCCGCGGGTTCGGCAGGGTCGATCAGTTGGATACGGAGGAGTTCGCGTCGCTCAACGCCTCCGCTGCATTCCCCACCGGCGAGAACTTCCGCGGGGATTCCAACGTCCCCCCTGTCCTCACCAAGACATGGTTCCACACAGGAGTGTATTTAGGGAGCGGCCAGGTCTCGCGGCACATGGACCACGAATACTACCGCGAACTGGGGCTGGATGCGGAGCAGCGCGAAGCCATGCTCTTGCCTGACACCCTGTTGCCCGCTCAGGTCACAGCGGAAGAAGCACGAGAAGCTTGCCGCGCGCTAAAAGGTTCGACTTTACGGCAGGAGGTCTACGCGCTGGATCGAAGCGAAGAAGCGCGTCGGCCTTACAGCGTTTCCGAAAGCAACTGCAATATTCGTCGTTTGCAGCCGCGCGCACAAAACCGGCATGGGGTGTTTTTTACTCATCCGCGAGAGAATATGTCGTTCAACTACGAGCGCAAGCTCTACAACGTTGACGGTTGTCGCCGCGCCGATCCCCGCGTCACGCACGAAGCGACGCTGGAAGTTGACGAGTACGGAAACGTTCTGCGGTCCGTGAGGGTGGGTTATGGCCGGCGATTTCTCGATCGCTCTGCGATTTTGGACGAAGCCGATCGGGCGAAGCAATCCCAACCTTTGCTCACGCTGACAGAAAACATCTACAGCAACGCGGTTCAATTGCCCGACGCATATCGCACTCCTGCGCCCGCCGAGGCGCTCCTGTATCAATTGATCCACTGTCGTCCCGACGCGCGGTTTTCGGGAGTCACAAATCTCTTTCGCTTCCTCGAACTCGAGATCAAAACCGCGGTCGCCGGCGATGGGAGGCACGATCTGCCGTTTGAAGACATCGACGCCCGCGGCGCCACGGAAGACGTGCCTTACCGCCGCCTTTTCAAGCGCAGCCGCATGATCTATCGTGCCGATGCGCTTAATCGCCTGTTGCCTCTGGGTACGCTCGAACCGCTCGCGCTGCCCGGGGAGAACTATCAACTGCTCTTCACGCCCGGGCTGGTCCAAGACGTGTATCGGCGTTGGTGTCCAGACGGGACGACTGAAAACTTACTACCCGATCCAGCCGGGGTTCTGGGCGAGTGCGGTGGTTACGTCGATCTCGATGGCGACGGCCACTGGTGGGCTCCCTCTGGACGCATGTTCTATTCGTCGCATGCGACCGACAGTGCGCCAGAGGAATTGGAGTATGCACAAAGTCATTTCTTTCTCGCCCGTCGATTTCGCGATCCCTACGGAAATGTGTCGCTTGTCAAGTACGACATTCACGATCTGGCCCCCGTCGAATCGCGGGATCCGGTGGGCAATAGCACACTCGCCGCCCTGGATTATCGCGTCCTCTCGCCGTATCTCATGACGGACGCGAACGGGAACCGCTCTCAACTCTCCTTCGATGCGCTGGGCATGGTCGCTGGCACGGCAGTGATGGGTAAGGAAGGCGAGGGTCAAGGCGACTCGCTGGAAGGCTTCACCTCCGATCTGGACGATCATATTATCCGGGAACATATTCGCGATCCCTTACACGATCCCTGGCAGATTTTGCAAGGCGCGACGTCACGCCTGGTCTACGACCTGTTCGCGTTTGCGCGGACCCGGAATTCTCCGCAGCCTCAGCCCGCGATTGTTTACACCCTTACTCGTGAAACTCATAAGGCCGACCTGCTCCCGGGGCAGAAAACCAAAGTTCAACACTCGTTTTCCTACTCCGACGGCTTTAGCCGCGAGATTCAGAAAAAGTTGCAGGCGGAGTCGGGACCGCTGACGGATGGCGGCGCGGAGTCGAACCCGCGCTGGGTCGGCAGTGGCTGGGTCATCTTCAACAACAAGGGCAAACCGGTCCGGCAATACGAGCCTTTCTTCAGTGCGACACAGGAATTCGAATTCGCCCGCATGGCCGGCGTGAGTCCGGTTCTGTTTTATGACCCGGTGGGGCGTGTGGTGGCCACGCTGCACCCCAATCACACGTATGAAAAGGTGGTCTTCGATCCTTGGCGGCAGGAGACGTGGGACGTCAACGACACCGTGCTGCTCAATCCCGTGGACGATCCAGATGTTGGAGAGTTCTTCTCCGCATTGCCCAACTCCGACTACTTACCCACGTGGTACCGGCAACGTGAGAACGGGGACTTGGGACTCGAGGAAAAGGAAGCCGCAGTCAAAACTGCGGTCCATGCGGGCACTCCGGTGGCTTCCTTCTTCGACACGCTCGGCCGCGCCTTTCTTAACGTCGCTCAGAACAGGTTCTTGCGCGACGGAGTTCCAATTGAAGAGCGGTTTATGACGCGGCTGGTTCTCGATATCGAAGGCAATCGGCGAGCTGTGATCGATGCGCTCGACCGGAAGATCATGGCGTACGACTACGACATGAACCAGTCCAAAATCCATCAGAACAGCGCCGACGCGGGCGAACGCTGGACCCTCAACGATGCCACGGCCAAGGTTCTGCTGACGTGGGACAGCCGCGGTCATCGCCTGCGCCGGGAGTACGATGCCGTCCGGCGGCCCCTCAACCTAATGGTTCGAATTGGCGAGCGCGACGAGTTACTGGCCGAGAAAATTCTCTACGGCGAGGGCGTCGCGGAAGATCGCGCGCTCAATCTGCGGGGCAAAGTCTTCCGCCAAAACGATGCAGCCGGCGCCGTGACCGACGAGGCTTACGACTTCAAGGGCAACCTGTTGTCCGGCACTCGCCAGTTGCTCGCGGAATATAAGGAGGAGGTGGATTGGTCAAAAACTCCGAAACTTGAAAGCCAGATATTCAGGAGCACTACCACTTACGACGCGCTTAACCGTCCGCTCACGATGACCATGCCGGATGGAAGCATTGTCCGGCCCGGCTATAACGAGGCCAATCTTCTGGAGCGGCTCGATGGAAATGTTCGCGGCGCTTCCGACGCGACAACTTTCGTAAGCAATTTCGATTATGACGCCAAGGGCCAGCGTGTGCTGATTGAGTATGGAAACGGCGCGCGCACGAATTACGCGTACGACCCTCTGACTTTTCGTCTGGCGCATTGCACAACGACCCGCTCCACCGACCATGCCGAACTGCAAGACCTCAGCTACACCCACGATCCCGCCGGCAACATCACTTCCATCCGCGATCAGGCGCAGGAAACCGTTTATTTCAAGAACCAGGTGGTGGCGGCCAGCAACCAGTACGTCTATGACGCGGTGTACCGGTTGATTCACGCCCATGGCCGCGAACTGATCGGCCTACTCCATGAGCCGCAAACGACATTCGATGATGCGCCGCGCATGAATCAGCCGCTGCCCACCGACGGTCAGGCCATGCGCCGTTATCGCGAATCGTACGAATACGACGCGGTGGGAAATTTCGTGGCGATGATTCACCGCGCCGCCGACGGCAATTGGACCCGCCGTTATTTCTACGATGACGCTCATCCCGCCAACAACCGGCTCACCCGCACAAATGTGGGAGAAGTCGCCGAGGCCTATGCCTACGACGCCGACGGCAACATGACCCGAATGCCGCATCTTCCCGCGATGGAATGGGATTTCAAAGATCAACTGCACGGCACGCAGCGCCAGGTGGTCGACGGCCCCGGCGAGAGGACCTATTACGTTTACGATTCGGCGGGCGTCAGGGTGCGCAAAGTCACGGAAGCGGCGGGCGGTGGAAAGAAGAAGGAACGCGTCTATCTTGGTGGGTTTGAGATTTACCGCGAATTCGGCGTAGAGCACACCATAACCCTGGAGCGCGAGACGCTCCACATCATGGCCGACAAGAAGTGTATCGCGCTCGTCGAGACCAAGACAGTAGATGCAGAAGAGATTCCTAAAGACGCGAAGCGCTCGCTCGCTCGCTATCAATACGATAACCACTTGGGATCGGTCGCGCTGGAATTGGACGAGAACGCTGCCATCATCTCCTATGAGGAGTATTACCCCTATGGCAGCACGTCGCTGCAATCGGTGCGAAGAAACCGTGAGGTCAGCCCCAAGCGCTACCGCTACACAGGTAAAGAACGCGACGACGAAAGCGGGCTCTATTACAACGGAGCGCGCTATTTAGCCGTATGGCTGGGTCGCTGGATCAACACCGATCCGGTCGGGGCGAAAGATTCGCCAAATCTCTACCTCTACGTGTTGGACAACCCCATCATTCTCCGCGACTCGGACGGTCGCGAGCCCGAGGGCTATTACATATCGCCGGGCCGCCCGGGTAATCAGCCCTGGCAGTATTTCATGGGTTCGGCGGCGCATCGGTTGATTGCCTATCACTACGGTTACAATCATCCCGATGACGATGTCTATTCCAATTTCGTCACCATACCAGCCATCCTCCAGCAGTCCGGCACCGGCGATCCCAGCAAGGTGTCTCCAGCCCGTCAAGGGCTCAAACCCGATATTACGAACACCACCACGCGCGTAGTGTTCGAGATAAAGCCGTGGAATCCGGAAGGTCTGGAAGCTGGGCGCAAGCAAGTGGCGGAGTATCAGAAGGGCTTGAATGAAGGTGCGCCAGCCAACCGACCCTACAGCCTGGGCACCGGCTATAGTGGAGAGCTTGGGATTAAGTTTGCAGACGGCGTGGCCGCTTGGCGCCTTCGATGGCAGACTACAGAAAGCGGCGTCGTGCAGTACCGCTGGGAGAAATTGAATCCCAAGGACCAGAGTATGAAAGCCTACAAGGAAGCCTACGACAATAACCAGTGGGTTGACGTTTCAGAGGCTGAGATGGCTCAATACGCCGAAGCCGTAAATGCCGCTGTGGAGAAGTTGGTGGGTCATCGCGAAACGCTGCAAAGCGTAAGAAACATATTTGGCATTGGGATCGACATTCTGGGCACGATTGCTACCTCTCTGTTGAGCGCCGCTATGTTTTCCATGATGGGAGGGCAATCGAGCGGCGCACAAAAGGCTCCCACGGCGGCTCCGGCTCCATCGCTGCCCGCCGCGCCGCCAGCTGCGCCGCCCGCCGCGCCTCCCGGCAAACTGATACCGTTTCCGGCGCCCCAGCCCGCCCCCCCGGTCGTACCATCGGTGCCGTTGCGAAAGGCCGGATAGCAGGAGAGAGAATGTCGAGAACACTCTACCAATCCACCTCCGGTCCCCTTTTCGCGGAATTCCTCAATGGTACGTTTGCGTCGGTGAAGAAAAGGGTAGACGCCATAGCCAAAAAGTGGGCGACCCGGTACCGGCAGGACGGAAGCTTTCCAGAAGCTTCCGAGCTGGCAGTGGATCCAGGGTCAACAATTCTTACCAATGACCTTTCGGATTTGGTCCGCAGCCAGACGCTATGGCGCACCTATTTCGTCCGCGCCCTTGGAAGTGGCATCAGTCAGGCTCTCCAGTGGAAGGACCATGAGCGGGTTTCCTCCGTCTTCGAGAAATCGGTGATCGGCACGGCCTGGGGATCGCTTGACTTCGCCCTCGGCCATGTCGCTCCCAACTCACGGGAGAATGTTGCAAACCGTCTCGAATCCCTGATTCGCTTTTGGCCCGAACTCGACACTTTGCAATATCGCGACCGGGACGCCGCAGTCGACGTTAGCCTTTCGCAGATCGTAAGCCGCCATTTCGATCTGTTGCTTCAGCAATGGTCCGGGAGCGTGCGCGCTGAAACTCCAGAGGCGATCTTGAGTGCCGTGAGTGAACTGCGCAAAGCATCTCGCACGGAATTGGATCAGGCGGTGCGCGACATTATGTTCCGCCTGGCAGGCGCCGATCCCCGGGTTAAGAATCGCGGGGCTCTAACCGACCGCTCCTTTTTCGATGACCTTTGGTCGCGAACTTTGACCGACAAGGAGCAAGAAGGACTCACCGGTTTCCACGTCGGTGACCTCAAGCGTGCGCTTTACATTCTGGACGAACAATCGACCACTTCTCCTTCGCTTTAGCTGCCACTCGTTCCAGCTAGGCGTCCCTCAAAAAGTCGCACGTCTGCCTCGATGCGTTCGAAGAAAAAATGCCCGGCAAACTTAGGCGCGAAGTGAAACGAATTGTGCTCCTTTGGCACTATCCAACAGTTGAGCTTCAATTGGAAACCTCGGTTGCGCCGGGGCATTTCAAGAACGCCGTGGGATCGTGCGGAAATATTTCTCTTCCAGACAAGGTCGCAGCGGCCAGATCTCGGAAAGTTCGCCGCGCGCATGACTAGCTTTCCTCGAATATTGCTGCCGTTGTGGAGGAGTTAAAGTCAGTTCTTTCCCGGTGGCGCGCTTGGTCGATAGATCTCGATCGGCCTAAAGCGGCGACCGCCGGGTAATCGTGAAAGCCCGCTGCAAGGAGAGTCCATGACGCCCAAAATAGCGCATCACCTCAACAAACCCATTCTGGTTTCGATTCCCGCGCTGTTCGAAGACGGAAAGTGCAGGCCGTTCACGCTGCTGGGCGGGGAACTGCACGGGCTCTGGCTGGACTCGGCAGAATTAGCCGAACGGTTAATGCCGGACGATCGCGGCGACTATGCGTCCACGACCGTTGCCGTCTTCGTTCCCTTCGCGCAGATTGCCGGAGTCATGGTAGTCACGGGAGTTTCAGCCGCGCCCCCGTCGAGCGCCGGCGGCGACAAACCAATCGTTAGTGCCCGACCACCCGCGCACGCAAAGGGCCCGGCTGGAAGAAGGGCTGCAAACGGATTGAAGCGCAAAAGGTGACGCGGCATTGTTAAGGGTCCAGTCAGATCGAAAAGCTCATGCGGATGCAGTCCCTCAGCTGTCCGGGTTTAGCGGAGCGGCTTGCGCATGCGATCTGAGTCATTGCGGCTTGCAGGGAGTACAGCAGAACACTCGGCAAGAAAGAAGGGAACATGTCCAACTTAATCGTCATTCGCATTACTCCACAGTCGCCGGTGGACGCGAATACTTTCACCAATTATCTGAGCGCCTTAGGTGGTCTGACAATTACGGCCTTCGATCTGTCCTTTGATGCCGTCGATAACCAGCCGCAAGGAACGCAAATTGGTTCGGCATCGTATATAGCCGCGACGCCAGGCGGAGGGTGGAACACGCAACCCGATGGCACCGTCAATTCGACCAATCCGCCCAACTACCCCTCGGGCATCGTGAATGGCATCGTGCAGAACGTAGACTTCATCCCTACCACCATCCTTGGGCCGCCCTTGGGCCCGACGTTCTATCAACTCGAATCGGTCGCCACGGCCATTATCGAGATTCCATCTCCTCCAATATTCGAAAATCTCAGGTTGCAGGTGCAGTGGGGATCGCAGGCTGTTCCCATCAACCTGGACTATTACGATGTCTCGCTCGACAACGGCCCCACGCCGGACCTCACCACGTGGAGCCCGACGCCGATTGGCGTGAACCCCGAGCAAGATTTGTGGGCGCTGCTTTCACCGAGTTTGTACATTGCGCTGCCCGCGCCACCTTCGGCCGCGAACCCCTTGACCTTGCAACTGCCGAGCGATGGCACCCCGCCCCCCTTCGACGAATTGCTGGCCGCCGTG
>Ga0302180_10004166_pt1 | contig 10784 bp, 9 predicted proteins | sample I_Palsa_E3_2_FD_200575 | JGI IMG/M metagenome (GOLD analysis project Ga0302180, IMG submission 200575) | Peat permafrost microbial communities from Stordalen Mire near Abisko, Sweden - I_Palsa_E3_2 | ecosystem: Environmental > Terrestrial > Soil > Palsa > Peat permafrost | place: Sweden: Abisko... | reverse complement strand
CGCGGGCGTCTGGGGAACCAACGGAATCTGGCCAGCCGATGGAATGGCCGGCACGGAAGGCAGCGGCATGCCCAATTCCGGCAGCCGGGTTTCGAAGGCCGGCATGTCAGGCGCGGATGCAGCCTGTTCAGGTTGCGCGCGGAAGAACTCGTTGGCCATCCGGGTCAACATAGCTACATCCGGCAGTCCAGCCGGCAGGTCTGTCTTCATCCGGTCCGCAGACGCCGCCGCTTGGTCCTGATCACTTGTACTCATGGTATTGTCCGACTTCTACATTCTCGAGCACACCCAGCGCGTCTTCGACGAGCACGGCCGCAGAGCAGTAGAGCGATACCAGGTAAGAGGCGATCGAGTTGCGCCCAATACCCATAAAGCGAACCGAAAGTCCCGGGGTCTGTTCCCCTGGAAGCCCGGGCTGAAACAGTCCCACTACGCCCTGTTTTCTCTCCCCGGTGCGCATCAAGAGGATGTTCGTCTTCCCTGCCCCATCAATGTTCAGCTTGTCCGACGGGATCAGCGGAATGCCTCGCCAGGTCAGGAACGGCGACCCAAAAATCGTCGCTGTCGGCGGAGGAACTCCCCGGTAGGTGCACTCTCTTCCGAACGCGGCAATCGCTCTCGGGTGCGCCAGGAAGAACGCCGGCTCCTTCCAAATGAGCGAAAGCAGTTCATCCATGTCGTCCGGGGTGGGCGCTCCACCGCGCACCGGAAGCTTGAATGCAGGATCGACATTATTCAACAGGCCGTAATCGGCGTTGTTGATCAACTCGGCTTCCTGGCGCTCTTTCACCTTCTCGATCGTCAGCCGCAGCTGCTCCCGAACCTGGTCATGGGGATGACTAAACAGGTCGGAGACCCGGGTGTGAACATCCACAATCGTCGAGATCGCACTGAGCGTATATTCGCGCGGATTCTCTACATAATCGACGAAGGTTTCAGGCAGCATCCGCTCATCACGCGACCCGCAGTCGACCGCAATATCCTGGTCGTTCTTGACCTTGTTAACCCGATAAGTACCCGATTCGACCGGAACCCATCCCAGCAACTGAACCAGCCAACGCGGAGTAATGGCTGTGAGCTGGGGTGCTGTTTTGGTTGTATTTGCTAACTGCCTTGCTGCGCGATCGCCTAATGCCATAAGCCTTCCTTCGTCACATCACAGGCATCATAGGCGTCTTTCCACTCCCCCTGGAATCACGAATATGTGAAATTCATGGGGCTTCGGCAAACAAACATAGGGCGAGAAAGCTTTATGACCTCATAATTTAAGGACAACAGTTTCGCTGTGAGTGACACGGAAAGGTGACTGGCTTGATACATCCATCCCTCGACGACATCGATTGCGAAATCCTGGCCGAGCTTCAGGCCAACGCGCGTATTGCGTTTGCGGAGCTCGGACGAAGAGTCGGATTGTCTACCCCCGCGGTGATCGAAAGGGTTCATCGTCTGGAGGAAAGCAAGGTCATCCTTGGCTATAGGACCCTGGTCGATCCCGCCCAGGTGGGGCTGCCAGTGCGGGCGTTTGTTCATGTGTCGGTGGCGGGAGACAAGCTGGCGAAATTTGCCGCTGCGGTGCGCGGTCTTCCCGAAGTGTTGGAGTGTCACCGAGTGACCGGCGCGGAATCGTTCATTGTGCAGGTCGCGGTTCGCGACGTGAGACATATGGAAGAAGTGATTGATTCCATGATGCCCTACGTATCGACCAACACTTCCATGGTTCTGGCATCGCCTGTGCCCTGGAACAGCGTCCTCCCGGCCTCGCGCTACGGCAAGAAGCCGCGACAGCGGAAGCCGGATACGTAATGTACAACTAACGTGCGCCGGTATGGCGCGATGGCTACCTTCCCAATGGCGCGTTGGTTTGTTACACCAGTAACCGTCGGCATGCAAGGAGGGTTCATGAAATTCAGCACGATTGCGATAGGGTCAGCAACACTTTTTTTGATTGCTGCGGCAGTAGCTCAAACCGCACCACCCCCGGGAACTGCGGGGCAGCGTAAAGCCAACCAACAGGCGCGAATCGCCCAGGGCGTCAAGAGCGGTCAGTTGACGGCTCACGAAACCGCCAACCTGGAAACTCGAGAGTCTAGCGTTAATAAAGAAGAGCGTAACATGCGCGCAGCCGACAACGGGAAGCTCACCGCTGCCGACCGCACCGCGCTGAATAACCGTCAGAACAAGATTTCCAATTCCATTTACAAAGACAAGCACAACGCCGCTACCCAGAAGTAGCCTCACCTGGCCGGAGAACCCAGGTCTCAAAGGCGAGACCTGGGCCACCCATCTCAGCGGATCCGCCTGACGGCCCCTTCCCCAGGTTGTAAACTGGTAGTGAGGGATCTATGGCTCAGGTGGAACGTAGAAAGTCCGTGACAGTTACGGTGGGCAATGTGCGCGTGGGGTCTTCCGCGCCGGTCGTGGTGCAGTCGATGACCAATACCGATACCGCCGATGTGCGCAGCACCGTTCAGCAGGTTGCCGCGCTGGCCACCGCGGGCTCGGAATTGGTGCGGGTGACGGTCAATAACGACGCCGCAGCCGCAGCCCTGCCGGCAATTGTCGAGGGCCTGGCGAAGTTGGGGATCGAGGTCCCCATCGTAGGAGATTTCCACTACAACGGGCACCTGTTGCTGAAGAAGTATCCCGAGTGCGCGCGTGCTCTGGCCAAGTACCGCATCAATCCGGGCAATGTATCCATCGGACGCAAAGACGACGACAACTTTCGCACCATGATCGAGTGCGCCGTAGAGAACCAAAAGCCGGTGCGGATCGGCGTCAACTGGGGTTCGCTGGACCAGGCCCTGTTGACCCGGATGATGGACGAGAACTCCAAAAAGGCCCAACCTGCGGAAGCCCGGGACGTGATGATTGAGGCCATGTTAGTGAGCGCAATCGAGTCGGCGCGAGCGGCCGAACGCTATGGGCTGCGCCACGACCAGATCATTCTGAGCGCCAAGGTAAGTGGGGTTCGCGACCTGATCGAAGTGTACGAATTGATGGCTGCGCGTTGCGATTACGCGTTGCATCTGGGGCTTACCGAAGCCGGTATGAGCATGAAAGGCATCGTCGCTTCGACCGCCGGCCTGGCTCCCCTGCTGCTCAAGGGCATCGGCGACACCATCCGCGTTTCTCTCACCCCAAAACCCGGCGGCGACCGCACGGAAGAAGTGCAGGTAGCGCAACAAATACTGCAATCTGTTGGTATCCGCAGCTTTGCTCCCCAGGTGACTGCCTGCCCAGGCTGCGGGCGAACCAGCAGCACTTACTTTCAGGAATTGACGCAGGACATTCAGGGATACGTGCGCGCCAGCATGCCGGTTTGGCGCGAGCGCTACCCCGGAGTGGAACAACTCAAGCTGGCAGTCATGGGTTGCGTGGTCAATGGGCCGGGTGAGTCCAAGCACGCCAATATCGGGATTTCACTCCCCGGCACATTTGAAGATCCCGTGGCCCCGGTCTACGTAGACGGACGGCTGATGACCACCCTGCGCGGGGATGACATCGTGAACGATTTCAAGAAAATTCTCGACGACTATATCCAGGCGCGCTACGGCAGTGCCAGCTCCCAGCAAGAGCAGCTGATCGAGGTTCGATAACCGCCTAAGGCAGCTCGATCCAAGTGGTAGGATGAAAATGGCGAAGCCTTTCGTCCAGGATCAAATATTTGTCTAGTAGCTCGCGAAGACCATCCTCTGAAGGGTTTCTGTTGGGGTTCTGGAGGAAGGCGATCACGCTGCTGAACCTTCCGATCATTCTGCTCGACTATCTCCGATCGGAAACCGGGCATGAGTTCGGGATAAGTTTAACCAGCAAAATCTGGCTTATCTTCACCATGGCGCGCAATAACCGCCGCATCCCGACCGCCTCTCATTTCACTGAACATTTGATCATGGCCACACAGATACTCCGTGTGCCTCGTTCGATCGAGGGGTGCGTGGTGGAATGTGGCTCCTATAAGGGCGGGAGCGCGGCCAACTTGTCGCTGATCTGCGATTTATGCAATCGCAAATTGGAAATCTTCGACTCATTTGCCGGTCTTCCTGAACCTTCCACCAGCGACAAGAGCCATGTTCTGGTCAATTTTCAGGAGATTCATACCTACGAAAAGGGAGCTTTCCGGGGTCCCTTGGATGAAGTGAAGGGAAACATTTCGAAGTTTGGAAAAATATCGGCTTGTCACTTCAACGTGGGGTATTTTGACCAGACATTGCCGCATTTTTCCCAGAAATGCGCACTGATATTTTTAGATGTCGATCTGGTCGATTCCCTGGAGACCTGCTTCACCTACCTTTGGCCGCTGCTGCAGGATGGGTGTTATTTGTTTACCCACGAAGCCCACCATACGGAGATTGCGCGCTTTTTCTTTTCGGAAGAATGGTGGAGAGCTCATCTGCATTGTGGGGCTCCCGGGCTCATTGGTGCAGGCACCGGTCTTGGCCTTCTGCCAAGTCCTGGCGGGTTTAAGAGCCACCTGGGTTACACCGTTAAGAACCCGGAGACCCATGATTTTACGTTGGCCCCGCAATACTAGGTCGGCAGAAGGTTGATTGGTGTTCCGGCTAGGACCTATTGCGAGGAGAACCCAGGTCTCCTAAGGAACAAGTCTGCTTTCCGTGGGAGGTCAGGGGGCGAGACCTGACTATCCCACCCTTCGCAAAAGAACGCGAAGGATGGGGCACCCGTCGATCAGTGGTGGAGGGGATAGAGCCCAAAAGCCCGTTCAACTTTCGTCCGTGCCGGCTGCGGAAGACGGTCGAATTCATTTGCCTGGCTGGTCTTTCCCAAGCTCCTCGAAGAATAGGATGATCGATTCAATTCCCTTGTAGAAATTGGAGATGTGGAACTTTTCGTTGGGCGCGTGCAGGTTGTCGTCCGGCAGACCGAAACCCATCATCACCGTGGGAATCCTCAGGTGACGCTCGAAATCTCCCACAATGGGCACCGAGCCGCCAGATCGGATGAAAACCGTATCCTTCCCGAATACCTGGTGCAATGCCCGAGTCGCTGCCTGGATGTAACGGTTGTCCGTGCGCATGACGATCGCATCCCCGGTGTGGATCAGACGGACCCGCAACTCGATACCCTTGGGCTGTAGCGATTCGACGTAACTCTTGTATTGCGCGAAAACCTCCTGCGGGTTCATGTCGGGAACCAGCCGGAAGGAGATCTTGGCCGTCGCCTTGGCAGGGATCACGGTTTTCGCCCCGGCGCCGACAAACCCACCGGGCATCCCGTGTACATCCATGGTCGGCCTCGCCCAGGTGCGCTCCAGCACCGAAAAGCCGGGCTCCCCGGTAAGCTCGCGTGACCCCACCTCCGACCGCCGATAAGCCTCCTCGTCAAAGGGCAAGCTCTTCCAGGCCTTGAGCTCATCGGCAGAAGGGGCTTTCACCTTGTCGTAAAACCCGGGAACCAGAATGTGTCCCTCTGCGTCCTTGAGCGCAGCAATCACCTGCGCCAGGGCCACAAAAGGATTAGGCGCCGCCCCCCCATATATGCCGGAGTGCAGATCAACCTTTGCCCCCTGCGCTTCAATCTCGGTGTAGATCATCCCGCGCAGCCCGACGCATAGGGTAGGCAGGCCGGGGGCAAACATTTCCGTGTCGGAAACCAGTGCGAAATCAGCCTTCAGCTGTTCCGGATGTTCGCGTACAAAGCGGGCTATGCCCTCGCCGCCCACCTCCTCCTCGCCCTCGATAATGACCCGTACATTGATCGGCAGGGCGCCCCCGCTGGCCTTGAATAAAGACTCAAGAGCCTTTATATGGATGAACATCTGCCCTTTGTCATCGACCGCCCCACGAGCATAGAGGTTTCCGTCCCTCTCCGTGGGTTCAAACGGAGGCGTAAGCCACTCGTCCAGAGGGTCCGGCGGCTGGACGTCGTAATGGCCATAGGCCAGGCAGGTAGGCTTACCGGCGGCATGCAGCCAGTCTCCATAAACCAGGGGGTGACCTGCGGTTTCAATGACCCGGACGTTTTCCAGGCCAATGCGCTTCAACTCGGCGGCCAGGCTCTCGGCCGCCCGGCGCACATCACCTTTGTGCTCGGGAAGCGTCGAAACGGAAGGGATACGGAGCAGCGATTTGAGCTCCTCGAGGAACCGCGGTTGCTGGCTACGGGCGAACTCGACTGGGGATGGCATGAGCTTGTTTCTCCTTGGGATAAATGGGTAGGCAACGCGCGTCTTTTGAATGACTTTGGTCCAAGATGTATCCTAATACTGGAGAAGTATTCATGTTGGACCTGGAAATCAGCGCTCGCGAGGTCGCGGCTCAACTCAAGTCCGGACAGCCTGGCCCGATCCTGTTGGATGTTCGTGAGCCATGGGAGTTTGCGACCGCACAGATCGTAGGCTCCAAACCCATGCCTATGGGGGAAATCCCTTCTCGTGCCTTTGAGGAGTTGGACCCCGAGGCACATATTGTCACCATCTGCCATGCGGGTGTGCGCTCTCTGAACGTCGCCTTATGGCTGCGTAATCAGGGTTTTGAAAAAGTGCAGTCCCTGAGTGGCGGCATCGACAGCTGGTCACGGGAAGTTGATCCAACCGTACCCCGCTATTGATCGTAGTTGCACACCTCCCCCTTACGTTGCAGACCGGGCAGTTCTCCGCCACTGCTCACCCGATCTGCGGCGTGATACAAGCAAGACAGACACCTGTCAATAGAAAGTTCTGAGCAGCCATGGGCGCTACCGAAAGAGTTTTGATTGTTGAAGACGAATTGCACGCGCTGGCGGGTTTGGCCGAGCTGGTTTCCGGCTGGGGCTACCGCACAGAGACAGCGCGGGATGGCATCGAGGGCCTGGAGAAAGTCGCTGAGTGGTTCCCGGGAATCATCGTAACTGACCTGAAGATGCCCCGTATGGATGGCATAGAGTTGCTGTCCCGCTTAAGCGAAATGCAGTTGAACGCCGCCGTGATCGTGCTCACCGCGCAGGGCAGCATCGAGCGGGCAGTCGAGGCGATGAAGATGGGCGCCTACGATTTTATCCAGAAGCCCATCGATCCGACCCGCCTGAAGACGGTGCTGGCCAATGCCAGCCGCCAGCGGGAAACCGAGCGGGAGCTTGAAGTTACCCGCCGTAAGCTGCGGGAAACAGGCTTTCTGGGATCGCTGGTGGGGAGTTCGAAAAAGATGCAGGAGATGTTCGCCATGATCGAACGGGTCGCCCCCAGCACCGTTTCCGTATTGATCACGGGCGAAAGCGGGACGGGCAAGGAGCTGGTGGCACGGACGCTGCACGAGCTGAGCCCCAGGCGGGGCAAACCTTTCGTGGCCGTCAACTGCGCCGCTATTCCGGAAACCTTGATCGAGAGTGAGATCTTCGGTCATGAGAAAGGTTCCTTTACCGGAGCCATGGAACGCCGCGCGGGCTGTTTCGAGCTGGCCGAGGAAGGCACTCTGCTGCTGGACGAGATCGGCGAGATGCCGGTTGGTACGCAGGCAAAGCTGCTGCGGGTGCTGGAAGATAGAAAGCTTCGCCGTCTGGGGAGCAAGGTGGAAACTCCGATGAACGTGCGCGTGCTGGCGGCGACGAATAAGAATCCGGAAGAAGCAGTCGCTGACGGACATCTGCGCGGGGATTTGTATTACCGCTTGAACGTTTTTAACCTTCATATGCCACCGCTGCGGGAACATAAAGAGGACATCCCGGCAATCATTGAAGCTCTCCTGGCCGATATGAATAGCAAGCACGGGCGTGAGGTCAAAGGTGTGGACGGCGAGATGCTGGCGCGGTTGATGGCGCACGACTGGCCAGGGAATGTGCGTGAGCTGCGCAACACCATTGAGCGGGCGGTGATTTTGTGCGGAGAGGGTTATATGGAAACCCGGCATCTTCCGCCCACATTTGGTCAGCGATTCATGCGTACGGATACAGCAATCAGCACCCAAAATGACAGCGGCGTGCACGTGGAAATCGGCAGCACCGTGGACGAGGCGGAGCGCATGCTTATCCTCAAAACACTGGAGTCCACGCGCAACAATAAGACCCGGGCAGCGGAGATTTTGGGCATCAGCCTGAAGACGCTGCACAACAAGTTGAAGGAGTACGGCAGCGCCAGCAGCAGCGACGGGGCGGAGGAAAGGCCGTCTGCATAGTTAAGGCCCAGAGTATTTTTTGCCCAGCCCCAAAGGATCGGGTGCCCCATCCTTCGCGTTTTCTGCGAAGGGTGGGATAAGCGGAAGTTGCGGGCAAGGGCCCCGGGGGGAGAGCAGTGGCATCCCACCCTTCGCGAAGAGCGCGAAGGATGGGGCACCCGATCCTTTGGGGCGGGGCAAAGATCCCAGGACGAAACTGTAACACAGACAGGTACTAAAGCAGGATTCCCCCATGCGATTGAAGACCAAGCTCGTGCTCGCGATTACCGGGCTGGTATTCCTGGTGGTGTTCACCCTTTCCTGGATATTTCTTGGCCAGCTTCTGCGCCAGCGAATGACCCAGGCCTTCACCGCCAATGACATGGTGGCGCACCAGATCGCGGCTGCCACCCGTCAATCGCTGGAACTAAACACTCGCGGACGGCGCGTGCTGGGCAACGATCCCAAGGAACTACGGGCCATCGCAGCCGCCGCGCTGCGCAGTGATAGCAACCTTAAGACGCTGATGAATTCAGCCATCAGCTACTCCCCTACCGTCTTCGACGTGGCCATCGCCGATAGTGAAGGGCGAGCCCTGCTTAGTACTGACCCCGCCAACCTGGACCATGCGCTGCCCCACCGCCAGGAATATGAGGAACTGCAGAGCGGCGGTCTGCTGAAATTGCTGGAAATCGTCTTTGGACCACCCCGGGTCTATAACCTGACCCTGCCCCTGGAACAAGAACAAAACTCCGAGACCTTCGCCACCGTGCGCGTGGGCGTGCGCACGACTTTCCTGCGCTTCGTCGTCCAGCCCTGGCTGATCGCCGCTTTGACTTATACCGGGGTAGCCATCGTCTGCTCGTTGATCTTCGCCGCTTTTCTGGCCAATATCGCCCTCAAGCCGATCGAGCAAATCGGCGCCCGCCTGGATGCGCTGGCCCTGGCGGAAGCGGAGGTGGCCGGCGAACAAGCAGCCGGCGGCCGCTCCGGCGACGCCGTGGTGCTGGTCTCACACAAAATTGAACGCATCGGCCGGCGCATGCGCAACGTGGAAGAGGTCTTCTCCGCCCTCAAAGAAAACCTCGACCAGATCATGACCAACCTGCAGGACGGCATCCTGCTCTATACCCACGATGCCCGCGCTGTGCTGGTCAGCGATTCGGTGGAACGCTTTCTGGGGGTGGGCCGGGCCCAGATCCTGGGCGCTAAGCTGCACGACGTCTTCTCCCGCAATACTCGCCTGGGCAGATTGGTGCGCGAGTCCTTTGACGCCCGCATGGCCCTGGTACAGGAAGAGATCACCACTGAAACCGGCCGCCATGTCGAAATCTCGCTCGACTTCATCCATGACGACCGGGCTGTCTATCCGCAGGAAACCCTGGGCGCGCTGCTCACTCTTCACGATGTGGAGTCGGTACGAGAAATCGAAAACGATCTGGAGCTTTCCCGGCGGCTGGCGGCCATTGGCCGGCTGACGGCCGGCGTAGGCCACGAGGTCAAGAACCCTATCAACGCCATTGTGGTGCACCTGGAACTGATGCGTACCAAGCTCGGGGATGCCGACCACAGGGCCATGCGGCACCTGGAAGTGATCGAAAGCGAAATCCAACGGCTGGACCGCGTGGTGCAGACCCTGGTCGATTTCTCCCGGCCGGTGGAGTTACAGCTCAAAGAGCAGGACATGCGCCGGATCGTCTCCGGCGTCCTGATGTTGGCATCCGCGGAGCTCGAGACCCGCGACATCCAGGTGCAAAGCGATTTGCCCGATCATCCTGTGCTGGCCAAGGTGGATGCGGATCTGCTGAAACAAGCACTGCTCAACGTGGTCCTCAATGGCGCGCAGGCGATGAGCGAAGGAGGAAAGCTGCGGGTCAGCCTGGCCGAAGACGGCCGCATGGCGCTGCTCAGCATCCACGACCAGGGGGCCGGAATACCTCCCGACGTTAGGGATAAGATCTTCGACTTATATTTCACTACCAAGAAAGATGGTAGTGGTATTGGTTTGGCGATGACTTACCGTATAGTAGAGCTGCACAATGGTTCTATTGAAGTAGAATCGGATGCGACTCACGGAACTACCTTTATTTTGCGCTTTCCGCTCAACAGTCCCCCTGAGAGCCGGGCAGCGCGTGGATACCTTATGCCGGACGGAAGCAGTACCTCAGCCAGAACGATAGTGTCTAAGGAGCCAAGGGGATGAAGGGAGCCAACCTTTGCGCCTTATTGCTCCTGCTCGCCCTTGGGACGACGGGGTGTTCGCACAAAGCCGCGTCTCCGCCGCAACAGGCGCAAGCGCCGCCGTTGCAAACTGGAAAAGGAACGCTGCCCCCGCCGGATAGGACCCAACAGCAGGAAAAATCGGAAGCACCGCTGGCTTCCCCGCTACCGCCGCCATCCGCGCAGAGCGTGCCCTTGCCTCCTCCTACACCGAAAAAAGTGCGTAAAAAACCTAAGCCCGCACCGTCCAAATCGACTGATACGACGCAGACTGCCGGGGCCGCCCCACCTGCAAACGGAGCCACCGCCCAGGCCACGCCGCAAGTGGTCTCTGCTGCTGGCGGAGCAGGCTCGCCCATTGGACAACTGACTACCGGTGACAGTGCGCTGGGAGAAAGAACGAAGCACGAAACAACGGACCTGATCGGCGGCACACAACAGGGCTTGAACGGGATCAAACGCTCCCTCTCGACCGATGAA
>Ga0302180_10004161_pt1 | contig 10787 bp, 11 predicted proteins | sample I_Palsa_E3_2_FD_200575 | JGI IMG/M metagenome (GOLD analysis project Ga0302180, IMG submission 200575) | Peat permafrost microbial communities from Stordalen Mire near Abisko, Sweden - I_Palsa_E3_2 | ecosystem: Environmental > Terrestrial > Soil > Palsa > Peat permafrost | place: Sweden... | reverse complement strand
CCCGGCTGCGCCGAGCCCGATGGCTGTGATCTGACGCGTCAGAACCTGGTGGCCGTCCAGCAGTTCCGTCACCACATCGGCGATGGCCTGCTCGGTCCGCGCCGGGCTCGCCGCCGGAGTCGACCTCTTCAACTTGGCGAGGACCCGGCCGTCTTCGTCGACCACTCCCGCCGCGACCTTCGTGCCACCGACGTCAACGCCGATGGCTAGCGTCACGGAGCGGTTTCCCCGCGATCCGGCTTTGTCGGCGGTGTTACCACGGTCCGTTCGGCCGAATGATTTTGATCTTGGGTTTTCATGGCCTGCTCAAAGGCGGAGAAGGCGTCCTGGACGACCGAGGCCAAGACGCCGCCGGCGCCCGTCAGGCGAGCGCCGAGGCCAGGGCCGGACAAGCGGGCCGCGCGGGCCGCCTGGCAGACCGGGCACCACTGGCATTCCAGCGGCTCGTCAGGCGGCAGCTCGGTCGTCGCCGTGTCCCACACGTTACCGCTGTCACGCCGGCGTTCCTGGCCTATCGTCCTTTTGACCTGGTCGGCGACCTGGTTGGCCATACTGCGCGCGCCCGCCTTCATCAGCCAGCGCTGGAAATCGGCGACGGGGTCGCTGCTGCGGCCCGGCTGACTGCGGCCGCCTGACTGGCCGTTGCTTCGAGACGGGCCAGTGCTTCGAGACGGGCCAGTGCTTCTGGACCAGCTGTCGTCTCGCGGCGGGCCATCGCTTCGCGGGTAGCCGCTGCCCCCAGGACCCCCTGGCTGACTGCTGGCTCTGGGCTGGCCGCTGCTCTCTGGCTGGCCGCTGCTCTCTGGCTGGCCGCTGCTCTCTGGCTGGCCACTGCTTCCTGGCTGGCCACTGCTTCCTGGCTGGCCGCTGCTTCCTGGCTGGCCGCTGTTCTCTGGCTGGCCGCTGTTCTCTGGCTGGCCACTGCTTCCTGGCTGGCCACTGCTTTCGGGCTGGCCGCCTGGGGAGCTACCGCTTCCTGGCTGGCCTTCGCCTCGGGATTCCGACACCTAGCGCCTCCTACCCATGATCGTACCGCTACCACTGCAGGACAAAGGGGGCGCCGGTGGCGCGGAAATGCCCGACGTTCAGGCATTCGGTGGTACCGATCCTCGTCCTGCGGGCAAGCGGCTGGTGCACGTGCCCGAATACCGAGTACCTCGGACGGGTGGCCTTAATCGTGTCGAGCAGGGCCACGCTGCCTACCTCGAGCCGCCTGGCCACGGTGTCGTAAAGGAGTTCGGGGACGGCGGGCGGAATGTGCGTGCACAATACGTCCACCTCACCGACCGCCTCGAGCTTGTCGCGGAACTCGTCCTCGGTTATCTCATACGGCGTGCGATAGGCCGATTTCAGGCCACCGCCGACGAAACCGAACGTCAAACCGCCGATTTCCACCGTGCCGCCGTCCAGCACCCGATGCCCGGATTTCAGGTACCGCGCCCACATTCCAGGGACGTCGACGTTGCCATAGGTCAGGTAGGCGGGTTCGGGTAGGGCGGCGAACAGCTCGGCGTACTGCCTGGCCATAGCCGCCTCGAACAGGCTGCTCCGGCTCTCGGGCCGCCCCGCAAGCAACCCGGCGGAGAACTCCCTGGCCTCGTCGAACTTCTTCGCGGTACGCAACTGAACGTAGCGACTCGCCGCCTGCTCGCCGAACAGGTCGGCGAAGATGCCCTGGCCGTGGTCGGCATAGTCGAGGAACAGGAGCAGGTCGCCCAGGCAGATTAGCGCGTCGGCGCCGTCCGCCGCGCCGGCCAGCGCGTCGGCGCGTCCGTGCACGTCGCTCACCAGGTGAACTCGCATGTCACCACCGTAGGCTGGCCCGGTTCACACCCGTAGGCTGGCCCGGCGGCAAGATCGTAACCGGGAACGACGAGCGACCGCCCTAAGCTGGTACTTGCCTAAGCTTGTACTGCCATGTAGCTACATCCCTGGAGATGTTGTGCGCGAATTCAGCATTCCGGCCCTAGCGGAGATCCCCGCTACCGCGAATCTCGCCGATGCCGTCTTCCGCCGGGCCGCGGAACGGCCGCAGGCAGTAGTGGTGCGCCGTCCCGATCCTGAAGGCGGTTGGCAGGACGTGACCGCGACCCAGTTCTCCGGCGAGGTCACAGCGGTGGCCAAGGGGCTGGTCGCGGCCGGGATCGAAGCCGGAGACCGGGTCGCGCTGATGTCGCGCACCAGGTACGAGTGGACGCTGATCGACTACGCCATCTGGGTGGCGGGCGCGGTGAGCGTGCCGATCTACGAGACCTCCTCGGCCGAGCAGGCCGAATGGATACTCGCCAACTCGGGCGCGCGGGCCTGCTTCGTCGAGACGGGCGACCACGAGCAGATCATCGAAAGCTTCCGTGACCAGGTACCGGCCCTGAAGTACGTGTGGCGGATAGAGGCGGGCGGCTCCGAGGAGTCCCCGCTGACCGGGAGCGGCGCGTCAGTCAGCGACGAGGTCATCTCCGAGCGGGCCAGCGCGGCCAAGGCGTCCGACGTCGCCACGGTCATCTACACCTCGGGCACCACCGGGCGGCCCAAGGGCTGTGAGCTGACGCATGAGAACCTGCTCGCCGACGTGCGCAACGCCTTCCTCGGCCCGCTGGCGATCATCGCCGAAGCGCCGGGCGCTAGCACGCTGCTGTTCCTGCCGCTCGCGCACGTCTTCGCCCGGATCATCGAGGTGGGCTGCATCGAGAGCGGGATCGTGCTCGGGCACTGCCCGGATGCCAACGAGCTGCTGCCCGCGCTCGCCTCGTTCCGGCCCACGTTCATCCTCGCGGTGCCGCGGGTGTTCGAGAAGGTCTATAACGGCGCCGAGCAAAGAGCCGTCAGCGAGCGGAAGGGCGCGATATTCGGTCGCGCGGCCCGGGTGGCGATCGCCTACAGCCGAGCGATGGACACGCCCGGCGGCCCGGCGTTCGGCCTGCGGGCCCAGCACGCGCTGTTCGACCGGCTGGTCTACGCCAAGCTGCGCGCTGCCCTCGGCGGCCGGGCTCACTACGCCGCGTCGGGCGGCGCCGCGCTCACCGAACGGCTCTGCCACTTCTTCCGCGGCGTCGGCGTCACCGTGCTCGAGGGGTACGGCCTGACCGAGACGACCGGGGCGGCCACCGTCAACCGGCCCGACCGGAACAAGATCGGCACCGTCGGCCAGCCGCTGCCCGGCGTCGCGGTCAAGATCGCCGAGGACGGCGAAATCCTGATGTCCGGGGCGAACCTCTTCCGCGGCTACTGGCAGAACGACGCGCCCAACAAGACCGACACTGGCCAGGAGACCTTCACGGCCGACGGGTGGTTCCGCACCGGCGACATCGGCGAGCTCGACGACGAGGGATTCCTGCGGATCACCGGGCGGAAGAAGGAGATGATCATCACCGCCGGCGGCAAGAACGTGGCGCCAACGGTGCTGGAAGACCGGCTCCGCAGCCACGCCCTGATCAGCCAGACCATGGTGGTCGGCGACGGTAAGCCCTTCGTCGCCGCGCTGATCACCCTGGACCCTGACGCGCTCGCGCCCTGGCTGGAAAGGCACGGCAAGCCCGCCGATGCGACAATTGCCACGCTGCGCGAAGACCCCGATCTCATCGCGGCCGTGCAGGAGGCGGTCGATGACGCGAACAAGGCGGTGTCTCGGGCGGAGTCGATCAGGAAGTTCCGGATCCTGGAGGGCGATTTCACCCAGGAGGCCGGGCAGCTCACGGTCAAGCTCGGCATCCGCAGAAGCGTGCTGATGAAGGACTTCGCCGCCGACGTCGAGGCCCTCTACTCTTGAGGGTCTCGATGCCGGCCAGCGAGTCCGGGTTGTCACTTGCCCTTTGGGTCGGCCATGATCTCGTACCACCGGCGCTGGGCGTAGTCGATCTCGGCGAGCACGCCGAGGGTACGCCGGGCCACCCGGGTGAATAGGCTGGTTCGCGTTGTCATCATGCGCTCTTCTCTAGCTGGTGCGTGCGACGCCGGGCCGCGCGGGAGCCTGTCATGTGGACTGAATGGCGCGCCGCGTCCGCTCGCCGGGCCGCCGTGGCCTGCTGGCGTGATTCCCTGATGTGATCCCAGCTCAGGCTCTGTGCCATGTTCGGGTTCATCGGTCCTCCTCGATGTGCGGCCCTCTCGGCCGCTCACTATCGAGTCTCGCGGTAAGACCCCGGTGGCCGCATCGGAGGAAATCCCTATTTTGCCTGCTGAGCGGGGCCTTAGACCACCCTGGGGTGGGCTTAGGACGGGTCCGGCGGGCTAAGCCCTGGCGTCGCCGGCCAAGATCGTGGCCAGGCGCGCGGCAGGAAGTTCCTCCCGCCACTCGCGGTCGATCCATGCCAGGCCCTTCTCCCCCATCGCCTTGGCCTTGGCCGGATCCGTGAGCAACTCGATGATCCGGGCCGCGACACCAGGGACGCCGCTGACGACATAGCCGGACTCACCGTCGAGGATGGCCTCAGGGGCTCCGCCAGAGTCGCCGCCGATCACCGGCAGGCCGGTGGCCGAGGCCTCCAGGTAGACGATGCCAAGTCCCTCGACGTCCAGCCCCGCGCGCCGCGTCCGGCACGGCATCGCGAACACGTTCGCCGCGTCGTAGTAGCCGGGGAGTTCGGCCCAGGGCACGGGACCGGCGAACACGACGGCGCCACCGACGCCGAGGCGATGCGCCAGGCGCTTCAGGGCAGCCGCGTAGGGCCCATCGCCGACTAGCAGCAGTACCGCGTCGCTGACCTCGGCCCGCACCTGCGGCCAGGCCTTGATCAGCGTGTCCTGGCCTTTGCGCGGGACCATCCGGGACACGCAGACGACCACGGGCCTGCCCACCAGCCCCAGTCGTTCCCTGACCGCTTGACCGCCCGCTCCCGGGCGGAAGAACGTCACGTCGACGCCCGGCGCCAGCCGCACCATCCGATGGGCCGCTTCGGCCGACAGGGCACGAGCCAGCCGGACCCTGAAGTACTCACCCAGGTACGTCACCACGTCGACCTCGTCACCGATGCGACGCAGGAGGGTGCGGGCACCGGGCAGCGCCGCCCAGCCCGCCTCGTGACCGTGCGTCAGCGCGACCGCCCGGGTCAGGCCGGCCTTGCGCAGGGTCGGCGTGATGAGGCCGAGGGGGGCGGCCGCGCCGAACAGGACCGCGTCGCAGCCGTGCTCCTGGGCGATGGCCGCAGCCCGGCGGGCCACGCCGGGCACCGGCAACATGAGCGAGGTCGGATGGCGGATGACAGGGAAAGGCTGCAGGGCGTCGAATTCCGCCGCGCCCTTCCAGGCCGGGGCGTATACCGTCACCATGCCTTCTGGCAGCCGGGTGGCCAGCGCGTGCACGAACGACTGGATGCCGCCAGGGCGGGGCGGGAAGTCGTTGGTGACGATCAGCGTGCGGCGCACCGGACGAGTTTATCGGGCTACCCGCGGCTTTACCGGGCCGCCTGCGGCGGGAGGTTGGCCGGCCGGCGGGCTAGGGTCGCACCACTCCGTCGGAGTTGTCGGCGTACCAGGATGTGCTCATGGGGATTCTCTCCACGTCCAGCCCAGTCTGCGGCGCGTCGATGATGTAGCCGTCACCTACGTACATGGCCACATGTCCCTCACCGTCATACAGGATCAGGTCACCGGGTTCGAGCGAGGATGCGGAGATGTGCGGCAACTCGGCCCAGTCTTCATAGGTGTCACGCGGTATCGCGACCCCGGCGGCCGCCCACGCGGCCTGCGCCAGCCCGGAGCAGTCAAACCCCATGTGGCACGGGCCGGTACCGCCGTAGACATACGGGCAGCCGAGCTGAGAGTAGACGAACGCGACGGCCTTGTCCGCCTCGGTGCTGGTCGGTCCGGTGTACGACACGGACGTGGAACTGCCGTTGGCGCCGATCGAGTTGTTCTCCACCGTCTGCTGCTCCGGCACGGTCAGGCTGGCCAGCGTCGCCTTCTCGGTGGTGATGAGCTTGCTCAGGGAGTTCTTGTGCGCGGTGAGCTGGCTCTTGAGCGCCGCGATCCCGGTCTCGGTGCGCTGCATCTCCTGCTCGACGCCGGTCAGCTGGCTGGCGTCGAGCAGAAGCTGCTTGGTCTCGGCGCTTCGGGTGCCGGAGAGCTCCAGCAGGAGGGAGCCCTGCTGGAGGAGGATCGAGGGGTCAGCTGACGTGAGTACGCCCGCGACGGAGGTCGCCCCGGTGTCCTCGAACGCCGCGGCGGCGGTCTGCGCCACATTCGCCTGGGCCGCCCGGAACTGGGCGTTGGCGTTGTCGAGGTGCGCCCGGACCTGGGACAGCCTGCCCTGCGCGGTGGAAAGCTGCTGGCCGGCCTGGTCGAGCTGCTCGCTGACCTGGTCGAACTGAGACGTAAGCTGATTGACCTTGGCCTGGACCTGGCCAACGGTCGGTTGTGGAGCAGCGCCTGCACCGGTGGCAAAGACCGCAAGTCCGCCGACCGCGACTAGCGCCGACGCCATCGCGGCACCGCGGCGAAACCGGGACTGGCCGCCCGCTAGCCGCGTACCCACGTACCTCCACACTCCCTTGTCGACTTCTTTACCTGCGCCTTCGCCCAGATCGTTGACGCTGGTTACTGGCCAGGCAACTTTGGGTCAGCGTAGTGAAGCCGAAAGGGCGATACAACCGATTCGCCCAATTCCAACTACTTCATTACGATGTGGCGTTTCGCCCACAGGAACGAGGTAGTCGCGTTACTATCGCCAGGCCTTCGGGTTAGGGAAGACCGAGGTCCTGGCCGCACCCTCGAACGGGGCAGCGAAAGCCGGAGTGGCGGCACCATGCCCGCGTCCGCGAGAACGCCAAGCGCCCGTACTTCGGCCTCATCCAGGTCGTCCGGTGCCCGCGGGATATAGCCTGTCACGTCGGCCGGCGACAGGACCGCAACAACGCAATCCTGGCAGCCGGCACCACGCAGCGCGCATCGGCCGCAATCAATCACCATGACGTGCCCCCTTCATTTCGGAATAGAGGGCACACGTTAACGAGGACCTCTGACATTTTCGGCAGACCCGAACGGCGCGGGGTGTGCGACACATATGTAGGGGTCCCGCATCAGGGCAGGTTATTCTGGGAGTCTGGTTGTTGATCAACAACCAGATGAGGAGTGCCCATGACCGAGCCGTCGCTCCCGGAGCTGGAGACCGAGCGGGACCGCCTGTACGCGCAGCTCAGCGCGGTCGGTGATTTCCGGCGCGGGTCGGTGAGCGAGAACTACCGCAAGTGCGGGAAGCCGGACTGCGCGTGCGCTGCCCCGGATCATCCCGGCCACGGGCCGAGGTTCTTGTGGACCCGGACCGCCCGGGGACGCGGCACCGTCGGGCGGCAGCTGGCCGCCGCGGAGGTGGACAGGGTGCGGCGGGAAGTCGCCCGGCATGCGGACTTCGCGGCGATCAGCGAGCAGATCGCGGAGGTGAGCGAGAAGATCTGCGAGGCCAGGCCCGCCGCAGCGGATGCGCCCCCGGTGCCGGAGGGCGAAAAAGACATCCGATGCGGTTAAGTTGTCAAGGAGCTGGTGAAAGTTCTTGTGTCAGGCTGCGGTCTTGGCGGTGGCCTGGTTGGGGAATGCGGTGGTCTCGTCGTAGTGCTGGCCGGTGGCGAGGCAGTGGTGGAGGCAGCCGAGCAGGCGGTTGAAGAGGTTGCGCTGGGCGGTGGTGTGCCGGTCGCCGGCGTCGCGGCGGCGGTCGTAGTGGGCGCGGGCGCCGGGTGAGGCGGTGAGCGCGGCGAACGCCCAGGTGTATCCGGCGCTGGCGAGCCGGTTGTTCTTGACTTTGCGGTGGGTCACGGATCGTGTCTTGCCGCTGGCGCGGGTGATGGGCGCGGACCCGGCGTAGGCCTTCAGTCCTTTAGCATCGTGGAACCGGGACCGGTCGTCTCCGATCTCGGCGAGCACCCGGGCGCCGGTGAGCGCGCCGATGCCTGGGAAGCTGGTGATGATCCCGGCGTCCGGGTGCTGGTTAAAAGACTCGGCAGCGGCCTGCTCGAGGTCGTCCGCGCTGGCGCAGGCGGCGTCGAGCTGGCGGAGCAGGGCGAGCGTCTGCCGTCCCATGGCCTGCTCGACGAGCGGGAGCTGGCGCATCTGCCCGGTGCGCAGCGCCTCGCGCAGCCGCTGGGCCTCGGCGTCGATGCCGCGGACACGGCCTGCTTTCTTCAGCAGGGCCCGGAGCTGGGCCGTGGTCAGCTTCGCCGCGGACGCAGGATCAGGGGCGGCGGCGAGGATGGCGCGGGCTTCGGGGCGCATGATGCCGCCGCGGGCGGCGCCGAACGCGGCGAGGAAGCCGGGGAAATACCCGCGCAGGTGGGAGCGGAGCTTGTTGTGCGCGGTCGTCCGGTCCCAGACCGCGTCCTGCTGGGCGCGGGCGAGCACCGCGATGGCCTGGGCGAGCTCGCTGTCGGCCGGCAGCGGCCGGTGCGCGTGCAGGTCGGTGCGCAGGACGTTCGCCAGCACGACCGCGTCGCCGTGGTCGGACTTGCGGCCGGCGACGGAGTGCCGGTCCCGGTAGCGGGCCACCGCCATCGGGTTGACGGGGTAGATCTTGCGCCCGGTGGCGCGCAGGCAGGCGACCAGCAGGCCGCGCGGGGTCTCGATCGCCACCGGGATAGGGTCGTCCGGGACGTCGCCGTGTCCGGCGAGCAGTTCCAGCAGCCGGGCCAGGCCGGCCGCGTCGTCGGTGATCCGCTGACGGGCCAGCAGCTTCCCGTCACGGTCCGCCAGGGCGATGTCATGGTGGTCTTCGGCCCAGTCGATCCCGCAGAAGACGTCCATTCACTCCTCCTTTTCCGTGCTGTCGTGTTATCCGTTCTGGTCCTTGCCGCGCGGGGCACGCGCGCTCCCTAATGGAAGGGCTCGAGGGCACCGCCATCCGATTGGCCGTTCGTGACCCCAGCTGTCCGCAGGCCCCGGTCTGGCCCAGGGCTCGGCGGCTCCCGGGACTGGCAAGGGGTAGCTCCTGCAGGTGGCTCAGGACACGACCACCATCACGCAGCGGACAGCGATTTCCCAGGATGCGGCCCGGCGTGTCGCTTATGCTCCCGTCACGGCGGGCTGATGCCGGGACCCGGATCTCGTCCGGAAGGATCGCGTCCCCTGGCCTGCGGAACGGGTTCCCGGCACCAGCCTGACCGTGCCTCACGGCTGCTGGCAGCGGCACGGCCTGCCTCCGGGACTCGCGGCCCAGAAAGGGGGAAGTGCTCACTAGCCGGCAATCACCGGGCAAGCATGCCCCGCGCTCTTTTTCGGGGGCTCCCATCGCCCCAGGGGCTCCTAGCGGTGACTTGCTCATATGCCCATTAGGGGGCTCTTCGACGCGCTCGCGCGGGAGAAGGCCGCCGAGATAGGCCGCCTGGCCGCGGAGGCGGCCCGGTCGCTGGGCTGCGGCGACGGCGGGCTGGAGACGGCGGAGGCGGTGATCCGCGCCGGGATGCTGCGGGCGGGCCGCGGCATGCTGGAGCGGCTGCTGGCCGCTGATCCGGGCTACCGGGGCCCGCGGGTGCCGTGCGGCCAGGGGCATGCCGCTGAGTTCGTCTCCTGCCGGGACAAGGTCCTCGACACGGTGCTCGGGCCGGTCACCCTCACGCGCACGTGGTATCACTGCCCGGCCTGTGGGCACGGGTTCGCCCCGCGGGACGCCGGGCTCGGCGTGGCGGGCGCGTCCCTGTCGCCCGGGCTGCGGGCGATGAACGACGAGGTCGCGTCCGCCGGGCCGTTCGCGAAGGCCGCCCGGCTGCTGGACGTCCTGGCCGGGGTGCGGCTGACCGTCAAGCGCGTCGAGCGGGCAGCCGAGGCCAGCGGCGCCGCGGTGGCCGCCGCCGTCCGGGACCGGGCAGCGCTGCTCACCGCCCGGAAACTGGTGCCGCTGCCGCCGTCCCCGCTGCCGGACAAGCTGTACGCCGCGATCGACAGCACCGGCGTCCCGGTCACCGCGAAGGAGACCGCCGGGCGGGACGGCAAGGGCGAGGACGGCCGCGCCCGCACCCGCGAGGTCAAGCTCGCCGTCTTCTTCACCCAGGACCAGGTGAACGACGAGGGATACCCGGTCCGGGACCGGGACTCCTCCAGCTACATCGCCACCTTCGAACCCGCCGCGTCTTCGCGGACCTGGTGAGAGCAGAGGGCATCCGCCGCGGCGCCGATCACGTCCGCCAGCTCACCATCCTCGGTGACGGAGCCGCCTGGATCTGGGGCATCGCGACCGCTAAGTTCCCCGAAGCCACCCAGATCGTGGACCTGTTCCACGCCCGCGAGCACCTGCATGACCTGGCTGGCGTCCTGGAGTTCATGCTCGGGGACCAGAAGGAAGAATGGCTCGCGGCCCGGCTGGAGGACCTGGACTACGGCGACATCGACGGGATCTGCAACGCGGCTCGCGTCTACCCCCTCGCCGGCGTGAAGAAAAACGAGCTGGACACGGCCCTGGGCTACTTCGAGAACAACGCGCGCCGGATGCGCTACCACTGGTTCCGCTCCCGCGGCCTGTTCGTCGGCTCCGGTGTCGTCGAGGCAGGCTGCAACGCGGTCATCGGCCAGCGCCTGAAACAGTCAGGCATGAGATGGACCGTCGCCGGCGCGGACGCCATCGCCACGCTCCGCTGCCAGCAGGCAAGCCGCCCCGAAGACCAGATCTGGTATTCAAACCGCAACCAGGCAAGCGCCGCCTGACCAGCCGAACCCGCTAAACGATCTTGATCACCTACAAAATTGGCGCGCACCCACCGGCCTGGGGGTCGGGTGCGCCTAGACCGGCTCAACCACGGACGGCGCGGAACACCGCGGAACTCCGCTACCGGGTCGCGCGGCACGTCGCTGGCCACGGCGTGGCCACTGTGACG
>Ga0302180_10004154_pt1 | contig 10797 bp, 11 predicted proteins | sample I_Palsa_E3_2_FD_200575 | JGI IMG/M metagenome (GOLD analysis project Ga0302180, IMG submission 200575) | Peat permafrost microbial communities from Stordalen Mire near Abisko, Sweden - I_Palsa_E3_2 | ecosystem: Environmental > Terrestrial > Soil > Palsa > Peat permafrost | place: Sweden... | reverse complement strand
TCGATGGTGGTTACCCGGAGCCGTCACCACTGCTGAGATCCCGCCTGCAGACGGGATCACGCGGTTAGGAGAGACGTTGCTTTCATCACGAGCGCGTTTTTCATACTGACAATAAGTGGCAGGAGTGGGTTTTGGCGACGACCCAAACGCTCTGACCGGGGCACAGTTGAAGGGCGTCGCGCGAGGCTAACGTCAGGTGGACTTCGAACCCAGTGCCGCCGCAAGTCACGAGGGCGGCGACGATTACGTCTCTCTGCACCAGGCGTCGAATGGTTCCGGGCAGGATGTTGCGGGCGCTCAGTCCGCGCGGATTTTCGGTTGCGAGCAGCAGATCGCCGGCACGAATGCCGACACGCAGATGGGAGCCGATCTCCGCCCGAACCAGCGGCGTTTCCAATTCAACTTCGGCGTTAGCCAGGCGGCAAGTCATGGTGCCGCGGCTCTCGTTTAATGCGACGACGGTCACATCGAAAATGTTTTCGAATCCTGAGAGGTGGGCGACGGTGGCCACTCGCGGAGCGTGCATGACTTCATGCGGTCGCCCCTGTGCGACGATGCGTCCAGCAACCAGCATGACGATCTCGTCTCCGAGGGCATACACTTCTTCACCGCTATGGGTGACGAAGAGAATCGGTACCCGGTGGTTCTGGTTCCACTTTCGCAGATCGTCGACCAGCGCCAACTTCGTCGGACGATCAAGCGCGGCGAGCGACTCGTCGAGCAGCAAGGCGCGTGGTTCAGTGACCAGAGCGCGAGCCAGTGCAACGCGTTGGCGCTCGCCACCGGAGATTTGGGCGGGCCTGCGATCGCGCAGATGATCGATGCGAAAGGCCGCAAGAATCTCAGCGCTGCGTTTGCGGCGCTCGCTTGCGCGGAGCGCCCGTAGGCCGTAGCCGACGTTCTCGTCGGCCGTCAGGTGAGGGAAAAGCGCGAGGTCTTGATGTACGTATCCGATATGGCGTTTCCAGGCCGGGACATCCCTGCTCTTATCGGAGTCGTAAAGAACTTCGCCGCCAATTGTAATGCGCCCTTCGTCCGGGTCCGTGAGCCCGGCGATGCAGTCGAGCATCGTCGTTTTTCCCGCGCCTGAGGGGCCGAAGAGAATTGTGAAACCGGCCAGTGCGCGAAAATGAACATTAAGATTGAAACTGCCCGCGGGATTCGGGAATCGCTTGCGGATGCGCACTTCAAGATCGGCAGAGATCGGGACGGGCTCAATCGCGGATGGCGCAGCCTGTCGTGCCGGAATGACAATCTTTACCGCCAAGGCCCCACCCCCCACGGACGCCGGTTTGCTCCGTATACGATCGACAAAACGACGAAAGAGATGACCAGGAGCACCAGTGCAGTCCGATTCGCGCTTGAATAATTTGCTGCCTCTACCTGGTCATAAATATCAATCGAGAGGGTACGCGTCACTCCCGGGATGTTGCCCCCTACCATCAGCACAACCCCAAACTCTCCGAGCGTGTGCGCGAAGCTGAGAGAAAATCCTGTGATCAGTCCGGCTTTTGAGAGTGGAAGAACGATGCGTCGGAAAGTTTGCAGCGGCGAATGGCCTAGCGATGCGGAGGCGCCCAGGAGCGTGGGCTCAACTGCTCCGAACGAAGATACCAACGGTTGCACGGAGAATGGCAGACTGTATAACAACGATCCGATGACCAATCCTTCAAAAGTGAAGGCCAGGGTATGACCGGTGTACAACGCCCACCAGCGGCCAAGCGGGCTGCGTGAACCGAGTGCCACGAGCACGTAGAAGCCGAGCACTGTGGGCGGCAGGACGATGGGCAGTGAGACCGCGGCTTCGACCAGAAATTTCCAGCGCCAACGCGAGTAAGCCAGCCAGTAGGCAATGGGGATTCCGATCGCGATCAGGAGCGTCGAGACAATGGCCGCAAGACGTACCGTTAGCCAGAACGCCTGCCAGTTCATCCTAGTTTTTCCCCGCGGGCAGGCTGAAGCCGTAATTGGAGAGCAGGGAAGCGCCCTCGGGGCTGCGCAAGAAGTCGAGAAACTTTCGAGCCGCCTCTTTGTGGCTGGATTTTGAAAGCACGACGGCTGCCTGGTTCAGTGTGGGATAGGCATCAAGCGGAACCAGCCAATAGCGTCCTTTATTTTTCATTGCTGGCGCGAGTGCATGGGAGAGCGCGACGAGTCCCGCCTGGGCGTTGCCTGATTCGACGAACTGCGCTGCCTGCGATATGTTTTCTCCTAGAACGAGGCGGCTGGACACCTGATCGTAAATTCCGTAATGCCGCAGCGTAGCCTCGGCTGCCCGTCCGTAGGGCGCGGTCGCGGGATTGGCAATCGAAATTTTCTTTACGAATGGATCGAGCAAAGCCTTGATGCCTGAGGTGGACAAGTCGAGCGGCGAATCGTTAGGCACCCAGAGGACCAAACGGCCGACGGCATAGCGGTAAAGAGTATCTTTCGACGCCAATCCCTCGCTGATCAACTGTTCGGGATATTGCTCGTCGGCCGAGAAAAAAATGTCAAATGGCGCACCGTTTCGAATCTGATTGGTGAGATTGCCAGAGGCGCCAAATGAGAGCTTCACAGTCTCCCCCGTTTTCGTGGTGTAGCCGGCAACAAGGTCCGGAAGAGCCGCGCTCATGTCGGCCGCAGCGGCAACTGTGATCTCCTCGGCGGTCGCGAACCTTGCTATGGACAGCAGAATGACCGCCAGTAACTCTAACTTTCTGATTGCCAATTTTTGGATCCTCCTTGGTCGGAACCCGAAGCGCTCCGATCAAATGAGATTTTCGGGCTTGCCTGAAGGCATGCCCTGATGTGACCTCCCGCAATCATCGGGTAGACGTTCGCTGCCGCCCGCCGAGCCTTCTGCCCTATTACACGAGTTTTGTCTTCGACAGGGGAAGCTCGCGGACGCGCTTCCGAGTGGCCGCAAATACGGCGTTCGTGAGAGCAGGTGCAAAAGGTGGCACGCCGGGTTCACCGACACCGGCCGGTGGCGCTTCGCTCTGCACTATATGTGCCTCAATATGCCGCGGAGCGCGGTTCATGCGCGTCAGTTGATAGTTGTGGAAATTACTTTGGTCGATGACGCCGTTCGATGCGGTAATCTCGCCGAATAACGCGAGGCTCGATCCGAATACGGCGGCTCCCTCGAACTGGTTGCGGATGTTATCGGGACTGACAACCGTCCCGGCATCGACCGCGGTCCACACTCCCGGGATGTGTACCTGCCCCTGGCTGTCGACTTCGACCTCAACCACGGTCGCAACATAAGTGAGGAAAGCGCGGTGAGCCGCGATGCCCATGCCACGTCCCTTACCCATTGGGCGCTTGCCCCAACCGGATTTCTCCGCAGCGATTTCGACCACCCGCCGCAAGCGGGCAGTATCGAGCGGATAGTTCTTGGCATCTTCCGCTTCGTCCCCTTTGAGATCGAGCGCAACGATGCGCGGCGGCCCGATCAGGTCGAGCAGATACTCCACCGAATCCTTATTCGCCGATTGTGCAAGTTCATCGGCGAAGGAATGAATCGCAAACGCGTGATAGATATTCGCCACGCTGCGGAGCCATCCGATGCGAACGTGGTAATCGGCGGGACCGTTTTCCGCTCGGTGATTCGGAATATCGAAGGGAAGATTGTTCCAGCCGAGGCCCATCTCGTCGTCGGCATAAGTCGCGGTCACGTCGAAAGTCGAATTGATTGGCGGATATACGGTTCGCTGCAGCCACGCCGTCGGCTTCCCATCGGGGGCGACTGCGGCCTTCAAATACATGGCGGCCACGGAATGAAAAAAATCAAAGTGAATATCATCCTCGCGGCTCCAGACAACTTTGACTGGCTTGCCCAGTTTTTTTGAGAGGACGGCCGCTTCTGCCACCTGATCAGGTTTCGACTTGCGCCCGAACCCTCCGCCGAGCAGCGTGACATGGCAAGTCACGTCTTCTTTCTTGATGCCGAGCACGACGGCAATTGTCTCCTGCACGGCTTGCGGATTCTGCGTCGGAGCCCACGCAACAACCTTTCCCTCGCGGTATTCCGCGACCGCGACCGGTGGCTCCATGGACGCGTGTGCCAGATGCGGAGCGTAGTATTCGGCCTCAATGATCTTTACCCCGGGCTCGCCGCTTTTCCGAAAAACGGCATCGACATCGCCGACATTGCGAACGACCTTTCCCGGCTGCCGCGAAGTGGCTTCGAGCGTCTTCCGGAATGACGCAGAGTTGTAGACGGCGTGGGGACTGGTGTCCCATTCGATTTTCAGACTCTTGCGTCCCTTGAACGCGGCCCAGGTATTGTCGGCGATCACCGCGACGCCGCCGAGCGGCTGGAACTGGTGCGGCGGTTTGAAAGCTTCGATGGTCAGAGTTCTCTGGACGCCAGGCACCTTCAGCGCCGCTTTGTCGTCGTAGGTTGTTATCTTTTGTCCAAGCACCGGCGGATGCTCAATCGATGCGTAAACCATGCCCGGCATGGTTGCGTCCATACCGAAGACGGCTTTTCCGGTGACGATGTCGGAAAGATCGAAGAGCGAATTGGTTTCCTTGCCGATGTATCGCCATTCGGACCGCGGTTTGAGCGGGACGTCCTCTTTTTTGGGAACGGCGAGCTTTGCCGCCGCGGCTGCAACTTCTCCGTAACCCAATCTACGGGCACTCGCTCGATGGAGAACGAAGTGGGGCTCGGTTGTGCACTCTTTCGGAGCAACATTCCATTCGGCCGCCGCGGCACTGATCAGCATCACGCGTGCAGTCGCGCCAACCTGACGCATCAGGTCGAAGTTGCTGCGAACCGAGTGCGATCCGTCCGTATCCTGCTCTCCGTATTTTGGATCGCCGACCGCCTGTTCAATTTTCACCCTGGACCAATCTGCATCGAGTTCGTCGGCCACGATTAGCGGCAATGCGGTGCGGCTGCCGCATCCCATCTCGGAGCGGTGGGCCACTATGGTGACGGTTCCATCCGGAGCGATCGACAGCCATAGATTCGGTTCAAAGGGGGCGGCTGAAGGTTCATCTTCCGCTGCCCAAAGCGGCTCGGGAATAAAGCGGGCGCTCAACACGAAAACGCCGCTCACCAGGGCGCCGTGCAGGAATCCCCTGCGGCTCACCGGACGACTGACATTTTCGTTGCGCTTCATGCCGTCCCCTTCGCAGCCTGATATTTCGCGGCTTGATGAATCGCTTGGCGAATTCGCTGATAGGTTCCGCAGCGGCATATGTTACCGGACATGGCGACGTCGATATCCTGGTCGCTCGGATTCTTGTTGTTTTTTAGAAGCGCGACAGCCTGCATGATCTGGCCCGTCTGGCAGTAGCCACATTGCGGCACTCGAATCTCCATCCACGCCTTCTGCACGGGATGCATGGGCTCGATGCCTTCAATCGTAATGATGTTGGCTCCGCTGACTTCCTTCATAGCCGTGCTGCACGAGCGTATGGCTGCCCCATTCTGGTGCACGGTGCATGCGCCGCATAGCCCCATGCCACAGCCGAATTTCGTGCCCGTAAGCTCGGCTACGTCGCGCAAATACCAGAGCAGGGGCATGTCGGGATCGCCGTCAAATGTCCTCTCTTTCCCGTTCACTTTGAAACGGATCATTCTCACCATCCCTCGCCGGAATATGGAATCTGTGCCGAATTTGATTTCCATATCCTAGTCGCAGAGCGCGAAATGTGGAAGAGTCGCACGAGATTTCCCTTTGCGATCGCTCGCGCCGCTGAAGACAAGCTTTCCGTCCGCGCCGTCATATAATCGTCTGTCATTTGTACTTCGGCGCCATTGCGGGAGGATTTTTGGCCTACGACGATCTACGGGACTGGATCAGAGCACTCGACCGAGCCGGCGAACTGAAGCGCATTCGCACCGAAGCGGACCCAATCCTCGAGATTACGGAAATTGCCGACCGCGTTTCGAAGAGTCGCGACCAGCAGGGAATTCTCGGCGGGAAAGCTCTGCTGTTCGAAAACGTGAAGGGATACTCGGGCGCGCAGCTTCTCATCAACCAGTTCGGTTCCTCACGTCGTATGCGCCTCGCGCTCGAAGTCGACTCCCTCGATGAAATTGCCGAGCGCATACGCGGCTTCATGGATGTGAAGTCTCCGCAAGGTTTCCTGGACAAGGTAAAAATGCTGCCCATGCTGGCCGAGATGGGCAGGTTCTTTCCCAAGACCGTGGCGACCGGGCCCTGCAAAGAGGTCATCAGGCGCGACCATTTCTCGTTGCTCGATTTCCCTATCCTGCAATGCTGGCCAAAAGATGCCGGACGCTTCATCACGCTGCCCTGCGTCATCACCCGCGATCCAAAGACAGAGAAGCGCAACGTCGGTATGTACCGCATGCAAATCTACGACGAGCGCACAACCGGCATGCACTGGCAGCGTCAAAAAGTCGCGGCCGAACATTACCGCGATCGGATGCGGGCTGCGGTGGCCGGCGCCAACCAGGGAGGGGCGGCCGCTTCCGACCGTGCAGCCGGACGAAGCCCGGCATCAGCAGCGGTAGACATCATGGCAAGGTCATCGGGAGGCGCACTGCTAGCCACCGGCGACCGCCCATCGGGCAAGATGGACGTAGCCGTGGCCATCGGTACCGATCCCGCGCTAACGTTCTCCGCAATCGTTCCCGCCCCGCCCGACGTCGAGGAATTTATCATTGCCGGATTTCTTCGACAGAAGCCGGTCGAGTTGGTTAAGTGTGAGACCGTCGATCTCGAAGTTCCCGCCAATGCCGAAATTATTCTGGAAGGCTACGTGAATCTTGACGAACTCCGCACCGAAGGCCCGTTCGGCGATCACACCGGCTTCTATTCGCTCGAAGACGAATACCCGGTGTTCCATGTAACCTGCCTGACTCACCGCAAAGACCCAATTTACGCGACGACCGTTGTTGGCAAGCCGCCGCAGGAAGATGCCTGGATGGGCAAGGCCGTCGAGCGTATTTTCTTACCGCTGATGAAGCTGACCGTACCTGAATTGGTGGATGTCAACCTGCCAATCGAAGGCGTGTTTCACAACCTGATGATCGTTTCGATTCGCAAGTCGTATCCCGGGCAGGCGCGCAAAGTAATGAACGCGATCTGGTCGCTCGGCCAGGCGATGTTCACGAAGTGCATCATCGTGGTCGACGAAGACGTGGACGTGCAGGACGTCGCCGATGTCACACTGAAGGTGCTGAACAATATCGATCCGGAGCGGGATATTCAGTTCACGCTCGGCCCGGTAGACTCGCTCGACCATGCCGCACGCCTCCCGAACTACGGATCAAAGATGGGCATTGACGCGACACGCAAATGGTCAACGGAGGGATTTCGGCGCCCGTGGCCGGATGAGATCGTGATGGATGCGAAGACGCGAGCGCAGGTTGAGGCCAAATGGAAGGCGATCCAGAAGGAGTTGGGGAGCTAGTATCTTATACAGCGTTAACCTTATAGTCTTATTGTCAACAGAGCGTACTCTCGTGTGCGAAGCCTCGCGAAAAATTCAGTAACAAACGGGAGCCAAACATGAAAAGTATTACCGTAATCGGGATGATATTGGTGGTGCTGGGACTGTTGGCTTTTGTCGTTCCCGTGCCCCAAACCGAGAACCACGGCGTCAAGATTGGCGACACTAAAATCGGTGTGCAAACCCAGCACAGCGAGAAATTACCCCCAGGCGTAGGCGCGGTCTTGCTCGCGGGAGGGGTGATTGCCCTGGTCCTTGGAGCACGGAAGGCTTAGGAGCACGGAAGGCTTAGTCTCGCTTCACCGGTTGCGCCTGGAGTTATATCATACGACCCGCATGGCGTTTCCTCTCAAAGTCTGCGTCGTCTGCTCGGAAGAGTTCGAACTGAAGCCGGGTAAACCTGGCTTTGCCAACCGCTGTCCGGCCTGCAGCGAACCCGATAATGAAGGCTCCGAAACAAAGCGAAGCGTGGACGCCGATGAGCGCAGGAGCCAAACGGAAGCGGATGCCGCGCGCCGACGGGCGATCCGCGACCTGCTGTACCGCAAGGACGGCTGACGGCTGAGCTTCTCTCCGGTTACTTGCGCTCCCGAGTTAGCAATTCAAATTCTTCTGGCGTTTTCGGCCAGTCTTGCCGCAGCAATCGCGATAGCGAGCGATCGGCCAGGAGCTTCCCGCCTGTTTGGCAGTGCGGGCAGTAGTTGGTTTCATTCGACGCGTAGCGTATCCGCTGGATTTTTGCCTGGCAGCGCGGGCATGATTCTTTGTAGCGTCCGTGCACTGCCATGCCCGGACGAAAGGCTGTAACTCTCTCGGGGAAGTCGTTTCCTGACTCTTGCCGCAAGCGATCGGTCCATTCGCTTAAGCTCTGGCGCGCAGCCATGAACAATCGTTCGATCTCTTCGGGCTTCAGCTTTTGTGTCAATCCGAGGGGCGAGAGGCGGGCTTCGAAAAGAATCTCGTCTGAATAGGCATTACCGATGCCGCTGAATAACCGCGGATCGGTGAGCGCGCGTTTCAGCGTGTGATTCGCAGAAGTGAGGACCGCGGCAAACTGATCGAGGCTGGATTCGAGGACCTCAATGCCGCCGGGATCGAGCGCGGCCAGCGCCTCTTCTCCGGCTACTACGTGCAGCGACGCTCGCTTCTGCGAACCTGCTTCGGTCCAGACGAGCGTTCCATTCGCGAAATCGAAGGCAGCCAGGCCGCGCGGCGGCGAAACTTTCGCGCCACGTTTTTTCCAGTGCAGGCGGCCGGCGATCATCAGGTGCAGCACCAGCCAAATGTCATTCGCGAACCCGATCGAAATACGCTTGCCCAATCGGCGCAACTTTACGATGGTTTCGCCCTCCACTTCTGTTAAAGGTGGGGTAGCCGTGCGCAACAGAAATGGACTCGCTATTCGGACGTGCTCGAGACGCTGGCCGAGGATGCGTTTCTCCAGAGCTTCGATGTAAATCGTGATGTCCGGCAGTTCGGGCATTGAAGACGCCTTCCTACAGGATAAATCCCATAAACATGCTAATGCTTTGCGTGGAGATGGCGCCCTGCCCCCGATTGGACGGGCTACGCCCACACTTCCAGACCGAACGCCTTCCCCCGCTTGAGTCCAACCGGGACTTGTGTTCTCATTGAATGCAGCCGCCCGCACGGGCGGGCTGGCACGCCCTAACCTTCAACCCTCAACCCGATGTTTGATCGGAATCCGAGATCGGAATATCAGAGGAGAAGAATCATGAGCAAAGTGAACTACATTCCCAAGGGATACAACACCGTTACGCCATACCTCGTCATCAAAGGCGCAGCGAAAGCGATTGATTATTACAAGAATGTTTTTGGAGCCACTGTAGTCGTGCGCATGGACGGTCCTCACGGCGCGGTGGGTCATGCGGAGCTGCAGATTGGCGACTCGCGCATTATGCTTGCCGACGAAAATCCACAAATGGGTAATCGCAGTGCCGAATCCATTGGTGGTTCGCCAGTGAGCTTGTATGTGTACCTTCCCGATTGCGACAAGGTTGTCGACAAAGCGGTCGCAGAGGGAGCGAAAGTTCTAAAACCGGTGGCGGACCAGTTCTATGGCGATCGCTCCGGATTCATCCAGGACCCATTCGGACATCTCTGGGGCATTGCCACCCACAAGGAAGACGTTTCCGATGCGGAGATGAAAGAGCGCATGAAGAAATTGCAGGCTGCTTGATGCCGAATGACATCTGCTCTTAGTTCGTAGCCGTTAGCCGGGCGGGCCAGTTGGGCCTCCCTGGCCAATGGCTAAGAGCGTGTTCCTCGAACTCTAGTACAATCGTCTATATCTTCCTCGAAAGGACTCGCAGATGCTATCCGCCGGCAATCCTTTTCCAAATTTCTCGCTTCCCAACCAGGACGGCAAAGTCATGAAACTCTCCGACTTTGCAGGACACTGGCTTGTCGTTTACTTCTATCCGAAAGATGACACTCCTGGCTGCACCATACAAGGCCAGGCCATGACGGCGACGAAAGCCGATTTCGACGCCGCTGGAATTAAAGTCGTCGGTGTGAGTGCCGACGATGTTACCTCACACAAGAACTTTTCCCACAAGTTCGCTTTTACCATCGATTTGCTCTCCGACACCGAATCCGGCCTGATGAAGACGCTGGGCCTCGGCCAGGCCGAGTGGAAGGGAATGAAGTTCTGGGAGCGAACGACTTTTGTGGTTGATCCTACCGGCACGATCCGAAAGGTCTATGAAAAGGTCAATCCGCAGGGCCACGAGCAGGTCTTGCTTGCCGACATCACGCAAATGAAGGCAAAGGCAGCCTGAAATTCATCGCCCGTGGGACGTGGCAGATAGCATCGCCCGGTTTGGAATCTTGCGGTCGGAGCTATTCGAACGAAGCGTGGTTGACGAAATCTGATGTTCGGGAGTTCCATGGGCTACGCAGCGTTGCGGCCAAGCTTTCGGCCATAACCGATGGCAAAATTTGGTACAGCCGCGTGCGCAAATCTCGATAGCCCTGCATGCCAGCAAAAAGGTCGCTCATTAACTCGCGAAAGCTGACGCTCTGCGCAGTCAGGTGAACGATGCGCTCGAGGACGCTATCGCCAAAAATCTCGCCGTTGTAGAAGCGGTGCGAAACCTTTGCGGCCAGTTTCAACTCTCTGAGCACGTCCTCCTGTAACAGGGCCTGATAGTCGGCGGGTTCTCCCCTCGCAACGGCCGTCGCGCACAATTCTGCGGAGCGCAGCGCGTAGTAAAGACCTTCTCCCGTAATCGGATCCACCAGACCCGCATTGTCGCCGATCATCGCCCAACCCTCGCCACAAACCTTGAGCTTATCGAGCGTTTCGGCGCGAAAGGATGGCAGAATATGCGAGTAGAAGCGAGCACCACCCAACCG
>Ga0302180_10004152_pt1 | contig 10799 bp, 6 predicted proteins | sample I_Palsa_E3_2_FD_200575 | JGI IMG/M metagenome (GOLD analysis project Ga0302180, IMG submission 200575) | Peat permafrost microbial communities from Stordalen Mire near Abisko, Sweden - I_Palsa_E3_2 | ecosystem: Environmental > Terrestrial > Soil > Palsa > Peat permafrost | place: Sweden: Abisko... | reverse complement strand
TCGGCGAGATCGCCATGGACGGCATGGTCGTGGTCGGTGACGCCGCCGGGCTCACCCTCAACACCGGCCTGACCGTGCGGGGCATGGACCTCGCGGTAGGCTCCGCGGTCGCCGCCGCCGAGGCCATTGGCTCCGCCCTGGATCACAAGGACACCTCCAAGGCCGCCCTGGCCGGATACCGGCAGCGCCTGTTCGCCTCCTACGTCGGCCAGGACATGAAGACCTACGCCAAGGCCCCGTCCTTCCTGGAGGTGGAGCGGATGTACAAGCAGTACGGCGAGCTGCTCGCCAACGTCCTGTACGGCGCGTTCAGCCTGGACACCCAGCCTCGCCGGCATCTCCTCAAGGTGGCACGGCAGTCGCTGGCCCACTCCCCGCTGAAAATCAGGCAGCTCGTCAAAGACGGCATCACAGGAGCGCGGGCACTATGAAACCACTGACCGTCCCGGAACGACTGGCCAAGAACCGCTTCAACCTCGACGAGGAAGAATGCCACATCGAGGTCAACCAGGAGATCGCCAAAGCCACCGGGACCGGCAAGGCCCTGATCGCCTGCTGCCCCGCCCACGTCTACACCGAGGAACCCGACGGGACCATCTCGGTCGAGTACGCCGCCTGCCTGGAGTGCGGCACCTGCCTGGCTGTCGCCGCCCCCGGCGCCCTGAAGTGGCACTACCCGCGGGGCGGGTTCGGCGTCCAGTTCCGTGAGGGCTAGTCATGCTCAAGCGTCGAATCACGCTGCCACCGGAGCATCTGTACCCAGCTGATGAGTGGCGCATCGTGGAGACGGGGTATTCAGATGAGTTTGTCGGCCTGACCGAGACCGTCTTCTCGCTGGGTAACGGTTTCGTCGGCGTCCGGGGCAGCTTCGAGGAGGGTCGCCCCGCGCTGGTCCCCGGGACATTCGTCAACGGGTTCCACGAGACCTGGCCGATTGTGCACGCAGAAGACGCGCCCGCGCTCGCCAAGACCGGCCAGACGATCGTGAACGTGCCCGACACGACGATCATCAAGCTCTACGTGGACGATGAGCCGTTCTACCTGCCGACCGCGCGCCTGCGGGATTACCGCCGGATCCTGGACATGCGGGCCGGCACGGTGACCCGTGAGCTGGTGTGGGTCACTGACGCCGGCAAGCACGTCCGGGTGCGCTCCTGCCGGATGGTCTCGCTCGAGCACCGTCACCTGATCGCGATGACCTACGAGGTCACGATGCTCGACGAGCCGGCGCCTATCACGGTTTCCTCACTGGTGCTCAACCGCCAGGACGCCCGCCAGGCCGGCGACCTGCCCGAGTACCGGCCGGGAGATCCCCGCCTGGCGACCGTGCTGCCGCACCGGGTGCTCAACGTGCGGGCGGCCGAGCTGGCCGGGCACCGCATCCTGCTTGGCTACCAGACCACCAGCAGCGGGATGACACTCGGCGTCGGTGTTGACCACGTGATCGACACGGCGCAGGAGTCCCAGGCGGTGGGGTCTCTCGACGACGGGACGGGCGAGGTGCTCCTGAGGGCCGATGCGGTGCCGGGCGTCCCGATCCGGATCACCAAGTACGCGACCTACCACACCTCGCGCGGCGTCCCGGTCCCCGAGCTTGTCGACCGGTGCCGCCTGACCTTGGACCGCGCGGTCCGGGACGGGTTCGACGTGCTCACCGCGGCTCAGCGCGCGAATCTCGACCGGTTCTGGGACCGCGCCGACGTGCGGCTTCGGACCCGCCTCAATCCGGTGCGGCAGCAGCAGGCGGTCCGGTGGAACCTCTACCAGATCGGGCAGGCGTCCTGGCGTGCCGAAGGGGCCGGCGTCCCGGCGAAGGGGCTGACCGGGCAAGCCTATGAGGGCCACTACTTCTGGGATACCGAGGTCTATGTCCTGCCGTTCCTGTCCTACACCCAGCCCAGGATCGCCCGGAACCTGCTTCGGTTCCGGCACAGCATGCTCGGCCGCGCGCGGGAGCGGGCGGCCCAGATGAGCCAGCGAGGGGCACTGTTCCCGTGGCGGACCATCAACGGCGAGGAGGCCTCGACCAATTTCCAGCAGGGCACCGCCCAGTATCACATCAACGCCGATATCGCTTACGCGATCAACCGCTACGCCAACGTCCAGGGTGACACAGGCCTGCTCGGCGAGATCGGCGCAGAGATCCTCGTCGAGACCGCCCGGCTGTGGCAGGACCTCGGCTTCTACGGCGCCGACAACAGATTCCACATCCACGGCGTGACTGGGCCCGACGAATACACCACCGTGGTCAACGACAACACCTACACCAACCTGATGGCCCGGCTGAACCTCACTTTCGCCGCCGCCACCGTCCGCCGGCTGCGCGAGGAGCAGCCAAGCGACTACACGGCGCTCGTCCGTACGGTCAGACTCCAGCCCAACGAGGTCGAGTCCTGGGAGCGCGCGGCGGCAGCGATGCACGTCCCATTCGACGACGAACGCCGCATTCACCCGCAAGACGAGACGTTCCTGAGCCGCGAGGTGTGGGATCTGGACAGCACACCGCGGGAGAAGTTCCCGCTGCTGCTGCACTACCACCCGCTGGTGATCTACCGGCAACAGGTGCTCAAGCAGGCCGACATCGTGCTGGCCATGTTCCTGCTCGGCAACGAGTTCTCCGAGGAGCAGAAGCGCCGCAACTTCGACTACTACGACCCGCTCACCACCGGCGACTCATCCTTGTCGGCGTGCGTGCAGAGCATCATTGCCGCCGAGATCGGCCAAGAGCGCAAGGCCCTGGAGTACTTCCAGTACGCGCTGCTGATGGACCTGGGCAACGTGGCAGGCAACGCCTCGGATGGAGTCCACATCGCCTCCGCCGCCGGCGTATGGTCCTCGCTCGTCTTCGGGTTCGGCGGTGTCCGCGATTTCGGCGGCCAGCTGACCTTCCAGCCCAGGCTGCCGCGCGCCTGGAACGAGCTCGCCTTCTCGCTGCGATTCTGCGGACGGCAGATCAGGGTCAAGCTCACCCACGACGAGGAGCGCTACCTCGTCGAGGAAGGTGAGCCGCTGAGCGTGCTCGTCCGGGGCGAGTCACACCTGCTCAGCTCGGATAACCCGCTCGCGATCAAGCTTCCGCCGCCGTGACCGCGCCGTGTTCAGCCGCGGAATCTCACGTCGTCACGGCGTCCCCGAAGGGCACCAGCGACTTTTGGGCGTAGTCTAGTGATGAGAGGCCCGAGCCGGCCGCGGAAGGGCGTTAAGTCCAGTTCCCGGCTGACGCTTTCCTTTCTCAGCCGAAGGAGCCGCCGAGTGAATGGTTGCCCTGATGGTGCGGGCCGGGGGACGTATTTGTGCCCGCGATTGCGTCGCTGAGATGGCAGATGACAGGCTTGGCCGGATACTGGCTGCACTGGCTGCCGAGGGAGATGCGTGGTCCTCTGCCCGGCTGTGCGCAGTGTGCCCCGGGCTCGTAGGGGTGAACGGTGCCGGGGTCATGCTCATGTCGGGTGACATCCCGCGCGGGTCGTTGAGCAGCAGCGATGATGTTAGCCACCTGATCGAGGAGCTGCAGTACACGCTGGGCGAGGGCCCGTGCGTGGATGCCTACGGCACGGACACAGTGGTGACCGAGCCCGACCTGGCCGAGCCGGTGGCTCCCCGGTGGCCCGCGTTCACCCCGCCAGCGCTGCGGGCGGGCGTGCGGGCGGTGTTCGGGTTCCCGCTGCGGGTCGGCGCGGTGCGCCTGGGGGCGCTCAACCTCTACCGCGATCGGCCGGGCCTGCTGAACGACGAACAGCATGCTGACGCGCTGGTCGTTGCCGACGTGGCCGCCCGCTGGGTCCTGGACGCCCAGGCCGGTGCGCCCTCCGGCGCGGTGGCGCAAGAGCTGGAGGCCGGCGCCGACTTCCATTTCGCGGTACACAACGCGGCGGGCATGGTCTCGGTCCAAGAGGAGATCAGCGTCGCCGAGGCGCTGATCCGCCTGCGGGCGTTCGCGTTCGGCAACGATCGCCTGCTCGCCGATGTGGCCGATGACGTTGTCGCCCGCAGGCTGAGGCTGGGATGAGCCCCGCTCACCCGGCGCCGTCGGGCGGCGGCAGGGCGGCACCAGGTATGGATGCCGCGGCCCGGGTTCTCGATCCGGTTCCGGCCGGCCGTGACAGGCCGCCGGGCGTGCAAGAGATGAGATGAGATGAGATGTTCGAAGCAGCCGATGCGATGCGATCGATCGCCGAGATGGCCGATACCCTCGTCGAGGACTACGACGTCGTCGACGTGCTGACCGGGCTCGCGGACCGGTGCGTCAGCCTGCTCGGCGTCACCGCCGCCGGGGTGATGCTGGCCTCTCCCGGGGGGAACCTGGGGCTGGTGGCCTCCTCTAGCGAGACGATGCGCCTGCTGGAGTTGTTCGAGCTGCAGACCCAGGAAGGCCCCTGCCTGGATGCCTTCCGCACCGGGGAGCGCGTCGAGCACCAGGACCTGGAGGCCGAGTCCAGCCCCTGGCCGTCATTCTCCGCCGCCGCCGTCAAGGAGGGTTTCCAGTCGGTGTCCGCCCTGCCGCTGCGGTTTCGTGACGTCACCCTCGGCGCCCTGAACCTGTTCAGCGTCACGCAGGACCCGATGTCCGAGGCGGACGTCATGGTCACCCGCGCCTTCGCGGATCTCGCCACTCTCAGCATCGTGCAGCATCGTGCCAGCGCCGAGGCCGGCATGAACGAGCAGCTTTCTGCCGCCCTGACCAGCCGGGTGGTCATCGAGCAGGCCAAGGGCGTGGTCGCAGCGCGGGCCGACGTCGACCTGGGCGAGGCCTTCTCCCGGCTCCGGGCCTACGCCCGCGATAACAACCTACGACTCACCGATGTCGCCCAGGCGGCCGTAGCCGGCACCCTCGATTTCGATTCGCTGGCGTGGGCCCGTGTCGTACGTTGGTGAATCTCGCCACGCCACCCTCATGCAGCAACCCGGCCGTCTGGCCGGGTCCATGACCGACGCCGGGTACTCCTGATAGCTCATAATGCTGGTAAGTGCGGCACCGGCAGCCGTCGCAGAACCGGGAGGGCGACGTGAGCGCAGACGCCGGGGCCAGTGTTTACGCTCTGCTGACCGACGGCACCACGATTGAGATCCGGCCCGCCCGGCCTGACGACTCGGACGCGGTGCGGGAGATGCATGAGAGGCTGTCCCCGGACAGTCTCTACTTGCGCTTCTTCAGCATGAACCCGAGCGCGGCCGAGTGGGAGGCGCGCCGGCTCTGCCGTGAGCCCGCGCCAGACCACGCCGCGCTGCTCGCCCTGCTGGACGGCGCGCTGATCGGCTGCGGCAGTTACGAGTGCGAGGATCCCCCGTCCCAGTCGGCCGAGGTCGCCCTTACGGTCGCCGATGACATGCACAACCGCGGCGTCGGCATGCTGCTGCTTGAGCACCTGATCTCGCTGGCCCGCAACCGTGGCCTGCACGCCTTCACCGCGGAGACGCTGAGTGAGAACGCGCCCATGCTGAGAGTGTTCGCCGACGCCGGGCTGCAGGCGCACCGCGCCCTGGCCGACGGCGTGTACCACCTCACCTTCCCGCTGCCCACCAGCGAGGCCGACATCGCCCTCGGCAGCTACCGTGACGCGGTCGCCGCGCGGGAGCGGTCGGCCAATGCGGCCAGCCTGCGGCACGTACTGGCGCCGGCCTCGGTGGCGGTCATCGGCGCCAGCCGGCGGCCCGGCTCCGTCGGGCGGGCCATCCTGCGCAACATCGTGGCCGGCGGCTTCTCCGGCCCGGTGTACGCGGTTAACCCGACCGCGACCGAACTGGACGGCGTTCCCTGCGTCCCGTCGGCGGCCGCTTTGCCCGAGGACGTCGACCTGGCGGTCATCGCCACACCGGCGGCGGCCGTGGTCGGTATCGCCGAAGAATGCGGGCAACGGGGGGTCAAGGCGCTAATAGTGCTAGCGGCGGGACTCAGCGGCGCGGGCCGCACGGAATTGCTGGGCATCTGCCGCCGCCACGGCATGCGAATGGTCGGACCGGCCAGCTTCGGCGTAGCCGACACCAGTGCCGGCCTGAACGCGACGTTCGCGGCCCGCCATCTCAGGCCGGGATGCGCCGGCCTGGCGATGCAGTCGACCGGTGGCGCCGCCTTCGCCCTGGTCGAGCACCTGTCCCGGACCGGTGTCGGGATCTCCTCCCTCGTCTCGCTCGGCGACAAAGGCGACGTGGGCGGCAACGACATGCTGCAGTGGTGGGAGTCCGACCCGGCGACCAAGCTGGCCCTGCTATATCTTGAGTCGATCGCGAACCCGCCCAAGTTCGCCCGCATCGCCCGCCGCGTCGGCCGCAGCATGCCGGTCCTGACCGTGATCGCGGGGCGGTCCACTCCAGGCCTGCGCCTGGCTGGGGCTCGCGCCACAGCGGCCACCCCCCTGCTCACCAGGCGGGCCCTGTTCGAGCAGGCCGGGGTGATCGCTGCCGCGAACCTCGGCGAGCTGCTCGACACCGCGGTCCTGCTGGCCTCGCAGCCGCCGCCCGCCGGGCCCAGGGTCGGCGTGGTATCGAACACCCGCGGCGCCGCACTGCTCGCCGCCGACGCGTGCGACGACGCGGGCCTGCGGGTCGCCCGCCTGGCCGGGGACACCCGGCAGGCGCTCCGGAACCTGCTTCCCCGCGACGCCACGGTGGCCGGTCCGGTCGATACCACCCTGCTGGTCGGCCCCGGCCTCTTCGGTCAATGCCTGGAGCTGGTCGGCGCCGATCCGGGCGTCGACGCGGTGCTGGCGCTGACGACCACGAGCGCGGGCAGCGACCCGGTTCCCGAGGTGCCCGCCGCGCGGGTGCCCGTACCAATCGCCGCCGCGGTGCTGGACCAGGTGGAAGTGGTCCGGCTGCTCCGGGGCCCGGGCGAGGACTCCCCCGCCGTTCCGGCCTATGCCTACTCCGAGTCCGCCGTCCACGCCCTCGGCCGCGCCGCCCGCTACGGCATGTGGCGGGCGATCCCGCCGGGAAACGTGCCCGACCTCGACGGTCTGCGCCAGGACCGGGCGAGGGATCTGGTCGCGGAATTTCTGGCCGAAGGGCCGGCCGGCGGCTGGCTGTCACTGGACCTGACCGTGGAACTCCTCGGCTGCTACGGCGTGCCACTGGCAGAAAGCATCGGGGTTGTCACGGAGGACGCCGCCATCGCGGCGGCAGCACGGTTCGGGGGCCCGGTCGCGCTCAGGGCGGACGTGCCCGGCCTGGTGCGCGCGCGTGGCGCCGGCGCCCTGCTGATCGATCTGCACGGCGCGGACGAGGTCCGGCGCGGGTTCCGTTCGCTGCGGGAGGCTTTCGGCCAACGGCTGGCGGGTGTCATCATCAAGCCGATCGTCACGGGCGGCGTCGAGGTGATGATCAGCGTGCTGCAGGAAGAGGTCGTCGGCCCGCTGGTGCTGTTCGGGGCCGGCGGTGCGGCCGCCGATGCGCTGGCTGACCGCGCCGCGCGGCTCGCCCCGCTGACCGACTCCGATGCCGACGAGCTGATCCTCTCCATCCGCGCCGCCCCGCTCCTGCTCGGGCACCCCGGCGCCCCCGGCGTCGATCTCACCGCGCTGCGGGACCTGCTGCTGCGGGTCTCCCAGCTGGCCGACGACCTGCCGCAGATCGCCGAGCTCGAGCTCAGCCCGGTTTTCGCCCGCCCGCACGGCGTGCAGGCCGTCGATGCCCGGATCCGCCTTCAGGCCGCCGAGCCCGCCGACGCCCACCTCCGCCGGCTGCACTGACCGCCCGGCCAGCTACTCGGCGGCCCGGCGCGCGAGCCTGCTGACCGGATACGACTCACCACTGTCCGTTCGGAAAAGAGAATTTAAAGCATTTTCCCGGAACGTACGTGGTTTCACCGGCTGCCGGAAATTAGCCCATATCCTATTCCGCTACCTCTAGGATTTCGGCAATGTCACGCATTTGTAAATTATTTTCCGGCACCCGGGCAGGAGGAAAATGCCCAGAATTGAGTTATGATAAAACATATTTCCCTCTTCCACCAAGGAACCCATGAACGAGTCGCCGGACAGGGTCGTGGACCCCGTGCGCCGGTGCCTCAACGGGATCTCCGAGATCCGCGGATTTTTCCGCACGAACACCACGCCGGTCTACTTCTTTGGACCGACCGCATTCAACTTGCTCGGTATCGACCGCTGGGTCCGCAACTTCACCTATGTCGCCTATTTCGACTCCTGGGATGGCGGCCACCCGCGAGTGTTCAGCCCGCAGCGCAAGCCGTACGTGGAGTTCGGGAGCAGCGAGGAGATCAACAATTACCTGCTCCGGGATCCGGAGGTGCAGGCCTTCATCGCCTCCCGCGGCGGCCGCCCGAAGGTGGCGCTGCTGTTCTTCAACGAGGAGACAGAGCGAATCTGCGCAGAGCTCGGGTACGAGATCGCCCTCCCGTCCGACGCGCTGCGCAGACGACTGGACTCCAAGATCGTGACTACCGAGCTCGGTAACGAAGCCGGCGCCCTGAGCGTGCCGAACGTGCTCGTGCAGGTCGACTCGTGGGGCACGCTGGTCCGTATCGCCGTCGATGCGGGACTCGGCACCGACCTCGTCGTGCAGACTCCTTACGGCGACTCAGGGAAGACCACCTTCTTCGTCGCCTCGGAATCGGAGTGGGTCGCCCACGCCGGTGCCATCGTCGGCCAGCAGGCGAAGGTGATGAAGCGGATCAACAACCAGGCCGTGGCGGTGGAGGCGGTTCTGACCAGGCACGGGACGGTCGTCGGGCCGTTCATGATCGACCTCACTGGCTATCCCGAGCTCACCCCTTACCAGGGCGGCTGGTGCGGCAACGACCTGTTCCCCGAGGCGCTGTCGGCCGAGCACAGGGCCAAGGCGATCGAACTCATCAGGCGGCTCGGCGGCAGGCTCGGGCAGGAGGGCTACAAGGGCTTCTTCGAGGTCGACGTCCTCATCGACCTCGACGCCGACGAGGTCTACCTCGGTGAGCTGAACCCCCGCATTTCCGGCGTTTCCTCGCTGACCAACGTCACCGAGGGCGCGTACGCCGACATCCCGCTCTTCCTCTTCCACCTGCTCGAGTACATGGATGTCGACTACGCGATCGACGTCGATGAGATCAACGAGCGGTGGCGCGAGCTGGCCGCGATGGACGTCTGGGCGCAACTGATCATCAAGGAGCCGAACGACGGGGTCGAGCGGATCCTCAGCGCCCCGCGCACCGGTACCTACCGGCTCGCCGCGGACGGGCAGCTGACCTTTCTCCGGGCCTCACATGACTGGCACCAGCTGACCGGCGAGGACGAGTGCTTCTTCCTTCGCGTGTACGGCTCGGGCGACTACCGCTTCAAGGGCGCAGACCTCGGCATCCTCGTCACCAAAGGCCGCATGCAGACCGCTTCCGGCCTCACCGAGCGGTGCCTACGTTACATCGACGGTATCCGTTCCAAGTACATAAGTGAGCCAATCGGGCAGCCTCCGGCCGTCGTTCCCGTTGCCTACGTGAAGTAAAGGCCCGTTTCGCTTATTCCATCCAGTAATTACCTTCGCCAATAACACCTGGAGGTCGGCCATGAGCATCGAAGAACCTATGATCTCCGAAAACAGGGGCCCGCCGGCCGTCGCCGCGGGACGCGAGAACCGCCTCCGCGGGGGCGCACTCGGAATTCTGGACATCTCGGCATCGACGATGGCGAACATCGGCCCGGCAATGAGCTTCTTTTTCGGCTTCGGGCTGATCGCCACGACAGCCGGCCTGGCTTCGCCGCTGACCATCGTGGCTGCAGCCGTGGCCATTGCCCTGCTCGGGAACACGCTGGCGCAGTTCTCCCGCGCCCAGCCGTCTACCGGCGGCTTCATCACCTTCGTCGGCAAGACGTTCGGCGGCACAAGCGCGGTGGCTACCGCCCTGATCGCCGCGATCGGCTACATCATCGCGATGGCCGCGGTCATCGCGATCTCCGGTGGCTTCCTGTCCATTGTCCTCAACCATTACCTGCACTGGAACGTACCGTGGGGAATCCTCACGCCGATCCTCACCGCTCTCGCGGTCTTCATGATGATCCGCGGCGTCGCCGTGTCCACGAAGCTCGCGGGCCTGTTCTTCGGCTTTGAGATGGTGGTGCTCCTCGTCGTCTCGGTTACGGTGCTCGCCAAGAACGGCGGTCACCTGTCGCTCGCGCCGCTCGAGCCCAGCCACATCACCAACGGGCTGACCGGCCTGGCGGCGGGCTTCCCGCTCGCCATCTACCTGTTCATCGGCTGGGAGAACTCTGCGGCCCTGGCGGAGGAGACCGCCGACCCGCGGCGCAACGTGCCGCGCGCCGTCTTCGCCTCCATAGCGATCATGGCCGTCAGCTATGTTCTCTTCGCGTACGCGACGGTGACCGGGTTCGGCGACAACGTCACCAAGCTCGGCCAGTCCGCGATCCCGTTCATCACCGTCGCAAACTCCACCCTCGGTGCCCTCGCGTTCTTTGCCTACCTGGCGGGCTTCACCTCGACCCTCGGCGCGCTCATCGCGGGCGTGAACTCCCAGGCCCGGCTGGTATTCAACGCAGGCCGTGAGGGCCTGCTGCCACGCTGGATCGGCAAGGTAGACACCACCAGGCGAACCCCGGTGCGCTCGATCTTCACGTTCGTCTCCATCGCCCTGGCGATCATCGGCGTCTGGGCACTGCTGCATGCTGTGCACGGCGGCACCGGCGCGCTGAACCCGATCAACTTCTTCGACGAGTCCTCCACCATGGGGACGGTCCTGATCCTGGTCGTATACCTGCTCGCCAACCTGGCCCTGCCGTTTTACTACCGCAAATTCCGGCCCGCGGAGTTCCACCCGGTCAAGCACGGCGTGCTGCCCGCGCTCGGCGCCGTAGCGATCA
>Ga0302180_10004148_pt1 | contig 10805 bp, 11 predicted proteins | sample I_Palsa_E3_2_FD_200575 | JGI IMG/M metagenome (GOLD analysis project Ga0302180, IMG submission 200575) | Peat permafrost microbial communities from Stordalen Mire near Abisko, Sweden - I_Palsa_E3_2 | ecosystem: Environmental > Terrestrial > Soil > Palsa > Peat permafrost | place: Sweden... | reverse complement strand
GCGCGCGGTGCGCACCACCCCCGAGCGGATCACCGCGGGCGGCTGGCTGGTCGTCGTGGTGTCGATCTCGACCTCGACCTCGAGGTGCCCGGTGGGGTGCTCGATGTCGAAGCGTGTCTGCCCCGGCGTGATGGCGGCCAGTCCCGCTCCGGCGGCCCCGTCGAGCAGCAGTGCGGTCGCGACGCTGACCGCGCCGAGCACGCCGATTGACTCGTGCACGCGGACCGGGATGAACGTCCTGGTGCAGATCGTCCCGCCGTCCGCCGGGACGGCGACGAGCGAGATCTTCGGTACCGAGGTACCGGACACGTCGCCCAGGCCCATCAGCTCGCCCGCCGCGAGCCGCAGCGCCTGCACCCTGGCGCCCAGTTCAGCGTCCGCCTCGAGCTCGGCGACCGTCTCGTACCCGGTCCGGCCGAGCTCGGACGCGGCCACGACCACCACTGGCATGCCATTGTCCACGCAGGTGGCGGTGACCCCGTCGATGACGTCGCTGACGTTGCCCGTGGGCAGCAGGGCGCCGGTCGTCGACCCTTGCGTGTCCGCGAAGTTGAGCACCACCGCCGCGGCCGTCCCGGGGACGCCGGCGATCGCGGTCTGGCCCGTGTAGTCGACGGCGCCGTCCGCGCCGGGAAAGGCGGCGGTGGCCACGCTGCCCGAGTTGACCATGTGGATCCGGACCGGCGCCTTGGCCACCAGGCCCCGCTCAATCGCGAACGGGCCGACGCCGGCCAGCAGGTTGCCGCAGTTCTGCCGGTCCGAGACGGTCGCCGTATCGACGCCCACCTGCAGGAACAGGTAATCGACGTCAGCGTCCGGCCGGGCCGAACGACTGATCACCGCCACCTTTGAGGTCAGCGGATGCGCTCCGCCGATGCCGTCGATCTGCCGGGCGTCCGGGCTGCCCATGATGCGCATCAGCAGATCATCCCGCTCGGCCGGATCGGCCGGCAGATCCTCGGCCAGGAAGTACGCCCCCTTCGACGTCCCGCCTCGCATCAGCATGCACCGCACCCCGTCATCCCAGCCCATCAGGGGTTCCCTCCGGCACGTACTGCACGCCGCGCGCGGCGAGCTTGTCCCGCAGCCCGTACAGGTCCAGGCCGAGCTGGCCGTCGGCCAGGGCCTGGCGGACCTGCTCCTCCTTGGCCACCCGGGCCTGCGCGGCGGCCAGCGCCTGCCTGACGTCGCCGCGCGGCACGCACACCACGCCGTCGTCGTCGGCGATGATGGCGTCGCCGGGCCGGACGATCTGCCCACCGATCGAGACCGGGACGTTGACCGCACCCGCCGTCTCCTTGACCGTGCCTTGGGCACTGACCGCCGCCGACCAGACGGGAAAGCCCATCGTGCGCAGTTCGGCCACGTCCCGCACGCCGGCCTCGATGACCAGCCCCCGGACCCCGCGGGCGGCCAGCGAGGTCGCCAGCAGCTCGCCGAACATCCCGTCGGTCGACGGCGACGCCGTCGTCACCACCAGCAGGTCCCCGGGACGGCACTGCTCGGCCGCTGCGTGGATCATCAGGTTGTCACCTGGCCAGCAGACCGCGGTCACCGCGGTCCCGCCGACCCTGCTCCCGTCCTGGATGGGACGCAGCCCCGGCCCGAGGTACCCGGCCCGGCCGATCGCCTCGTGTACGGTGGCCACGCCGAGCCCGGCGAGGGCATCCACCACGGCCGCCTCCGCGCGCGCCACCCCCGTGATGATCACGTTGCGCATTAGGCTTCCTCCTCAAGCAGGGCTGATATGACGCTGCGCAGGTGGCGGCGTGCCTCCGCCTCTGCCTCGGCCGGCCTCCGTTCCGTGATCGCCGATATGATCGCCAGGTGCTCCGGCAGCGAGGCCTGCGGGCGCCCCGGGCGCAGCGAGAGCTGAAACTGGTGCCGGACGAGCTGCCCGTTCAGCCGCTCGAGCAGGGCCGCCGCCACCGTCTGACCGGACATCTCCCGGATCAGCCGGTGCAGCTCGTGGTTGAGTGCCGAGTATTTCAGTAGCTCACCGTCCGCGACGCTGCGCTCGAGGTCCTCGCCCAGCTCGCGCAGCCGGCCGGCCTGGGCCTCGGTGACCCGCTCAGCCGCCTTGGCCGCGCACAGGCCCTCCAGCGCCATCCGGCACTCGGTGATAGCGACCGCTTCGTCGAGGGTGATGACCCGGACTCGTGCGCCGCGGTTCGGTATCCGCTCGACCAGCCCCTCGGCGGTCAGGTCGAACAGCGCCGCGCGCAGGCTAGCCCGTGTCACGGCGAGCATCCCGGCCAGCTCCTCCTCGACCAGCCGCTGTCCCGGCGCCATATCGCCGCCGAGAATCGCCTCCCGCAGCCGCTCCACCGCCGCCCGCCGCCCCGGCTCACCGCTCAGTGCCGCCCCGTCATCCCGCGCTCGCACAAGGGCGATCCTAAAGATATCTTACAAAATTGTCAACAATCGAGCCACCAGCCCCAGAAGAGCACCTGGTCACCCGGCGTGCGGGCGGCTGACCTGGCCGAGGAACAGCGGCGTGCCGGTCGCGGTGTGGATGATGGCGAACAGGAATGGTCGGTCGACGACCATCGTGACCGGCGGCGGCAATCGGACTGCAGCCAGCATCTTGATGCCCACCGCGGTGGCCGCCGCCGCTTCCGTGCCCTGCTCGTCGACGTCGACGTAGGCCTTGTGTGCGACCGTGCTTATCCGCAGCGGCTCGGCCTCGGTGATGCCGCTGAAGTCCGCGCCGTCACCGAACGCCTCGTTCACGCCGAGCTGCCGCAAGGCCGGGATGAGGTCGAACGAGGCCTCCACCCGGAACCGCGGCATGACCAGCGTGACCCGGTGCCTGTCCGTCCCGGCGAGTATGCCGCCCAGGCCGCGGGTGGCGATTGCGGGACGGAGCGCCGTCAGCGGCCCGTCGGGCACGATCACCGCCATCGCCAGGCCGCCGTCGGTGTAGGGCAGCAGGACGGCCTGATATTGGTCGCCGCGCAGGTAGGCGCGCGCGGCGGTGCCGCGCATCATCCGTACGGTCAGGCCCGGGCGATCCGGGCCGTCCGGGTAGAACGGCGCGTCGCCGGTCTGCGCCGCCGGAAAGGGGTCAGCCCACGCCGCCTTGAGGTAAACGGCGTTGGCGAGCACCAGCCTGGTCAGCGGCTCGACGCTGTCCGGTGGTAGCAGACCGGTGATCCTTCCCTCGGTCTGCTCGGCGATCACGCGGTTGATCTCCTCTCGCGCCGCCTCGGGCGCGCGGGCGAAGTCGGCGTCGGCGAACGTGGCCCCGGCGTCGCCCAGCCGGGCGGTGAACTCGGACCGCACCGGCAAGCCAGACTGGACCCACACGGTATCCGGAGCCCGGAACGTCACGAGCCCGCGCGCGGCCGTCTCCCCAAGCAGAGCCGACAGCGAGCGCAGCCCGCCGGCGGCCGCGTCGGCCGATCCATTCAGGTGCAGGGCGCGGGCCAGCTCCGCCGCCGTCTGGCCGCGGGCCCCGCACCAGGCCATCCACAGGGCACTGGTCACGCTGAGCGGTGAGAAGACCGTGTTCGCGGCGTCCTGCGCCAGCAACGGGTACAGGTCCGCGCCGAATGCGCTGGCCGTCGCCGCGGACTCGCGGGCCGCGGTCATCAGGGCTGCTTCGTCTGCCATTGCCGGTGCCACCCACCTTCCCGTGCATCCTCAGATCACATGGTCTGGTCTACCACGACAGTGGTCGAAGATTTCCTGGCCGTGGCGGGGGAGTTCCTGCGCGCCGCGCTACCTAAGGATGGTCGGCCGCCACCTGGGGAGTGGCCTGACCGCGGTTTTGGCTCCTTCTGGCGGCATGACGGCCTGCGCATCCTCGGCATGGAGTAACCCCAGGTGAGTGCCTGAGGGCAGGCTGGCGGCTACCCGCCAGCCTCCGCCTGGCACGGGCCCGGCGCTCAGCTGGCCGCCATGAGCCTTGACCCGTTCGGTCATCCCGAGTAGCCCGGCACCGCCTCCGCCGCCGCCCAGTTCGAGGGGCGCGGATCTGGCTGGCCCGTTGATGATGTCGACGTTCAGGCCGGTGGCTGTCATCTCCAGGGTCACCGATACGGGTGCGCCCGGGGCGTGCTTCATGGAATTGGTAAGCCCTTCCTGGATTATGCGCAGGGCGTCGGCCGCCAGCGCAGGCGAGGGCACGTGGTGTCCGGCCGTGCGGAAGGTGACGTCAGTTCCGGTCAATCTGACCGCGTCGACCAGGTGGTCGGCGAGCGCGAGCGGTGAGTCAGGCGAAGTGCCGTCGGGGCCAAGCAGCGTAGCGGCCCGGGTGATCTCCTCATCAGCCCGGCCCGCCGCGGTCATGATGTCGGCGAACGTGGCCGCTACTGACTCTTGCTGCGTCAGGCTGCGTACCTGGCCGGCCCGGGCCTGGATCACCACGGCCGTCAGCCAGTGGGCCACGGTGTCATGGAGTTCCCGCGCTAGGTGAACCCGCTCATAGCGGACCGCCTCGGCGGCGTACCGCGATCGTTCTGCCTCAAGCAGCTCTCCCGCCTCAGCCAGCTCCGCGGCCAGCCGGCGGCGTGAGCGGACGAACACTCCGGCCGCCCAGGGACCGAACGCGATCATCAGCAAGAACGGGTTGAAGCCGCGATTCACGACCTCGGCCACGGCTGCCAGCAGCGCTGGCCCCGCGATCGTGCGCCGCCACCCCCCCGCGTCACCCAGGCGGTAGCTGAGCACGAACGTCACGGCAAGAACGGGAATGAGATAGACCAGGCTGGCAGTGCCGCCACGCGATCCCGCCGCGGCGATGATCAGCGCGGCCGCTGCCGTCGCGGCGAGCAGATGACGGGCCCGCCAGCACAGGCACACCGGCAGGAGCAGGGCCAGGTACTCCATGGCCGGGCCTAGGGGCCGGCAGCCGGCTGGTGCCGCAGGTCCCGGATCAGCGCCCGGATCATCGAGAGGCTATCCCGCCCGCACGCCTCGATCTCGGTAAACGCCGCACGCGCCAGCTCCGGGTCGGCAGGCCTCCCGGGAGAAGCCGTGGCCTTGTGGCCGTTCCTGGCCGCAGCGGAGATCCGGTCGAGATTGAGCCGGAGCAGCGCATCCAGGTCACCGGCCACACGTTCTCTTTCCACCAGGACGGACAGCGCTGCCGTGCGCTCCCGCTGCGCGGCTAGGTCCGCGTTGCGGCGGCGCAGATCCGCGATCGCCTCCAGGCGCTGGCCCGCCAGGCGTCCTACCACGCAGAACGCGAGGATCGCCGGGACGCCGAAAATGAGGAATCCCGGGCCGAGGTTGGGGTCGGAGAACGCCTGAGCCACGGCCGCCATCAGGGCCAGGACGACGCACAGGGCGGTACCCCGGCGCCAGGGCCGCGCGCCAGCGCAGGCGGTGGCGTAAAGCAACGCCGGGAGCGTGCCGCCGCAGCGCACCATCGACCCGAAGACCAGGCCGTTAAGCACCGCCGCCGCGAGCAGGACCGCTAGCGTCAGCATCGGCGCCCGGTACGCCCACGCGATGGGTACCGTCATCGCCAGCACCCCGGCCGCCGCCGCCACGCCGCCGTGCGGATGACCGGTGTGAGTGAAACCGAGGACCAGTACGGCCGCGAAGGCGCTGAGTCCTGCGGCCAGGACGATCCCGGTCGCTGCCCAGGCGCGCCCGGCCGGCGGGAGTACCCCGGGCTCAGCAGCGCTCACTGCCCTAACGGTACGCTCCCATCGGTGGACGGGACAGACCTGATCACGATCGTGGTCGCAGATGACCAGCGCCTTATCCGCGACGGCATCCGCGTCATCCTCGACCATGAACCGGGAATGCGCGTGGTCGGCGAGGCCTCTGACGGGCTGGAGGCGGTCGCCGTCGTCGCGCGCCTTCGTCCCCGCCTGGTGCTGATGGATATCCAGATGCCTGTGCTGGACGGCCTGGAAGCGGCCAGGCGGATCCTCCAGGCGTCCCGGGCCACCAGCGTGCTGATGCTGACCACCTTCGACGACGACGAGTACATCTACCGGGCGCTGCAGTCCGGGGCGAGCGGGTTCCTCCTCAAGGACTCGCCGCAATCGCAGCTCATCGAGGCGGTTCGTGCTATCGCCGCTGGAGGCGCGCTTATCGACCCCCTCAGCACCCGGCGTCTGATCGGCCGCTTCGCTAGCGCCGTCCGGCCCGCGCGCGCCGTGCCCCCGATACTCAGCGAGCTGACTGGCCGGGAACTCGACGTGCTCAGGCTGGTCGCCGAGGGCATGTCCAATGCCGAGATCGCCGAACGGCTTGTCGTTGAGGAAAGCACCGTCAAGACCCACATGGGGCACGTCCTGACCAAGCTGAACCTGCGGGACCGAGTGCAAGCAGTCGTCCTGGCCTACGAGACCGGGCTCGTCCGGGCCGAGCCCTGATCCGGGCTGACCGGGTTTACCTCCGGCGTCCCCGTCAGGCATTACCCGGCCGTCCGCGTTCCCTGAGCGCCCAGCCGCGCAGCGGCCCGGCGCCGCAGCACCGCCGTCCCCAGGACGGCGATGCCGATCAGGCACAGCGCGATGGACAGTATCCCGAACAGCGGCGGACTCGGGTTGGTCGTGTGATGAGCCGTCGATTCCGGCCATACCAGTACCGCATGGTCGATGATGTCCAGGACGATCAACGCAGCCACCACGACCGTTCCCGCCAGGGCGGCGCGCGTGACCATATCCCGCTCGGTTCGCCTGCCCGCATCAGGAACAACGCGGGATCGTCGCTCGCCGATGAGCGCGGATCAGCCCGAGCGCCAGGATGACCGCGTTCACCACCACATACCCGATTACCCGCGGGAACTGGGTAACCGTCTGCGGCGGGCTGACGGCATAGCCGAGACCGATGTCCGCGGTCTGGTAAATCAGTGCGACCAGCCATGGGCCGAGGAACGCCGCCATGGCCAGCCGGGGCGCGGGTATCATCCAACCGGTAATCAGGGCCAGCAGAAGTGCTGAAACGGCAGTCATAGGTCAATCCGCCTTCGTGTCCGGCTTGTTTTTACCGATGCTGCATGCAGAAAGCTGCCGTCTCATCAGCCCGGCGGGGGAACTTAGATGACGGGCTACAACCTAAGGAGGAGAAGCCGCCGAAGACCGCAATGCGGCCATTGGCAGCGGCCGAAAGGCCCGGCCGCGTTAGGCTGGCGCGGTGAGCGGACTTGAGGACTTTGCCCGGCTGGTCGAGGGTGACCACGGCCTGGTGGTGGTGTCGACGCTGCGACCGGACGGGACGATCCAGTCGTCGGTGGTCAACGCGGGCGTACTTCCGCATCCCGTCACCGGAGCGCAGGTCGTCGGACTGGTAAGCCGCGGTGACGCGCACCGGGTCGCCAACCTTCGGGCCAGGCCGCGCGCCACGGTCGTGGTCCGGGCGGGCTGGGAGTGGGCGTCCGCCGAGGGGCCGGTCGAGCTGGCCGGGCCGGATGACCCGATGCCGGGGGTGGACGCGGAGCGGCTGCGCCTGCTGTTGCGGGAGATCTTCACCGCCGCGGGCGGGACGCACGACGACTTCGAGGCCTACGACCAGGTGATGGCGCAGGATCGTCGCGTCGCCGTCCTGGTCACGCCCGAGCGGGGCTTCGCCCGGCCGCGCGGCTGACAAGGACACCCGCCCTAGGCTGATGTCTATGGCAAATGATCAGCCCCTGGACACCGAACGACGCATCGTCACCGCGCTCGACGGACGCAAGATCGACGTGCTCATGGCCGGCCCCGCCGACGGCCTGCCGCTGGTGCTGCACGAGGGCACTCCGGTCGGGCTGGTCCTGTACCCGCCGACGGTGCGTGCGGCCCAGGCACGCGGCCTGCGGGTCATCGTGGCCGCCAGGCCCGGCTACGAGGGATCGACGCCCCGGCCCGGGCGGCGGGTGGCCGACGTGGCCGGGGACACCGCCACGGTCCTTGATGCCCTCGGTGCGGACACCTTCGTCACGGTCGGCTGGTCCGGCGGCGGACCGCACACGCTGGCCTGCGCCGCGGCCCTGCCCGGGCGCTGCCTGGCGGCGGCGTCGGTCGCCGGGGTCGCGCCCTATCAGGCGAAGGGACTCGACTGGCTGGCCGGCATGGGGCCGGAGAACGTCGACGAGTTCGGTGCCGCCGCCGCGGGCGAGGCGGTGCTGACCCAGTTCCTGCACGGCGCCGCGGCCACACTCGGTACCGTCACCGGTGCCGACGTGGCTCAAGCGCTAGGCGGCCTGGTGATCGCCGCCGACCAGGCTGTGCTTATCGGGGAGTTTGCCGACTATGTCGCCACCGCCCTGCGAGCCTCGATGAACACCGGCCTCGCCGGCTGGCGCGACGACGACCTGGCGTTCGTCAGCGACTGGGGCTTTTCCCCCGGCGGAGCCCCCGGCACGCCCACCGCGCCCGTCGCCATCTGGCAGGGCGATCAGGACAAGATGGTCCCGTTCGCGCACGGCCAATGGCTGGCCGCCAGTATTCCCGGCGCCCGGGCCCACCTGCTCCCGGGTCAGGGGCACCTCTCCCTGACCATCAGCTTCCTCGACCGCATCCTCGACGACCTCCTCGACCTGGCCGGCCTGAACCACTAGGCACAGGATCATCCGATGAGTTCCGGGGCGCCTCGTGGTCTACGTTGAGCAAGTTATCGACGGACAGGGGACAAGAACATGGGCAAGATCGTGGTGACGGAGTTCATCTCGCTAGATGGCGTGGTCGAGGACCCGGGCGGGGCCGAGGGCTACGAGCACGGCGGCTGGTCGTTCAGCTTTGATCAGGGCGAAGAAGGGCGCAAGTTCAAGCTCGACGAACTGATGGCGTCCGACGCCCAGCTGCTCGGCCGGGTTACCTACGAGGGCTTCGCCAAGGCCTGGCCGACCATGACCGACCCGGTGGGATTCGCCGACAAGATGAACGGGATGCCCAAGTACGTAGTCTCCTCCACCCTGCAGCGCCCGACCTGGGAGAACTCGACCATCCTCAGCAGTACCGACGACGTGGCCGAGCTCAGGAACACCTACGAAGGCGACATCCTGATCGCGGGAAGCGCCACGCTCGTGCGGGCGCTCACCGGTCTGGGCCTGGTCGACGAGTACCGGCTGATGGTCTTCCCGCTGGTCCTCGGCACCGGCAAGCGGCTGTTCGACGGGGCCAAGCTGACCAGGCTGAAGCTCGCCGACGTCACAGAGATCGGCACCGACGGCGTGAGCATTCAGCGCTTTACACGCCCCTAGCCCCAGCAGCACCGCACATCGACATCAGGGCGTCGGCTCGCTGGCACAATGCTCTGGTGACGCAGATTCAATCCGGGGACAAACGACCTCCCTCCACCGGCAAACCGGCTCCGTCGGTTCCGTCAGCTCCGTCGGCTCCGTCAGCGAAGTCCGTGGACCAGCGGATCGCCGAGGAGCTTGGCGTGGCCGTCCGGCAGGTCAGGGCCGCCGTGGAGTTGCTCGACGGCGGCGCCACCGTGCCGTTCATCGCCAGGTACCGCAAGGAAGCCACCGGCACGCTCGACGACGCGCAGCTGCGCACGCTCGAGGAACGCCTGGGTTACCTGCGCGAACTCGACGAGCGCCGGGATGCGATCCTGACCGAGGTGGGCGCCCAGGGCAAGCTGACCGACGAGCTCGAGCGCCAGATCCGCGCCGCTGACTCCAAGGCGCGGCTGGAGGACCTGTACCTGCCGTATAAGCCGAAGCGCCGCACTCGGGCCCAGATCGCCCGCCAGGCGGGCCTGGAGCCGCTGGCCGACCTGCTCTTCGCCGACCCGCGCAAAAATCCCCTCCTCGAGGCGGCCAACTTCGTCGACGCCGAGCGCGGCGTCGCGGACGCGGCCGCGGCTCTGGACGGTGCCCGGGCGATCCTCGTCGAACGGTTCGCCGAGGACGCGGACCTGCTCGGGGAACTGCGCGAGGCGATGGCCGCCCGCGGCACGCTGAGCTCCAAAGTGCGGGAGGGCCAGGAACAAAAGGGCGCCAAGTTCGCCGACTACTTCGAGTTCAGCGAGCCATTCGCGCGGTTGCCCTCGCACCGCATCCTGGCCCTGTTCCGCGGCGAGAAGGAGGAGATCCTCGACCTCACCCTGGACCCGGGGACCGACGACGCCGAAAACGAGACCCGCATCGCCGAGCGCTTCGGCCTGCGCGACGAAGGGCGTCCCGCGGACGCCTGGCTGGCGGCCACGGTGCACTGGGCCTGGCGTACCCGCATCCTGGTGCACCTGAGCGTGGACATGCGGGTCCGGCTGTGGCAGGCGGCCGAGGATGAGGCGGTCCGGGTATTCGCCGCCAACCTGCGCGACCTGCTGCTGGCCGCCCCGGCGGGCGCGCGGACCACGATCGGCTTGGACCCAGGCTTCCGCACCGGCGTCAAGGTCGCCGTCACCGATAAAACCGGCAAGGCGCTCGGCACCGCCACGATCTACCCGCACGAGCCGCACCGCCGCTGGGACGAGGCCATCGACGTCCTCGCCAAGCTCGCGCGGGCCCAGCACGCCGAGCTCATCGCCATCGGCAACGGCACGGCCTCGCGCGAGACCGACCGGCTGGCCGCCGACCTGATCAAGCGCCACCCTGACCTCAAGCTCACCAAGGTGGTGGTTTCCGAGGCCGGCGCCAGCGTGTACTCGGCTTCGGCCTACGCTTCGCAGGAACTACCGGGCATGGACGTCTCACTCCGCGGCGCGGTCTCGATCGCGCGCCGGCTGCAGGACCCGCTAGCCGAGCTGGTCAAGATCGACCCGAAGTCCATCGGCGTCGGCCAGTACCAGCACGATGTCGCCGAGGGCAAGCTGTCGCGCTCCCTGGACGCCGTGGTCGAGGACTGCGTGAACGCCGTCGGCGTCGACCTGAACACCGCCTCGCAGCCGCTGCTGGCCCGGGTGTCGGGGATCAC
>Ga0302180_10004143_pt1 | contig 10818 bp, 6 predicted proteins | sample I_Palsa_E3_2_FD_200575 | JGI IMG/M metagenome (GOLD analysis project Ga0302180, IMG submission 200575) | Peat permafrost microbial communities from Stordalen Mire near Abisko, Sweden - I_Palsa_E3_2 | ecosystem: Environmental > Terrestrial > Soil > Palsa > Peat permafrost | place: Sweden: Abisko... | reverse complement strand
GCCAGCAATGATGTCCCAGGTGCTGGTAACGAGTTCACTGCCGGCGCGCAGCACATCCGTGTGCGGCAGACCGCCGGTCGCGATGATCACAACGTCCGGATACTCCGCCAGGACGTCCGCGGAGTCGGCATAGCTGTCGAACCGGAATCGCACGTTCCGCTTCTCGCACTGCGCGACGCGCCAGTCGATGATGCCGATCATTTCACGGCGGCGGCGGCTCTGGGCTGTCAGCCGCACCTGCCCCCCGGGTTTTCCGGCCGCCTCGAACACCGTCACTTCGTGGCCGCGTTCGGCCGCTACCCGAGCGGCCTCGAGGCCGGCAGGTCCCGCACCGACCACCACGATTTTCCGCGCAGCCTTGGCCGGCGGAATCTGGTGCGGCATTGAAAGTTCGCGCCCCGTGGCGGGGTTGTGGATGCAGTAGGCCTCCCCGCCCTGGTAGATACGGTCGAGGCAGTAGTTGGCGCCGACACAGGGACGGATATCATCCTCCCGTCCCTCCCTGATCTTCCGCACGATGTCGGGATCGGCGATGTGTGCGCGCGTCATGCCGACCATGTCGAGCAGGCCTGCGGCGATGGCATGGCGGGCGGTTGCGACATCGTTGATTCGCGCCGCATGGAACGTCGGAAAGCGCGTCGCGGCGCGAATCTCTCCGGCAAAGTCCAGGTGCATGGCGCTTGGCATGCCCTGAATTGGAATCAGGTCCGTGAGCCCGGCATCGGTGTCGATGTGCCCGCGAACGACGTTGAGAAAGTCGACCATGCCGCTGTCTTTCAGGCGCTGGGAAATGGCGAGACCGTCCAGCTTGGTCAATCCGCCCTCCATCAGCTCATCGCCGGTGTAGCGCACGCCAACGATGAACTCGGGACCGATGCGCTTGCGAATGGCAGTCAGTACCTCGAAGGTGAAGCGCAGACGATTATCGAGGCTGCCCCCATACGGTGCATCAAGGGTGTTGGTCAGGGGTGACCAGAACTGATCCATCAAGTGCCCATATGCCTCCAGTTCCAGGCCGTCCATGCCGGCCGCTCGCACGCGTTCGGCCGCATCGGCGTAGTCCCTGACGATGCGCTCGATATCCCAGTCCTCCAGTTGCTTAGGGAACGCGCGGTGAGCCGCCTCCCGCCGGTGGGATGCTGAGACCACCGGCAGCCAGTCGGCCGTGTCCCAGCGCGTCCGCCGCCCCAAATGGGTGAGCTGAATCATGACGGCTGCACCATGTTCGTGACAGGCCTCCGTCAGTTCCCGCAACCACGGCACGATCTCGTCCTTGTACGCGAGCAGGTTGTTGAACACCGCCGGGCTGTCGCGCGCGACCGACGCCGAACCAGCTGTCATCGTCAGCGCAACCCCGGCCTTCGCTCGCGCGACGTGGTAGGCGCGGTAGCGACTCTTGGGCATGCCGTCAACCGGGTAGGCCGGCTCGTGCGCGGTGCAAATGATGCGATTGCGCAGCAGCAGGTGCCGGAGGCGAAACGGTTGGAGTAGTGGGTCGTCTGTCATCGGCAGAACGGATATCGCGCCCTGTGGTGCGCAGCTTAGGGTTCGTGTACAGTGCTGTCTAGACCATCGACGATGATGTACAGTCGGTACGACGTCGACGCAAAGCAGGCCATGGCCCGCGGTAAGGGAGCCGCTCACGCCTATTGAGACTTGCCACATAGATTGCAACGCGCCTCGTGATCCGCGTTCCAACACTCGCCCCCGCGCGCTTGGGTTCGAGTCCCATGCTACGCGCCGCCACTGTCGACCAATCACGCCGCCCCCACAGGGAGAACCAGAATGAAGCGTCACGCTGTCTCGGCACACACGCCTGGAGGGCGAACCTCCCGGCGGTACTATCCGTCCTCGGCGCCCGTGAGGGCGGCGGTCTGTGCGGCTCTGTACGGGGTCACCCAGGCAAGCCACGCGCAGCAGGCCTCGGAAACGCCGGTCGCGAGCCTGGAGGAAGTGACGGTGACGGCGAGCCGTCGCGCCGAGTCGCTGGAGTCGGTGCCTTACAGCATGTCCGTGGTCAGTGGTGAGCAACTGGCTGCCACCGGCGTAACGGACACGGCATCGCTCGCGACGGAGGTCCCGGGCCTCAGCATGTACGACTACGGCGGACGCGACGCGGCTGCCACAGTTCCTATCATCCGCGGCATCAATGCCACCGGTGAGCCCACGCGCGGCTTCCGCACCTTTGAGCAATCGCCGGTCGGTGTCTACATCGACAATTCGCCGGTGGAAGGCTACTACCAGCTGGACGATGTGAAGCAGATCGAGGTCCTGCGCGGACCTCAGGGCACGCTCTATGGCGCGGGCGCGCTTGGCGGTGCCCTGCGCATCATTCCGAACGCGCCGGTGTTGAATGAGTTCTCCGGCACGATCGAAGCCAGCGGGGGTCGCCTCGATCACTCGAGCAGTACCGCTTATTCCGCCAGGGCGCTCGTGAACGTGCCGATCGGCGACACGCTCGCCATCCGCGTGCCCGTGAAGTACGACTACCAGCCCGGCTTTGTCGATACCTACGGGCTGTTCAAGCGCAGCAACAATGGGTTGTCGGGCGTCCCGCTGCTGGCGGATCCGGCCGCTCCGCTGACCAGCCCGGCGATTTACCAGGATCAGCCCAACTGGAACTACCAGCGGACCATCACCATGCGTCCCAGCATCCTGTGGCAGCCGGTCGATGCCTTCACTGCAGAGCTGGCAGTGCTGCATTCCTATGCCGACGGTGATGGCGGTCCGCAGGTGAATCGGGACTTTCCTGGCGGGGTTTCGCCGATCGATCCTGCGACCACGCTGCCCGCAGGCGGCTACTTCCGCGAGTTCTCGCAGATCGATCAGCCCTGGTCACGCCACACCAACGTCGCCAGCCTCGACTTAAGCTATGACGCGGGCTTCGCGACCCTCTCTTCCACGAGTTCCTATCACAATACGTCGGGCTCGACGCTGCAGGACAATACGTATAGCCTGGCCGGCCTCGCAGACGGCGGCTATGTGCCGTACTACGCCGGCGTGCCCACCAATCCGCGCTTCGTCTACGACCAGCTGTTCGCCGATACCGAGCACACCTTTGCCCAGGAAATCCGGCTGGTGTCCAAGACGAGACTGTTTGATCTGTTCGACTACGTCGTTGGCGCGTACTACGAGAACCAGACGCGGACCGGTTCCTGGACCATCGCGATACCCGGAACTCCGGAGTATCAGGCGGCGCAAGGTTGCACCGCTGCCGACTGCGGCGGCGGCTTCTTCATTGCCACCGCGCCGGGGGATGTGACTTTCCAGCAGGTCGACACTCAGAAGTTCACCGACAAGTCAGTGTTCGGCGAGCTGACCTGGCATGTCGTGCAGAAAGGCCAGATCACCTTTGGCGTGCGGCATTTCGATCAGCAGTTTACCGATTCACAGTCGTACGATGACTACCCGTTCCCGACCCATCTGCCGGCGACGCCCCATGAGTCCCCGGCATCGAAGACGGTCGGGAAAGTCAACCCGTCCTATGAGTACGCCACGGACCAGTTCGTGTACGCGCTGTGGTCTCAGGGTTTCCGACGCGGCGGTGCCAATTCGGTGCCTCTGGCGGGCCCGTTCAGGGAAAGCCCGCTGCTGTCGACCTACCAGCCGGACACCACCAACAACTACGAAGCAGGATTCAAGGGGCGCCTGAGCAATGCGTTCTCCTACACGGTCGCCGTGTTCGACATCAAATGGGATCACCCGCAGATCTCATCGAGTCTGCCGTCCGGCAACCTGGCTGTTTACAACGCAAAGACGGCCGAATCGAAAGGTGTCGAGTTTGAGTCGAGCGGGCCGCTGTTCCTGCCGCGGCTCGCCTATTCGATCGGTTTTGCCTACGCCGATGCGCACCTGACCAGCAACTTCTCGCTGCCGGCAAATAACGGCACGCAAACCGGCACCATCGTCCCCGGGCTCATTACCGGTACCTCCGGCGAGCAGATGCCGGGCAGCCCGAAGACCAGCACGAGCGCGGCGCTGATTTACGATCAAAACGTGTCGCCGGGCTATGACCTGGGTTTCAACCTCAATGGCGTGTACCGCAGCACCGTGCCATTGCAGCTGACGCCTACGCTCGGCGTGACGACCGTACAGCATTCATCGGTTTACGACATCGTGAACCTGTCGGTGGCGCTGGTTCACAAGCCCTGGCGCGCGAGTCTTTACGTCACCAACCTGTTTGACCATCAGAGCATCCTGGTGTCGCCGACGCAGGTCAATGAGCTCGACAAGCTGACCAACGACTACGTCGTAGACCCGCCACGCGAGATCGGGGTGCGATTCGGTTATACCTTCTGAGCGTCAGGCAATGAAGAGCCACGCCGTATCGCTTGTCCTGCTGCTGCTGCTGCTGGCGGCGTCGGCGGCAGCCCTGCTGGGGTCGCCGGTTACCGCGCAGGCAGAAGCCCGCGCGCCACTGGAGCAGTCGGCGGCGCCGGCGACTTGCGACACAGCTGAACATCACCGGCTCGACTTCTGGCTGGGCGACTGGCAGGTGTTCGACGGCACCACCAACGAACTGGTCGCCGTCGATCACATCGAGAAGCACTCCGAGGGATGCATCATCCAGCAGACCATGACATTCCTCACCGACATGTATCGGCGTCCCGGCATCGGGCACCGGCTCACCGGCATGAGCATCAGCCGTTTCGACGGTGAGCAATGGGTGCAGATGTGGGCTGACAATCAATGGGGAGCGATTCTGTTTCGCGCGGCGCCGGCGGCGGCCGGATCCGCCGGCTCGGCCAACTCGGCCGGCTCGGTGGTCTTCGTGACGGCGATTCCCTCTCGCAAGCGTGACGTCAAACTGGTCTACGAGAGCCGTCCCGACGGCAGCGTGCGCATCCTGCAATATGTCGCGCCTTTCGGCAGCGGCAAGTGGGTGCAGTACGGCGACCTGGTCTATCGCCCGAACCGCTAGCCCTACTGCGGTAGCTGTCCCGATGCCGGTCCACATTCAGGAACACGTCTGGATCACGCTCAGCGACGGCTGCCGGCTCGGCGCACGCATCTGGCTGCCCGACGTCGCCCCGCAGGAGCCCGTACCAGCGGTGCTCGAGTACATTCCTTACCGCAAGCGCGACGGCACGCGCGGGCGTGACGATCCGATGCACGGGTATTTTGCTGCGCACGGTTACGCCGCCGTTCGCGTCGACATGCGCGGCTCCGGCGAATCCGACGGCCACCTGGCCGACGAATACCTGCAGCTGGAGCAGGACGATGCGCTGGAGGTGATCGCCTGGATCGCACGCCAGCCCTGGTGCAATGGGGCAGTCGGCATCCAGGGGAAGTCGTGGGGCGGCTTCAATGCCCTGCAGATCGCTGCCCGGCGACCGCCGGCGCTCAAGGCGATCATCACCGCCTTCTCGACCGACAATCGCTACACCGACGATATTCACTACATGGGCGGCTGCCTGCTCAACGACAACCTGTGGTGGGGCAGCATCATGCTCGCCTACCAGAGTCGCCCGCTCGACCCGCAGATCGTGGGTCCCGCCTGGCGCGAGCGCTGGCTCGAGCGCCTGCAGACGCTGCCATTCTTTCCGGCGCTGTGGTTGGCACATCAACGCTATGACGACTACTGGAAACACGGCTCCATCTGCGAGGATTTTGCCGCCATCGAATGCCCGGTGCTCGCCATCGGCGGCTGGGCGGACAGCTACACCAACGCGGTGCCGCGGCTGCTCGAAGGACTCAAGGTGCCGAGGCTCGGGATCATCGGCCCATGGGGACATCTGTATCCACACGATGGCGTCCCTGGCCCTGCGATCGGCTACCTGCAGGAAGCCGTGCGTTGGTGGGACCATTGGCTGAAGGGGCGCGACACCGGCATCATGAAGGAGCCCATGCTGCGCGCGTATCTGGAAGACTCCGTACCGCCCAGCGGCACGCGCAGCTTCGCGCCCGGGAGCTGGGTGGGTGAAGCCGTCTATCCCTCGCCCGGGATCAAGCCGTTGCCGCTGCATCTGCGCGCCGACAGGGGCCTGGGTGAACGGTTGGACGCGAGCAGCACCTTCACGATCTGCTCGCCGCAGAGTCACGGCAAGGCGGCCGGGGAATGGATGGGCGCCGGCTGTCCCGGTGAGCATCCCACCGATCAGCGACTCGATGACGGCGGCGCGCTGGTGTTCGACACGCCGGTGCTCGAGCATGAGATCGCGGTGCTCGGCGCGCCACGGCTCAGACTTTCCATCGCCGCGGACGCGCCGGTCGCGCAGCTGGCGGTGCGCCTGGGGGATGTGGCGCCGGACGGACGTGTCACGCGCGTCAGCTACCAGGTGCTCAACCTCACGCATCGCGACAGTCACGAACATCCGCAGGCGCTGGAACCCGGGCGGGTGTACGACATCAGCGTGGTATTGAATGCCTGCGGCCACCGCTTCCCGACGGGCCACCGCATCCGGCTGTCGATTGCAAGCGCCTACTGGCCGATCATCTGGCCGGCGCCCTATGCGGCGATGCTGAGTATTGGCACGGACGGCAGTGTGCTCGAGCTGCCGGTTCGCCAGAACGGTCACGGACCGCACGTGGCCCTGCCACCGCCGGCACACGGTCCGCGGACTCCGGTCACGCTGCTCGATCCGGGCGTCGTGCGCCGCTACACCGTGCAGGACCACGTCAGCGGCGAGACGCAGTACGTCACCGACGCGATCGGTGGTGTCTTCGGCGAAGGTGTACTGCGTCTGGACGCGATTGACGTGGAGGTATCCCACGGCCTCAAGCGCGAGCTCACGATCAGGGATGACGATCCACTGTCCGCGCACTATGTCCTGACGCAGTCGTTGGCCATGGGGCGCGAGGGCTGGCGCACGGTCATCGATACGCACGCCGAGATGCGCAGCGATCGGGAGCGCTTCTATCTCGCAGGTACCGTGACCACGCGCCACAATGGCGAGACGGTCGCCATTCGGCAATGGGATGAGACGTTCACGCGCGATCTGATGTGATGGAGTTTCTCGGCCAGCCGCGGGGCCTCGCAGCGCTGTTCCTGACCGAGATGTGGGAGCGCTTCTCGTACTACGGGATGCGCGCCATTCTCATTCTCTATCTGGTCGCCACCGTGCGCGACGGTGGCTTCGGCCTCGATGACCGCACCGCCAGTGCCATCTACGGGCTCTATATCGCGGCGACCTATGTGTTCGCCCTGCTGGGCGGATGGATCGCGGACCGCCTGCTGGGCGCACAGCGCGCGATCGTGGTCGGCGCGGTGCTGATCACGCTGGGAAATGCGCTGCTGGTGGTCGGCAGCGGTCCGTGCTTTTTTCTCGGCCTGCTCGTGATCGTGCTGGGGGTAGGCCTGCTCAAGCCCAATATCAGCGTATTGGTCGCGGAGCTCTATCCGGAGGGCGGGGCTCGGCGGGATGCCGGATTCTCGATCTTCTATTTCGGTATCAGTGTCGGTGCCCTGCTCGGCGCCTTGCTGGTCTCGTACTTTGCCGCGCAATTCGGCTGGCGTTGGGGATTCGCCCTGCCGGTCCTGGGTATGGTGCTGGGCCTCGTTCAGTTCCTGACGACGCGCAAGTGGCTCGGTTCGAGTGGCCGCGCGGTCGCGGATCGGGGGCGCGGCTCCTGGCTCCCCGTCGTCCTGTTCATCGCCATCGTCTCAGTGATCGCGCTGCTGTCGTTCACGGGCCGGCTGGTGCTGCATCCGATCCAGATGGCAACGGCCGCATCGTGGATCATTGCCGTGGTTGCGGCCGGGTACTTTGTGTACCTGATCGCGTTTGCGGGTTTGAGTTCGGACGAGCGCCGCCGCGTGTACGTCATGGCAGCCCTGTTTGCGGCCTACGCCGCCTTCTATGCGGGATTCGAGCAGGGCGGGGCCTCGCTGAACCTGTTTGCCGACCGCTATACCGACCGTCACCTGTTTGGCTGGGTGATGCCGGCAGGGGTGCTGCAGGGCACGACTGCGCTCATCACTCTGCTGTTCGCGCCCGTTTTCGCGGCCCTGTGGATCGCGCTGGGCCGCCGCGGCAAGAACCCGACACCGGCGGCGAAGTTCGCCGCGGGGCTAGCTCTACTGGGTCTCGCCTACGTGGTCATGTACGTCGCCAGCCTGCGTGTGCTCGGCGGCGGTCAGGTGGCTCCCACATGGCTGCTGTTCACCTATTTCCTGCAGGAATGCGGCGATCTGTGCCTGTCCCCGGTCGGGCTGTCGTCGATGACGAAACTGGCGCCGCCCCGTTTCGTTGGCCAGGTGATGGGCCTATGGTTTCTTGCGATTGCGCTGGGCAATAACCTCGCCGGTCAGCTCTCGGGGCAGTACGACGCCGCGAACCTGACATCGCTGCCGGATCTGTTTCTGAAGATCTGCTGGTGGTCGCTGGCGAGCGCGGCGGTCATGGCGCTGCTGACGCCGCTCATGCGGCGGCTCATGGGGGGCGTGCGCTGAAGCGCCGCCCACGCCAGGCGTCACACGCTAGGCGTCATCAGGTACCGAGATCCCTTGTTGGCGCAGGGCTGCCACCAGCGGCGCCAGATGGCGCTGGTAGCGACGCCAGCGCCCCGAGGAGCTGCCGTAAATCGGCCTGCGTACCTGCGCCGCGCTCGCGGTCAGTGAGACGGCGGCGTTCTTCTCGATGTCGATCGCCTGCGCGGTCCACCTCAGGCCGCAGTGACCCGCGATTGCCTTGCCGACCTCGGCGGGCGCACGCACGAGCTCTTCGTACACCACCTCGTACACGCTCTCGCCGAACGATCCGAGCCAATGGTCGATGAGCCGTTGGTAGGCGGCGCAGTAGCGGGCGAGGTCCTGGAAGTCGTAGCTGAAGGGGTACGCCTCGCCGAACAGCGTCCGGTACATGGCAAAGCAGCTGTCGAGCGGCGTGCGTCTGACGAGCAGCAAGCTGGCGTTGGGCAGCGCACGGCGAATCGCGCCCAGGTACAGGTAATTAAGCGGCATCTTCTCGATCACGCGCGCGTCGCCGGCGCCCCCGGCGAGCCGCGCGTAATGCGCGCCGACCGCGACCGGGTCCGCAGCCGCGGCGCGCGCGAACACATCGGCCCCCGTCGATGGCGCGAGCGACAGCAGTGAACGCGAGAAGTTTTCGGTCTCGCCATTGGACGTGACACCCGGCAGGCCGGACAGGATGCGCTCGAGCAGCGTCGTGCCGGAGCGCGGCAATCCCACGATGAAGATGAATCGCGCGGAGTCTCCGGCAGCGATCTTTCCCGACACGTCGTGCGCCGGAAACGCTTCGGCAATTCGCGCAAGCTTGCGCTCATCGGACGCCACGTCGTAGTCAAGGTGACGGCGGCGGATCGCTGCGGCCTGGGCAAACCAACGGAAGGCCTCGTCGTAACGCTCGACGTCGTCGAGTTCCTTGGCCAGAGCGTAGCCGAGGAACATCTGCGCCCGATCATCGTCCGGTCGCAGCGACTGCTGTCGCTGCAGCTCGTCGATATGGTTAGCCGCCGCGGTCTGAACGCGCAACTCGGAGCGCAGCAGATAGCTGGGATACTGCGCCGCGTCGAGTGCAATGGCGCGGTCGCAGGCTGCCTCGGCCTCCTCGAGCCGGCCAAACGCGCGCTCGCTGGTGGCCAGGTTGTACCAGAAGCGTGGATCGCCCGGCGCAAGCGTGACGGTGCGCCGATACAGCTCATTGGCGCGTTCATGACGGCCGAGTTGCATCGAGACGAACGCCAGTGCGTCGTAGGCATCGGCAACGCCCGGCGCTCTGCCCAGCGCCTCGAGCACGGTGCGTTCAGCCTCGTCCGCGCGTCCCAGACGCAGCAGGATCGTCGCCAGCAGCCCGTGCGCCGGCATGCAGCGTGTCGCGCTCGCGACGGCCTGTGCCGCCAGCACTCGGGCGTCTTCGAGCTTGCCGGCGCGCAGCAGCCTGAGTGCTTCGAAATCGGGAGCTGTGGAACCGGCGGTCATGCGCCGGCAAAGATGACTATAGTGAGCGCGATTTGCCAGTCCTCCATGGCGCTTGCTTGCGAGAAGCCCAAGCGCTCAGTAAAGTGCCAAGGTTTTGTGTCCGCAGTAGAAGTAATGAGCGCAACCGATCGCCGCTCCGACATTTCCAATCCCTCAGCCTGGGTAGTGCACAAGTTTGGCGGCTCGAGCGTCGCCGACGCGCAGTGCTTTGAGCGCGTCGCGCGCATCATCGAGACACCGCCGTTCAATGCGCCCGCGCACATCGCCGTGGTTCTGTCGGCCTGCAAGGGCGTCACCGACGAGCTGCTGCAACTGGTGGCGCTGGCCGAGCGACGCGATGAGCAGTGGCGCGTGCGCCTGGCGGCCCTGCGAGCCCGTCATGCCGGAATCGCCGCCGCGCTGCTCGATGCGCCTTCGGCTGATGAGTACCTGGCCGAGTTCGACCAGGACAGCACCGATCTTGCCGGCGTCCTGCAGACCACGAGCGTGATGCGATCGGCCGCGCAGAGCGTGTCCGATCTGACCGCCGGATTTGGCGAGATATGGTCGACGCGCCTGTTCTACCGCTATCTGCAGCAGCGCGCGGTGCGCGCCGGCGTGCAGTGGATCGATGCGCGCCGCTGTATCACGGTCGAGTGGGGGCCGCTGGGGCCGGCCGTCCAGTGGCAGCAATCGCGCGAGAAGCTCACCGGGCTGATCGGCGCGGATGCCGCGGGGCCGGCGCAGCAGACGCCGGTGCAGCAGACGCTGGTGATCACCGGCTTCATCGCCACCGATCCGCGCGGCGTGCAGACCACGCTCGGGCGCAACGGCAGCGATTTCTCGGCCTCGATCTTCGGCGCGCTGCTCGATGCCGCGGAGATTCATATCTGGACCGACGTCGATGGCGTGTTGTCGGCCGATCCGCGCCGCGTGCCCGATACCCAGGTCATCGACTC
>Ga0302180_10004142_pt1 | contig 10819 bp, 9 predicted proteins | sample I_Palsa_E3_2_FD_200575 | JGI IMG/M metagenome (GOLD analysis project Ga0302180, IMG submission 200575) | Peat permafrost microbial communities from Stordalen Mire near Abisko, Sweden - I_Palsa_E3_2 | ecosystem: Environmental > Terrestrial > Soil > Palsa > Peat permafrost | place: Sweden: Abisko... | reverse complement strand
CATCCTGCCTCCGCAAGCGAACTCGCTCCCGGAACGCTGGTCGCCGTGAAATTCGGTCCGCAGCAGGATGGGACCGACGTCGCCCGGGAAGTTTCTGTGCTGGCAATTCCCGGCGCTAGTTTCTCATTTGCCGGCACCGTTATGGCGGTAGACCTTCGCCTGGGAATTCTGGTTCTAACCTCTTCGACGGACCACAAGACCTACGAAATCTCGCTCGATGCGGCCGCTGCGTCAGTCGATAATCTGCGTCCCGGCGCTGACGTCACCGTACTGTCGCGGTTTGATGGCAGCCGCTACGTCGCTCAAAATGTAACGGTAAACCCGCCGACTCCGCGCTAGAGATTCTGTTGTACACGCTAGTCCGGATTCATCTCACTCTGCCGCGGCGGCAACGCCATCAGCTCAGGATGCTGCGCGTCCCGCCAGATTACGTTGAAGCATTCCCCTTCACCTTGCGGGCGCCACACGCTCCCGTCATCAAACTTTATCAGCGACGGAAAGAACACCCACCCCATCACGGTCTGCGCACTCTCAGCGCGGATGCCGGGTTTTTCAATCGTCTGCTCCTGGCCCGGCAAGATCGGTTTAGTCGTCGACCATTGAACGTTGAAGGGCCGTCGCAAATCCTGCGGAGCTACGAACATTTCGGTGGTGAGACTCACGCTCGAAATCGTTTTGCTGCTGGTGTTCTTTATATTGAGTGAAAAATTCTCTGGATGCTTCCAGAAATCGCCACCAGTAAACGCTACCGGGCAGGCCCGCGTAGGCGGAACGTAAATCGTATAAACCGCCATCATTCCATTTTCCATGTGGTCTTCCACATGGCAGTGAAACATCCACGTGCCGGGATTGTCGGCGACCATGTCGACCGTCTTCATGCTTCCCGGAAGCAACTCGATCACGTCAGTATGCCTACCCTCATCAGTAACGGTTTCGCCGTGCCAGTGCGGAGTGTGCAGGTCAATCTCATTGCCCATCCCCAGCAAATACCAGCGTACTTTCTCTCCTTGCTTCATGGTTAAGCCGGGAAGATTGCCGAAGATGAATCCGTTGATCGCATAGAACAGGCCGGCGGGCTTGCCGCCCATCTCATCGAACACCATGAAGGAAGCAATAAATTCGCGGTCCACGTCTTTCGGAGAGCCGTCAGGATTCGCTTTCCCTTTTGCCGTAACAACGATCGGCCCCAGCAAACCTGCATTGGTCTCAACCGCAGCATCCACATGCCCGTGATACCACCAGACGATGGAACTCGGCTGGCCTGGTCCCGGGCCGCTGGCCTCATTGGCAAACCAGTGGTAAGTGAATCGTCTTCCGGGTGCAACCCGGTCGCCTTTTCCAAACGGAATATAGAAAGAGCCTTCGCTGTTCTTGTCGTAGCGCAAGCCGTGCGGATGCATGTTGCGCGGGAGGTGCTGCCGATTCAGAAACTCGACCACGACTTCATCCCCAACTTCTGCGCGGATGATCGGGCCAAGAATTCCCAGCCACTGCGGCTGCGGCTTTGGCGTGGTAAAAGTGTCGTCCGTATATTCAATGAAGCGGCTCTTCGGCCACTGCCGCTTTTGCCCCCACGGCTGGGGAAGGGGCAGGGCATTGAGCAGGTTGTGCCCACTGGGAGCATAGTCCCAGGTCACGTCTTCGGCGGCGATGTAGTAATGGCGCGTCGCCGCCACGCTGTAGGATGCGGAAAAGAAGACTAACCACAGAACAACCGCCCGCTGGAGTCTCACGAAAGTCATTATCCCATTGCGGAGAACTTTCTAGTAGTCTCCGCGCCGGAACAGCGACCTCGTGAGATCGCATGCCCCCTGGCTATGGGTTGAAGGTGGCCGTAACTGTGGTTTCGGGAGTAGACGAACTTATGGTTATCGAACACGTCCCGGGGCCGGTACAGCCACCGCCAGACCATCCCGTGAAAGTAGCACCGCTATAAGGAGTGGCAGTCAGAGTAACGACCGTCCCATTGGCAAACGTCGCCGAGCAGTTGTTGTTGGTGCATCCGTCGATGCCGCTGCCGGGACTGGTCGTCACCGATCCGTTTCCGGTCGCAAATACGGTCAGTAGGGGAGGCTCCTGCCAGCTCGCTGGCGGCGTCTGGTCGCAAGGCAGGCCCGTAGCCGGTTTCGGAAGCGTCGGCGGTGTCGCCCACGGCTTGTTTACGAAGTCGAAAAACTCGGTCATGCTGGGCTGCGAAGCGTCGCGCCCGGTTAAAGGCGACAGGCCGAAGCGGGCCTCCACCATAGCCAGGACCGAGGTCGTATCGCGAACGGTGTGAGAGACGTAATTTTTGAGAGAGTACGGCGAAATGACAACGTTCGGCACGCGATAAGTCGTCCAGCCGAAGCTGCACGTTCCTTGTCCTTCCACCTCACCCGGTTTCGTGCATATGTCGTCAGTAATTCCCGGGGGATTCAAGTCAGTCGGCCAATTGTACCCATCGCCAGGAAGGGCAGCGGGCTGCGGCGAGACGTGGTCGTAGTATCCGCCGGGCTCGTCGTAGGTGAAAATCAAGGCTGAATCCGTCCAGTTGGGGCTTTGCAGCAATGGATTGATAACGTAGTTCGCCACATACTGCTCGCCAGCTTGCACATTGACAGGATACCCGTCGGAGTCCGATGGATGTTCATCGTATCCAGCGCTGGAAGCCGGCTCGACCAGAGCGAAGGCAGGCAAGTTGCCGGCCGCGGCGTCTATCGCAAACTGTTGTATGGGCGCTATGTTTTGCAATAGATCGGGTGTCTGCCCTGCGCTGTTGACGACAGTGGTGAAATAGGTGAACTCATTGAGATAGGAGCCATTTCCTTTCAACATACAGATTGCATTGTCGTCTGTGTAGTCCTCGGTACACGCCTGGCCAGCATCGGATAGACCGGTTGGGTTGATGTAAATCTTCCAACTGATGCCTGCATTTTGCAGCGCCTCGAAAATCGGCGGAACTGGCAGCGGATTCTCGGAACTATTAAGGGGATAGGCATGGCCATAAGAGGTGGCCCCGAGAATGTACATGCGGTTCAACTGCGTCCGAGACATCACCGGAGCGAACCATCTATCGGAAATTCCAAAGTCGCTCGCGATGGCGTAGTAGTAATTCAGATCTGTTCCGTCGTAGTAGCCCATGGCGCGCACGCCCATAACGTCCATGAAACCATCGGAACGGGCGTCGTACGCGGCAGTCCAGACAAAGCCGTTTAGCGGAGGATTCGGCGCTCCGGTCGAAGTGACCTCAGCGGGTTGATCGGCGGGATTTTGGTAATCCCAATCGTTGTGCGCTTCATTCCAGAACGGACTCTGATTCTCATTGCAGACTGAAGTGAAATGGAACGATGTGATCGGATTCGTCGGATCCACAGAGCAATCCGTCGCCGAGTTCGCGATGTTGCAGCCGGGAACGGACGGCGCCGCCCCTTGCAGAGGAGCAATCCCACTCGCTGGATTAAATTGTGGCAAGCCGTCAAAGCTCTGATCCGGAATTCCGTTGTTCGCCCAATACTGCCGCATCGCTCCAAAGTAGTGGTCGAACGAGCGATTCTCCTGCGCGAACAAAATAATGTGATTGATGCTGCTTTGCAACGATCCACCGAAAGTTGCAGTCACGGAAGTTGCTGCGCTTAGGGTGACGCTGCAAGTCGTGGTTCCCGTACAACCTCCAGACCAACTGCCAAAAGTGCTGCCGCTTGCAGGAGTCTCGGTCAGCGTGACCGCGCTGCCTTGGGCAAAAGGTGCGCTGCACGTGTTCGTAGTCGAGCTGCCCGATGAGCTGGAGCTCGTGCAATTGATTCCCGCCGGACTGCTGGTAACGGTTCCCGTGCCGCCGCCAGCCGTAGTTATGGTTAGCTGGTAGGTAGGTTCAGCTCCAAACGTTGCGGTCACCGAGGTCGCTGCGTTTATGGTGACGCTGCAACTCGCAGCTCCCGTACAAGCCCCTGCCCAGCTCACGAAAGTGCCACCGCTTGCGGGAGTCTCGGTCAACGTAACTGCGGTACCCGAAGCGAAAGTCGCTGTGCACGTGTTCGCAGTCGTACTAGCACTGGAACAATTGATTCCCGCCGGGCTGCTGGTCACAGTTCCCGTGCCCGCGCCAGCCGTGGCCACGGTTAGCTGATAAGTGGAAGCTTGAGTCGGTTGTGATGCCAGTCCTTGGCAACCAAGCAAAAAAAGCAGCAGAGAAAAGGCAGACAAGGACGTCAGCAAGGTGATGAGTGGATGTTTCATGGCGCGTTTTACTCCAGACGAAATCAACTTCGACAGACGCGATGTTTGATGAGGGTGGGTGAGAGGCAGTTGTCGTCTACCGAGGCACGGGGCGTTGTCTCAATTACTGTCCCCCATGCTTCTACTGTCCCGAAGGCGGATCTCTACAGTGGATTGTGTATATAGCGGTGAAAAGGGCCGCGAAATCGGCAAGTTACGCGCCACCCGGTTGCACAAACATTCACCCAGTGACATCCGTCACTTTGATTTTGTCCATCTCTCGCAGACATCCACAGGCTAGCCGCTCTACTGTGACCTCAGCGGAATAATTCTCTCGGGTTGCAAAAACATATGGAGGCGAGCCTCTTGAACATTCTGAGGAGCATGCTTGTAGTGTGCCTATTCGCGCCGGTGGCATTGGCGCAATTCAACCTGGCGGCGCGAGAATGCACGCTGTCAAGAAAGCTACTTAGGCATTCTTGCGCCGTCAACGCCATGGCCTATAGGTCGTAGCACCTAGGTTCTTGGACGAATGTAATCTTTCCCTTTCATAGCCTCAGTCATAAGCTGACTCAGTTCCCAGATAAGACCAGCTTAACAAGATCAAGGCAGCAAGACCCAGTCAGAAAGATCAGGCCGGTAACAGGAAATCTACAGGCGGGCGTGCCTTCCTCGTTCTGGCCACAGTTCGTGCAAGATCCTCTGCACTACTCCGCCCCCGAGGACCGATGCGTCATCTAAATCTCGCGGTTGCAGTCATTCTCGCGTGTGTGCGCCTGTGTTCGGCGGGTTCCTCCTATGTGGTGCCGACCACAACTCTCGCTGCTCAAACCTCCAACAACACCAGTGCGGCGAACAGTTTCCGGAACCAATCCAACGGCAATCGAGGAGCGGGAAACATCAGCAAAGTCGACGTCCACTCTCTGCTCTATTCCGGAACAAGCACGAAGGTCTACGCCCATCTGATGCTCTGGTTTGGGCAGTCCAGCCACATGAATGTCGGTTATAACTCCACTGATCCTGCGCAAGTCAAGAGCCAGATTGACGACATGATCAGCCGCGGCATTGATGGAGTGATCATCGACTGGTATGGACCAAACAATTTCATCGACCGGGCGACGCAGGCGGTCATGGCAGAGGCTGAAAGCCATCCGGGCTTCACTTTTGCCATCATGGTCGATAAGGGCGCCCTCGAATCGGACTCCTGTTCCGGATGTTCTCCTCAACAGGCCTTGATCAGTCAATTGCAATACGTCGAAAAAACGTATTTTTCTTCGCCCGCATACATGACTTGGCAGGGACAGCCAGTCGTTAGCAACTTCAATATCGATCTCTCCTACTCAATCGATTGGAACGCACTGAGTAGCAACTTGAGCACGCATCCTTTGTTTGTCTTCCAGAACAACAACGGATTCAGCCACGTGGTCAGCGATGGCAGCTACTCCTGGGTGATGCCGACTACAACTGATTACGGGATGAGCTATCTCTCCAGTTTTTACGACGCGGGAATGTCGTTCCAGAACGAACAAACGATAGGTGCAACATACAAAGGCTTCAACGATACTCTGGCGCCCTGGGGTTCCGATCGCATCATGGGGCAGCAATGCGGCCAGACCTGGCTGCAAACATTCTCCGAAATAAACGGTCTTTATAATTCAGGAAAAGAACTGCCCGATTTGCAACTGGTGACCTGGAACGATTATGAAGAGGCCACGGAGATCGAATCCGGTATAGACAATTGTCTGACAGTCTCCGCTTCGGTTGCCGGAACGGCTCTACAGTGGGCCACCAGCGGCGAAGAGAGCACGGTCGACCACTACACGGTGTATATCAGCTCCGATGGTCAGAACCTGATGCCTCTGACGAACATGACGGCTGGGACCGACTCGTTGAACCTGTGCAGCTTTTCGATTCCGGCGGGCAATTACAAATTATTTGTGCAGGCTGTGGGCAAGCCTATCCTCGCGAACCAGATCACCGGCGCGATCAGCTACAGCCCAGCGTGCGCCGCCGGCACAGGCTCGTCAACGCTAGCCTTCAGCGCTTCCCCGTCAACAGTGATCATTCCGGCCGGCAAGTCAGGAAGCCTTACCGTCACCGCCAAGCCGCAATCCGGCTCCTTCAACCACGCGATCTCGCTCTCCTGCAGTGGTCTGCCCAGCGGTTTCAGTTGCGCCTTCTCGCCCGCCACCATTACTCCCGGCAGTGGCACCGGCACTTCCACTCTTACCATTTCCTCCGTGGCCGTTGCCGGGCGTAATTTGCCCCAGCGGAGCAAGGCGAATCCAATCTATGCTGGCTGGCTGTTGTCTTTCGGAATAGCCGGCTTCGCTTTTATCGGTAACATGAGCCGCAGGCGTATCGCTCAATTCCTCGCCCTTGTGGCTTTGCTGGCTCTCGGAATGATGACCGTTTCCTGCAGCGGAATCAGCACCGGAACGCAGAGCGCCGCCGCCGCGGCTCCCAGCAATTATTCCGTAACCGTTCTTGGGAGTTCCGGTTCCACCCAGGTCTCTACTCCCGTTAACATTATCGTTCAATAGATTCTTGCGGTCTAAACTCTTCCACGATGGCCGCTGAACGGCGGAGCGATGCATCCATCCTGATGAATTTCGCGTCATCATCCTCAGCATGAGAGCCTTCGAAGGGACCCAAGTGGGCAATCTTCGGAATCGGGTCACCCGCCGCAGCGCCTCGGTTCTCTGTTCGAGCTCAAAATGCCGCAAATACTTCTGGATGATCGTGGGCATCGTCATACGAAGAGCCGTGGAGAAGTTTTGTACCGCCATCGCCTGCTGCTTTTCTTTATTCGTGAGCAGATCAATCAGACATCGGGCCAGGTCTTCCGCATTTCCCGGTTGATAGAATTCAATCGCTATTTCTTCACCCTGTGCCATCTGGCGGAAATCTGGGAGATCCGCGCAAGCGATAGGCACTCCGTATGCGCAAGCCAAATGCGCAACACCACTACAACCCGTCGAGGAAGAGTAAGGCATCACGGCAAGAGATGAACTCTGGAAAAGATTCGGCAACTGGTCTTCATGCACATAACCGGTGAATTCAATTGCCGGATTTCCCGCGCATTTCTTCTTCACGGATTCCACATACCCAGCGGCCTGAGGATGGTCACCTCCGCCGATGACTAACCTTGCGTCGGGCATTTCGTTTGAAACAATCTTGAACGCCTCGATCATGAGTTCGAGCCGCTTGTAAGTTCCCCACTTGCCGAAGGCCAGGATGCGATGCTCAGGATTTCCGCGTCGCGAGAAATCAGGGTACTCCGGTCTCTGCGTGAGAACGCCGTGGGAACGGAGGTGAACATTGTCGTGCCCATATTTATCACGCAGGATCCTGCGATATCCCGGCATGAGCACAGAGACCGAATTCGACAGCAGAAGCATTCTGGTGGCTACCGCCCCCGCCGTGCGATAAATCCGCGGATGCCGGACCCCCGCGTCTTTTAAGTCCACAGTATCCATCAGGTGGTGGAGGGTCACGTGAGTATAGCGACCGCTTATACGTGCCAGCAAAGGAGTGACCAGCCCCATAAAAGCATTGATGGGATTTCGGCCGAATGTGCTGAAGAGCAGATTGAACCAGACGACGTCTGGTTTCAAGGTCCAGATGGCATTGAGAAGACGAACCGAACTCGCGGGATCATCCATCGACCAGCAGCGTTGCACTGAAAAACCATCTAGCTCGGGCTGTGATGGAGAAATATTATCGGCAAGAATCGTCAGGCTAACAAAGGGATTCCGCCGCAACTCCTCCGCGATGTGAAGTCCGTACTCGCTTAATCCTCCCTGGCTGGGTGGAAAAGTGCTTACCAGACAAATCTTCATTGGGCTCCGGTCTCGTGATCCGCTTGACGTTGGATGAGTTACATGGGGAAGAAGTTGGCTATCTGATTCTTGCCCTAGGGCAGCGCCGGCAACTGAGACAAACCGTCCTCCGGCACCGGCAGTTTCTGGAGGAATGCCTCTTTGACTTTCGCTTCTGCGACTTCGATGGGGAGGGGCTCGATGACAGTAATGGCGCCCGTGAGACGGCTCAGTGTGAGGTAGGCCTCGCGGTTGGTGAGAAGAAAATCCAGCGGATATTCGGGCTTACGGGTCCGCGCTGCCACCGGGTCGGCGTCGATAAGATAAGCTATGTCGGGCTTACGTACGATCTTCAGTAGAAATCGAATGAATGTCCGAGCCAGCCGTCGGTCCAATGGCAGGTTCGCGAGCTCATCGTAGATGTAGCGATCAAAGATGACTACCTCGACGTCGCTTTTGCGAATGCTCCGAAGCACTCGCCGGAGCTTCAGGGCATCCGCAAAGTAAAGCCCAAAGCGCATGGCGCTGACTGGCCATGACTTAACATTCTTGTCGCGCCGGTGCAACGGCTTCTCTGGAGTCCCGATCCCCTTGTCTCCCTTGAACGCCGCATGGCTCATGAACTCGCGGAACTCCGGGAACGCGACAACATCGTCCCAGAAGGTGTAGAGCTTCACTCTAACGCCGCTTTTAGCAAGCCAGTCTTGCAACGCGCCGATCTGCGTGGACTTGCCCGCTCCATCGATTCCCGAAAAGCTCACAATCATAACGAGGCTGACTCAGTGTGGATTTTTCGATCACGTACTTCTACGCAACTACAACTCTCTGTTTAATGCGCTCCCGGGGGCTTACTTGGAGTAGCCGCAGTCAGGGCGACCACCGTTCCCACAGCCACACCCGCTCCAATGATCGCTCCCGTCCTTAGAACGATGGTCCGCACTCGGTGTTGCTTTGCCGGCGCAATGGCCACGCCCGCCGGCTGCGACGCCGCTACACCGGTGGCGTTGGGCGCTTCCGCTGCCGCAGTGCCCACTGGCTTTTGAGGAGTCGATTGCGCTTGAGTATCGGCCGATGCTGACGGACTCGACCGGGAGGACGACGGCGCTGTAAAACGTGGGTCGGACGAACTCTGCTGCGTCACGGGTGCTGACGCTTTTGCCAAGATCGTTCCCGGACTATCTGGAAGTTGTTCTTCCGCTTTCGAAGTACTCCCGGCGTTCGCTACCGGGACGTTTTGTTGCAGTGGTTTGTTGGCGTCGAATGACTCATTCGCTGCCTGCGTCGCGGCTTGTTGCGCCCTAGCCGACAATGCGATTCCGGGCAGCCCTGAGAGCAAGCTGCTCCATGCAACGTGCACGAGTGCCTTCTTCCATGCTTTCATCGTTATCTCCGGCGGACAGAGAAACTATTTAGCTGGCAGCCTTCAAATCCGCGATCCCACGCGGAACTGAATACCAGGGCAAAGTCTGCGGTTCTTCGAGCGATGCAACCGCCTGGAAGCTCTTCGCAGCTTCATCGGCTGTCGCGAACACTTCGAACAGGCGATCCACGCGCATGAGTTCAAGGATTGCCGCGGACGCTGGAGAAAGAGCGGCCAGCTTCAGATCTCCATCCCGCTTCATCGTTTCTTCCATGCAATGAAGAAGAATTTCGATGCCGGCGCTGTCAATGTTTTGCATCTGAGAGCAATCCAGAACGATACGTGGACGATCCACTTCCAGAAGTGGCTGCAGTTCGACGAGGAACGCCTTTCCTTCTGCGTGGTTCAGTTTTTCCGGTAACTCCATCACAACAACGGGCCCTCGGGTATACATGTCAGTCACCCCTGAATGAGATCAGCTCCCAGCTGCCATGCTTCGGGCGCTGGAGACTGTTTTGGGTTTGGATCTGCAACAACTTTTTGCTCTCTTGCTTTGCGGCTCCAGCTCAAACCGTTCTTCGTTTCCTGTTGCGCTGGACGATTGGAACGCATCACACAAGGATCTGAAATCTCGAGCACTACCTCATGCTCCAAACTCAGAAATCGATTTCCATTTGCCACGGCATGCCGCACTTCGAGCCAAATTCCGACGTGAGTGTTCGCCAGGATCGAACTGTCTTCAACCACCGTGCCGCAGTCTACGTAGCAATCTTTTTCGATGCTGCTGAAGCGCGTAATCAACGTGTCTTCTTGAATCTTAGAGCTGCGGCCCACGTATGCAGGCGCGACAATTCGCGCTCCTCGATCGATCTCGGCTCCAGCGTCTATCCAAATACCAGGCCTAACTTCACGGCCACAAGGCCGCATCGCGCAGCGTCCAGACAGTGCATCAGAAACGAGCCGGCGCAGATCTTGGGGATGTTGCAGCCGGTTAACGTAATCGCGAATAAAGTACGTAGCGCCAATTTTTTCAGCTTGCGCCAGCAAGCCCTCAAGTTCACTCTGGTGTGCCTGTGCGCAATCAACAACCCACAGATCCAGAGTCCCATCCCGGTCCATGCCGCGCGTCGCTACCTGCCGGGCTTCTCGATGGAAGTAGAAGAGGTCCAGCAGATCCGTTTCCGCATAGACGTTTGCTGATACGACAAACGAGTGCTCGATGCTTCTTTGCGAGTAATCCCGCAGTTGGTCGGAAACGGCGCTGAGCACATCATCGACAGTCCGAACGCTCACATTCTCGTACGCGCCCCTGAGGGGTTCTACTCCGCAAGAATGCTCCGCTGCCACCAGTACCGTAATAGTCTCTACATCGGCACGGACGAAACGCTCGATCATGCTTTCAAGCACGGAACGACCCAGAACCTCAACACACGCCAAAGGCTGC
>Ga0302180_10004137_pt1 | contig 10824 bp, 9 predicted proteins | sample I_Palsa_E3_2_FD_200575 | JGI IMG/M metagenome (GOLD analysis project Ga0302180, IMG submission 200575) | Peat permafrost microbial communities from Stordalen Mire near Abisko, Sweden - I_Palsa_E3_2 | ecosystem: Environmental > Terrestrial > Soil > Palsa > Peat permafrost | place: Sweden: Abisko... | reverse complement strand
CGAGTAATGCCGAGCCACTGCAACGTATCGGGCATGAGCTGCTGAAAGCGCGCGTCCTGTACGCCAGCAACGCACTCGGTCCGCGCAAAATAGGTTGACGGCTGATCGCCTCCGGCCTGGCGCTTACGTGCGTTGTAGACGAGAAATTTCGTGACCTCGCCGAGCGCGCGGCCTTCCTTGCGGTTGTAGACGATCAGTCCCGCGCCGCCCGACTGCGCCTCGCGTATACACTCTTCAACGCCATGCGTGAGGTAGGGCCGGCAGGTACAGATGTCGGAGCCGAAAACATCCGAGCCATTGCACTCATCATGCACGCGGCAGGTCAGACGACGCGCGGGATCGCGGATCGCGACCGGATCACCGAAGATATAGAGTGTCGTGCCGCCGATGGGCGGCAGAAACACGTGCAAGTCGCGCCGCGTGACCAGCTCCGGATACATGCCGCCGGTTTGCTCAAAAAGCGTTCGCCGCAAAACGCTCTCGGTGACACCGAAGCGCGCAGCCACTCCGGGCAAATACCAGACCGGATCGATCGCGGCTTTGATGACGTCGACTTCGCCACCAACGCGAATGATCAGGCCATCCTCGACGAGCCTGCCGAGCTCGAGCGCTTCGCGCACCTCTGGCAGCGTCAGCCGCGCGCGCGTGATCGCGATTGTCGGGCGAATATCAACGCCATCCTCGATCTCAGCCTTGAAGTCCTCCGTGACTCGATGGCCCCATGGATCAAGCGAGACGATGCGCGCGCCGACCCAGGACTCGTAGGGGCCGATCTCAATGATCGGTCCGGTATCTTTCAGATCAGCACGCGCCGCAGGATTAAGTGCGCCCGAGGACACCGCGAGCGCGCGATAGATCGAATACGCTCCACCGTGCGCACCGATCACGTTACGCAGCGCGCGCGCCGTAACCGAGCCGATCACCGGACCGCGCGCTCGAGCGGTGTCGGCTCCCCAATGAATCGGAAAGCGGTGAGGCTTGCCGCCGGGCGAATGTGAGGTCAGGCGAATATGGCCTGGTGGATTTTGACGCATGGTACTAATTCTATACCGGGTGCACTTGCGCTATAGATGTACCGTATGATTTAGCTTCAATAGCAGACCTATTCTGGAGCGGGGTATGGATCTCGGAATTGCCGGTCGGGTAGCGCTCGTATTTGGTGCCAGCGGCGGCTTGGGCGGTGCGTGCGCGCGGCTACTGGCCGCGGAGGGCGCCGCCGTGGCACTCGCGGGTCGCAACAAGGGCGAGCTCGAGCGCGTCGCGGCTGAAATCGGCACCAACGTGAAGTCGCTGGTGTTGCCTTGGGAATTGAGCGAACTATCAAGCATCGACGCCAACGTATCTGCGGTTGAGCGAGCGCTGGGTCCGGTCGATATCCTGTTCAACAACACGGGCGGGCCGCCGCCAAGCAGCGCGCAGGGTGTGTCAATCGAGGTCTGGAGCAAGCAGTTCCAGGCCATGGTCGCGTCGGTCATCGCGATCACGGACCGCGTGCTGCCGAACATGAAGGCGCGACGCTGGGGTCGCGTGATCACGTCGACTTCATCCAGTGTAATTGCACCGATCCCGAATCTGGCTATCTCGAACACGTTGCGCTCCGCGCTGGTGGGCTGGTCGAAGACCCTGTCGCGCGAGGTCGCGCGCGAGGGCATTACAGTCAACGTGATCGCACCCGGACGCATTGACACCAAACGTGTACGTAACCTGGATGCGGATCGCGCGAAGCGCGACCAACGCCCACTCGCCGAGGTCCAGGCCGAGGGGGCTGCAAGCGTGCCTATCGGCCGTTACGGCGAGCCTGATGAATTCGCAGCGGCCGTTGCATTCCTCGCCAGCAGCCGTGCTTCCTATATCACCGGCAGTATCGTGCGCGTCGATGGCGGCCTGATTCCCAGTGTCTAGCTCTCTATAACGGAGAACAAATGAGTTATTCACCCGAAATCATTGCGGCTTTGCGCCCCGTGTCGACGGCGACGCTGACTACCGTGCTGCTCAAGAAGGGCTTGCGCAATGTCTGGATTCGCGGTGCGTTCGAGCTCGGGCCGGCGGGAGCGCGCATCATCGGCGAGGCCTTCACATTGCGCTTCGTACCGGCGCGCGAGGATATGGCGACTCCTGCGTCCTGGGCCTCACCGACCTCTACGCGCGCGGCCATTGAGGCGATGCCGGCCGGCTGCGTCACGGTGGCCGATGCGGCCGGTGGCGTGACGGATGCCGGAATCTTTGGCGACATCCTGTGCGCACGCATGGCCAAGCGCGGCGTCGCCGGCCTCATCACCGATGGGGTTATGCGCGACATCGAAGGCCTGAGGACTACGGGACTGCGCGTGTTTGCTCGCGGCGTGGCAGCTCCGCCATCGGTCGCGGGACTCACATTCGTGGGCTGGCAACAGCCGATCGGCTGCGGCGGCGTCGCGGTGTTCCCCGGTGATCTCATCGTCGCCGATCAGGACGGCGCGGTCGTGGTCCCACAGGCGCTCGTGGGCGAGGTCGTACCGCTGGCGGTGGAGCAAGAACGCTTCGAGAGCTGGGTCATCGAGGAAGTGCGTCGCGGCGTCGCGTTGCCGGGACTGTATCCACCCGATGCAGCGACGAAGGCGCGCTACGAGGCTCGGGCTTCAGATTAATTGAGGATGAGCGTCTCGAGCAGACGCGCCGCGTGCACGGCCTCGCGCCCCGTGCCGTCCCGAATCTGATGCCGACAGCTCACACCATCGGCCACGAGCGCCGCGTCGGGTGCTTTACGTATTGCCGGAAGCAAGCTCGATTCAGCCATCTGCATCGATACGTCGTAGTGATCGGCGTCATAGCCGAAACTGCCGGCCATGCCACAGCAGGAGCTAGCGATCAGCTCAGGCTTCGTGCCCGGAATCAGGCGCAGGGCTTCCATGATCGGAGTGACGGCGCCAAAGGCCTTCTGATGGCAATGGCCGTGCACGAGTAATGGTCTGTCCATAGCGCGAAATTGAAGCGTGAAACGCCCGGCCCTGAGTTCCCGGGCGACGAACTCCTCGAACAGGAATGCGTTTTTGGCAAGTACGTTTGCACCCTCACCCAATCCCAGCACCAGGAACTCATCGCGCAGCGTCAGCAGGCATGAGGGCTCGAGGCCAACGATCGGTACTCCGGCGCGTGCAAACGGCAGCAACGAATTAAGCAGTGCTTGGGCTTTGGCTTTCGCCTGCTCGACCATACCGACGCTCAGATAAGTGCGACCGCAGCAATAATGGCTGGAGCCCTTGTTCAAGGTGTGCAGGGTATAGCCGGCCGCGCGCAATACACGCGCCGCTGCAAGAGCATTCTCGGGCTCGAAGATGCCGTTGAAGGTATCCACGAAAAGCACCGCACACGGCGCCTGATTCGCTGCCGCCTGAAGCACCGCCGAGGGGCCGGAGAACAAGGTCGGATCGTGCGAGCGCCAGAACGTATTGGATCGCCATCGAGGCAACGAGCGCTGCGCCGATAATCCCAGTAATTTTTCGCTCAGCCACGGCGCACCCGGCACGCCGTCGCGCAGATTCGCAAGCCAGGGCACGGCACTCGCGAACGAGGCGTATCCCGGCAGTGAGCCGATCAGCCGATCCTTGAGCGTATAGCCATGCCGCGCCTTGTAATGAGACAGGAACTCAACCTTCATCCTGGCCATGTCAACGCCGGTGGGACACTCGCGCCGGCAACCCTTGCAGCTCACGCACAGATCCATGGTCTGGTACATCGCGTGGCTTGTGAGCGCATTGGCACCGAGTTGACCGGACAGTGCCAGCCGCAAGGTGTTCGCACGTCCTCGCGTCACGTGCTGCTCATCGCGTGTCACACGAAAGCTCGGGCACATCGTGTCCGCATCGAACTTGCGGCAGTGACCATTGTTGTTGCACATCTCGACGGCTTTCGCGAAGCCGCCCGTGTTATCGGCACCCGTGCCCGGCGCAGTTGTTGCGCCAGTGACCGCGTTGTTCTGCACATTCCAGGCCGACCAGTCCAGTACCGGCTTGAGCGCGCTGGTGCTATACGGATGCTGCGCACTCGGGGGAGGAAAGCGGAACAGCGAGGTATCGTCCATCTTTGGCGGATCGATGATCTTGCCGGGATTGAACAGTCCCTGCGGATCCATGTACTGCTTGATCGCGCGAAAAGCCTCATCGATGGCCGGGCCGAACTGCCATCTGATCCACTCGCCGCGGCACAGCCCGTCCCCATGCTCGCCGCTGTAGGCGCCCTTGTACTTACGCACCAGCGCCGAGGCTTCCTCGGCTATCACTCGCATTTTGGTCGCGCCGCCCTCGTTTCCATCCAGGCGCATGTCCAGGATCGGCCGAACGTGCAGGGTGCCGACCGAGGCGTGCGCATACCAGGTGCCGTGCGTGTGATATTTTCTAAAGACCTGCGTGAGAGCTTCGGTGAACTCGGCCAGATGGGGCAGGGGGACCGCACAATCTTCGATGAAGCTCACGGGCTTGCCGTCGCCTTTGGCGCTCATCATGATATTGAGGCCCGCTTTGCGCACTTCCCACAGTTCCTTTTGTGCTTTCGCGTCAGTCATTTCCACGACGCTGCCCGGCAGACCCAGATCGGCCATCAGGGACACGAGATCTTTAAGTTTTGCGAGCAGAGCGGGGCGGTCATCGCCGGAGAATTCCACGAGCAGGATCGCCGCCGGAGCCCCGACCAGTGCGCTCTGGATCGTCGCGCAGAATGCGGGATTGGTCAGGCTCAAATCGATCATGATGCGATCGACAAGCTCCACCGCGCTGGGCCCGAGCTGCACGATATGCTCAGGCGCGCGCATCGCTGCCTGGAAGCTCGAAAAATTCACGATACCCAGGACTTTCGAGGCGGGCAGGGGCGCGAGCTTTAAGGTCAGGCTCTTCGTATAGGCGAGCGTGCCTTCGGAGCCGATCAGAAGATGCGCGAGATTGACGCTGCCATCCGGGGTGTAGGGCCGCTCGCTCTGATTGTCGTAGATATCGAGGTTGTAGCCGCCAACGCGGCGCATGACTTTGGGCCAGCGCGCCTCGATCTCGGTGCGATAGCGCGCCGCCAATGCGCGCACGAATGCGGCGAGCGAAGCCGCGCGATCAGTCATTTGGGATACCGGCCCGAACTCGAGCAATGAGCCGTCGGACATCCAGGCTTGCGCCCCCAGAACGTTGTGCACCATGTTGCCGTAGGCGATGGATCTGGAGCCGCACGAGTTATTACCCGCCATGCCGCCTAGCGTAGCCTGCGCGCTCGTGGATACGTCTACCGGAAACCACAGTCCATATTGTTTGAGTTGCGCATTGAGATCATCCAATACGAGACCGGGCTCCACGGTTGCGGTTTGATTCGCGACATCGACGTCGAGCAGCGCGCGAAAATATTTTGAATTGTCCATGACGAGCGCGTGCCCGACAGTCTGCCCGCATTGACTGGTGCCGGCGCCGCGTGCGAGCACGGGCACTTTCAGATCGCGCGCAATATCGATCGCGATGGCGACGTCGCGCGCCGTGCGCGGAACAAATACCCCGATCGGCATGATCTGATAGATCGAGGCGTCAGTCGCATAACGCCCGCGCGAGGCCTCATCGAACAGCACCTCGCCCTCGGTCTCGCGGCGCAGCCGCTTTGCAAGATCCGCGCTCATGCGAAGCTGGGTGCGGCCGTCGGATGAGTCTCGATCTGCCCGGCGCGCATGAGCTCCAATACGGTGTCGCGCTTACGCAGCAGATGCTCAACCATGATTCCGCGCAGCCTGGCTGCATCGTGAGCCTCGAGCGCATCGATCATCTGCTCATGCTCTTTGACCGCGAACGCCCACTTGGCTTCATTCTGATTGGTGCGAAAGCGCAGCGACTGCGCACGTGCATTGCACTCGCGATAGATCTTAGTCAGAAGCGGGTTTCTGGCGGCGTTGTTGATCGCCGCATGGATCAGCGCGTTGATCCGGTAATAGCCCGACAGATCACGGCGCGCAAAGCAGGCCAGCATGTCGTAGTGCAACGCCTTGATCTCGCCCAGCTCAGCATCGCTGATGCGTCGCGCGGCGAGCTCCCCCGACATGCCCTCCAGATCCGCGAGCACCTCGAAGATATGCACGACGTCGGTCTCATCGAGCTTGACCGCGACCGCGCCGCGATTCGGCAAGAGATCGACGAGCCCTTCTGCCGCGAGCAGCTTGATGGCCTCGCGCAGCGGTGTACGTGATACACGCAGGCGCTCGCAGAGCTCGCGCTCATTGAGCTTCGCGCCTGGCGCAATGCGGCCATCCACGAGCATCGCGCGCAGCCTTGAGACGACCTCGTCGTGCAAGGTGCGTCGCTCGATCTCTAGTATGTCAGCCATAGCTGGCCCTAAATCGCATTTTGTATGCAGAATTATATGCCTGTATTGCAGATATTTCAATAATATACATGGCACTAGATAGTATCGTTGAATTACGCATGCATTTTTGAGAGAATCATCGCAACTAGAGAAGCCTGCGGTATCCCTCATGATCCAGCTCGATTTTCACCCCAGCGGGCGGCACTTCCTGCAGATCCCAGGACCCAGCCCAGTCCCGGATCGGATCCTGCGCGCGATGAGCCTGCCTACGATCGATCATCGCGGCCCGGAATTCGGCGCCCTCGGTCGCAAGGTGCTCGCCGGCATTCAGAGCATTTTTAAAACCCGCCATCCGGTAATTATCTATCCGGCCTCCGGCACGGGCGCCTGGGAGGCGGCTCTGTGCAATACGCTCAGCTCTGGCGACCAGGTCCTCATGTACGAGACCGGGCACTTTGCATCGCTGTGGGCAAAGATGGCCACGCGGCTCGGACTGGCAGTCGAGCTCGTGACCTGGCGCGGTGAGGACATCGCTCTGCCCAATGCGCCGGGCTGGCGCCGCGGCGTGCAGGCCGAGCTCATCGAGCAACGGCTGCAGGCGGACAAGGGCCATCAGATCAAAGCGGTCTGCGTCGTTCACAACGAGACCTCGACCGGCGCGACTTCCGATATCGCTTCGGTACGCCGCGCGATCGATGCTGCGCGGCATCCTGCGCTGCTCATGGTCGATACGATCTCGGGCCTGGCCAGCGCGGATTACCGTCACGACGAATGGGGTGTGGATGTGGCCGTCGGGGGCTCGCAGAAGGGCCTGATGCTGCCGCCCGGTATCAGCTTCAATGCGATCTCGCCACGGGCATTGGAAGCGGCAAAGACGGCCAAGCTGCCACGCTCGTTCTGGGCGTGGGATGAAATGCTGCCTGCCAACAAGAATGGCTATTTTCCCTACACGCCCAACACGAACCTTCTCTATGGCCTGTCCGAGTCGATCGACATGTTGCAGACCGAGGGACTGGATGCCGTATTCGCGCGACATCAGCGCTGGGGAGCGGGCGTGCGCGCGGCCGTTCAGGCCTGGGGCCTGCCGATACAATGTGCCGATCCGCGCGCGTATTCACCGGTACTGACCGGGATCATCACGCCGCCTGGTGTGGATGCGGATGAGCTGCGACGCCTGATCTACGAGCGCTTCGACCTCTCGCTGGGCATGGGCCTTGGAAAAGTAAAGGGGCGCATGTTTCGAATCGGCCATCTGGGCGACAGCAATGACCTGACGCTGCTGGCGGCGCTGGCCGGCTGCGAGATGGGCATGCGGCTCGCGGGCATCATTCTTGCGGGTAGCGGCGTACAAGCCGCGATGGATTACTTCAGCGCCCATCGTCCGGCCTCGAAGCTCGAGAAAGTCGCCTAGCACGCCAGCGCCCGGCACAATGGCGAGCCGCGCTCATGCGTGGCGCCAGACCTTAAGGGGAATGCGTGAAGCGGCTGCCCGTACGCTACACCGTTGTCGCGCTGCTGTGCGTGATGTACGGCATCACCTACCTGGACCGGGTCAACGTCAGTACGGCCGCGACGGGTTTCGCCAAAGACTTCAGCCTGAATAGAGCTGAGATCGGCCTGGTGTTCTCGGCCTTTGCCTATCCTTACCTCGTATTCCAGGTTATCGGAGGGTTGATCAGCGATCGCTTTGGAGCGCGCCGAACACTCATCGCGTGCGGAATCGTATGGGGCGGGGCCACGATCCTCACAGGCCTGGCGACAGGACTGACCTCGCTGCTGCTCGCGCGCCTGTTACTGGGCTTTGGTGAAGGCGCGACCTTTCCGGCCGCCACCACGGCGATGTGCCGCTGGGTGCCCAAAGCCGAGCGCGGCCGCGCGCAGGGACTGACTCACGCCGCTGCACGCGTGGGCAACGCTGCGGCGCCCGGACTGATCATCCTGATCTTGGCAAGCTACGGCTGGCGAGCGTCGTTCTATTGTTGTGCCGCGATCAGCTTTATGTGGGTCGCACTCTGGGCGCTGAAATTCACCGAGTATCCCAAGGATGATCCGCGCGTGAGCGCCGAGGAGCTCGCCGCACTGCCGCCGCCCGAAGAGCGCCCGTCGCATATTCCGTGGCGGCGCCTTTTCAAAAGAATGGCGCCGGTCACGATGGTCTATTTCTGCTACGGCTGGACGCTCTGGCTATTCCTGAGCTGGATCCCGCAGTATTTTCTGCACGAGCGAAGCCTCGACCTGCAGCGATCCGCGCTGTTTGCTTCAGCGGTTTTTTTTGCCGGCGTACTCGGCGATACTTTGGGCGGCGTGGTCAGCGATCGATGGCTGCGGCGCTCCGGCAGCCTCAAGCGCTCGCGCAGCCTTTTGGTCTCGATATGCATGTTCATGGCCATGCTGTCGCTTATTCCATTGATGTTCACGCACAGTCTTGGCATATCGCTGTCCTGTCTGTCGGCAGCTTTCTTCTTCGCAGAAATGACCATCGGTCCGATGTGGGCGATTCCGATGGATATTGCACCGTCCTACTCCGGCATCGCCAGCGGCATCATGAACACGGGCTCCGCCTCGGCGGCCATCATCAGTCCCGTGGTATCGGGCTACCTGATCGATCGCTTCAATGACTGGCAGGTGCCATTCATCGGCAGCATGCTGCTCATGGCAGTGGGCGTCGTGCTGGCATTTCGCATGCAGCCTGACCGAAAATTCGAGATGGAAGTGAGAGGAGCAGCCTTATGAAGACAACATCGATCCGCCGGACCACGATCTGGGCCAGTATCCTGACGGGGCTTGCCATGTGCGCCTCGCAACAGGCGAGCGCTCATGCGGCCCTGCAAAGCTCAACGCCGGCGGCCGATTCAACAGTCGGCTCGCCGAAGAACATCGAGCTGCATTTCAGCGAGGCTTTATCGCCCAAGCTCACACGCATCACATTGAAATCAGGTGACGGGGCCACACAGCCAATTACACTCATTGAACCAAAGGATCCGGCGAGCGTTACGGTCATGCCGAACACATCGCTGAGCAAAGGACAGTACACCGTGAGCTGGAGCGTAGTTGCCAACGATGGGCACAAGACGCAAGGCAGCTTTAACTTTACGGTCCAATAGCAGGGCGGATGGGAACAGCCGCGCTGATCGGGGCCGCTCGCTGGCTGCAGTATGCGGGCGCGATGATCCTGTGCGGCTCGCCGCTGTTCTATCTTTATAGTTTCGAACCGAGCGAGGCGTCGCCAGGTTGGGCGTCGTGGCGATGGCCGCTGACACTCGTGCGCGTCGCGGCGATCGTCACGCTCGTCGGTGCTACCGCCTGGCTAATCGGGGAAAGCCTTTTAATCAGCGATGACTCAGCCGAAGCGCTGACTCCCGCGGCCCTTTGGCTCGTGACCTCTGGCACACGATTCGGGCTAGCTTGTGCGGTTCGGATAGCATTGCTGGCGTTAATGCTCATTGTGCCGAGCGTGATTCGACGCCCCCGAGCGCTGTGGCGCGTTCAGGCTTTCCTCGGTGCCGCGGTCACGATGAGTTTTGCCTGGACGGGGCACGGGGCAACGGGCAGCGGCACCAGCGGCGTTTGGCACCTAGGATTCGATCTGCTGCATTTGTTGGCAGCCGCCGTATGGATCGGAGCATTGGTACCGTTGACGGTAATGGTAATGTCATCTTTGCGCTCGCATTCGCACGAGAAAGACGGAGCGACGCTGTTCGGCTTGGAGCGATTCTCGAGTATTGGGCCGCTAGTGATCGCGCTACTGGTGCTCAGCGGAATCGGTAACAGCTGGTTCCTGATCGGTCCGTCGCATTGGCGAGCTATCTACAGCACGAGCTATGGCGTTACTTTACTCGCAAAGATCGGATTGTTTGGAGCGATGCTGGTACTCGCGACAGGCAACCGACACCGGAACATGCCTGGGCTGCGTGCGGATCTTGTAGCCGGGCGTAATACTCAGTCGGCTTTGGGCAGGCTTCGAGCTACGGTAGTTGGGGAAATAGCTTTGGGCCTGTTGGTGCTACTTGCAGTGAGCGTGCTGGGCACCCTTGAGCCGCCGCGTGCTACCTGAAAAGACCAGAACTACTTGGCTCGACAGTCCGGCTTTATATCCGGGTTGGAGCCGCAGTAAGGGTACTCAAACGAGTCGAGATCATCACTGAGGCGTAGCTGAAGGATATATTGACCACGGGGCCGAGCCGAAATGTGTGACGCAATGTGAAGGCGATCACAGGTCGCACACGATTTCGACCAACTCACCGCCGAATGTGCGACAGCGTACGGACGCATCTGCACTCCGGGACCAACCTGCAGCTTACTTTTGCGCGTTAGGTTTGACACGTGCCAGTGGAAATGCGCGTCTACACACGCGCGGCACGCTGCGAGAAGCGTGTAGACACTCGGCAACGTCCCAAAGCAGGAAGCAGGGTCAATGTTGTGGGAAAAGTATGTGCTCGTGGCTGCGATCGACGATGTGTTGCTTGCCGGTTGTAGCGACGGTGACGGCGGTGGCAGAACTCGTCAAATGTGAGTCGCAGGCCA
>Ga0302180_10004134_pt1 | contig 10828 bp, 9 predicted proteins | sample I_Palsa_E3_2_FD_200575 | JGI IMG/M metagenome (GOLD analysis project Ga0302180, IMG submission 200575) | Peat permafrost microbial communities from Stordalen Mire near Abisko, Sweden - I_Palsa_E3_2 | ecosystem: Environmental > Terrestrial > Soil > Palsa > Peat permafrost | place: Sweden: Abisko... | reverse complement strand
TTCGTCGCCCACGATCAAATCTCCTGGATGAATAACCATGCCGTCGATGGCGATCGCTCGGCCGATTTCGCCGGGCCCGGAACGCAACGGACCGCGATGCGTCACTCCTGCGGCAAACACCGGCCAATTCTGCGCGGCAATCGGACCCGAATCTCGGATCGACCCGTTGATTACAATGCCCCCTATGCCTCGCATGCGGGCGTAACTCGCCATGATCTCGCCCATAATGGAGTTTGTGAGATCGCCACCCGCGTCGACTACGATAATGTCGCCGGGCAGGGCAAGATCCATCGCCTTGTGGACCATGAGATTGTCGCCCGGCCTCGTCTTAACCGTAAAGGCGGGTCCCGCCATCGCGCCGTCCGCGTGATGTGGACGCAATCGGGGCCCTCCGGCGGTCAACCGGGACATGCAATCGCTTAGATTGGCAACCGGAAGCTCAAGGAATTTTTTGGCGGTCTCGAGACTCACCCGCCGCTCGATCGGATAGATGGCAAAGCCAATCATTCCGCTGCTCCCTTCATCGAAGCTTGCTTCGCGATCTGCTTGGAAAGTCGGCTGAACACACGGCGCGCATTGCCCTCAAAAATTTTAGCCTTGTCCTCCTCAGGGATAGCTAGAGCATCGATATAGCGCTTCGTGTCGTCGAAGTTGTGCCCGGTTTCCGGGTCGACGCCTGGAACCGCGCCGATCATTTCCGAGGCGAATAAAATGTTGTCAGCCGGAATGACCTTGGCCAACAGGTCCTGACCGGGCTGATGGTAGATACAGGTGTCGAAGCAGATGTTGTTGAGAAGAAGCTCCTTGAGCAGCGGTAAGTTAAGCCCCTGCGCCAACCCACGGAAACGACCCCAGTGGAACGGCACCGCGCCACCACCGTGCGGAATGATAATGTTCAGCGTCGGGAAATCCTTGAAGACCGTCGACGTCAGAAATTGCATGAACGCGGCGGTGTCGCCATTCAGGTAATGCGCGCCTGTCGTATGGAAAGCTGGGTTGCACGAGTGGCTGACATGGATCATCGCCGGCGTTCCAAGTTCGACGAGCTTTTCGTAGATCGGATACCAGAATCTGTCGCCAAGCGGGGGATCAGTCCAGTATCCTCCCGACGGATCCGGATTAAGGTTGAATCCAACAAAACCATATGCGGTCACACAGCGGTCCATCTCAGCGAGACAGTTCTTCGGCGACACGCCCGGGCTTTGCGGGAGCATCCCGACGCCGATGAAGTTGCGGGGGAACAGCGAGCAGACGCGGAAGATCAACTCGTTGCAAGCGGAAGCCCATGCCTCACTTGTTTCGGCGCCGCCGAGATGATGCCCCATGCCGGCGGCACGCGGCGAGAAAATCGTCAGGTCCGTGCCGCGCTCGCGTTGCATGCGAAGCTGCCCATTGCGGATGGTTGCGGCAATCTCTTGGTCGGTCATGGCGGGTCGAGAAGGGACAGCGTCGCCTTTCGAATGCGCGTCGATCTGCTGCTTTCGCCAATGCTCATGTTGAGCAGGGGCGGTGGTGTAGTGGCCATGACAATCGATAATCACTTGTGATCCTCTAGTTTGAGTAGCGCCCCGAGTTGCTGGCGAACGCAGACGAGCGAAAGCGCCTAGCGCTCGTCTTATATGTCGAGCACCAGCGTGTCGGTCTTGGAACGAGAACAGCAAATCATAATGAGCTTGTTCGATTCTTTTTGCTCTTTGCTAAGGATCATATCGCGATGATCAGGAATTCCCGACACGACCGTCGTTTGACAGGTGCTGCAAATCCCCTCGGTGCAGGAATAGGGCACGTCGAAACCGCGATCCAGCAAAGCCTCAAGGATCGTTTGGCCCGAGCAGACTTCGAGGGTCTCACCGGACCGCTGAAGAACTACCGTGAACGTTCCTTCTTTTTCGACCTGCTGTTCATTGGAAAACCTTTCGAGATGAACGCGCGTAGTGGGGAGTGACTCCGTCGCGGCCTGGAACGCCATGATCATCTCGCTCGGTCCGCAACAGTAAAAATGCGTGTTGCCGGGGGCTCTTTTGATAAGCGCCGCAAGATCTACCCGGTCCCTCGCGGAAATATCGCGGGAACCCTTACGAAAATAGAATTGAACCTTTCGTCCAAAGCCGCGCAGCTCCGCGACGAAGCCGGCATTTTCGACGTCGCGGGCGGCGTAGTGCATCTCCCACGACTTTCCGAGACTCTCGAGCCGTCGCGACATGCTCATGAGCGGCGTAATCCCGATGCCGCCGGCAATCAGGACGCTGTGCTCTGCGTCTTCTTCGAGCTTGAAATGGCCGCGCGGTGCACTGATCTCTATCTCATCGCCGACCTCGAGCCGTTCATGAATAAACCGCGATCCGCCGCGACCGGCTTCCTCGTTCTTGACTCCAACCAGATATCGATTCGCTTGATCGGGTCCGTTTGAAAGCGAATAGCTTCGAATCATGCCATTGGCTAGGTGCAGATCGATATGCGACCCCGCAGAGAAAGGAGGCAATGAGTCACCATCCAAGGGTCCTAGCTCCACCAGCTTTATGTCGCGGGCTTCCTGCTTCACGCTCGTTACGCGGACGCGGATTGTCGGGTGCGGCGCTAACATTTGCGCGGCGTTCGATACACACCGGGAAGGCGTTGGCCAGCTTCATTCGGAATGCAGTACGCCGGACTGCGCGTGGCATCTTCATTCATCGCGATCATCCAAAATCTGCGACGAGAGCTGACACGTTCGGCTCCCCGGTCAATTCGATCTCACGCCGCGTGCGCGCCGACTCTAAGATGGCGAGACAGACCTCTAATGTGGCACGGCCAAAGTCGCCGTCGTGTCGCGGGGCGACGCCCTTTCTTACTGCGAGATAGAGTTCGTCGAGCACCTCGGCGCGACCGGGCGCCCCGGCGCTGTGTGGCACGGGCACTTCCAGCACGCCTTCTTGCCCATAAATCATAATGCCGTCCGTCGACGGTCTCAGGTCGGCCTTTTCGCAAGAGACGATGATGACGCCAAAGTGCGGCTGATGCCAGCGATGCCCTTGGTCGGCAACGAACTTCAGCGCCCCGCCGTACCCGTACCGCTTTATGCGCGCATCGGATTCTGGGCCGTCGCGCATAGATTCCAGTGCTCGGAGAGTAGCCCCATGCTGGTCTGCCTGCTTAGGTTGGCCAAGTTCACCTACCCAGCCGTGGAACTCGTCGCTATCGAAGCGATCGTATCCATTGTAGACCAAACTCGCACATCCACCATCAGCGAACGTTAGCAATGCCGAGCATATCCCTTCAGTCCGACGGCGTGTATCAAGAATGGCGGTAAACGCCCGAACTGCAGACACCTTGCTGCCATTCAAAACGCGCGCGATATCGACCTGGTGGGGAATCTGATTGAAAATAATGCCGCCCCCAAGCTCGGTATCGAGCTCCTCAGGCCGGCGCGGTCGATAAAGGAAATCGCAATATTGCCACATCGCGATTAGCGCCGGTCGCCCAACCTCTCCACTGTCGATAATCTGGCGCATTCCCCTAACGGCTGGATCGAAGCTGTGCGTATGACCCACGATGAGCGCGGCGCGATTGCGGCGGGCGGCGCCAATCATGTCGTCGCAATCGGCAAGCGTCAGCGCCATCGGCTTTTCGACGATCGCGTGCTTGCCGTGATCCGCCGCCAAGAGTACATGCTCGCGATGCATCTGGTGGGGCGTCGCGACGTAGACAGCGTCGATGTCTGCCCGGTCGACGAGTTCCGCCGCACTGGCGACGGTAGCGCAAACATGATCGTTCGCGAACCGTTCGCGTAGGTCCTGGTTGGGGTCCGCCACAGCGGTCAACAGGAAATTAGGATGCGCAACGATGGCCGGGATCATCGCGGATCCGGCTATGCCCAAGCCGATAACTCCAATTCGCAAGGGACAGGCTGAAGTCGCGTCGGCCACTGTCAGCACACCGATTTGACGAGCATTGAAGTCACTTTCAGCCGGGCATCAGCAGGGGCTTCTTTGAGCCGCCTTTGAGACTGTCCCACCACGGGCAGGTCCCTTCGGACAGTCGATAGTTTCCTTCCATCACCTGTACCGGTGCGCGCAACCCGCGATTCGCGTTGTTGGCTGCGAGAGCGCGCGCGTTCTTGGAGACCTCGGGCGTTGTCCAATTTCGCTCATGACCCCAAAGGCTGGGACCCGTTTTCCGTTCGTAAGGTTCCCATCTGTCGGGATCGATCGTCTGACCGCCCCAACCATACTCAACCATGAATTTCGAGGGTGTTTGCGAGTAAAACGAGGTCATGAAATCACCGCAATGACGACCGAGGGACGTGGCGACTTTGTCCTCGGCAATTGCGATGTCGAGACCCTGCCCGACGTCATCGAAGCTATAGAGCTCCATCATCAGGTGATGGAACAGACTCTTCCCCATGTTCACGAACGCTAGAGAGTGGTGGCGTCGATTGACGTGGAGGAACCGGGCCTGGAAAGGTTCGTCGTAGTAGTCGGTCAGCCGGAAGCCCAGCAGGTCGCGATAGAAAAGAAGCATCCGATCGACCAACTCCCCGTTTTCGACTCCGAAAACGACGTGTCCAAGACCCTGCGATCCAGTACGGAAACCGGAAATTGAGCGACCAGCTCGGAACGGTTCCGTCGCAATCTCCGGGCCGTAAAACGCCTCAAGCCGGTTGCCTGAGGGATCCTGAAACAAAAAGAGGTCGGTGACATGCCTCTCTTCGGCCAAAGCGCGATCACCGCGGGTGACGCTGATTTTTGCCGTTTGGAGGCGCGCGCCCAGCTCATCGAGCGACTGACTGTCGGCAACCTCCCAACCGAGGAAGTCGACACCATCCGAATTGGTTTCATTGACGATGATGCGCTGACTACGATCATCCATACGAAACGCAAGGGATGCACGCGTTTTGTCGATTCGTTGCAGCCCAAGATGCCGCGGTCCGTAGTCCGCCCAATCGGCAACACTCTTCGTCCGAACGCCCATGTATCCCAATGCCAGCACGCTCATCAACGTCTCCTTGGTTCCGAGACCCCCTTCACCGTTCGGCGGCCCAGTTATTGAAGCAACCTGCGAACTCCTCATCCGGCTAGGTAGCCGCCGTCGACGTACAGCTCGATGCCCGTGATGTAAGACGCGTCGTCAGACGCCAAAAACAGAACGGGCTTGACCACATCCTCGGCGACACCCGTGCGACCTAGCGGCACGCGCTCCAGAAACTTTGCGCGGATGGCAGGATCCCTGACGTTTCCTGAGGTACGCATCGGCTCCATCAGGCCCGGATGGATGGAACAGCAACGAATGCCGTCCCGCCCGAACTGCACCGCCGTGGATTTGCTTAGAATTCGCAACGAGGCTTTCGACGCATTGTAGGCGAAATGAACGTTGCTTTGGCCTATAATCGCTGAGATCGAAGACATATTGATGATGACGCCGCCGCCATTTTGCTGCATGACCGGTACGACGAAATGGGTTCCGAGGAACGCGCCGCCAGCGTTGATACTCATCAAACGTTCCCAACCAACGTCATCGAGGACATTGTTGAATGCTGTCCCGCTGATCCCGGCATTGTTGATCAGGATGTTAATCTGTCCGCACTTGTCGAGGGCGAAATCAATCGCCGCGCCCCAGCCCGCTTGAGATGAAACGTCGAGCTTGATGAAATATGCGACTCCTCCAGACGCTTTGATTTCGCTGACTGTTACGACCCCTTCTTCCTCAAGAATGTCAGCAAGGACTACCTTTGCGCCTTCCTTCGCGAAGGCGAGGCAGATAGCACGCCCGATTCCGGAGGCAGCGCCCGTCACGAATACGACCTTGTCTTTGAACCGCACAATCCAATCCTTGAGAAGACGAACGCCTGCGCCGAGCGGGTGCCTAAATCCCCGCGACGCCAGAATGCGAAAGGGACCCTAAACGCCGTCTCTTTAGGGCGCTGGCGCAATGACATTCACTGCGACTGCGGTGTGCGCGGTCAACTTGGCCGCCTCCGCCTTCAGTTCTTGTTGGTTCTGAGCCATGAACTCCTCGAAATCGGCAATCTCGGAGAGCTTCGCCATGCCGCGAACAAAATAGCTCTCCGGCCGAGCCAACGCAGCCGGCTCGATGCCTTGGCCCAGGTCCTTTGCCATTTTTACGAGTCGCCGGCGCGCGGCGATAACGGGTCCGTCCGAGACGACGAGCCGCTCCTGTGTGCGGTCGACGATACCCGGACGATCGCCGGGTACACCGGGCATCGATTCCTGGAGTCCGCGATCCTGGGTGTTGACGCCTGGGATGCCAGTGAAGCTTGCGGTGCGCTGCAGTTCACGATCGATCATATAATCATTGGCTTTATTGGCGATTGGCAGGAACGTATCAATCACGTGCCCATTCGGCATCTCGATCGAGCCCCGGGTCATCAGCGGCGGAAACGAGACCCCCTCGTTGATCTCCTTCATATCCTCGTCATCTAATGGGTGGTCGACACGGTAGCGGTAGGCGAAGGTGGTCGTCATGTAGTCGTCAATTGGCGACCAGGCCCGCCCGTGGCCGAAGTAAAAGCCGGGAGTCGGCGGTATTGCACTCCACATCGGCAGCATCCAATGGCTAATGCGCCAATAGTATTGATCCTGATAGGACCGGCGGGCTGCGTAGTAGAAGCCGTAATCGGTCTCCTTCAGAAAAAGCAGAGGCCGGCTATCGCTAGCGTATGATGCTCCGCGCGTGAGAGTGTCTTGCATAGAGTTTGAGGCGTGGAGAAATCCTATGTGCGAGGTGTCGAGCTCGCCTTCCATTCCCTGCACCCAATTCGAACGCTGTAGCCAACGGGAGACGTGAACATAGTCCTTTGGTAGCCCCATCCACTCCATGCGAGGAAGCGGCGGCTTCTTTTCCTTCGGGCCCATGTAGATCCACACGACTCCTCCGGCCTCCTCCGTGTCGTAGGCCTTAATACTCATCCGCTTTACCAGCGTCTCGTAATTGTCCGGCGGAACAATGTTTGGAATGTCAAGGCATTGTCCGTTAACATCGTATTTCCAACCGTGATAGACACAACGCAGGCCGCATTGTTCGTTGCGACCGAAGAAGAGGGGGGCCCGCTTGTGCCGACAATAGGCGTCAACGATGCCAACCCGGCCGTTGGTGTCGCGGAAGCTGACGAGGTCCTCGCCCATAATGCGAAGTCGCACTGGCGCACCGTCGCGCTCAAGTTCGTTGCTCACCAACGCCAGCATCCAGAAACGACGCAGCGCATTGCCCATCGGCGTGTCCGCGCCAACCCGCGTCATGATTTCGTTGTTTTCATGAACCGCGTTAAGCGCGGCACTCTTCACTGCTTCCACAATTTCCTCCCTTCGCCGATTCGGCGTTGAAGATGAGGTTCGTCTGCATGCACTTGTCGCGCACTCCGCATTCGAACCTCCCAAAGATCGCTTTCGGCTGGCCGAAACGCCTAGCTTGCATGGCTTGAGCGGCCCCAGGATCGACCTGCACCTAATCGTGCTCTTCAATCCAATCTCATGTCAAGCGAATTGTGAATTCAAAATTCAGAAAATTGCGCGGATTTTGCTTTTGCGTTGTGTTAATTTGGCGAAGTCGTCAGAGATGTGTTGACAAGGAGGAAAACATCCTCCATTCTGGAGTGAGTTTGAATTCAGAATTCTGACATCGGAGGATATGTGTTGACACGGCCAATTCGTGTCCTACTTGCAAAAGTCGGCTTAGACGGTCACGACCGGGGTATCAGAGTCGTCGCACGGACGCTGCGCGACGCTGGAATGGACGTAATTTACTCGGGCTTACATCGTACACCGGAGGAGGTCGTAACAGCGGCTATTCAAGAAGATGTCGACGTACTCGGAGTCAGTCTCTTGTCGGGCGTACAGCTCACGGTCTTCCCGAAGATATTTCGACTTCTCGATAGCAAGGGCGCGAACGATATGATTGTCGTCGCCGGTGGTGTGATGCCAGATGAAGACGTACTTGAACTGAGGAAAATGGGGGTCAAGGAAGTGATGCTTCAGGATACGCCCCCGGACATGATCGTAGCCACGTTGACTCGATTGGTATCCGAACGGGGCGAGCGTTGACGGTGCCAGATATGGAATCCTGGACATTTCCGCCGTCGTATTCGGACGAGTATGTTCCGGCCGCTTCCAGCCGTTATTGGTTCTCGCAACGTGAAACCATGAACGCCACGGAACGCGAGGGAGCGATCCTGCTTCGGCTTCGCGAGGTCTGTGACTACGCATATGCCAATTCTGCCTTCTATAAGCGACGTTGGGATCAGGCCGGCTTTCACCCAGATAGTCTCGGTTCGCTCGAGGAATTCGAGGATAGAGTCCCAGTCATAACAAAGCGGGAGTTGAGGGAATCACAGGCAAAGGCCCCACCGTTCGGCGACTATCTTTGCGTCCCCGAGAAAGAGATTTTTCACGTCCACGGCACCAGCGGAACGACTGGCCGACCGACAGCATTCGCGATTGGTCGCAATGACTGGACCGCAATTGCAAACGCGCACGCCCGGGTCATGTGGGCTATGGGAATGCGACCTGGCGACATGATCTGCATTGCCGCGATCCTCAGCCTGTATATGGGCAGCTGGGGCGCTCTCGCAGGCGCCGAACGGCTCGGCGCCCAGGCTTTCCCTTTCGGCGCTGGAGCACCAGGCATGACCGCCCGCTGCGCCCAATGGCTTGATGCCTTGAAGCCAGCCGGCTTCTACGGGACCCCGACTTATGCGCTGCACCTGGCCCAGGTGGCGATCGACGAAGGCCTCAACCCCCGCGACTTTGCACTCAAGTACATGTTCTTCTCCGGCGAGCCCGGTGCATCCATTCCCGGCGTCCGCGATCGTATAGCCGAACTTTACGGGGCCAAGGTTTTCGATTGCGGTTCGATGGCGGAGATGTCGCCCTGGATGCATGTCGCAGGCTCGGACGAAACCGAGGGAATGCTGTGCTGGCAAGACATCGTCTACACGGAGGTCTGCGATCCGCAATCGATGCGACGTATTCCTTATGGCCAGCGTGGGACGCCAGTTTACACACATCTTGAACGGACTTCACAACCGATGATCCGTCTCGCGTCTGGCGATCTTACGCGGTGGGTGGATGAACCAAATCCATGCGGCCGGACATACCCCCGTTTGCCACAGGGCATATTTGGACGCATCGACGACATGTTCACGATCCGAGGTGAAAACGTCTACCCGAGCGAGATCGACGCCGCGCTCAGCGCGACGCCGGGCTACGGCGGTGAGCACCAGATCATCATCACGCGAGAAGCGGCAATGGATGAACTCCTGCTGCGCGTCGAGGCCGACGAACACGTCAATGGCGGGCTCGAGCACTTCCGCGATGCCATTGCCAAGCGAATCCACAAATTGCTTGGAGTCCGCACCAAGGCGGAGGTTGTCGCCAGGGGAACCCTACCCCGCACCGATTTCAAAGCGCGACGCATCATAGACGATAGGGCGGTATTCCGCGAGATGAATGCCCAGATTGAAAATTTGGGGCGTGACGCGTGAGTCCATATGTCCCGTCAGGAGAACTCGTCGAACGAGCCGCGACAGGCGAGACCGCAGCCATCGGCCGCCTAATCTCGCGCGCTGAAGCAAATATGGCGGAGGCGCGGGGAGCCCTAGCGGAGATCTATCTGCGCGCCGGGCGCTCGCACGTTATCGGCATCACGGGCGTGCCAGGGAGCGGCAAGTCGACGTTAGTGGCCTCGCTGACCGCGAAGCTCCGTCGCAAAGGCTCGAAAGTTGGCGTCATCGCCGTCGATCCATCGAGCCCCTATTCGGGTGGCGCGATCCTAGGTGATCGCATCCGGATGAGTGATTTGGTGATGGACCCGGGCGTTTATATCCGAAGTATGGCGACGCACGGCTCCGTCGGAGGACTTGCGCATGCAACTTTGAGCGCTATCGATATCCTCGACTTTGCCGGTTTCGATACAATTATCGTCGAGACTGTAGGCGTCGGCCAGGATGAGGTCGAAATCGCGAAGGCCTCGCACACAACGATCGTTGTATCCGCGCCTGGCCTCGGCGATGAAATTCAGGCGATCAAGGCCGGAATGTTGGAAATCGCCGACATCCACGTTGTGTCGAAATGCGACCGCTCAGACGCCAACAAGACCCTCGTCGATATCAAGCAGATGCTAACACTCGATGCAGCGACCTCGCGGCTGCCGGCATGGCGGACGCCAGTTGTTGGCTTGAGCTCATACACCGGAGATGGCTACCCGGAACTGGTGGAAGAAATCGAAAAGCACCGTGCCTTTGCGTCCGGTGTCAAGCCGAGTGCTGCGCGCGAAGCCTCCATCGCCAGCTTTAGACTGCAGAAAACTGCCGAAACCCTCCTGATGGACCGGTTCGCAACGTCCTCTGCACGCTTCCGGAAGTCCATAACCGAACGCCTGCAAAAACGCGAGTCGGACCCCTACTCACTGGCCAACGAACTTCTCACCCTTTCACTTGGATAAGCGACCATGACTGAGATTGTTGAGCGTCAGCCCCTTTTCCAAACAGCAATCGAAAATCTGCGTGCGGAAGTCGCCGACTGGGAGTCCAACGAGGTCGCATCGTTCCTCAGCAAGCAGGCGGAGCGCAAACCTGCATTCTTCACGTTGGGCGACGTCCCGGTCAAGAGGACCTATACTGCCGCTGATTTAGCCGAGACGCCACTTGAGGACATCGGACTGCCGGGCCGGTACCCGTTCACTCGCGGGCCTTACCCGACGATGTACCGGTCCCGCATGTGGACGATGCGGCAGATCGCCGGCTTCGGCACTGGCGAAGACACTAACAAGCGCTTCAAATATCTGATCGCACAAGGACAGACCGGCATATCCACCGACTTCGATATGCCGACCCTCA
>Ga0302180_10004133_pt1 | contig 10833 bp, 8 predicted proteins | sample I_Palsa_E3_2_FD_200575 | JGI IMG/M metagenome (GOLD analysis project Ga0302180, IMG submission 200575) | Peat permafrost microbial communities from Stordalen Mire near Abisko, Sweden - I_Palsa_E3_2 | ecosystem: Environmental > Terrestrial > Soil > Palsa > Peat permafrost | place: Sweden: Abisko... | reverse complement strand
GGCTGGACCGAACAGATCGTCTCCAACGCGTGCCACCATAAAGACTTCCGCGCCACAAAGCTTGGCTGCTACGGCCTGATTGGCACCCTTGCCCCCAAAACCCAGATTGAACTTCTGCCCGAAAATGGTCTCGCCGGGCTTGGGAAATCGATCGATGAATGTCGTGAGGTCGGTGTTGGCGCTTCCAACTACAGCGATCCGAGGACGTTTAGTCATGATTTTCTAAAAAGCTCCTGCAGCGATACTCAGGAAAACAGAGTGTATTGATCGCGTACAAAGGGTGTCAACAAGGAGCAACGAGATCACGAAAGGACAGCACTTCTGACTTGACGCCCTTTCCGCTGCGACGCGAGCGCACAATTGCGACGCTGGCCCAAAAGATAAAGATTAAGGTTACGGTGAAGGACGTGCACGGCGTGCACCGGCACTCTCGCGCTGCAACCACGACGCAGTGTAGATGCAGGAGGTTCCGAAGTGCGCGCAGGCGACGGTCGATTCCATCAATTCGGAGTTGAGGAAAGAGATCGATCCGTGAGCGAGCGCAAACCAACCGTGGTGAACGAGCGGCTGACCGCTTCTCAATTTAGAAGAAGTCCGAGCGTTTTGACACCAAATGACACCAAACTGAAAACCGGGCTATCCGTATGTGCTTGAAATATGGTGGACCTGGTCGGGATCGAACCGACGACCTCTTCCATGCCATGGAAGCGCGCTCCCAGCTGCGCCACAGGCCCACGATTGAAGACAAAAAGCCGAAGCCCGACGAGTCGGCATCGAGGGAAGTGCTGAGTCATTTTCGCCCACATTGCCAGGATAGTCAACGCGCGCGAATTCTCTGTTTGTTTCCACAGGCCTCTTCTGCCATAATTGATCGTGCACCCCACCTGCACAATCCTTCAAACACAATTTAGAGCGAGGAAGAGATGTCAGCAAAGTACATCTTCGTAACGGGCGGAGTTGTGTCTTCCCTGGGCAAGGGATTGGCTGCGGCCTCGATCGGTTGTCTGCTGGAGAGCCGGGGGCTGAAGGTCAACCTGATGAAGTTTGATCCTTATCTCAACGTCGATCCCGGGACGATGTCGCCGTTTCAGCATGGCGAAGTTTTCGTAACCGACGATGGGGCCGAAACTGATCTCGACCTTGGCCACTACGAACGCTTTACCCACGCCAAACTTTCTCGCGACAACAACTGGACCACGGGCCGCCTCTACGAGCAGATTATCGCGAAAGAACGGCGCGGCGATTACCTGGGCAAGACGGTGCAGGTGATTCCGCATGTGACGAACGAAATTAAAGCTGCCATGAAGAAGGTTGCGCAGGACGTGGATGTGGCGATTGTGGAGATTGGCGGTACGGTGGGCGACATCGAGTCTTTGCCCTTCATGGAAGCGATCCGGCAGATGCGCCAGGAACTGGGCCGTGAGGATACGTTGTTCGTCCATGTGACGCTGGTGCCGTTTATTGCAGCGGCGCAGGAACTGAAAACGAAGCCGACGCAGCACTCGGTGAAGGAACTGCTAAGCATCGGAATTCAGCCCGACATTTTGCTCTGCCGCACCGACCGCTTTCTGGCCAAGGAGCTGAAGTCGAAGATCGCTCTATTCTGCAACGTGCAGGAAGAAGCTGTGATCACTGCCAAGGATGTGGCCTCGGTGTATGAAGTGCCGCTGGTGTTTGCGAATGAAGGCGTGGACACGCTGGTCCTGAAATATTTGCGCATGGAAGCGAAGGATCGCGATCTTTCCAAGTGGGAAGACATTGTGCATCGGGTATACAACCCGAAGGATACGGTTACGATCGGCATTGTCGGCAAGTACGTTGAGTATGAGGATTCCTATAAGTCGCTAAAGGAAGCGCTGGTGCATGGAGCGCTGGCGCACAATCTGAAACTTCAGTTGAACTGGATCGAGGCCGAGGGGCTGGAGAGCGGTGACCAGAGCAACAGCAATAACGCTCAACTCGAAGGTTATGACGGGATTCTGGTTCCGGGCGGTTTCGGCAAGCGTGGCATCGAGGGGATGCTGATCGCAATACGTTATGCCCGCGAGAATAAAGTTCCTTACTTCGGGATTTGCCTCGGAATGCAAACCGCCTGTGTGGAGTTTGCCCGCAACGTGGTGGGACTGGAAGATGCGAATTCGAGCGAGTTCGATCAGGCCACGCCACATCGCGTGATCTACAAACTGCGCGAGTTGCGCGGCGTGGAAGAACTTGGAGGCACGATGCGACTCGGCGCGTGGACCTGCAAGATCGAACCCGGCACGCTGGCTCACAAGATCTACGGCAAGCTCGAGATCAGCGAGCGTCACCGCCATCGTTACGAATTCAATCGCGAATACGAAGAGCCCATGGTTGCCGCGGGACTGCGCATCTCCGGGTCAACGCCCGACGGCACCTATGTTGAGATGATTGAACTGCCGGACCATCCGCATTTTATCGGCTGCCAGTTTCACCCGGAGTTCAAGTCGAAGCCGCTGGAGCCGCATCCGCTGTTCAGCGCCTTCATTGCGGCGGCGTACAAGCACGGCTCGCAGCGGCGGGCGGAGAAAGAAATCGCCTCGGTGGAAATGTTTCACCGTCCCGAGAAAGTTGCCCACAGATAAGTAAGAAAGACGTTTTTACCGTCGAGATCACCGAGCACGCCGAGAAATAGCAAAATCGAATCGACCCCGTTTTATCTCGGCGATCTCTGCGTGCTCAGCGGTGAAAGGCTTGTTCGCTTTTGATTTCTTCCTTCAAAGTCGGCGAGGTTCACATCGGCTCGGGCAATCTCTTCCTGATTGCCGGCCCCTGCGTGATCGAAAGCGAAGAACACGCCATCCGGATGGCGGAGATCATCAAAGGCGTGACTCGGGCGCTCGGTTTCCCGTTCATCTTCAAAGCCAGCTACGATAAAGCCAACCGCACATCGATTCGTAGTTTTCGCGGGCCGGGCGTGAAGGAGGGTCTGCGCATTCTGAGGAAGATCAAGGACGAGGTCGGAATCCCGGTGCTTACCGACGTTCATGAAGTGGGGGATGTTGCCCGGGTCGCCGAAGCGGTCGACGTGCTGCAAATCCCGGCGTTTCTTTGCCGGCAGACTGATCTGGTGGTGGCGGCGGCGCTCAGCGGGCGGCCCGTCAATATCAAGAAAGGGCAATTCGTTTCGCCCTGGGATATGCGGCATGCGGTCGAGAAATGCCGCGAGGCGGGCAACCCGCAGGTTTTTCTGACCGAACGCGGCACGAGTTTTGGCTATAACAATCTGGTTGTGGATATGCGCTCGCTTTCGATCATGCGCAAGTTTGCTCCCGTGATTTTCGATGCGACGCATTCCGTGCAACTGCCTTCGGCGCAGGGGGACGAACGGGGCTCCGCGGTTAGTGGCGGCCAACCAGAATTTATTCCGATACTGGCGCGGGCGGCGGTCGCGGCGGGCGTGGATGGCGTATTTCTGGAAGTGCACGACAACCCGAAAGAGGCGAAGTCCGACGGCGCGAATGCGCTGGAGTCGACGAAATTGCGTGAGGTGTTGAAGGAGTTGCTGGCGGTGAGGAAGGCGCTGGATGTGGCTCGTGCCACACCGTGAAGTGTTCCTGGTTCCTGCCGTTCTCCGTGCCTCCGTGCTAGATTTGAGTCTCCGCATGAAGCAAATCGCTGACTGGGCCCTCAACGTCGCCGCGATGCGCGGCGTGAGCTATGCCGACGCGCGCATCGTGAGCCAGAGAAGTCGTGCGCTCTCGACGAAGAACGGTAAAGTTGGCAGTGCCTCTGATTCTGAGTCGATGGGAATGAGCGTGCGCGTTCTCGCGGGTGGCGCGTGGGGATTCGCTGCCTCGGAGGACCTGTCCCGCTCGGGAGTGGAATCGACTGCCGCCCGTGCGGTCGAAATCGCGCGTGCTTCGGCGCAGGTGAAGCAGGAAGATGTGCGTCTCGCTGCGGAAAAACCGGTGACCGCGGAGTGGACCACGCCTTTCGCAATCGATCCCTTCTCGATTTCGGTGGAGCAAAATATCGCTCTGTTGCTGAACATCGACTCCGAACTGCGCTCGGTGGATGGTGTCACTCTGGCGGAAAGCAACCTCAACTTCAACCGTGAGGAGCAGTGGTTCGTATCGTCGGAGGGGAGCTATATTCACCAGACCAAATATTCCGCCGGCGCGGGATATACCGCATATGTGTTTGCGGGGAACGATCTGCAGAAGCGTTCTTATCCTACTTCTTATGGCGGACAGTGGCAGAACAAGGGTTACGAACTGATCGAAGAATTGAAGCTGGTGGAGAATGCGCGCCGCATTGCCGAAGAAGCGGTGGCTCTGCAACACGCGGAGCAATGCCCCGAGGGAACGTTCGACATTATTCTCGACAGTTCGCAGCTGGGATTGCAGATTCACGAATCCATCGGACATCCCATCGAGCTTGATCGAGTGCTCGGCATGGAGGCGAACTTCGCCGGCACTTCGTTCCTCACTCTGGACAAGCTGCGCACCTTGCGTTACGGCAGCGAGATGGTGAACGTGGTCGCGGACGCGCGCCAGGAGCACGGACCCGGCCTCGGAACGTTTGGCTTCGACGACGAAGGCGTTCCCGCGCAGTGTACGCCGATTATTACCAACGGTCTATTCACCGGATATCTCAGTTCGCGGGAGACGGCACACACCATTGGCGAGAGCCGCTCCGGCGGGACGCTGCGCGCCGAAGGCTGGAACCGCTTGCCCATGATTCGCATGACCAACGTCAGCCTGCTGCCGGGCAAGACGCCACTCACGCTCGAGCAACTGATCGCCGACACGGATCGCGGCATTCTGATGCAGACGAATCGCTCGTGGTCGATCGATGACAAGCGCTATAACTTTCAGTTCGGGTGCGAGATTGGCTGGGAGATCAAGCACGGCAAGCGTGCAGGCATGGTGAAGAATCCGTCGTATTCCGGCATCACGACCGAGTTCTGGAATTCGCTGGACGCGATTTGCTCGCGCGATGAGTGGACGCTGTGGGGAACGCCGAATTGCGGCAAGGGCCAGCCCCAGCAGGTCATGGGTACGGGGCACGGAGCGGCAGCGTCGCGGTTTAGAAATATCAAAGTGGGAAGTGCTTATCGCGGAATCTGACAGCTGTCACTGCTCATTACCAACTGCTGCATGCTTACTCGAGACCAAGCCGGCGACATCTTCGATCGCATCAAGAAACGATCATCCGCCGATGAAGTCGAAGTGCTTTTCTCCGGCGGCAGATTTGCTCTTACCCGTTTTGCCAACAACACGATTCATCAAAACGTGGCGGAAGAAAATCATACCGTTTCGGTGCGAACTGTTTTTGCGGGACGTACGGCTCGCGCTTCTACGAACCGGTTCGATGACGAGAGCTTGCGGCGCGTGGTGGAATCTTCCGAGAGCATGGCGAGGCTGCAGCATCCTGATCCCGATCTTCTGCCCATGCCTGATTCAAAGGAAGCCGAAGGCCGGTCGAGCGAAGGGACGATCTCAGAAGCGCCTTCACGGCATTTCGAGCAGACTGCGGCCATCACGCCTCAGCTTCGTGCCGAAGGAGTGAAGAAAATTGTCGAGGTTGCAAAAAAGCATGAGCTGACAACCGCAGGAATCTTTTCCAGTTCGGATGCGGTTGAAGGCATCTTCAACTCGCGCGGCCTCAGCGCCTGGCATCGGCAAACGCTGGCAGAAATTTCAATCACCATGCTGGCCGACGACTCCTCCGGATGGCAGAAGCTCAATTCACCTGACGTGGCCAACCTTGATCCGCTTGCCTTGGCGGAAACCGCGGCGACGAAAGCGGTCGAATCCGCGAATCCCGCGGAGATTCCGCCAGGTAAGTACACGGTTATTCTGGAGCCCGCCGCGGTGCTCGACGTTGTCGGTTTCATGTTCTGGGATTACTCCGGAATGGCGATCCTCGACCAGCGCTCCTTCCTGAGCGGCCGCATCGGCACGCAGCTGTTCGGCGAGAACGTCACCATCTGGGATGATGTCGCCCATCCCTTGCAAACGGGAGCGCCATTTGACGGCGAAGGCGTGCGCCGGCAGCGTTTGCCGTTGGTCGAGAACGGAGTGGTCAAGCGAGTGGTCTACGCGCGGGCGACGGCGGAAAGAATGAGGCATTCGGAATATAAAGATAACGTTGGACCGGTCGCAGCCACGGGCCACGGCTTTGCGCTGCCCAACGAAATGGGCGAGATGCCGTGCAACATTGTTTTTGCTGCGCCGCAGAATCCGCAAACCGTCGCGCAGATGATCGCTTCCACCGAGCGCGGTGTGCTGGTCACCCGATTGTGGTACATCCGCGAAGTCGATCCCTACGAAAAAATCCTTACCGGTATGACTCGTGACGGCACTTTCCTGGTGGAGAACGGGCGAGTGCGCCGTGGCGTGCGCAATTTCCGATTCAACCAGAGTCTTATCCACCTGCTCTCGAACGTCGACGCCATGAGCGTGCCGCGACGCTGCTGCGGGGAAGAGTCGTTTGATATGGTAGCGCCGGCGATGAAAGTCCATGACTTCAGCTTCACGGAAGTGACCAAGTTCTAGTAGAGCTGCGCTCGCAACCAGACCGGCGTTCGGTGGCCAAACTCTCCGCGGGAATCGCGTCACCCTTCGCAAATTCCCTCTAATTAGCTCATCTGTAAGCAGTTAGCACCCTTTTGTTCCATGACTTCGGTAACTTTGCACCTATGGTTCGGGGGTGTACGCTGCCTTTTAGTTGCCAAAATTAGGTCGGCTCGAAGAGAGCCGAAAATCCGGATCGGCGCGGGGTCGGCGCCTTCTGGAAGGAAGGTTCGTAAGAAACGGTGTCAGGTGAAGCAACACACGAGCAGCTGACGACAGAGGCGCAGGCCGAAACTGCGATCAAGCACTATGCGGAAATGCAGAGTGCCCCGCGCTTCCCGCTGCATTTGCCGGTGGAGGTGAAGTCGCAAAGTGGAGACTGTTCGGGGGAAACGCAAAACATTTCCGCCAATGGAGTCCTCTTCGCGATGGACCGGGATGTGCCGGTAGGTTCGGTCGTCGACTTCACGATCCTGCTTCCTGGCGATGTCGTGGGTTCGGTTTGCGATGTGCAGATTGACTGCCACGGCCGCGTGGTTCGCAGTTTTGAAGACAAGGGCCGTCGCGGGGTTGGCGTTGTGATTGACGAATACCATTTCGAGCGAGCATAGAGCGTAGGGAAACGAATGGCCAGCGCTACGGTCAGCGTAGGAGAAAATCACGGCGTTCGCGAGAATGACGGCAACGGCCGTCTGATCCGCGTAATCCTGGCCGACACCCAGGCGATCTTCCGGGCTGGGCTCAGGAAGATTTTTGCGCTCGAAGACGATATCCGCGTGGTGGGCCAGGCTGAGACGCTGCCTCAGACACAATCTGCCGTGACCAAGTTCTCCGCCGACGTTCTGATTTTTGAATCGGCGCTTACCCCTAATCCTGTCGAGGCGGTGACCGAACTTCTGCGCCAGGCGCCGCAACTCAAAGTCGTGGTGGTAACGCCTACGTCGGACGAACAACTTACGCTGGAACTATTCCGCCGGGGTGCGCATGGCATTCTGTCGCGTGAGGTGGAACCGGAGTTGCTGATCGATTGTCTGCGCAAAGTTGCCGCCGGCGAACCGTGGCTCGAGAGCCAGGCCATTCAATGGGTGATGGAAGCCTATCGCGGCCACAGTCTGCGTCCTTCCGGGGCGCGCCCGAAAGTTCAGCTCACACCCAAGGAAACGGTGATCGTGTCCTGCGTGACCCAGGGCATGAAAAACAAAGAGATTGCAGTTCGCGTGGGGACGACCGAGCAGGTTGTGAAAAATTACTTGCGCAAGGTTTACGACAAGCTGGGTGTCGCCGATCGGCTTGAACTCGCGCTCTACTGCCTGAGCCATCACGTCGTCGATGGAGTGAAGCCTCCTCCGGTACCGGTGGCTCCCGGGCCAGGCAATGCAGCGGCAGCCGCTGCCGGAGCATCACCAAGTGCAGCCGCAGCGTCCTCGCCGGCGGACAACTCCAACTCTGCCGCGCCCAATTCGGCCCTGTCCTATTCCCTTCCGCCCGAAAAACTATCTTAAGAGTCTTGCGCAGCAGCGCTTTGACGGAGCCCCGTTTTTTGCTCTTCATCTCCCGCTCGTATCTTGTTCGGTCCGGGTGAGCGATTTGCGCTTGTGCGCGGCGGCCCATAGAATGAAACGACGCCGGTCAAACCAGCTGGACAGATGCTGCAGAAACTTCCGGTAGTCTAAGTCGTTCTTCCCAGATTCACGACGGAGAGATGGCCGAGTGGCTGAAGGCGCACGCTTGGAAAGCGTGTGGCATCTCCGAAGGATTTGCGTGGTATAAGCCCAGCGTTTGCAACGTTCCTGCTGCTGGAGCATATCACGGTTTGGACAAAGCGTGAGACCTTTTTCAGGCATACTTCGGCATCCGTCTGTACGCTCACTAAGCCGCACCGACCATAGGCAATCTTCAGAGGCAGAAGCCCAGACCGTCCACGCTCAGGCTGCTATCCTGCCCTCAACCGTCCGTACGTTCACCCAGCCCCGCCGGACCCGTTGACCACCTATAGGCAGACACCCAGCGGTTCCCCCGGCTCACGCTACCCGTTCTATGGCACCTCCTTTGGCTTTTACTAGGCATTTCCCGTGCATTACCCGTGCATTACCCAGTGTTTGCTAGGCTTTGGCTGGGTTGAACCGAAACAGTCGCATCCGGCAGTACATGCCCGGATCGAGCCACATATCGTAGCTCTCGCGGTCGAGAATCACTGGCATCCGGTCGTGAACAACCGAGGTCACGGCGTTCGGGGTCGTGGTCAGGATCGAGCATGACTTCACCCACTGCCCGCTAATGTCTTTCCACCGATCCCATAGCCCCGCGAAGGCGAACAACTCTCCGTCGTTGACTTCGAAGCAATATGGCTGCTTGGTTTTCCCGTCTCGCTTCCACTCGTAAAAACCGTCCGCAGGGATCAGGCACCTGCGAGATTTCAACGCATCGCGAAACGCGGGCTTCGTGGCGGCTGTTTCAGACCTCGCGTTGATCGTCCTAGCGGCGACTGACTGGTCTCTTGCCCAAGACGGGATGAGACCCCATCGCATCAAAGACAGTTCCCTAATAGGTTCTTTCGGACTCTGGCGGATGACCGGGATTTGTTGGGTCGGCGCGACATTGAACCGAGGGTTTCCTGAGTTCATGAAGAGTCCCGTTAACCGAATTGCTCGGTCGAATCAGGCAACTCCCGGCGTCGAAGGGTACGTCTTCGACGGAGCCGATCAAAGCCAAATGGCATTTTGGACATGCACGCAGACCGCAACTTCCGCAGAGCACGTCCATGAATTTGATGAATACATGCTAGTGGTGCAGGGTTGCTATACGTTGCTGATTGCTGGAAAGCGCATCTGTGTCAAAGCTGGCGAGGAGTATCTGATTCCTCGCGGTGTGCGCCACGGCGGGGAAGTCGTTGCCGGAACTAGAACAATCTACGCATTTGGAGGACACCGGGCTGACCGAGAACGGCGGGCATGAGTCCGGTCGCGAACAATCCGGTCATCGTTCCAGACCGCGAGCTTGAGCAAGATAAGAAGCCCGACGCTGCGGAACCGCCGCGCATCCGCTGCCCGCTCTGCGGTTGGTCGCCCCGCAAAGATGACCAATGGTTCTGCACTTGCGGCTGCGAGTGGAAAACGTTCGACACCGGAGGCGTGTGCCCTGCGTTCCTTCATCAATGGACTGAGACGCAGTGCCTCTCGTGCAGTCGATGGTCGGCGCATTCCGATTGGTATGCGAAGTGAATCGGGACAATGCTTACTCGAACAGGCGAGACAGCCCCGCTTCCGAGCGTCGCTGAGATACTGGCTAGTGTGATCGTGACTTGAACCCGCCATACGTCAGGTAGACGCCGAGGACGAGTGAAATAGCTGCGTATACGTAGAAGAGTTCTCGGTAGTGAAGCTGCCCAAGGAAAAGTCCCGCTTCCATCTCATGCGACAGGAACAAGAAGAATAGGCTCTTGATGAGCGCCATCCAACCTACGAGGGTGACCACGACGACGAGGGCACCTCCCGACCAGATATTGTGCGCGAGAACCATCGCCAGCCCAGCCGCCAGTGTGATTACACCAAGGATCAACGTCATCGCGGAATTCTGAAGAAGGGCGGTCACCGTCTCCACGGTCGCTTGTCCACGGGTCATCATGGATAGCCCGATGAGAATGCAGTACAGCCCGATCAGCCTGCTGAGAAAAAGTGTGCGTGGCAACATGGTGCCCTCCAAACGAATCAGTTATCCCGCTCGGATTGTGGCAGAACAGTCCAGCTACGCACTTGCTGGCTTGGCAAAGGGATGAGCTTTGTTGCTGACCTTCTTGAGCCAAGGTTGGCGCAGTCTCATACGTCCAGCGCTATCCCACTTTACAAGCGCGTCGTCTTCATTCGTTTGCTCAACTGTTCCGAATTCTCCAGTCGGCTTTCCAAAATTACCCAAGCCCTCTACTCGATCACCGGGATTCAGTTCCGAGTCGGGAGCAGAGGGCTGGACGAGCGGTGGTCTCTTGGCTCGGTCTGAATCAGCGGGTGCTCCAGCATGCGAGAGAGGCGGTTGCGAAGCTTTGCGCAGTTGGGGTTTCAGTTTATTGATACGGCTCATATTCCATTTCCCTAGAGGCTTCCTTCGCCTGTTCATCTGCTCGTGAGGATAGGCTTGGAACGCATGGCTCCGCTGATCCAAACTGCTCAGTCTTGACGATTCGCTTGGCAACTCCACAGATCGCAGACCGGAACATTGCGAGGAGCAACAGATTTCGACGCAGAAGTTAATCGTGAAGAACGACGTTGAGAAGTGAACTGTGGACTTCAAGCTCACCGTT
>Ga0302180_10004125_pt1 | contig 10855 bp, 8 predicted proteins | sample I_Palsa_E3_2_FD_200575 | JGI IMG/M metagenome (GOLD analysis project Ga0302180, IMG submission 200575) | Peat permafrost microbial communities from Stordalen Mire near Abisko, Sweden - I_Palsa_E3_2 | ecosystem: Environmental > Terrestrial > Soil > Palsa > Peat permafrost | place: Sweden: Abisko... | reverse complement strand
CTCCTACGACGACCTGGCCCGCGACCGCCGGGACAGCGCGGAGTATCGCGAGGGTTACGCCGAAGCGCAGCGGGCTTTCCTCATCGGCCAGGCTGTCCGTGAGCGCCGCCTGGCCCTCGGGCTATCCCAGACCGAACTCGCAGCTAGGGCTGGAATGACGCAACCCGCCCTGTCCCGGCTCGAGGCAGGTGGCGTCATTCCCACCATCCCGCTGCTCGATCGGATCTCCGGAGCCCTGGACGCCGATCTCATCGTCCAGATCTCACCCCACGCGGCCTGAAATTCGCCCCACGCTCCGCAATCGCCTCAGACCACGGGCCGGGCAGGTGGTGTGGGTATCTGGGGTCAGGTCCTCGCCGTCGTGGCTGAGTACCCCCAGGTGCTGCCCGTTGGCGGGCAGGATGTCGGTGATCGTGTACCCGGCCGCCTCCAGCTCCCCGCGAATCCGGTCCTGTTCGGCCTGCTCGGCGCGGGCCCGGCGGAGCAGTTCAGCTTCGTGCTCCAGGGTGCCGCAGGAAGCCGCGATGGCCAGCCGCGCGAGCGCGTTCTCATCGCCGTCGAACTCGGCCATGACGGCCAGCTCGTCCAGGGTCAGCTGCTCATCCAGCTCTGCGACCCGCGCCCGGGCTTCCTCCGACAGCTTCGCCGCGGACAGGGCGTTGCTGAGCCCGGCGCTGGTCAGCCCGGTGGCCTTGCGGATCCTGGTCTTGGGGGCACCGGCCTGCCTGGCCGCGAACAGCGCGTCGGCCTCTTCCAGCGCGGTGAGCGGGTTGTGGTACCGGTTCATGTTGATCATGTCCAGGTACTGGCCTGACTCATCCCCTTCCCGCTCACTGACCAGGTCGAAGGGGACCTCGTCCACTCCGGTCTTGACCGCGGCCGCCAGCCGCCGGGCGCCGTCGATGACGCGGTAGCCGTCCCCGTCCGGGATGATCCGCAGCGCCACCAGGACGCCGTTGGCCCGGATGGATTCGATGAACCCGGCGGACAGGTCCAGGTCGCGGCGGACATTGCCCGGGTGAGCGGCCAGTTTCGCGACCGGCATCATCGCCCGCGGCGTCCCCGGTCCCGGCTCACTGCCCGGTCCGCCCGGTTCCGCCTCGGGCTGCTCGCCGGCAGGCATGGTCTCGGGCTCCGGCACGGTCCAGGGCGGGGGCAGCTCCGGCTCGTCTGGACGGTCGTGCGTAACTTCTCCGTAGTTACTCATGGTGGGACCGATTCCTTCCGGTAGGTGGTGAGAGTGTGGTGACCCGGCACGGGCAGGGGAAGGGCCCGCGCCGGGCAGCTGGGGGTCAAGCAGGCGGCGGCACGACCGCGAGCCCACCTGGGTGCACGAGCTGGCCGTCCAGGGTGACCGCCAGGGCGGCACGCTCGGCGTCGGTCTTGGTGCAGATCTCGACCGTCAGCCCGGTCCCGGCCGGGGTCTGGCGGACGAACACCGAGGCGTCCCCGGCGTCCACGCAGGCGACCGGCCAGCCCAGCGCGGTTTCAGTGGTGCTGGCCCCGATGTCCCGGGCGGCGACCAGGGGACGGCCGGTGCGGCCCAGGATTTCGGCAATCTCGGCCAGGGTGCTGTCCCCAGGGTCGGTGACCGTCAGCAGGACGTGGATGTCGTTGAGAGCGGCGGTGTCGGTGTAGGGCGGATCACGCCGGATCGGCGTGATGCTGCCATCGGCCATGGCAGAACCTCCCTTAGGCCGGGAATGACGAAGGCCCCCGCCGCGCACACGCGGCGAGGGCCAAGAATGAACAGGTCAGGCGGCGGCCAGGTCCAGGACGCGCAGGGCCTGGGCTTCCATCTCGTGAGCGGCGTCGGCGTCGTCCAGGGTCTGGGCGACGCTGGTGACCGCCTGCATCACGCCACCGGCAGTGAGCTGCCCGCCGCGGATGAAGTGGCCGAGGATCTGATCGGCCATCTCGTCGCTGAACTTTGCCGCCTTGGCGACCTGCCGCACGGTGTCGTCGGGGTGGCTGACCGGCACTCCGGCCTTGCGCTCCATTTCGGTGACCTTTCCGATCAAGTGCCCGGTGGACAAGAACGTGGCCACCGCGTCCCGGGCCCGGGCGGTGATCAGCGCCAGCTCCTTGTCCATCGTGTCGGCGCTGTAGCGGACGATGCCCTGCTCCTGACGGGAGCCCAGGTGGATGGCGCGGGTCACGTCTGCGGTGATCTGCAGGCCGTTCCCGCAGACTTCGGCAACGATCCGGGGGGTGATCGACCATGCGCCGTCCCCGACCTCGCTGTTGCTGATCACGAACCCGGCGAACAGGACCGGCTCAGTGCCCGGCTCATACCCGCGGCCCTCCCGGGCAGCAGCCGCTCGGGCCTGCCCCGGCGTCCACCTCCCGCCGGGCACGTAAGCCCGGCCGCCGAACGGAGACCGGTACCCGGACAGCAGCGCCGGGGCCAGCGCCCGGACGCTGGGCGTGACCACCCGGGCGTACAGGCGTCGCTCGGTCAGGTCCAGGCCATCGAACTCGACATCGGTACCCGCCTGCCGGATGCCCTCCAGCGTGGCCATCAAAGCGTCCAAATTGTCGATCACCTTGTAGCTGTCCGACAAGAACGCCCGGGCCACCCCGAGCCCGTCACGCTCGGCCTGGAACAGGCGGACCAGAAACCGGCGCTCATCGGCCGGGTAGCCCGCCAGCTGGTCGCCATGCAGCCACCCGTTGACGTTCGCGTCCCACAGGTCGGAGCGACTGGCCCGCAGGCGCCGCAGGTAGGCCAGGTTGATGCCGAGCTTGTCGGCGATCCCCTCATCGGCCACCACGGTCGGCCGGTACGTCCCGGCCGCCGATGTGACCCCGTCCGCTCCGAGCCGGGAGACGGTGCTGTCGATGACCAGGTTCCCGTCGTGGGCGTGGACCGCAGTGGCCGGAGCAACCACGTCCAGGCGCCGGGCCCGCTGACTCCGCAAGATTGTGACCATGTCCGCCAAGGTGGCGTTCCGCGTGCCCGGCATCGCCGCGGCCGCATCAACACTCATCGGGGCCTTCCTTTCGCTGAGTGATCCGTCCGGGCGGAAGGGCCGCCCGGCGGTCAGCGCCCCAGCGGACCCGACGCCAGGACCCGCACACCGGGCGGTCCCGCGTGGCCAAGATGTTTCCCCACAGGTTCGGCAACCGGACCGGCCTGAGTGGGCCACCACCGTGCTCAGCTCGGGAAAGATCTCTGGCCGCGCGGGACGAGCGAAGCGAGAGCCCGGTTGCGGGCCCCAGGAGGGGCCGCAAGCTGACCACAGCCGGGCGGCCACGCCCGGACGGCCGACTAAGGCCGCGGCCGAATTGGCCAGATGGAACCGCAGCGGTAATGATGGGGACGAAGGGCGGATCGACGGCAGATCAGGGGACGCCGCTAACTGGCTCGGCGCGCTGCGCCGGGTCGGCCCGGCAGGGCCGCACGCCCGGCGCAAAGCGCAGCCGGGCACGGCGCCGCACAGCGGCGCCGCTTGATCCAGTACGGGATAATTCGGCAACGCAGCATCTGACTGCGTTGTCCTGTCACGGAAGATGCTTGACGTCACAGTCCCAGCACATGGCTTGCAGATGGCCGTGAGCTGGCTTTTCTCGCTCGCGGCAGCGAGGTCGTGTCGGGAGGAGGCAGCGGTGTTCGAAATCGAGCGATCCCGTGCTGCCTGTCCGTGTCCAAGCCATGCACTGGCTGGTGATCGATCGTCAACGCGGCACAAGAAGATGTCTTCGAATCGCACCAAATCCGATCTGTGAGGGTGCGCCATCCCTAGCCGACTGCCAGTCGGGCCGTGCAGAACAGGCAATATTTCCAGGGCGGCGGGCTGGTCTTCCGTTCATGGCGGCTTCGGTGTCGGCCTAGGCCTGAAGGCTGGCGATGATGTAGACCCTTATACCCGGACGTCAGCGTTTTGGGTGCGTCTGCGATCTGCTCGCGGCGCCGAATCATGCCTAGTAGCGAGCCAGTTCTGTAGTTCGATATGCCGGAACTGGTAGACCACTCCTGATTGCTGGAGAATGCCACGCTCGTGCGCGTCGGCAAGGAAGCCCATTAGCTGCCATGGCAGCCTACGGCGGAATGCCAGCACTGTTTTGGCTAGTGCGTACTGGGGCCACGCTGCCCGGCGCGAGTACAGAATTAGTCCGGCGATTCCGGCGACGACACCGGCAACGAGGCCATCCAGCACCCCGGCAACGACACCGGCCACGACACCGGCCACAGTCGCCATCCCCGATGCGACCATCAATATGAAAAGTGCCAGTCGCCGATTGTGGTCCAGCGACGCCTGGGGGCTTGCCGATGCTTCAAGGCCCCGTGGCATGGGTGTTGCTTCGCCCATGGCAGATACGAGCAGAAACTCGGCAAGCACTATCGCCGCCAGCCCGGCTAGGGCCACGACCCCGACCCCGATCACAATCCCGGTGGTGGCCCCGTCGGCCATCCCGGTCGTGACACCGTCTGCCATCCCGGCCACCACGCTGGCTGCGACTCCTCCGGCCGCAACTGTGCTCACGGGCACGAAGTGACGGCGTATTACTGAATGCCGCAGCTGCCACCAGGCGATGTCAGTGCTGGCGAAGTAACGAGCGAGGTGAACCAGCCACTTTTCGGCTTCCTGCGCATTCCATCGACTATTGGTATCCGCTCGGTAGGCGGCAGGCAGGAACGCCTCGAAGAGGAGGCATTCGACCGCCGTCCGGTCAGTCAGATCCTCGTTACACAGTTCGTCCGGATTACGCAGTGCTCCGACCAGCTCATCCGGGCGGGGGTTGTAGATGGCACGGGCCAGGCCGACCATCAGCGGCGTGCTGAGTGCTTGCCCAGCCGGAGTCTCAGTACCGAGCGCAGCGAGTACAGGCTTCCAGCGAGCCTTGGCGGCCGGCCCGGCTGCGTCAGCATCGAGGTATGCGCGGACCTCATCGGCGTTCAGCGTGCACAGCTGGATAGCTGCCGCACGGAGGGTGACCTCTACTCCTTCAGGCGTTCTGAGTGCGTCCTTATACTGCTGGGTGCGGCAGGTCACCACCAGCCCCATGCCGGGCCGCAGCGCGTCGTTGATCCGGCTGATTGCCCGGCCTCGGGCCTCCTCCGGAATCTCATCGAGGCCATCCAGGATCGGCATAATCAGGCCAGAATCGAGCAGCGCCGCCGCCCGGGTAGTGCCCTCTACGCCGGGGAGCAGTTCGCCGGCCAGGATGGGATAGTCGCTGACGAGCTGGGCGTATAGGAACTCCCCAAGCTTCTGATCCGCTGGTTTCCATGACGCTATCGAGGCCAGGATCGGGACAGGCTCGCCGGGTTTCCGCCTCTTGAGCATGTCCAGTACCAGCCGGACCATCAGGATCGTCTTGCCGGATCCCCGCTCGCCGAGTACCACTAGTCGGCCGGTCGGCACCCGGGTCAGCACTTCCGCCAAGTCATTATCGGCCCCGGCCAAATCCCTTGGGCTGACCGCCCAGGTTCCTGGTGGGGAAGGTGGAGAGAACCCCGGACCTCTGGTCGCTAGCCTCACCAGCGACTTCCAGTCGTCACACACTGACGGGTCTGCGGGCTCCCATGCCACCGGCAGTGCGTAGGGGTGATAGATGCGGCGCGCCTCGGCCTCGGCTTTCCACTGCTCGTCCACTGCTCTGGCGAGCTCGTCAGCAATCTGTTCGAGGCTAGGCGCGCTAGCAGATGTAACAGGTTTCCTGCTCTCCCGATAGGTCGCCCAGGCGAGCCACGCAACCGGCAGGCCAAGCGCGACTGAGACCAAAACGGCCACCGTATCGATATGCAGGTAATGATCGCGGCGCTGCAATTCCAGCCCGATCACCACAGGCAGGAAGAAGCCCGCCAAGGCGATGGCGCCATCCCGGCGTGTCGGATGTCGTCGACCAGTCGGCCGACACCCTTTATTTCTGCGTTTCCCCCCACTCACAGTCGCAGACTGTCACAACCGGCCTTGCATTTCTATAGTGAGCTCATGAGCGGCACGAGCTGACCAGGTCAGTGGCAGGCGGAACCTCGGCCGAGCAGCCCGCCCTGGATGCGCCGGTAGCCCTAATTTGAGATATCCCGCGTCATCGGCTCAATCGACTTTGCCAGCCGAGCACGGACGTTGCCGCCGTTCAGCGCGGCGAGCAGCGCCTGACGGCGCTACCCCTTGTTGCCGCGCAGATCTGGGAGATCTGTGGAGGGGGACCAGACTGCCACGGCTTGGCCGTCGGGTGCTCGTAATCGATCTGCAGGGTCGCATGTCCGCCTCGTCGCCGCCTGGATAGCCCCTTCGCCGCAAGAGCAAGCTGCGGGTCTTGTCTTGCCATCGACCGCAGACGCCGCTCATGGGACGCGTTAGCGTCTGAGGTGTGACTGATGAACAAGTCGGCGGGGCGAGCCAGTGGAGGACGTTCGGGGAGCGGACGATCTACGACAACCCGTGGGTGTGGCTCGGGCAAATAGATGTTGAGCTCCCAGGTGGGGAGCGGTTCTGGCATCACGTGGTGCGGCTGCAACGGGCGGCGGTGATAGTGCTGCTGGACGACCAGCAGCGGGTGCTGCTGATGTGGCGACATCGGTTCGTACAGGACCGCTGGGGCTGGGAGCTGCCGGGCGGCCTGATCGATGAGGGCGAGGAGCCTTCAGAGACCGCGGCGCGAGAGCTAGTAGAGGAGGAGACGGGATACCGCGCGGGCCGAGTCGAGCAGCTGGTGACGTTTCAGCCGATGGTCGGCATGGTCGACTCCGAACACGTCGTGTTCGTCGGCCGCGATCCGGAGAAGCTGGGTGAGCCGACCGACGTCAGCGAAGTCGCCCGGATGGAATGGGTGCCGCTCGCGTCGGTTCCTGGGCTGGTCGCCGAAGGCAAGATCTGGAGCGCTGGGACGCTGGTGGGGTTGCTGCGGCTGATCGCGCAGGACGCTTAGGCAGCACGGCCCGCCAGACGCCGGGAAAGCTGGCGAACGCGCCGGCACTGGCGGGCGGAGCCGGTGAGCTGAGCGAGTTCGCGTGCGCGGCGGAGGTGGCGTTGCGCTTCGGCTCGCTCGCCTTGAGCGTGCAAGGCGGCGGCTAGATCGCAGCGGACACCGGCCTCGGCGCGGGTGAAGCTGTCATCCATGGCGTCGAGTGCTCTGGTGAGCTCGTCAGCGGTTTCGGGGTCGCCGAAGTTGACGAGGCAGTTGCCGCGCCAGCGGGCCAGGTGGACAGGGTTCAGCGCGAGATAGGGAAGATCATCATCGCTGGGCCCGTACTCGATCTCCCTGGCGGCCAGGTCGAGCGCACGCCGGCAGGCGGATTCCTGATCGGCAGCCGCGGCCAATTCCCCTTCGGCCGCGTACAGCCACGCCTTGATCTGGTGCGGGATGGCCGTACGCGTCTCGTCGTGCGCGGCGCGGATCACAGCCAGGGCGTCCTCGTTTTCGCCAAGATCGGCCAGCACATAGGCCTGTTCCCCGGCGGCGTAAGCAAGCAGGCTCTTGTCGTCGGCTTCGCGGGCGGCCCCAGTGGCCCGCTCGTAGTGTTCCCAGGCCATGGGAAGCTTTCCCGCGTCGATGGCCTGCCAGCCAGCCAGCGACGAGGCTTCGGCCAGCACCGACGCCAGCGCCTGCCGCTGTCCCGGCCGCATCGAATAGCGCAGGCAGGTGTCAACATGGTCGATGTGGGCCTGGAGCTTGGCCGAGACGGCCGGTGCTCCGAGGCGCCGGTCGAGTAGCCGGATGGAGTTCGTTTCGTTTTGCAGGGCGGCGATGACTTCGGCGTCCACGTGGCGCGAGGCGGAGATCCGGTAGAGCAGTTCGGTGTGCTGCCCGGACCGGGGACTGGACCGTTTGGCCTGGCTTAGTGAAGCCGGGGCCTGTGATGGTCAAGGGAACGGCATCTCCGGATGACGCAACCCTCGCCCAATACTGGGCTGACCGTCGCCGCAAGGCAGCTATGCCTCCGGTGAATTCCCTCGGCATGCTTCTACTGAAGAGGCAAGAGAGCCGATGCCCGGAGTGCGGGGATTTTCTCCTGCATGCCTATCACCAGCCGCAGTCCCCGGAGCAGTGGGAGCAGTGGCTGACGACGATCAAGACCGGGATCCGCCGCCAGCGGATTACCGTTCGGGGAGAAGACCTAGATAAGCGGCGCATCATTCATGCCTCCTGCCTATCCCGAGAGAAACGGGAGACCGCAGAGAGCCCAGTATCTCAATCTGTAACGCCAGTAGGACTTGCTTGAGCCGTTTTGCGGTGAAAGCCGCCTGGGCGGTTCTGAGGGGGGTGCGGCGCAGTAATGCGCCGCACCTACCCGACTGATCCGGGTGGTGCCGGGGAGGGTGGCAAGCAGCCCTGACAAGGCCGGGACCGTCCAGCACTGCCAGATGGCGGGGTCCGGCAATCGAGGCCAGAAGGTACAGCGTAAGCGAATCGGTGGCAGAAGCTCCGTAAGCGTCCCGCCGGCTCAAATCTGGTGGATATGGGCTGGTGTGCAGTGCGTGGCCCCGCAGGCTGGGGGTCAACTCCGTAGCCGGATAAGCAGGCCGGTGAGGAGGCCATCGTGAAGGACTGCGGCGTAGCGATGGCGAGGCTGCCGGAGCACAGCCGGGTGCCTAACTGGCCGATCGGTCATGAAGTGAACGTGGGAACCGCCTGCGGTCGCCTTGTCACCCGCGCATCCGGCGCGGAGACCGGGCAGGCCCGTTGCCGGCTGGTGGCCGCGGGCGGGGCGGAGGCCCCGTAGTACTCCGGGCACGCGAGAGGCGTGCACATGGGCAAGGGGGCCAGCAAGCTAGCAGCGAGGAGACTGGAATGCCGGGAGTTGCGCTGGTGAATACCGGCGGGCCGGAGGCCGAGCACGCCTTGGCGGAAGCGAAGCGCCGGGTACTGGAGATCCAGGCCAAGCTGCACCGCTGGGCTCGTGAGGATCCTCATCACCGGTTCGGCGATTTGTTCAATCTCGTCTGCGATCCCGCGTTCTTGCTGGTGGCGTGGGATCGCGTGCGGAGCAACAAGGGGGCCCGCTCGGCCGGGGTGGATGGCCGGTCGGCTGTCTACGTCGAGGCGAGGGTTGGGGCCGGGGTTTTCCTCGGCAGGCTGCGGTCGTCGCTGAAGGACCGCAGTTTCCGCCCGCTGCCGGTGCGGGAGCGGATGATTCCCAAGGCAGGCGGCAAGCTGCGCCGCCTGGGGATCGCGACCATCACCGACCGGGTGGTCCAGGCGTCGCTGAAACTGGTGCTGGAGCCGATCTTCGAGGCGGATTTCCTGCCGTGCTCGTACGGGTTCCGGCCACGCCGCCGGGCACATGACGCGGTGGCCGAGGTGCGATACCTGGCGTCACACTCTTATGAGTGGGTCGTGGAGGGCGACATCAAAGCCTGTTTGGATCCATGGTCATACTGCTCCTTTGCTGATTGCGCGGCTTAGAACAGGCCTTCTTGCGGGGTTGGCACCTCGATACGCAGGCCTTTCCTGCGTCCGGTGCGGGTCAGGACAGCGCGCAGCTCGCCGCGCTTGACCTTCTGCAATACGGTCTGGCGGGAGACATCCAGGGCGCGGCCAGCGTGGTGCAGGGCGAGCCAGGCGTCGGGTGCGTTGCCGGTGAGCATGCCGCGCAGTTCTTCGGTGAGGCGGATGCGCCAGGGCGCGCCGGGGGTGACCTGCTCGCCGGCGATGAAGCCGTCATTCAGCCAGCGCAGCAGGGTCGACGGTGCGATCTGCAGCTGGCGGGCGGCCTGGGTCACGTTGAGCAGTTCTCCTTCCCGGGGTGCGGCGGGGCTGGGCTGGTGGCGGGGGATGCCCCAGTGGGTTCGTAGTGAGCCGGCTCTATTGGCGGTGTATGACATTCCGCGGGCGGTGGTGCGGTGCTGCCGGTTGAGGATCCCGGCGATGACGGCGTCGGGGTAGTGCACGGCCAGCCGGCGGATCAGGTCGATGGTGTCCTCATCGGTGCGGATTTTCGGCTGCGGGCGGCGCAGCGGGACGGTCAGCTCGCTGATCGCGCCGCCTTTCCACCGCAAGACCAGGCGGGCGTGCGGGTCCGGGTCGCCGCGGCGGGCGGTGATGTTCACCTCCTCCAGCAGGGTGCGCAGAAGCTGCTTGCGGTCCTTATCGGTGGTGGTCGGCGCGTCCCACACCTGGCCGAGGTCGTCGCCGAGGGCCAGGATCGCGCCCCGCTCGGCCGGGGTGAGGGTCTTCGGACGTGCGGTCTCGCGGCGGGCGAGCTCGGCTTCAGCATCCGCGACCTGCTGCAACGCGGTGTTCCATTCGGTTTCCAGGCCGCGGGCGACCAGCCGGTTGTCGGGGTCGACAGCGCGGTAGCGGCGTTCGGCCCTGGTGGCGTTATAGCGGGCCTGCTCGACCTGGCGCTGGTGCTGGTCCAGCGCGGCGTCGTGGCCTTGCTCGATCTGCTCGGCGGCCTGCAGGCAGGCCTGCAGCGCGGCCGGCTGGAGGGCGGCCAGGAACGCCTCTGCGACGGCGGCGTCGATGGCCTGCCCGCCGACGTTCATGTGCCGGGATCCCCGGCCATTAACCAGGTCAGCAGACCCCTGGCAGTAGTAGTTCGGCACGGTCTTGGCCGGGCCGCGGTAGAAGACGGCCAGCTTGCGGCCGCAGGACCCGCAGGTGGCCAGGCCCTGCAACAGCGCGGAGCCTTCCCGGACCGCGCCGGTGCCCGGCTGGCTGGCCTGCGGGCGGGTATTCGACCCGATGCGGGCCTGGTTGGCCAGGTAAGTGTCCCAGCCGGTGAACCCGGGGTGGTGATCGGGAATGAGGACCTCCCACTGGTCGCGGGGCAGCGTGCGGCGTCGTTTGCGCAGGGCACCGTCCGGGCCGAGGCAGTGTTCGTCGCGGGTGCGGCCGTAGACGTACGCGCCAGCGTAAGCCGGGTGGGTCAGCGTGGTGTGCACGGCATGGTAAGTGGGCT
>Ga0302180_10004121_pt1 | contig 10857 bp, 8 predicted proteins | sample I_Palsa_E3_2_FD_200575 | JGI IMG/M metagenome (GOLD analysis project Ga0302180, IMG submission 200575) | Peat permafrost microbial communities from Stordalen Mire near Abisko, Sweden - I_Palsa_E3_2 | ecosystem: Environmental > Terrestrial > Soil > Palsa > Peat permafrost | place: Sweden: Abisko... | reverse complement strand
TGTTGCGCCCTGTTGCGATTTGACTCGGATCGCCATAGGGCCGTAGTCTCACATGGGGTGCAAGGGGTCCCGAGTTCAAATCTCGGCGCTCCGACCAATCAGATCTGGCCTTAAGACAGCGATACCGAGAAGCAAAGAGCTCGCCATGGCGCGAACCAAAGGTTGCCCCGTCTGTGCAAAGGAGATCCTGGGGGCCGCGATAAAATGCAGGTACTGCGGTTCTGATCTCTCACTGGGGTTTCCCCCGTTCGCGCAGGCGGTGCCGCGGGGTCAGCTGATCAAGTGGCGATACAAAGCTCTCATCGTGATCGGGCTCACGGGCGGGATTCTGCTCTATAGCGGGCGAGAGGGCGTCCCAGCAAGGCCGACTCCCGTCGCAACCACGGCGGCCGCGGTGACGCCAACACCGCCTGCAGCGTCGCATCTGCCACCGCGCGCAGCCGCCGACGAGACGGCGTCGGTGCAGGCAGCAAGCCCAGGTGCCGCTCAGAAAATACGCTCTTACTGCGCCAAGGCGGCGGCGGGAAGTGTCAACATCGATGAGAGCTTAAGATCATGCGAGCATCGGGAGATAGACGCCTGGGACCGCATCTTCCTGAATAAAGAATTTCGTGAGCACGACCCCGCCCTTGACCGCAGGTGCAGCGAGCTGCCGTTTCCCGCCGACAGCTTCGCGGCATACGAAACCTGTCTGAAATCTGAGCTGAACCGCCGGTAAGCGGGCGTGTCTATGGCGCCGAGACCGGGACGCTGACGGCTTGCGGCAGCACCAGCTCGTGCGTCAGCACGATCTCGGTCGACGAGCGCCCGACCAGAATCCGATAGCGGCCCGCGTTGGCATGCCACGCCTTGGCCTGCACGTCGTAATAGGCAAAGGAACGGGCATTGAGTTCCACGTGAACTCGCCGGCGCTCGCCGGGATTCAAAAATACACGCGCAAAACCCTTGAGCTCCTTTGCCGGTCGTTCGACCGCCGGATGGGTGTCGTCACCGACATAGACCTGCCCGACATCGGCGCCGGCAAGTTTGCCGGTGTTGGTAACCTCGAAGGACACGTCGAATCGGGGTTGCGCGCCCGCCGCGTCGCCGATCGGTCGCACTTGAACGTCGCTGTAATGGAAGCTGGTGTACGACAGGCCGAACCCGAATGGAAAGCGCGGCCGCACATGGTTTCTTTCAAAGCCGCGGTAGCCCGTGAAGACGCCTTCTGCGTAGGTGATTTTCTGGGTCAGCGGATCCTGGAAGTAATAGTTCGCATAGCTCGGGTTGTCCCCGAGCTCCTGTTCCCAGCTGATCGGCAGTCGGCCGCTGAAGTTCGCTTGCCCGAACAGCAGCCGCACCAGTGCCGTGCCGCCTTCTTCCCCGGCGTACCAACCCTCGATGACTGCCGGGATGCGCTCCAGCCAGCCGCTCATCGCGACGCTGCCGCCGGAAGTCACAACCACAATGGTATGCCTGTTGGCGGCCGCCACCTCCCGGATCAATTGCTCCTGTCCAGGTGGCAATTCAAATTCGCGATCCGCTCCCTCGCTCTCGCTGGCCTCATCAAATCCCACGACCACGATCGCTACCTGCGCCTTGGCCGCCATTGCTGTGGCCAACGGATTGACAACCTCATCCTCGGCCATCACTGCGCACTGAATGAAATCGTCCGGCGACTCGTGGGTTGCGCTATGGAAGTGCTCAACGACGATCCTATGCGGTTCGGCACTCAACGCCACGACCGCATGGCGCAAAGCCGCTTTGAGTATCATCGAGTCGTCGATGAGCACCTGGTCATCGACCAGCAGGCGAAAGCGATGCGACTCGCGCACCGCGACGATGTAGCGCCCTGCGTGTGACGGCTTGAAGTAGCCGGTGATCCGCATGGACGTTGCCTCGGCGGGCACCGATGTGGCGGCAGCTGTGGCCGCATGCGGCACGGCGGCAGGGGCGGCGGCGACATAATTGAAATCCGGCCCTTGTTCCTCTTCTCCGGTTTCAACCATTCGGGGTTGCTCGACGGTGGCGGTATGCAGCGCACGCGTCGACACCGCTGCGCCGGAAAGCTGGTCGTTGTCATAGCTCTCCACAACGATCCCGCGCGCATTGCCGTCGCGGGTGGTGGTGAAAATCGTCGCGCGCGACAGTTGCTGCATGGTGCGCAGGCCGCGGTGATACAGCACGCGGCCGTCAACACCCATGAAGTCGCTGAGGGCGGTGAGTGGACTGGCGGTCGCGAACGTCTGGACGTGGCCGCTACCGCCGGCCGTTGCCATACCCGGATGGGCGTCGGGGCCGATCAATGCGATCGTTCGGATGCGGGTTTTATCCAGCGGCAGCGCGTGCTGCTCGTTTTTGAGCAGCACCATGGCTTCCTCGGCCGCGCGCAAGCTCACCGCGCGGCCCACCTGGTTGTAGCGAGGAATCCCGATATCCATCTGCGGCTGGTCCAGCCACCCGAAACGCACCGCCAGGCGCAACAGGCGCCGCACCTTATCGTCGATGATTGCCGGCGGCACGGCGCCGGAATCGATGGCCGGGAGCAATACACCGGAATTCATGAACGACCCCAGGGGCATCTCCAGATCCAGCCCGGCATTGGCCGCCGCAACGCCGTCGTAGGTGGAGTCCCAGTCCGACATCAGCACGCCGTCGAACCCCCACTGCTGCTTGAGTACTTCGCTATCCAGATAGGCGTTCTGGCTCATATGCTCGCCATTGGTGAGGTTATACGAGCTCATGAGCGCGCCGACGTGGGCTTGCTTGACGGCGGCCTCGAACACCGGCAGATAGATTTCGCGCAGGGTACGCTCATCGATGATGCTATCCGAGGTGTGGCGGGCGTACTCCGAGTTGTTGCCCAGGTAGTGCTTGACGGTGGCGCTGACGCGCTGTGACTGCACGCCCTCCACATAATTGACGGCGATTCTGGCGGCCAGAAACGGGTCCTCGCCGAAGTACTCGAAATTGCGGCCGTTGATCGGTGCCCGGTACATGTTGACGCCCGGGCCCAGCAGGAAGTTGGCGCCGCGCGCGCGCGCATCACGCCCAATCTGCCGACCGACTTCACGCGCCAGCTCGGTATCCCAGCTGGCGGCCAGACCGATGCCGGCGGCATTGGCGGTCGAAGGGGGCGTCAAGCGTGCCCCCAGGGGGCCATCGCTGGTGTAAAGCGCAGGAATGCCCAGCCGCTCAAGCGAGCCGGTGCGCATGTTGGCAGTTCCGGATATGAGTCCGATCTTGTCCGGTAAAGTCATCTGCGCCAGCAGCGACTCTACCCGCGCTTCGATCGCAGCAGCGCTGGTTGGCATTTTCTCACCTGCATTGGCGTGTGTTCCCGCAAGGCTCAACATGACGCACACCCAAGCCACTCGGCTGACCATCAGCAGTACTCCCGGCGACCTGTTGATGATGCTCCGGTTCGGATCTGCACGGCAATCAGCGACTGGTTGCCAACGCTGGTCGCATCCGCGAACATGGTCGTGATGAAGAATGCGTTCATGGTGTGGAATGACTTCTTTACCGCGGACGAGCTTAACGCGTTCGAGGAGTACGGGGACCGGATGGTGCATGAAAAGGCGGCTCTGGCGGTCAAGGGCGACAATGATGACGATATCAGGATCACCGAGATCGCGTGGCTGGAGCACAACCGCGAAAGCTCGGGGCTCTATGAACGAGTGCTGCAGGTGATACGCAGACTCAACAGCGAGATTTATCACTTCGACGTGACCGGCCTGGAGAATATTCAATACGCGGTCTACCGCGGCTCCGAGGGCGGCTACTACCACTGGCACATCGATCACGTGCCGCACAATCCCAAGCCGCGCAAGATATCGATGAGCATCCAGCTGACCGACCCGTCGCAATACCAAGGCTGCGAATTGCAGTTTCAGGTCAGCAACGCCATCGGCGTCGCGCCCAGAACGCGCGGGGCCATCATCGCCTTTCCGTCGTTTTCCTGCACCGCGTGACGCCGATCGTCTCCGGCACCCGCAAGGCACTGGTGGTATGGGCCACCGGTCCGGAATTTCGCTAGGTTATCCCAGTCGAGCGACATGCTTACACGGACACCACCGCATTGAGTACATCTCACGACGCCCGCCTGCGGATCGGCATACTCGGCGCAGCCAACATTGCGCGCTCGTTCATCGCAGGCGTAGCTGCATCCGAGACCGTCGGCGTCACCGCGATCGCCAGCCGCGACATCGGCAAGGCACGGCGGTTTGCCAGCGAGACCGGCGTTCAGCGCGCCTATGGCTCCTACGAGGAGCTGCTCGCCGACCCGGTCATCGATGCGATCTACAATCCGCTGCCCAACGCGCTGCACGCCCAATGGTCGATCCGGGCGTGCGAGGCCGGTAAACACGTACTGTGTGAAAAGCCGCTCGCGATCAGCGGCGGCGAGGCGCGCGCGATGTTCGCCGCTGCGCGACGGCATGAGGTGGTGCTGGTCGAAGGATTTCCCTACCGCGCGCAGCCGCACGCGTTGAAGCTGAAGGAACTGGTCACAGGCGGCGCAATCGGCCGCGTGCAGACGATGCATGCGGCCTTCGGATTCACCCTGACAGACGAGGCGAACATCCGCCTGGATCCTGCTCTCGGGGGCGGGGCTCTCATGGATCTGGGTACTTATCCGGTCAGCCTGACGCGCCTGGTCGCCGGAGAGCGGCCGGTGCGGGTGCAAGCGCTGGCGCAGTGGCGCCGTTCCGGAGTGGATCAGACCCTGGTGGCCAACATGGAGCATGCGGGCGGACTGCTGGCCCAGATCAGCTGCAGTTTTTGCACGCGCTCCCATCGGCAGGCATTGATCGTCGGCACCTCGGGCGCGATCAAGACTACCTACCCGAACCATGCGGCGGTCGATCGCTCGCCGGTGCTGCAACTGAAACGCGGCCCGGCCTCCGACGCGCTCTACGAGGATATCGCGGTGCAGGCCTGCGACGGTTTTCGTGCCGAAGCGGAATCCTTCGAACGCCTGATCCGACTCGGACCCGGCCACTGGACCGGCGTAGCCCCGGATGAATCGATCGATATCGTGCTGACGCTCGAGGCCATCCTCGAGAGTGCGCGCTCGCGCCAGCCGATAACGGTTGCTGGCTGAGGCGCGAGCGCGGGTCGCCGGGCCCGGTGGGTAAGCAGTGGGTTATGCGGGGCGAGCAATTTGTCGCCGCAGGATGCTGGCATCAACCTTGGCTATGTCGGTGCAGCCGGTGAGGGCGAGTGATACCTCGAGTTCCTTGCGCAGGATGTTCAGTGCCAGCGTGACGCCAGCCCCGCCCATTGCGGCCAGCGCGTAAAGAAAGCTCTTGCCGATCAGGCAGCCCCTGGCACCGAGTGCCAGCGCGCGCAGCATGTCCTGCCCCGATTGCACGCCACCGTCGAACCAGACCTCGCAGCGGCCGCCGACGGCATCAACGATCTCCGGCAGCACCGAAATGGTGGACGGTGCGCCATCGAGCTGTCGGCCGCCATGGTTCGAGACCACCATGGCGTCGATGCCGATCGCGGCGGCGGTAGCGGCATCTTCGGCATCCAGGATGCCCTTGATGATCAGCTTGCCGGGCCACAGGCTCCTGATCCAATCCACCTCGCGCCAGGTAACCGCCGGATCGAACTGCGAGGCTATCCACTCGGAGAGCGTGCCCAGGTTGTCGCTGGCGCTCATCCGCCCGGCCAGATTGCCAAAGGTGCGGCGCTTGCCGAGCAGCACGCGCAGTGCCCAGGCGGGTTTGGTCGCAATGTCGATCGCATTGCGCAGCGTCAGGCGCGGCGGAATGCTCAAGCCGTTCTTGGGGTCGCGGCGGCGCAATCCCTGCACCTGCAGGTCGACGGTCAGCACCAGCGCCGAGCACCGCGCGGCAGCCGCGCGCTCTATCAGCTCCTGATTGAAGCCGCGGTCGCGCATCAGATAGATCTGGAACCAGAACGGCTGCGGCACTGCCTGGTGCACGTCCTCGATCGAGCAGATCGACATTGTGCTCAGGCAGAATGGAATGCCGAAGGCCTGCGCGGCGCGCGCGCCGTGGATTTCCCCATCGCCGTAGAACAGCCCGGTGAGCCCGGTGGGGGCGATCGCCAGCGGCATGGTTACAGCCTGGCCAACCATGGTGCTGGCCACCGACAGCGTCGACAGATCGCGCATCACGCGCTGCCGGAACTCGATCGCCCGCAGGTCGCTGCGATTGCGGGCGATAGTGAGCTCATCGTAGGAGCCACGGTCGGCGTACTCGAAGATGGCGCGCGGCACCCGGGCGCGCGCCAGCGTACGCAGATCCGCAATGCTGTTGATCACCATGGTTGCGCTGCCCCCTCCCTGTCAGTAGAAGTCTTCGAGCACCATTTCGGCTCCCTTCTCGGCAATCATCGCCGTCGGTGTATTGGTATTGCCGGACGTGATCGTCGGCATGACCGAGGCGTCGATTACCCGCAGGCGCTCGATGCCGCGCACACGCAGCCGAGCGTCCACCACCGCGTCCGCGTCTGCGGCCGGCCCCATCTTCGCCGTTCCCACAGGATGGAATATCGTGGTGCCGATATCTCCCGCAGCGCGCACCAGCGAGGCCGTATCGTCGCCAACCTCCGGACCGGGGCGGTATTCTACCGGGCTAAAGCCCTGGACGGCGGGCTGGGCCATCAGGCGACGGGTGGCACGAATGGCATCGGCCGCCACAAGCCGATCCTGCGGCGTGGACAGGTAATTCGGCGCAATCAGCGGCGCTGTCAACGGATCGGCGCTGCAAGGGCGCACGGTACCGCGAGAGCCCGGGCGCAGGTTGCAGGCGCTCACGGTGATGGCCGGAAACGTGTGCAGCGGGTCGCCGAACTTGTCGAGCGACATCGGCTGCACGTGAAACTGCAGGTTCGCCCTGGACTGAGCCGGATCCGAGCGCATGAAGATGCCCAGTTGCGAGGGCGCCATGGTCAGCGGTCCGCGCCGGCGCAGCGCATAGTCGATGCCCATCCAGGCGCGAGCGGCCAGGGAATGGTAGCTGGTGTTGAGGGTCTTGATGTTGCTGACCCGGTAGATCGCGCGCAACTGCAGATGGTCCTGCAGGTTCGAGCCCACGCCGGGCAGGTCGAGCACGGTCGCGATGCCGAGCGCCGCCAGCCACCGGTGTCGGCCGATTCCGGACAGGCTGAGGATGTGCGGCGAGCCGATGGCCCCGGCGCACAGGATGACCTCGCCTCTGACGCGCGCCTCGCACTGACTGTCGTCGCGCCGAAACTGCACACCACATGCACGGCCGTTTTCGATGATCAGGCGCTCGACCTGCACCCGGCATTCAAGCCGCAGGTTGCTGCGCGCGAGCGCTGGCCTCAGGAATCCCCGTGCCGAGGACCAGCGTCGACCGCGCTTCTGGTTGACGTGGAAGTAGGACACTCCCTCGTTGTCGCCGCAGTTGAAATCGTCGATCGCGGGCAGGCCGAGCTCGACCGCGGCCTGGCGCACGGCATCCAGCACCGGCCAGGCGATACGCGGCGCTTCAACTCGCCAGCCGCCGCCGGCACCGTGATGCTCGCTGCTTCCGAGATAGTGGTCTTCCAGGCGTCTGAAGGCCGGTAACACGTCGCTCCAGCCCCAGCCCGGCAGACCCAGCGCACGCCAGCCGTCATAATCGGCCGCCTGACCGCGCATGCAGATCATGGCGTTGATCGTCGAGGAGCCTCCCAGCACCTTGCCACGTGGATAGGCTATCGATCGCGAGTTAAGGCCGGGCTCGTCCTGGGTACGGAACATCCAGTCGCATCGCGGATCACCGATCGCAAAAATGTAGCCCACGGGGATGTGCAGCCAGATCCACTTATCCTCGCCGCCGGCCTCAAGCAGCAGCACCCGCCGATCGGCCCTGGCGGACAGACGGTTGGCCAGGATGCATCCCGCCGTCCCGGCCCCGACGATGACATAGTCGTAGTCGCCCTCCAGCCGCGCCGCCATCAGCGCTTCCCGCGCGATGCAGGCGTCCGGCGCGGAGCGGGTTGTCCGCGCGCCACGGTAGCGGCACAATCACGCGAACTGCCGGATGACTCTGAAGGCTGTCCCATGCGGGTCGAGTTTCGCACGAACAAAGTGGCCCGTCAGTCGACGTGTGCGCCCGGATGAAAAAGCTCAAACACGAAGCGGAGTTGTTCAAGGCGGCACTGCTCGCGGGTGTCAAATATGCCGAAGGGCGCGGGGCAGTGGAGTTCGAACCGACTGATTCGGCGAGCCAGAAGTTGCTGTACATCTATCGGCTGCTGATTCACGACAAGCTCATTCAGCCGTTGCCGGAAGATCAGGTCTCGGAACTCACCATGCGGCACAAACTGGCGATCTGGTACTCAAAACAGCTGCCGGATGATCATCCGCTTTTGCGATAACCGGGGATGACCACGGCATCGCCGTTCAGTCCCGCGCTGATCGGCAGTTTGACTTTCGTCAGCCAGAAATCATTGATGCGCGAGACGATTCGATACAGATCGTTCGGCAGCTCCGGTTTGCTGATGTAGCAGTTCGCCCCGAATTGATAGGCTCGTTCGATATCCGCATCTTTCCGGGAAGCGGTCAGGATCACCGTCGGGATTATCTTCAGGTCGTCATCCCGCTTGATGTATGCCAGCACCTCGTGGCCATCCATTCCGGGAAGGCTCAGATCCAGCACAATGAGGGCCGGACGGGGCGCGCGGGTGTGGCGGCCTCGCTGTTTCAGAAAAGCAATCGCCGCGTCACCATCAACGGCCACATGCAGAGCGACCGTACTATTGACGTTGCCGAAGGCCTCCTGCACGAGTCGGGCGTCACCGGCACTGTCTTCAACCAGCAGCACATCTAAGGACATGGCTGTTCCACCGCGATATCGCTGGTAATCGTCGCTTCGCTGCCCGCCAACTCAAAGCGAAAGGTGGAACCTTGCCCGGGTTGCGACTCGACCGAGATGTGGCCGCCATGGCGCTCGACGATTCTCTTGCACACCGCCAACCCGATGCCGGTGCCTTCGTACTCGGTGCGCTTGTGCAGCCGCTGGAACATGCCGAAGATCTTCTCGAAGTACTGCGGCTCAATACCCAGACCGTTGTCCTGCACCGAGAACTTCCATTTCTGGGCGCCGTTGGGCTCGGCGGCGATGTGAATTTCAACAATCCCGGGGCGCCGGTACTTGATGCCATTGCCGACCAGGTTTTGAAACAGCTGCACCAGCTGCACCTCGTCGGCGATGACCGTCGGCAGAGGATCGTGCGTGATCAGAGCGCCGCTTTCTTCGATCGAGGAACGCAGGTTCAGAAGCGCCTGTCGGCACGCGTCCTCGCTTGAGGTGTCGGACAGCTGCCTGCCTGCCGACCCGACCCGCGAATAGGTCAGCAGATCCTGGATCAGCCGCTGCATGCGCCGGGCCGCGTCGACCGCGAAACCGATGAATTCATCGGCGTCGGCGTCCAGTTTTCCCTTATAGCGCCTGCCCAGCAACGTGGTGTAGCTGGCAACCATGCGCAGCGGCTCCTGCAGGTCGTGCGAGGCAATGTAGGCGAACTGCCCGAGCTCCTCGTTCGAACGGTTCAGCTCCTCCATCTTCTGCAGCAGATGCGCTTGAGCAGTTTTCCTGTTGGTAATGTCGCGGATTGCGGCCGTCACCAGGATCTCGTTGCCGCTTCCCAGCGGGCTGAGCATGAGTTCGATCGGAAAGTCGCTGCCGTTCCTGCGCCGCCCCTGCAGTTCAATGCCGGTACCGATCTGCTGGGCAAGCGCGTCCTCCGCGGAACGCAGCTCGTCGGCGATCAACCGTTCCGCGAAGCCTTGCGGGATGATCTTCTTCACCTTCTGGCCCAGCAGTTCATTGTGGCGATATCCGAAACGCTTCTCTGCCTGCAGGTTCAGCAGTACGATCTCACCGGCCTGATTGACCACCACCATCGCGTCAGGCGCCGCTTCCAGCAGTCCGCGGTAGCGGCCCTCCATGCGGGCCAGAAGCCGGTCCGCTTCCTTGCGCACGCTGATATTGCGGATCGCCGCGGTGACCAGGATGCCTTCGGCGCTATCGAGTGGGCTGAGCATCAGCTCGATCGGGAAATCGCTGCCGTCCTTGCGTCGCGCGGTGAGTTCAATGCCGGTGCCGATGCGTTGCGCCAGTGCGTCCTCAGCCGATCGCAAGCCGTCGGACAGCAGCCGCTCGGCGAAGCCTTCGGGGATGATATTCGTGACCGCCTGACCCAGCAGCTCGTCGCGGTGGTAGCCGAACTGCTTTTCCGCCTGCACGTTCAGCAGCACAATTTCCCCGGCCTGGTTGACCACCACCATGGCGTCGGGCGCGGCCTCCAGCAGCCCGCGGTAGCGACTTTCCATGCGTGCCAGATGTCGTTCGGCTTCCTTGCGTACGCTGATATCGCGAATGGCCGCCGTGACCAGGATGCCCTCAGCGCTATCGAGCGGACTGAGCATCAGCTCGATCGGGAAATCGCTGCCGTCCTTGCGTCGTGCGATGAGTTCAATTCCGGTCCCGATCTGCTGCGCCAATGCATCTGCCGCGGAGCGCCGGCCATCCGCAATCAGGCGTTCGGCAAAGCCTTCGGGGATGATGTTCATGACCGGCTGACCCAGCAGTTCATCGCGGCGGTAGCCGAACTGCTTTTCCGCCTGCAGATTCAGCAGCACGATTTCCCCGGCCTGGTTGACCACCACCATCGCGTCGGGCGCGGCTTCCAGTAGTCCGCGGTAGCGGCCCTCCATCCGGGCCAGAAGCCGGTCCGCTTCCTTGCGTACGCTGATATTGCGAATCGCCGCCGTGACCAGGATGCCTTCGGCGCTATCGAGTGGGCTGAGCATCAGCTCGATCGGGAAATCGCTGCCGTCCTTGCGTCGCGCGATGAGTTCTATTCCGGTGCCGATCTGCTGTGCCAGTGCGT